>Ga0207695_10001536_pt1 | contig 38107 bp, 33 predicted proteins | sample KBSC54metaG_FD_184354 | JGI IMG/M metagenome (GOLD analysis project Ga0207695, IMG submission 184354) | Corn rhizosphere microbial communities from Kellogg Biological Station, Michigan, USA - KBS C5-4 metaG (SPAdes) (version 2) | ecosystem: Host-associated > Plants > Roots > Rhizosphere > Soil... | reverse complement strand
ACACATCCGCTGTCGGGTCTTATGACCCAGCCGGTCCAAGAACGGCATCAGCCAGCGTTCGAGTTCGTCTTCCCATCCCGGCATGGTCAGCCCTCCAAGAGCCGACCACCCATGAATCATTGAAAAATTGATTCGGGAATCCTATAAATCGCGGTAAAATCAATAATCTGCCAAAGTAGTGCTAACGTGAGCAAAATCTAGTCCCGCGAACTTGCCATAGTATCTCCTTGACCAACTGTAGGGAGGATGCGGCGACGTGCGAGCTGAAATGAGGTCGGATCGGAAAGGCAAACAGTTTTGGACGGTGGCGATAGCGAGCGCCCTCTCTGACCCTTACGCATTGTTCTGTACCTTATTGGCTTTCGCAAAGTTCTGGAAAGCGAGTTTCAGCGTACTGGGGCTTATCGGGATGGTTGGATTGATCACCGGATTTCTGATCTTGCGGAATACGCGGTGGGACATCTAGGTCTGCTAAGGGTCGATCCTGTTGAAGAACCGCTCGACCTGGTTGCGAGCAATTTCTGCCAAATGCGTCGAAAATGACCCCGAGCGGAAGTCGAGACCGCCACCATCTCGGGCCGCCGGACACCTGATGTTCGAGCAACGCAAGCTCCCGCCAATTTCATCAGCTGTCAATGTGCCTTATTGTGCGAGTATGCCGCGTTGCTCCCATGGTCCCGGATTGAGAACCGCGCCGTTGACTTTGCCGGCTGCGTCTCTGACAAAGGCGATCCGCGTGTGATCGCCACTCTCGACCTGGGATTCATCCTTTGAGCGGATCACCACGGGCGTCGGTTGACCCTTGTCGACATCGAGGATCGACCAGCCGCCGGTTGCTTCAACGGCCAGCCTGCCATCCGCGACGCGGACTCGAAGCTGGACGCTGTGCGCAGGGACCGCCTCTCGGGCAAAGCTGAGGACGAGCGGATCGCCCTGCTTCTCGCGAATGATCTTGAGCTCGATTGCGGCGGTGGCCGGGCCTGACATCCGGTGAAACGCCGCTTCCAGGGTGACACCACTGATCGAAGCGCCGACGATAGAGGTGATGAGGTCTCCTGCGCGCACGCCCGCCTTCGCGGCAGGGCCTGCGTCGGCCAATTTGATCACCCTCAAACCGCCGGTCTCGGCGACAACGGACTCGAGCCCGGTCCAGCCATTGCCGTTGGCGACCAGGACCTGTCTGTCCAGCGAACTTGTCGACCCGCCGAAGTCGTAGCGTCCGACATAGTCGGTGAGGGTGTCGGCCGTTCCTTGCTGCGACCCGACCGGCGCGGGGGCTTCAGGGACCTTCAGCGCCGTGTAGGGCAGACGCCGGATGGCGTTGAAATAGAAGCCGTTCTCACTGTACTGGCTCCGCTGCATCATCATCACCAGGATCAGCTTCTGCGCCGGATCAACCGAGAAGAACGTGCCCCAGCTTCCCTGCCAGTTGAAGCTGCCAAAGGTGCCGGGAATCAGGCTGAAATTTCCGCGACTCGGACGAGGCTGGCACCGAACTCATCTCGATCATGTTCGAGATGAAGAACGAGAGCGACAAAACCGCGACGAAAAGCAAGAACGAGGACTTCCTCAGGGAACTTGATCGGGATCGCACCGAGAAGGGCTGCGAGTACGCGATCCTGGTCTCATTGCTTGAACCGGACAACGAGCTCTACAATACCGGCATCGTCGACGTCTTTCACCGTTATCCGAAGATGTACGTCATCCGGCCGCAGTTCTTCCTGCCGATGATTACGCAGCTGCGCAACGCCTCTCTCAATTCCCTGAAGTACCGGACCGAGCTGGCGCTCGTTAAAGCCCAGAATATTGACATCACTCAGTTCGAAAGCCAGCTGGAGACGTTCAAGAACGGATTCTTGAAGAACACTGATCTCGCTTCCAGGCACTTCCATACCGCGATCACGGAGATTGATAAGTCAATCGATCACCTGCAGAAGACGAAGGATGCCTTGATCGGCGCTGACCGCAACCTGCGCCTTGCGAATGACAAGGCGCAGGACGTGACGATCAAGAAGCTGACCCGGGGTAACCCAACGATGGCAGCGAAATTTGCGGAGCTTAAGAGCCCGCCCGCAGAAGCGGCTGTATCACTGATAAGGGACGCGCGGTCGAGGAGCCGACTCTAACCACGACTTTGTCACTGATGCCTTCGATAGCTCCTGCTCGACGAATGCGGAAACGAAGCCGACGCCAACGCGAGGCTATCCGGCGAAGACAAGCGACTGGGTCGTAACAAACCTAGCTAACGGGCGATTTTTCGCTTTCGGGAAATAGGAATATATTCCATAATCTATGATACACGAACAGGAGCCCGCTGCTGGCCTGCCCGCTTGCAACGCGTCAGAGCCTGTGAAGCGAAGAGGCTCTGTTCTGTCTTCTCAGCGGCTTCTGCTTCGATCTCGCGGACGATGTCGCCTGCAGCTGGCAAAGTGGTGGCTTCTCTTGTGTTCGGCCATAGGAGAGCACGCGTCTCGAATGACGGACTTGTTCTTGAAAGGGTTCGGCATCTCCGACTTGCGCGGCTACGAAGTCGGGTGGCGTGTGACCATAGGCTTCGACGATCCCGAGATCCCGGAGGCCGGATCAATCAAGATCACCGGATATCAGGCCGTGTCGATCGAGGACAACGAAGCTGGCTCGATCCACTATCGTGTAGCCGAGTTGTGCACCGGACAGCTAGAAGGCCGGTAAGACGAGAAAGGCGGAGCGGGCAGAGCACCCGGGCCGCCTAAGCTCATGACGATCGACCAGCCATCATCCGTCGAAAGGTTCGGTTCCGGTAATTTCGATGCCGAAGCCCGATAGTCCCTTGTAGTCGTGGACGGATGAGGACAGGTTGCAGATCGAGGAAACGCCAAGATCCCGCAAGATCTGTGCGCCCACGCCCACCTCGCGCCACTGCTTGTTTCGCTCGGCATCGGCGGAATTCTGTTCGGCGATGGGGGCCACGGGCACGCCAGCAGCACCATCTCGAAGGTACACAAGCACGCCGGACTTGCGCTTCTTGAAGTGCTCCAGAGCCTGCAACACCTTTTGCGGACCACCAAAGAGGTCCTTCACGATGTTTGGCTTGTAGAAGCGCGTCAGGACGTTCGTACCGTCGCCGATGTTTCCGTAAACGAGAGCCAAGTGATAGATCTCATCGAATGGAGACCGGTACGCATGCGCTTGCAGCGGGCCGATCGGACTATCGATTGTGAAGGAAGAAACCCGCTCGATCAACTTCTCCCGCGCCTGGCGATACGCAATCATGTCGGCGATCGTGACATGCTTGAGATTGTGCTTCTCTGCGAACGCCGAAACCTGAGGACCTTTCATGACGGTGCCGTCGTCGTTCATCAGCTCGCTGAGAACGGCGACCAACGGCAGACCCGACAGCCGACAAAGATCGATCCCGGCTTCAGTGTGGCCGGAGCGCATCAGGACGCCGCCGTCACGCGCGATCAGGGGGAAGATGTGCCCGGGGCGCGCGAGGTCGTTCGGGCCGACGTTCGAATTGACGAGAGCGCGGCAAGTCGCGGTGCGCTCTTCGGCCGAGATGCCGGTCGTCATGCCCGGCTTGTAGTCGATCGAGACGGTGAATGCCGTCGAATAGTTGGAGTCGTTGTGTGCGACCATCGGATCAAGCCGGAGCCGGCGGGCGTCTTCAGTCGTGACAGGTGCGCATACGATCCCGGAGGTGTGGCGGACGATGAACGCCATCTTCTCGGGCGTGCAGAGGGACGCGGCCACGATCAAATCGCCTTCGCCTTCGCGATTGTCGTCGTCGGTAACGACCACGAGCTCGCCAGCGGCAAAAGCCTTCAGAACTTCCGGAATGGAGTGTGCCATCGTCGTAGAGTCCGTTTGTTGCGATAGGAGCGTGCCGTATGGCCCAGATCGCCGGGGGGTGCAATGGGCAAGCTCCCCCAGAGCTGATCGCCGGTCCGGACCATGGATTCCGTTCGCGTTTCGATGAATCGGGAGCAGAGATTTTCCGCGGGGCGGCAGTTCGGAGCAACATTTTATCCGTCAGGACATGATGAGGCCGCCGTCGACATTGATAGTTTGGCCCGTGATGTAGGCGGCGTCGTCGCTCGCGAGAAACGTCACCAAACCGGCGACGTCCTCTCCGGAGCCCGCGCGAGCCATGGGAATGTTGCGAACCCACTCGGCCATCAGTTCACCGGGCTTGTAGTCTCCCAACAGCTTCCCCCACGCCTCGTCATTGTAAGCCCACATGTCGGTCTCGATGATGCCTGGGCAGAAGGCGTTGACGGTGATCCCTTCTTTGGCGACCTCCTTGGCAAGGCTTTGCGTGATGCCAACGACGCCGAACTTCGAGGCGGCGTAGTGCGGTGTGAAGACGAAGCCCTGCCGCGCCTGGCCCGAACCCGTATTGATCAGTCTTCCGCCATGCCCGTGTTTGCGCATGCGAGCTATCGCTTCCTGACAGCAGAGGAAAACGCCTTTGGTGTTGACCTCCATCACCTTGTCCCATTCGCCCTCGGTCATCGTCTCGATGCGAGCGATCGTGATGACGCCGGCGTTCTGTACCGAAACGTCGACGCCCCCGAATGCGCGCTCGGCCGCATCGTAGAGCGCGACGACATCGGGCTTCTTGGTCACGTCCGCGAGCTGCGCGATCGCCTTGCCGCCTGCCGCGGTGATTTCGGCGGCGACACGGTCGCAGGCCGGTTCGTTTGCAGAGACGACGACCGCACCGCCCTCACGAGCAAAGCGACGGGCGAGGGCCGCGCCTATACCGCGGCTGGCCCCAGTGATCACGACGGTCTTGCCGGCAAAGCGATTCATTTTCGTCCCTTCCTAGGCGGGCTTCAGAAGCCTTTCGGCGGTGAACTTGTCGGTTATCAGCACGTTGATGAGGCCGCCCTTCAGGCAGGCGCGGATCGCTTCGACTTTGCGTTCGCCGCCAGCCACGCCGATGACGCGCGGGGTCTGCTTAAGCTCTTCCAGGGTGACCCCGATCACTCGATCATCCAGCGGCCCGTGAACGGGCTTTCCGTCGCGATCGAAAAACCGCACGCATATATCACCGATGGCGCCGCTTCGTGCGAGTTCCTGCAATTCGGCGTCGGTGAACGAATTGCCGGAATTGGCCAACATGACGGAGGGTTGAAGCGCGCCGATGCCCACGAGCGCTACGGTCATGCGGCGAAATTGATCCATGGCAGCACGCACATAGGTGTCGCCGAGCATCACAAGCCTTGCTGCCGATGAATTGACGACGCCTTGCGCCGGCAGAAGTTGCGCCTCAGCTCCCGTCAGCGCTGCGAGCCGTCCGGTCAATTGAGTGGCGTGGGTTTGAACCGACGGATTGCCGATGCCGCCGAGGATCTGCACGACGCGCTCGGCGCGGGGCCTTTTGATCGGATGGATCGCGTCGACCATTCGCAGGAGCGAGGCGCTCCACGAAGAAATTCCGATCACATCGCCCTCGCTGAGGGTCGTCTCGAGGTAGTGCGCGGCCGCCGCGCCGATCGCGGAGAGGATGGGCTCTTCCCGATCCTCGAAGCATTCCGCCACGATGGCTTCGGTGACGTCATATTGCTGCCGCAAGGCACCTTCGAACTGCGGGTATGTCCCTCGTGGGGCAACGATTGTGACGCGTACGACGCCCTCATCTTCGGCGCGCTTCAGCAGTCGTGATATCGTGGCTTGCGAGACATGAAGCCGCTGCGAGATCTCGGCCTGCTTCAACCGATCCTCGTGATAGAGCTGCGAAACACGAAGCATCATTCTCAGTTCGTCTGTTCTGCTCATCGGTCGCTTCGCTTTCGTTCAGCCGCTCGGTCGAGACCTAGAGTGAGCTGAATATTTGTTCAATCTCCACGAAATGACTGACGGGCCCTTCGCACGCTTGCGAGCTCATCGGCTCGACAATCATCGCAGCGCGACAGAAGACTGAAAAGAGATACATTAATGAATAATTATACAGATGATAAAGCAGGCATTCAAGCATGCGCGTTCGCCCCGCCGCAAACTTCAATCAGCAGGGACTTCGGTCGCCGAGACGCAAGTGCGCCTCGTACACTCAAGGCGTCCCGATCGACGACCGGCCGCGCGACGAAGCGAGGTCAAAAAGCAAATTCAAGAAACGGAGGAAACCGTCGTCTCTCAAGTTATCAAGGCTGCACGGAGCAGCGATGACGGGGCGACGCGCGAACGAAGGACGGGCCCTTATCCGACCGGCAAACCGTTCCGATCGATCGACATAAACGTCGCGCCACATTTCGTTTGCACGGCACGCACTAGGCGCTGCGGCACCGGCGCTGACGAGCGGCGGTTCGTCGCGGTGGCTTTGTACCTGCCGGGACGCCTTGAGGGCGCGCTGCGCCAAAATAGCCGTCCGGAACGTCAGGCATGCTGCTTGACAAGCAAGCAGCTCTGGCGTTCTCTGTGAAAAGAAATGCAGCTAAGAATAAATATTCAGGGAGTAGCTGTGACTGTCCCAACGACCGACGCCGAGCTGAGCACCAAGTTGGCTCCGCCTCTCTCCGCGACGCTCGACTCCACCGCCCGGGTCGATCTCTTGCGCAAGGAGGCGACTCGCATCCGCCGCAGCGTCATCGAGATGATCGGTCGCGCGCGCATGGGTCACATCGGCGGGGATCTGTCGACGACGGATATTCTCGCGACCCTGTTCTTCGCGGTGCTTCGGATCGATCCCAGCAATCCGACCACGCCGGAGCGAGATCGCTTCATCCTCAGCAAAGGCCATTGTGCCGCGGCCCTCTATTCGACGTTAGCGCTGCGCGGTTTTCTGCCGGTCGAGGCTCTATCAACCTTCATGCAGCCTCTGTCGGCGCTCAACGGCCATCCCAACCGTCGCAAGGTACCTGGCGTCGAAGCCAACACCGGTCCGCTCGGTCACGGTCTTCCGATCGCGGTCGGAAGCGCCGTCGCGTCCAAGCTGAAGAGTTCGCAATGGCGCACCTTCGTCGTTCTCGGTGACGGCGAATTGCAGGAAGGGTCGAACTGGGAAGCGGCCATGTGCGCCGGCCATCGCCGCCTCGACAACCTCGTCGCTATCGTCGACCGGAACCGGCTTCAGCAGGGCGCGCGCACCGAGGATACGAACCAACTTGAGCCGCTCGCATCGCGCTGGACCTCCTTTGGTTGGGAAACGGTCGAGATCGACGGGCACGACCTTGCCGCGCTCTACGACGCGTTCACGTCGCCGCGAATTGGCAAGCCGAAGTGTGTGATCGCCAAGACCGTGAAGGGCAAAGGAATTTCGTTCATCGAAGACCGGGTCGAGTGGCATCACAAGGTGCCGACCGTCGAACAGATCGAACTCGCCCTGAAGGAACTCGCATAATGGCCGCCCCAAGCGCCGCAAATCCGTCGCTCTTCGATTGCCGTCAGGCCTTCGCCGACACGCTGATCGCGCTCGCCAAGGAAGACGAGCGCATCGTCGCCGTCTGCAACGACAGCGTCGGCTCAAGCAATCTCGGTGAGTTTCAGAAGCTCTTCCCCGATCGCCTCATCAACGTCGGCATTGCCGAGCAGAACATGGTGGGCGTGGGTGCGGGCCTGGCGAACGGCGGTTTCATTCCTTTCGTGTGCGGCGCGGGTCCGTTTCTGACCGGCCGCGCCCTCGAGCAGATCAAGGTCGACGTCGCCTATAACGGGTATCCGGTCGTGCTTTGCGGCATGAGTCCGGGAATGGCCTACGGCGAACTCGGTCCGACCCATCATTCCATCGAGGATCTGAGCTGGCTGCGTGCGATCGATGGTCTCGCTGTCGTGGTGCCGGCGGACCCAGCGCAAACCCGCGCCGCCGTCCGCTGGGCTGTCGCCGCCGAGACGCCCGCCTATCTGCGGGTCGGCCGGACGAAGGTTCCATCCGTATCGCCCGATGAGACGAACGCCTTTGCATTCGGAAAGGCCGACAGGCTCCGCGACGGCAAGGATCTTACCATCGTCGCGACCGGTGTGATGGTGTCCCGCGCCCTAGCCGCAGGTGCGGCTCTCGCCGATCAGGGCATTCAGGCCCGCGTGATCAATATCTCGTCGGTCAAGCCGCTCGACGACGCCGCGATCATAGCCGCGGCGCGCGAGACCGGTGCGATCGTCACCGTCGAGGAAGCGATGATCGAGGGTGGCCTGGGCGCCGCCGTCGCCGAAGTGGTGGTGCGCAATGCTCCCGTCCCCATGCGGATGCTCGGGGTCAAGGGCTTCGCGCCCACGGGTTCGGCCGAGTTTTTGTTCGATCACTTTGGACTGAATAGCGAAGGCATCGTCGCGGCGGCGCGCGAACTCAAGGGCAGATAGGAATGTCCGGCGGGCTGGTTCTGGCCATCGATCAAGGTACGAGTTCGACAAAGTGCCTCGTTGTCGATGATCGAGGCGCCGTGGTCGGTCACGCCCAGGCCCCGCTTTCCGTCACGACGCCGCAGCCCGGTTGGGTTCAGCAGGACGGGAACGAGATCTGGGACAGCGTTCGCGGCGCCGTCGCAAACGCTCTTAACACGATCCCCCAGGATCGCATCACTTCGGTCGGGTTCAGCACCCAGCGCGAGTCGTGCATCATCTGGGACCGGCGCAGCGGCGAAGCACTTACGCCCGTGTTGTCCTGGCAAGATCAGCGCACCGAAGCGATTTGCGCCCGATTGCGGACGAATGGCGCCGCGGCGACGGTTCGTTGCAAGAGCGGGCTTCCCCTCGATCCGATGTTCTCGGCGGCAAAGGCTCGCTGGCTGCTGGACAACCTCACCGCCGGTCAGGCGCGCGCAAAAGCGGGCGACGTCTGCATCGGAACGATCGACGCCTTCCTTCTGTCGCGGTTTGGAAGCGAGGCTGTCGTCGAAGCTGGCAACGCGTCTCGAACGCAACTCTTCGACGTCGTGACGGCGCGATGGGACGAGGAATTGCTGTCCATCTTCGACGTACCCCTCGCTGCACTTCCGCGGGTAACCGCATCGAAGGGCCCATTTCCGTCCGTCAAGGGTCTTGCCCCGCTGCGGGACGGCACGCCGGTCGGTGCTGTCCTTGCCGATTCTCACGCGGCACTGTTCGCGCATGGCGCTTTCGCTCCAGGGCCCGTGAAGGCGACTCATGGCACGGGCGCTTCGGTCATGGGACTGGTGGATCGCGCGACTGTCAGAGACGGGAATGCAGGCGCACCCGGCGTGTGTCTTACGCTGGCGTGGGAGCTCGACTCTCCGGTCCTTGCGTTCGAGGGCAATATCCGCAGCGCCGGCTCGACGCTGGTATGGACGGCGCAGCTGCTCGGCATCTCCACGAAAGAACTGGCCGAGCTTGCCGCAACGGTCGGCGCTCCGAGCGGAGTGCACATCGTGCCGGCCTTCGGCGGACTTGGTGCGCCGTGGTGGGACGCGAACGCAATTGCCACGATCTCCGGTCTTAGCTTCGGACCGAGCCGTGCCCCGCTGGCGCGCGCGGCGCTCGATTCCATTGCGCACCAGATCGCCGACACGACCGACGCGGTGCGTGCAGGGGGCGCGACGATCGATTGCCTTCTGGTCGATGGTGGCCCGACGCGAAATCCGCAGCTCATGCAGTTCGAGGCCGACATGGTCGGCGTGCCAGTCGAGCGCCCGGCAGTGGCCGAACTTTCAGCGATGGGCGCGGCCCATCTCGCCGGTCTTTCGAGCGGTCTCTTCACTTGGGACGGCTTGCGTCGGCTCGACCGCGGATCGGAGCGCTTCATGCCGCGCATGGAAACGGAGGCGCGCGCGAAGGAGCGCGCGGCCTGGTTGAGGGCGGTCGCGGGATCGCGGGGACTGCCGATAAAGGAAGCCGCCAACGACCCCGTCAGCACATCGCGAGGGATCTAAAAAAATGGCCATCGAGGGAACGGCAATGGAGGCGAAAAGCGGCGGTGGCGGCGGAGTGTTGCGCTTCATAAGGGGCGCGACTGGACCCTTGATCGGCCTCGTCTTGCTCTGCGCATTCCTGTCCATTGCGACCGATACTTTTCTATCGGTGCGCAACATCCTGAACGTGATGGACCAGATCACCGTTCTGGGCGTGATGGCGGTCGGGATGACCTTCGTCATCCTGATCGGTGGCATCGATCTTTCGGTCGGTTCGGTGCTGGCGCTGTCCGGTATGGTGATGGGCTATCTCGGCAACAATCTGGGCTGGCCCTTCGGCCTCGCGATCGTTGCCGCCCTGGTGGCCTCGTCCGCCTGCGGCTTCGTCTCCGGTCTGATGATCACCCGCCTGGCGATGCCGGCATTCATCGCAACGCTCGCGATGATGTCGATCGCCCGCGGAATTGCGAGCATCATCACGAATGGACAACAGATTATCGGTTTTCCCGACTGGTTCTCAAACCTCGCCATCATCCGGAATTTTGGACTTCTGACGGTAACGGTCGGCGCGATGATCGTCATCACCGTCATCGCGTGGGTGATCCTACAATACCGTCCGGCCGGCCGCTCGCTCTATGCGATCGGCGGTAGCGCCGAGGTCGCCCGTCTTGCCGGCATCAACGTGCGCAGGACGACCCTGTGGGTCTATACGATCTGCGCGGCCTTGGCGGGGCTGGCGGGTGTCATCCTGTCGGCGCGCTTGGATTCGGCTCAGCCCAGTTCGGGCATCGGCTACGAGCTGGACACGATCGCCGCGGTCGTCATCGGCGGTGCCAGTCTTTCCGGAGGCGTGGGCAGCATCGGCCGCACCGTGATCGGTGTCCTCATCATCGGCTTTCTTCGCAACGGTCTCAACCTGCTGCAGGTGTCGCCGTTCGTGCAGCAGATCGTCATCGGCGTCGTGATCGCAGTCGCTGTGGCCGCCGACACGCTGCGGCATCGCGGCGAGTGAACGAACCCGGGGTTCGCGTCGATGCTACGCGCCCCTTTGTTATCGCTCCGCGAGGAGTGAACTGAGGTTCCAAGAGGGGACCGTAACGAAGACGCCGGCGAAACTTTCGCCGCAAAAGAGAGGAAAGAGGAGGAACGACTATGAATCTACGCAAAGCATTTCTGGTTAGCGCTATTTCGGCACTTGCGGTGTTGCCGGCCGTCACCGCACAAGCAAAGGACGCGAAGAAGATCGGCTTGGCGGTCGCCAACTTGCAGGCCGACTTCTTCAACCAAATCAAGCAATCGGTTGAGGCTTACGGTAAGGAAAAGGGCCTCCAGGTAATTACCGTCGACGCCAAGGGCGACGCAGCGACCCAGGTCAATCAGATCCAGGATCTGCTGGCGCAGAACATCGACGCTCTGATCTACATCCCGGCCGGCGCCACCGCCGCCTCCGTGCCGGTGAAGGCCGCGAAGGCCGCGGGCGTTCCGGTGATCAACATCGATCGCAACGCCGACGGCGCTCCCGGTGATACCTTCATCGCGACCGACAGTGTCAGCTCTGCGCGCGCCGTCTGTGACCACATCGCCAAGGCGGCCGGCGGCAAGGGCGAGATGCTGATCATTCACGGTCAAAAGGGAACTACACCAGAGGTGGATCGCACCAAGGGCTGTTCCGAGGCGCTCAAGAAGTATCCCGAGGTGAAGGTCGTCGGCGAGCTCTGGAGCGAGCAGTGGCACCAGGACGAGGGCTTCAAGCTGGCGCAGGACCTGTTGCAGCAGCATCCGAAGGCGAGCATCATCTTCGGTCAGGCTGATGCCCTTGCGCTGGGCGCCGCCCAGGCGGTGAAGGTCGCTCATCCGGGGCAGAAGGTCTGGATCGCGGGCTTCGACGGCGATACAGAAGCTCTGAAGGCCCTCAAGGACGGCGCTTTCGACGTCACCGCGACCCAACAGACTCAGAAGATGGGCCGTCTGGGCGTGGACGCGGCCATCGCGATCGTGAAGGGCGAGAAGCTGCCGCCCGTGCAGTTGCAGGACGCGACGTTGACGACGAAGGATAACGTCGCGCAGTTCGTCGCAAAGCATCCGTAATCGAAACTGAAGACCCGGGCGGCGCCCATGGGTGCCGCCCGACCGCTAGGGCATGGCGATGACAACCGCAGCAAACCAAGCCGAACAGCTCGAAGTTGGCCTCACGCTGCATCGAGTCGGCAAGCAGTATGGGCCGATCACCGTTCTGACGGGGATCGATCTGACGCTGCGCCCGGGCGAGGTGCTCGCGCTTTTAGGGGAGAACGGCGCCGGAAAGTCGACCGTCGCCTCGATCATCTCCGGACTCGTCGCTCCGTCGACCGGTTCTATGACTTGGCGCGGAGCGCCGTATGCCCCGGCCGCGCCTGCTGACGCGCTGTCCGCCGGGATCGGACTTATTCACCAGGAGATGCGTCTCCTGCCGGACCTTTCGATAGCCGAGAACGTCTTTGTCGGCCGGCTGCCGATGCGCGGCGGGCGGATTGACCGCGCGGCCATGAACGCACGCGCTGCCGAGCAGCTGAAGCGCCTCGGCCTGAATGTGCCGCCGACGACGCTCGTGCGTCACCTTCGAGTCGCGGCACAGCAGCAGGTCGAGATCGCGAAAGCACTGACGCTGAACGCAAAGCTGCTAATCTTCGACGAGCCGACCGCAGCCCTCGGCATGGACGAGACGGATCGGCTGTTTGAGCAAATTCGTCGCCTCAAAGGCGAGGGCGTCAGCTTCATCTATATCAGCCATCGGTTGGATGAAATTCCACGGATCGCCGATCGTGTCGCCGTCATTCGCGATGGTCGCCTGGTCGCGACACACGATACCGCTCAGGTGCCGACGAAGACACTCGTCGAACAAATGGTCGGCCGGCCGCTCGACCGCATGTTTCCGACCATTGATCCGCCCTCCCTTGCAACCGCGCCGCTTCTTGAGATCGATGGCCTGACGAGCGCGAAGGGCGACTTCGCCGATGTGAGTTTCTCGGTTCGGCCAGGCGAAGTGTTCGGCGTGGCCGGCATCATCGGTGCTGGCCGCACGGAGCTGGTTCGGGCAATCTCCGGAGCCGATCCCATTGCATCGGGCACGGTCAAGATCAACGGGCAACTGGTCCGTCTCGACGGGCCCCGCGACGCGCTCTCGCGAGGCGTCGTTCTTGTGCCGGAAGATCGCAAGGGGCAGGCGCTCATTCTGCCTCAGACGATTGCCGACAATCTGGCGCTCGGCAACTATGACCGCGTCGCTCCGTCCGGTTGGATTTCGCGAGGACGGACGGAGGACTTTGCTCGACAGGCGATCAAACGTTTTCTGATCAAGGGGACGGCGGGGCAGCGGGTCGGACAACTGTCTGGAGGTAACCAGCAGAAGATCGTCATCGCCAAGAGCATCCTGCGCGACCCGAAGGTGGTCATCCTCGATGAGCCGACGCGCGGCATCGACGTTGGCGCGCGCGCAGCGATCTACCAGATCGTCGCCGACCTCGCTCGCGAGGGTATGGCGGTGATCGTGGTGAGCTCCGATCTCGACGAAGTTCTGGGTTTGGCGCACCGGGTTATGGTGCTTAGCAGGGGCCGGAATCGAGGCGTGCTCGACCGCGAGACCGCGGGTCGCGTGTCGGTCATGGAACTTGCGACAACTTGATTGATAGCGGAGAAATTTGATGAGCAGGTTCAGCCTGAAGGACGAGGTCGCCCTGGTCACCGGCGCCGGCAGCGGCATCGGTCAAGGCATCGCTGTAGGATTGGCCGAAGCGGGAGCCGACGTCGCGCTGTTCGATCTTTCGGATAGCAAGGGTCTCGAAGATACGGCTCGAAAGATCGTCGAGTTGGGTCGGAAATCGATCAAGCTTGGTGGTAACGTGACGAATGCCGACGATCTCAGGAAGGCGGTCGCCGATGTCGAAGGCAAGCTCGGTCCGCTCTCCCTAGCAGTCAATTGCGCGGGCATCGCAAACGCGCGGCCGGCCGAGGAAATGCCGCTGGACCAGTGGCAGAACATGATCGACGTCAATCTGACCGGCATCTTCCTGTCCTGTCAGGCTGAGGCGAGAGTCATGCTGACGCGCAAACGCGGCGCCATCGTAAACATCGCCTCCATGTCGGGCTCGATCGTGAACCGCGGATTGCTGCAGGCTCACTACAATACGTCGAAGGCCGGCGTGATCCATCTCTCCAAGAGCCTGGCGATGGAATGGGTCGAGCGTGGCATTCGGGTGAACGTGATCAGCCCGGGCTACACGCTGACGCCGATGAATCTACGTCCGGAAGTCGCGGAGCAGCGAAAGATATTCGAGCGTGAAACGCCCATGGGCCGCATGGCGACGGTCGAGGAGATGGTCGGGCCGGCCATCTTTCTGTTGAGCTCGGCCGCTTCCTTCGTGACGGGCGTCGACCTTCTCGTGGACGGGGGCTTCGAGTGCTGGTGACAAGCTTCTAAGGCGCGACCGGGGACAACCCGGCGCGCACAGATTTTTGGGAAGAAAATCGAGAACGTGCGCGAGCTCATCGGTGCCGCGGTCGGCGCGACCATCGCTCTGAATCCTGCGGATGATCGGAATGCCGTCATCACCGACATCCAGCAGGAGCCGCGGAATGCCCAGGGGAGGGTAGAGGCGGTCGCGGACTGGCACATTGCTGCTCGACGTCCCGAACCGCGGCATTAAACTGGCGCAGCAATTGTTCGACGATTCTCCGCAACCCGGAGCGAGCAACCTCGAGACCGCGGATGACGGCGGCATCGGGGTCCTCGAGCGTCAGGGATACACGATGGTCTACGTGGGTTGGCAGGGTGAGATCCCCTCCAAGCCAGGGCAATTGGCGCTGAACGCTTCGTGGCTTTTGACCGTTCAGTTATTGTTGCCAAAAGCCCGTCTGGTCTAGTTACTGAGCTAGGACGTGAACTCATTACCAGCCGCCCGCCATAGCCGGATCTATGCGAGTTGGATAAAGGCAAGGTAGTTTGCAGCAAGCCCATCATAGCGCGTCGCCACACGACGACATTGTTTGATCCTGTTGAAGAACCTCTCGACCCGGTTGCGAGCGCGATAGAGATACGGGCTGAAGCAGATCGGATCATTGCGATTGCTTTTCGGCGGGATGTTGGCCCACGCGCCCTTTTTTATGGCAAGCTCTCTGATCCAATTGGCGTAATAGCCACGATCCGTAAGCAGGATTGACTCGCATTTCAGATGTGACAGCAATTTTCCGGCAAGTCGAACGTCGTGGGCCTCGCCAGGGCTCAATGCCAGCCTTTTCGGCAGACCGTTGCTATCGACCACCACATGAATTTTGCTTGTCAAGCCGCCGCGTGACCGTCCCATCGATTGGCGCTGGTTCCTTGTGATGCACGCGCCATGCTGATGCACGCGGACAATGGAGGTGTCGATCATCTGGACAGCGGCATCATGGGTAGCGGCAAGTGCGTCCATGATATGGACCCAGACGCCGGCCCGCCGCCAGCGGACGAATCGGTTGTAGCAGGTGGTGTACCAACCGAACACCTCCGGCAGATCACGCCAAGGTGCTCCTGATCGCAATACCCAGAAAATTCCATTGAGTGCACGCCGGTCGTTTACCCGAGGAATGCCACGCGCTTTGTTTGGCAGCATCGGCCTTATGGCGGTCCATTCATAGTGGGCGAGTTCGTGGCGCATGATTCGAATCCTCAGTTCGAAGTATGAATCATGACCGTCTAGCCGAGTCTTCGGGCTCGCGGCAGTTGCCCGTAGCAAGCTATCCGTAGATGCCGCCTGGAGGTGGAAATGCATTGTGGGATCGACGAAGCGAGCTCGTCCGCGTGCCGCACGACCTCGGGATCACTGATCCCGTAGAAGGCGCACAGCAGCCGCTTCGCCTGCGAATCCAGAAGGTGGCTTGCCGGTTTGAATGTGCTCTCGTCCACCGATCCCTCATGCGGAGCCGCTATCCACATTCGCTCTCGCGTGCTGGAAGGCAAGTCCTTCGGGCAGGATGCGACCTTTCCGTATTCCCAGGGGCCCTATCTCGCAATGCCCCGTCCTCCTTCGCCGGTCGCGACGATCAGAATAACTCACCGTAGAACTACTGGGCAGCGCAATTAACCCTGTCTTCGGGCGGCATCGCTATGATTGCCTAATAGTTGTGCAACCGCCGAACGTTGCATGCAAAATTTGCTCCAGAAGGTTGAGCGCCACTAGATGCGAATGATCGAGAACCTCCAAATTGGAACGAAGCTGGCCATTTCTTCGGTGCTGGGCATCCTCCTCGTCGCCGCTATGGTGATGGCGCAGATGAGCAGTAACGCAGTCATTCGCGCAGCAAACGACAACGGGACCATCCAGCAAGCGATCGCCAAGGACGGTATCGACGCGAAAGCCTCGGTACGCGGCATGCAACTGGGCGTCCGCGAGATCCGGCTCGCCGCCACCACGGAAGAGATGCAGTCCGCCCTGGACTATCTCGCCGCGCGGGAGAAGTCGGTGCTCGGTTTCGCCGATGAGATGCTCCGGCTTTCCCAATCCGCGGAGAACCGCGAAAGAATCTCGAAACTAAAGACGCTCGCGAGCGACTTCGCATTCAAGGCTCAGGCGATTGCAAAAATTCGAGCGGAGGCGATCCAACTGGGAAGCAAGCGAGCGGCAGAAAAGGACGCTACGGCCGACGAAGCTCGACGGATCTCGGAACTGGAGGCAGAGGCCAAACGCATCGCGAGAGAGTCGACACTCCCGATGGCCACGGAAATGGACCAACTCGCCAACCGGATCGTGGATTTCGCCAAGCACCGCGTTCAGGCGGAAACTGAAAAGGCGTCGGAAGAGATGGGATCGTCGGAGCGCAAGTCCTTGATCATAGCGGTAGCGGTTGCGTTGATGTTGATCGGCGCGGCTATCGTCTCATTCTTCACGATTGCACGGCCGGCCCGGACCCTTGCGCAGGCCATGCACGAACTTGCACGCGGCAACTTCAGGGTCGCGCTGCCCGGCCTCGGCCGCGGCGACGAGATCGGCGCGATCGCAGAAGCGGTCGAAAAGTTCAAGACGATATCGGAGCAGAAGGCGCGTGATGACGCCGAGGCCAAGGTCGCTCAGGACCGTCTCCTCGCGGAAAGCCGTAAAGCGGACATGGCAAGGCTCGCGGGTGAGTTCGAACGCGCCGTGGGTGGGATCGTGAGTGCGGTTTCGACCGCCTCCACTCAGCTTAAGGACTCTGCGACCGCCCTCACGTCCACGGCAGGCCATGCTCAGGAATTGGCGACCGTCGTCGCAGCGGCTTCGGAGGAGGCGTCCACCAACGTGCAGTCCGTCGCGAGCGCGACGGAAGAATTGTCGTCCTCAGTCAACGAAATCAGCCGGCAGGTCCAGGAATCGGCGCGCATGGCGGGCGAAGCCGTGAGCCAGGCCCGCACCACGACCGAGCGCGTGGGCGAATTGTCTAGGGCAGCGGCCCGGATCGGCGATGTGGTTGAATTGATCAACACCATCGCCGGCCAGACCAATCTGCTGGCGCTCAACGCTACGATCGAAGCGGCGCGAGCGGGGGAAGCTGGCCGTGGATTCGCGGTGGTCGCCTCGGAGGTAAAAGCACTTGCGGAGCAGACCGCAAAAGCGACGGGGGAAATAGGCCAGCAGATCGAAGGCATTCAGTCGGCAACGGGCGAGTCGGTCGGCGCCATCAGGGACATCAGCGCTACCATCGAGCGGCTGTCGGAGATCTCATCCACCATAGCCTCCGCCGTCGAGGAGCAGGGCGCGGCGACCCAGGAGATCGCCCGAAACGTCCAGCAAGCCGCGCAAGGAACTGGACAGGTCTCATCCAGCATCGTGGGCGTGCAACGAGGAGCCAGCGAAACCGGGTCGGCGTCCGCCCAGGTTCTTTCGGCAGCTCAGTCGCTCGCGACCGAGAGTGATCGCCTCAACTGCGAGGTGGGCAGGTTCTTGAGCACAGTGAGAGCTGCATAGCGCCGCCCTGGTCGGACACGGCGAGCTTAAGGCCGGTTGGAAGTTTTCCGTACCCGACAGGACCAGTTGGGGATCGGTAAAAGGGCAGGGCGCTCTTGTGGAGATGTAGCGACAATGCGCTAGTCTAGAACGCCTCGGAACGTAGAGTGTCATCGAGCATGATGTTCGTTCCAAAAACCCATCCTCATCCTCGCTGCCCGTCGGTTCCGGCCCGAAGCACTCCAAGGCGAAGGAGGAACCCGTTAAGTTCGCGGATACCAAGCGGCTTCACCCATTGTTCTGCCCTCTACCCTAGGATAGTCCGCGAGGGTAAAACTCCATGAACATGCTAAAGCGACTGCGCGACGCTTTTTCGGTCGGCGGCACCGATGATCCACTCGGCTGTTCGCTGCTCGTCGAGCAGTTCCGAATGCTGCGTAGACAGATTCCGGTGCTTTATACCGTGCTGCTGGTAGACACCATCAGTGTCGGGCTGGTGCTTCCGTCCACTGTGTCGCCTTGGCTCAGATTCGCGCTCCCCGGGGCGCTCTTGGTGGCCTGCGTCATCCGGATGTTGCAGTGGATCCTGATGAAGAGCGCCGACCTTACGCCGGCGGAGGCGAGACGTCAGCTCGTCAAGGTCCGTACGATCGCCGTCGGGCTGAATCTCGGATTTGTGCTCTGGATCCTCGCGCTTTTTGGCGCAGTTGAACCGGGCTTCCGGGCGCCCGTCGCTCTCTTGGTCTTCATGGGCTGCGTCGGCACGGCATATTGCCTCGGCAGTTTCCCGCCCGCTTCCCGGTTGACGATGCTGATCGCCGGCGCGCCCATCGGCGCGGTACTCCTCCTTTCCGGAGAAGGGATGCTGATCTCCCTCGGCATCAACGTGCTGCTGCTCGTCGTGCTGCTGGGCCGCATGATCAATACGAACTTCCAACATTTCGTCGATCTCGTAAAGGCACACGCCAAGGTCGCTGAAGAGGGGGGACGCGCTCGCAATGCGGAACAAGCCGCCAAAGCGTTCGCCGAGCGGTTCGACACGGCTTTGAACAACATGTCTCAAGGACTCTGCTTCTTCGACGGTGAACAGCGGCTCATTGTCTCGAATCGGCTGTATCTAGACATCTATGGTCTCGATCCGGACATCGTCCGGCCCGGCATGAGCCTCAACGAAATCGTGGATCTGCGATATTCCGCCGGCAGCGCACCAAAGATGACGCGGAAGGAATATCTCGCGTGGCGTAACAGTCCGCCAGTGATTGGCCAGGAATCCGACACCATCGTGGAACTTACAAACGGGCGGTTTGTGCGGATTCGGCACCGGCCCATGGAGGGCAACGGCTGGGTCGCCACCCACGAGGACATCACCGAGCGCTACGGAACCGAGAAGGCTCTCGCTGAGGCCAAAGCAGGAGCCGAACAAGCAGAGGCCACCGCTCGGGCCGCGCATAATCATCTGACCGAAGCGCTCGATGTGGTGCCGGAGGGACTCGCGGTCTTCGATAAGGACGACCGCTTGGTGCTCTGGAACCAGCAATACGCAGAGTTCTACGCTGCCAGCCGTGATACGCTTGTGGTCGGCGCGCCTTTCGAGAGCATCCTGAGAGCAGGATTGACCAGAGGGCAGTATCCGCAAGCCGCGGGCCGGGAAGAGGAGTGGCTCGCGGAGCGTATGTCGCATCACGCGCTGCCTAGATATTCTCATGAGCAACATCTCCCAGGCGACCGGTGGGTGCGGGTAGAGGAACGACGCACGGCAGACGGCGGAAGTATCGGGGTTCGCATCGACATCACTGATCTGAAGCGCCGAGAGGCTTCCTTCCGCCTGCTGTTTGAAGAAAACCCGCTGCCGATGTGGGTTGCGCACGCCAACACCAAACAGCTGCTTGCCGTGAACGCAGCGATGTGCCGTCATTACGGGTATGGCCGCGAAGATCTTCTGGAGATGACCGAAGCGCAGTTGGAAAGTTCAGAAACGGAGATTTCAACTCGCGATTTTGATATCCACCGAACGTCTTGGGGAAACCTCATCCACGTGGTGATCGAATCCCGGCCGCTAGTCTATAACGAATGTGCAGCCCAAGTCTGCGTGGCGTTCGACGTGACCGAACGCAATCGGGCTCAGGAAAAGATCAGCCATCTGGCCCGACATGATGCGTTGACGGGTCTGCCGAACAGATCCGCTTTGGATCAACACCTTATAGAAGCCATTGAACGAGCAGAAGTCACCGATAGCGCTTTCGGCGTGCTCTGCATCGATCTCGACCACTTCAAGGAGATCAACGACCTCTATGGGCATGCGGTCGGGGACGCCGTCCTGCGGGAAACGTCACGACGGCTGCAGGAAGCCGCACATGGGGCGTACGTGGCGCGGGTCGGCGGCGACGAATTCATTGGCATCACCGATCAACCGCCACTGCCTGCCAGCGCTGAGTTGGTAGCCATAAGGATGCGGGCGGCCTTCGCCGATCCAATCGAGGTCGAAGGCCGTGCGCTGAATCTGGATTTGTGCGTTGGAATTGCCTTGTTTCCAAGAGATGCCCAAAACCCTGTGTCATTGCTGGCAAACGCGGACGCTGCGCTCTATCGAGCGAAGCACGAAGGACGAGGCGCGATCCGCCTCTTCACCAGCGCCATGGACCAGCAGCTTCGGGAGCGTCGAGCCCTCGAACACGATCTTCGGTTCGCCACCGAAAGAGGCGAACTCTTTCTGGAATATCAGCCGCAGCAGCACCGGGATGGCGCCATCACGGGCTACGAGGCACTCGTTCGCTGGCGACATCCCGTCCGCGGTGTGGTTCCGCCCGGCGAGTTCATCCCGGTCGCCGAACGCAGCGGGTCAATCGCGCAGATCGACGACTGGGTCATGATGCAAGCCTGCAAGGAAGCATCCTCCTGGCGTTCGCCTCTCAGGATTGCGGTTAATGTGTCTGCCACCCAGTTCCGTCGCGAAAACTTCGATGTGCAGGTCCGCAATGTGCTGCGGCAAAGCGGACTGGCGCCGTCCCGTCTGGAGCTCGAGATTACCGAAGGCGTTCTCATCGAGGATCTCTCGCGCGCCAAGAACGCAATGAGAACCCTCAAGAGCCTCGGGGTTCTGATCGCGCTAGACGACTTCGGCACCGGCTATTCGTCATTGTCCTATCTCGAGGCCTTTCCCCTCGACAGGATTAAGATCGACAGGTCCTTCGTCGCGTCGCTTGGGCAGAGCGAACGCGCGCTGGCAATCGTCCGCGCCGTCATTGGCCTTGCTCACGGGCTAGGCGTCCCGGTACTTGCAGAAGGGATCGAGACTGAGGCGCAGATGTCGCTCCTCTCGGAAGAAGGCTGCGACGAAATGCAAGGTTATCTTATCGGCCGTCCTGGGTCCGTCATCGTCGAACAAGCCGATGCGAAGCCGCCCCTGATGCGCGCCAGTCCCTAAGCGTCGTCCAAATAGATCAGTTCCGTGTTTCTTGCCACATCGGCTCAGCTCGTGTCGACCATCTTTGCTTCCTGCAAACTTGGCGCGGAAATCGTCGCGTAGCGGCATATTGATCAGTTCAGACTTCCGCACGGGATGGGCAAGCCCCACGGAAGCTCGGAGAAGCGCTCCAGGGAATCCGATAAATGCTGGCGCCGGCTCCGCGCCTTGCGGCTGGAGATCTTGTTGCGCGGTGCGAGGCAGAGCCATGATGTGAAGTGCTTGGCACTCGGCCATGCCCTTAGATCAGCGCCGCATTCGCCGATGAGCTTCAATGCGAGTGATGGACCCAACCCATGCATCTCGGTCGGATCGACGCCGAGAACGCCGTACAGCGTGCCCCGGACATCGAACGTGGGGGTGTTGACCTGCTTGGTCTTTACGCGTGGCTTGGAGAGCTTTCCGACCGGTTTTGGTCCCTTGTTGCTCAATGCAGCGATCAGGACTTCGAGCTTGCGGTCGCAATCCAGCATCTTCGCCTGGTAGACATCGTAGAGTTCCAGAATGCGAGAACGGCTTGCACGGCATCGATCGGAGTCCGATACTTGCGGTATGAGGTTCGCGCCCAACGCAGAAGGTGGTTGAATCCTCGGCGTAGAGCTTCAGCAACTCAGGCGACTAGCATATAACAATCGATTGCGCCTCCTATTGTCTCTAAATGAGAATAGTTATTCAGTTTCATTGATTCGCATAATACTCATTATGGAATATCCGAAGTCGAGTTTGCATCAGGACGGTGTTGCCAAAAGCCCATCTGGTTAGTTACTGCGCTAGAGGGATTCGACGTGTGGCCTTAGCACGTCAACCGTCTCAATCAGTCCCGCAGCCTCCATCATAAGCAATAGCTCCGCCGGCGTTATTTCCGGTTTCTTGAAGCGTTCGCGCATACGCCGAATGGCTGCAACAGCGCGAGCTTCGTCGAGTGCGATAGTATCCGCAATGAAAGCATCGGCCGATTTCGCCTCCATGTTCAGGTCGGAAAGAACTGCCGCCGGAAAGTCCTTAAGGTCTTCCGTTACGATCATTGCGGCTTGCGTTTTGGCCGCCGCAGCAACAACGTGATGATCGCCAGGATCGGGGAACCCAGCCGCAACGGGCAAGAAGTTGTCAAAATCCGTAACCATGGCATCTTCAAAGGCAGCTTCCATGCTGGCGCGCGCCCGCTCTGCACGCGCCGCGGCATCGGCAAAGCCTTTGGCGTTCAGGATCTCCTCGATAGCTGTTTCGGTCTCATCCAGAACGCGGCTTGACCAGCGGAGACGAAAAAATTCCGCCTCCGCCAAGGAGAGAAGCAGGTTCCTTTTGAGCGCGCTTGCAAGCGAGCACGCATCGACGAATGCGGTGAAGCGGTTTGCAAACAAGCTTACAGGTGCTCCGCGTCCTGCTCAGCGAGCTTCGCAAGCGCTTTGCCCCGCTTCTCATCGCGCGTGCGCTTATAGGCGAATAGGTCCTCTGCCCTAACCCTGCGATGACGCCCCACCGTCACGTGCTGAATTTCGTTCTTCTCAAGCAGCGAGACCAGAAACGGGCGCGAGACATTTAGAATGTCGGCAGCTTGCTGCGTGGTCAACATCTCATGCACGGGCACAAGCGTCACCGCATCGCCGCGACCGATATGCCGCAGCAATTCCATCAAGAGGCTCGACAGGGCCGGCGACAAGGTAATCTCAGCAGCCTGCTGTGCATCGTCGAGCACCCGCAGTTTGGCATCTCCCGTCGCATGCGAAGCGAGTATCTGACGAAGCTGGTTGGCCGCCGCCTTCTCGCTCGCGGAAGGCAGGCGAGTACCTCCCAGCTCTTCAGCGTAGGCTGGCATCGTCATTGTATTCTCTCCCCTGTACGGCCTTTTGTATAGGCTATATTCGAAATAAACGCAACAGGTGAAATAAACGAAAACGTCTAAAGTTCCTGACGATCCCTCCTTCGCATAGGGTCGCCTCGCAAGAAGCAGCCTCCGAATTTCCCACTGAGCTCTACTCGATCATCACAGTCCTCATGCTTCCGAGAGGGCTTGGCAGGCCGCGATCGCCTCCCAACCGGCAGAAGATGCGTGCGCGTAACGTGGGTACGGGCGGCCGAGCAACGTAACGCCAGGACGGCTCCGCCACGCATGGCGCCTATCTGTCGCGCGGTGGGGGGAGCCGTGGCGCAGGTGCGATCTGCGATCCCGATGGGTCGGAGGTTCCAGTTACGAGAGCGGGCCCGCTTGAGGCGCTTCGCTTCCGCGCCGAACGAAAACAGGACCGGGCCGAAAAGATCGCGATACGTTTCGAAAACGGAGCCTTCACGTGTTCATTTCAGCGGGTCCGTCCACATGACCACTTGCGAGCCGCCTATTTTGAACGTGATTGGGCCGAGTTTCTAACAGGCGCCATTTACCCATCAGGCGATTGGTCGATCGCTTCGAATGGTACCTCACTGCAAAGCACCGCGGTTAGCTCGATTTCGCCGGGACCTAATTCGGCGAGCTGACGTCCGACCGCATTGCCAACAACATACAGGCCAACCGGCACGGCACCGAGTCCGGGTCTCGAAGCGAAAACGTTGGCATTTGATCCAATGCGCTTGAAAGTGCTAAAATACCGACGCGCTAATGGGTTTTGGTCAGATCGCGATCGGTGGAGGCCATCGTGAAGATTGAGCGGCACTGGCAATCGCAGCTCGTGCACGTTCGGGCGGTATATTTCATCCAATGCCGCGGTACAGCGGCGTAAACTCGGACGTACCAGAGTTGTTCACAAGAATATCGAGCCGTCCGAAGTTCTTGATCGCGGCCTCAACGATCTCTTCGGCACCCGCGATGGCGGTGACATCCGCGCCGACAGCGATCGCTTTGCCGCCGAGTTGGATGATGGCCTCCACCACCGAAGCGACTGCTTCTTTGTCTTCACAAAGTTAACGTCGACTGCAGCGCCGTCGATTGCCAAGGCCTTGGCGATGCCCACTCCGATGCCTTGTGATGCCCCTGTGACAATTGCGAGTTTTCCGGCAAGCTTACACGTCGACGTACGATCGACGGCTACTATTTTGTGATCGAGGGTTTGACCAGCATCGACGTGCGGTGATCGCCATAGGCGCGGCGGCGAGCCTGCTCTACGCCGCCGACATTGCAGTGGCGCTCGATGATGCCGCGATCCGCACTCGACAACGGCGCTGAGTCTGACGGCCGATGGTGGCAACACTTGGTTCGTATCATGCATGCTTAGCGTACGACGTGCGCAGGATCGCCGCCTCGCAGATAGAGCGGGTACAGCAAATCCGCACTTGTCTTGCTTCTGAGGGCCGCCACTAGACAGGTGAATTTAGCTCACCCATGCCTGCAAAGTTCTCATTTGTCGAAGAGTTCTGCGACAACGCAGACTAGCCCCAAAATCAGAGCTTAACAGCGTTTTTGGGGAGGGTGCGTGCTTCAAGGAAGCGAAATCGCGTTCATTCGGGACGCCCAGTCTGGCTGATGCAGACCTCGCCGAAAGACGCCAGAGCGGCAATTCTCGCCAATAGATGAATCGATTTGACCCGCGGCATCGGTTCCACCCGACCGAGCTCGCGCTGCGGGCGATATCCACACCTGCTGACCAGCCAAATGTCACGTGAGAAGCGCTCCAAAGCCGCCTGGCGGTCTGCGGACGCCCAGAAGAGGAGGAAGAAGGGGATGAAGTTCAGGACGATTCTCGGCGCGGCCGCTGTCCTAGCGCTCGCCGGTGCCTCGGCGCCTGCCGCCGATAAGGATGCCGCCGACATTGCGGTCGACGCAGCAAAGAAGTACGCGGGCACGACGATCAGCATTGTCTGGGAGGCCGGCCTCCAGTCTCTGGACCCGCTGAACTATTCGGGCCCGCAATGGGAGAAGCTCACCGGAATCAAGGTGAAGGTGATCGAAGTCCCCACCGACCAAATGTTCACCAAGATCATGCAGGATTTCAAATCGGGCGCCGGCGCCTATGACGCGCTGAACGTCATTCCGTCCTGGATGCCTGATCTTGCGCGCGCCGGCGCACTCGAGCCACTCGACAAGTATGTCGACAAATTCGGCTATCGCGACGAGTTGCAGGACATCGCGGCCGCCTACCGCGACAACCAGATGCAGTACGACGGGAAGATTTTCGGCTTTCCGGACGATGGCGACGTGATGCTGCTCTACTACCGCAAGGACATCTTCGAGGATCCGAAGGTGAAGGAGGAGTTCAAGGCCAAGTTCGGCTACGAACTTGCACCGCCAAAGGACTGGAAGCAGTTCGACGAGATCGGTCAGTTCATCACCGACAAGATGGCGCCCAAGGTTTACGGCGCCGGCTTCTTCCGCACCGCGCCCTATCCGCAATACATGTTCCAGGAACGCTTCCGCATGGAGGGGGGCAAGTTCTTCAACGCGGACACCATGAAAGCGACGGTGAATGGCGACGTCGGCCTCAAGGTATTCAAGGAAATGAAGGCGGAAAACAAGTTCATGCCACCGGGCGTGGAGCAGTGGAATTTCGTCGACAATCTCGCGGCGTTCCTCCAGGGCACGACCGCGATGACGATTTCCTGGCCGCCCTATGGACGGTGGGCTGCGGGCTACGGCTCGGGCGAAGAAGCGCTGAAGTGGGTGCCCAAATCGCAAGTCGCCGGCAAGGTCGGCTACGCGCTCACGCCTCTCGGCCGCCCCGAACTTGGCGTCGGCTTCGACTTGTCGGTGTCGGCCACCAGCAAGAACAAGGAGGCGGCCTACCTCTTCATTCAATGGCTGAACAGCAAGAAGACCAGTCTCGAGCGCGTCCAGCTCCCCTATACGCTACGCGATCCCTTCCGCCTCTCGCACTATGCGAGCGAGAAATACCGCGGGCTTTGGCCTGACGCTCCCGCCTATCTCGATACGATCAAGACATCCGGCGAGAAGGGCCTGCTCGATCTGTCCCTGTTGCAGCAGGACAAGTACGACGAAGCGATGACCAAGGCGATCTCGAGCCTCTGGGCCGGCGAAGATCCCAAGGCCATTCTCGACCGCATGGCGCAACAATTCGATGCCATCACCGACAAGGTCGGCATCGACAATCAAAAGGCCGTCTACAAGGTCTGGGCGGCCAAGCCCGGCGCCTATCCCCAATAGCTGCCCTGGACACAGCACGGGAGGCGTAACCCTCCCGTGCTGTGTCGTTCCCTGGACTGATGATGACGCTTTCCGCAAGTCTCAATGGTGCCGAGCAGCGCCGCCCGAGCCGACTCGGGCGCATGCTCGAGGATCGCCTGCCCTATCTCATCGTCGCACCGGCCATTCTGATCCTTCTCCTGGTCGGCTTGTTCCCCCTGATCTATTCGCTGATCGTGAGCTTTCAGCGCATCACAATGACCGAGAACGACACGTCCTTTGTCGGCTTCTTGAACTATGCGGAGCTGTTCAGGGATGCCCGCCTCTGGGCCGCGCTCGGCCACACTGCCATCATCACCGCGATCGCCCTCCCCCTCGAGCTGCTGATCGGCTTCCTGATGGCGCAGCTTTTCATCGATCGCATGCCCGGACGCCAGCTCTTCGTCGCGCTCCTGGTGCTCCCGACAGTAATTTCTCCGATCGTCGCGGGAGCAACCTGGCGCCTGATGTTCGACATTCGCTTCGGTCCGATCGGTGAGATCCTGAGCTTCATCGCGGGCGAGCCGGTGCGAATCCTTTGGACGGTCAATCCCGCCTACGTTTATCCCGCGATCGTCATCTGCGAGGTCTGGCAGTGGTCGCCCTTCATGTTCCTGCTGCTGCTCGCGGCGCTCTCGAATGTCGACCAGTCGCAGCTCGAGGCCGCGGAGATCGACGGCGCATCCTACCTGCGCGTGCTCCGTGCGATCGTTCTGCCGGCGATCGCCCCCGTTGTCGCCGTTGCTTGTCTGATCCGGGGCCTGGACCTCGTCCGCATCTTCGACATCATCTGGGCTCTTACCGAAGGCGGCCCGGGCTCGAGGACCGAGACCATCTCTCTCTACACCTATGTCCAGGGCTTCTCGCAGTTCGAGACCAGCTATACGGCCGCGATTTCGTTCCTGGTGATTGCGCTGCTTACGCTCATCACCACTCTGGTCCTCAAGCGCATGGAGCTTGCGCGATGAGGGTCGGCAAGCTTCCAGCGAGAAAAGCTCGCATTCTCGCGCTTCGCTATCTCGGCGCCGGCGTTGTAACACTGCTGTTCCTGTTTCCGGTCTACTGGCTGTTCATGATCTCGTTCAAGACGCCGGACGAGATCTATCATGTGCCGCCCTTATGGATCCCCGGACAGATCCAGTTTTCGAACTATTACGTGCTGTTCAAGGACGGTGACGTCCTGGCCATCCTGAACAGCCTGATCGTCGCCGGCGCTAGTTCCGGCATCGCAATCGTTCTCGGGACGCTGTGCGCCTACAGCCTCGCCCGCTTCGGCACCGGCGGCGAGAACCTCGCAATGTGGATCATTTCCCAACGCATGATCCCGCCGATCGCGGTCGTTTTCCCGATCTTCCTGATCTATGTCTATTTTGGTCTCGTCGACGGCTACTTCGGGCTGATCCTGATCTACACGGCGTTCAATCTCCCTTACGTCATCTGGATGATGCGCGGCTACATCGTTGACGTTCCGCTGGAGCTCGAGGAAAGCGCTCTCGTCGATGGCCTGAACCGATGGGAAGTGATCTGGAAAATTGTCTTCCCGATGGTGCGCGCGGGACTCATGGCGACGTCGGTCTTTACCTTCGTCTTCGCCTGGAATGACTTCCTCTTCGCGCTGGTGCTCACGCGCACTGAAGTCATTACGTTTCCCGTCATGCTGACGCACTATTTCGGCGGACAATCGAATTTCTGGGGAAAGATCGCGGCGATGTCCGTATTGGGGACCTTGCCGATCTTCGTCGCAGTCTCGGTGATGCAGCGCTATCTCGTGCGCGGCATTTCCTTGGGCGCCGTCAAGGGTTAGGGAGAGCGGAGTGGCTGATGTCAAGCTGTCCGGGGTGCACAAATACTACGGCAACGTGCACGCGGTTCGAGGTGTCGATCTCACCGTCGCCGATGGCGAATTCGCAGTTCTGGTGGGGCCGTCGGGCTGCGGCAAGAGCACGCTCTTACGAACAATAGCCGGGCTTGAAGACCCTGACGGCGGAGCCATCACGATCGGTGGCGCGGTGGTCAACGATCTGCGCCCGCGCGAGCGCAACATCGCGATGGTATTTCAAAATTACGCGCTCTACCCCTACTTGACCGTCAACGAGAACATCGCCTTCGGTCTGCGCGCCCGCAAGGCTCCAGAGATCGAGATCAGGAAGCGGGTCAGCGAAGCCGCCGACATGCTCGGCATCGGAAATCTCCTTCAGCGCTATCCGCGTCAGCTCTCCGGCGGACAGCGTCAGCGGGTCGCCATCGGACGGGCCATCGTCCGCAAGGCGGACCTGTTCCTCTTCGACGAACCGCTCTCGAATCTCGACGCTCAATTGCGCGACGAGATGCGGACCGAAATCAAGCGTCTGCATCACGAGATCACGACGACGATGATCTACGTCACTCACGATCAAGTCGAGGCTATGACGCTCGCTGACCGCATTGTGCTGCTCCGCGATGGAAAGATCGAGCAGCAAGGGGCGCCGCTTGAACTGTTCGAGCAGCCCCGTACGGGCTTTGTGGCCGGCTTCCTCGGGTCTCCGTCGATCAACCTCGTCCCGGCGACCCTCAAGACGAGCGGCGGCTGCGCCGCAGTTGTGTTTCAGTCCGGCGGTGCGCTGACGCTTCCGAGCGCAAGGGCCAAATTGCTGACAGGTGCGGATGGCCAAGAAGTTCTCGTCGGCATTCGACCCCAGCACTTCAGCCGGGCTGGCGGCGGACCTCTGCGCGACGGGGTGGTCTCCTATTCGGCCGTTGCCGATCTCATTCAGCCGACGGGGACCCGTACATTCACCACCATCAAGATCGGCGGCGTCGATGCGGTCGCGGAGCTGCAGGCTCATGACGTCAGCAGCCATGGTGAGCGGATCGACCTCGCCATCGACCTCAATCGCGTGGTGCTGATCGATCCCGCCAGCGGCCTGGTCATCGCGTAACTAGAAGCCAACATTCGAGAACGGGAGAGACGAATGGCGTCGAGACTGTTTGCAACCGGAATCGGAGCGCCCGAAGGCCCGGTGTGCCTGCCAGACGGGTCGATGTATGTAACGGAGATGTCAGCATCGACCCTCTGCGTCACGCGACTTGACTCTCGCGGCAATCGCCGGGTGGTCCGCACGACCGGCGGCCGTCCGAACGGGCTGACGACCGATGGCCACGGCCGGATCTGGATCGCGGAAGCAGGCCTTCGGGCGCTGATCTGCATCGACGAAAGCGGAAACGAGATCCGGCGCATGCAAGGCGAAGGTGCGGACCGCTTCCTGTTTCCGAACGATCTCTGCTTCGGTCCGAATGGACTGCTCTACATGACCGACTCCGGCATGGCGGCTGAAGATTTCATCAACGGCCAGGCCTTCGTCGATGGTTATATGGACCTTGATTGGGACGGCCGTGTGTATGAGATCGATCCGGCAGCCATGAAGGTCGTACGCGTGCTCGATCGCAAGATCCGCTTCACCAACGGCATTGCTTTCGGTCCCGACGATCACCTCTATGCCAACGCATCCTTTACCGGCGAGATCTACCGATACGATGTGCTTGGCGAGGCCGCGCCGAAACGGGTGGTCTTCGGCAACGTCCTGCAACCGGACGCCAATCCCGATTTCAAGGGGCCGGACGGGATGGCCTTCGGCACGGACGGCCGGCTTTATTGCACGGTCTACAACCAGAAGAACGTCACGGTGCTGGACCGCCGAGGTGAGGTCGCCGACCGTCTGATCCTGGACGGGCCGCAGCCGACGAATTGTGCTTTCGCGCTCGAAGGCAAGAAGCTGCGCGTCACCGAAGTCGGCAAGGGCCAGGTCGAGGAGATCGATATGCCCTGCGAAGGGCTGCCGCTGCATCTGCCGAAATTCGCCTGACGAGGTGCCTCGCCGAGGCGTCAAAGGAAGCCGATCGATAGCCAGGGCACCGCTGCGACGATCAGTGTGCCGATCAAAAGCGCGACCATGTAGCCCACGATCGGCTTCATTCCCTCGTCCGGGTTGATGCGGCTGATGGCGCAAGCCGCGTAGTAGCCGACGCCGAACGGTGGCGCGAACAGGCCGATGCCCATGGCGAGAACGACCACCATCGCATAGTGAACATCGTGCACCCCGACTTGCCGCGCGATGGGGAACAGGAGGGGGCCGAACAAAACGATGGCCGGGATCCCTTCCAGCACGCTGCCCAGGATCACGAAGGTCGCGATCGTCACCGCGAGGAAGACGGGGACGCCGCCGGGAAGGCTGGTCATGAACTTTGCAAGAGAGGCAGAAAATCCAGACTGAGTGAGCGCCCAGGCCATGCCCGTCGCCGCGCCAATGATGAGCAGGATCGCCCCCGACAGCGAGGCCGTCTCGACCAGCATCGGATAGATACGGCGCCAGTCGAACTGTCGATAGATAAGGAGGCCCGCACAGGCTGAGTACAGGATTCCGATGGTCGAGACTTCCGTTGCCGTCGCAACGCCTTCGACGACGGCGGTCCGGATCACGAACGGCAGGGCGATGGCCGGTATCGCGATCACAAAGGCGCGGCCGATCTCCCGCCCCGTCGCCCGCTTGACGTGAGACAGGTCCTCGCGGCGGTATCGCCACCACACCACGGCCGCGAGCATCACCGCGAGCACCACGCCAGGGAGCAACCCGCCGGTGAATAGCGCCGAGATCGACACGCCGGTCACCGAGCCGATCGTGATCAGAACCAGCGACGGGGGAATCGTCTCAGTCTGCGCCCCCGTCGCGGCCAGGAGGGCAACGAGATCGCCAGGCTTGGCCCCACGCTGCCGCATCTCGGGAAACAACACCGGCGCTACCGCAGCCATGTCCGCCGCCTTGGACCCGGAGATGCCGGAGACCAGATACATCGCCCCGACAAGCACGTAGTGCAGTCCGCCGCGGACATGACCGAGAAGGCTCGCGAGGAAGCTGACCATGGCGCGCGCCATGCCCGTCATCTCGATCAGGAGGCCGAGAAAGACGAAGAGAGGTACGGCAAGCAGGATCAGGTGGCTCATGCCCTCGTCCATTCGTCCGATCATCACGACGTCGGGCGTGCTGGTTGTCAAGGCAAGATAGCCGACCGTGGCGAGGCCAAATGCAAACGCGATCGGCACGGCCGCAAAGACCATCGCGCCGACCACGAAAACGAAGAAGATCAGAAGATTCAGATTGCCAAGCGGCTTCAAGACCGGCGCCAGCAGAACGAACGTCCCGATGATGCCTGCGACGATCGCGAACGAAGCCAGCAAGCTGCGCGGGCTCGCGATGCGGATGAGCCGGAGGACGGCTGCGATCAGCATCAGCCCGATCCCGATCGGCAACGCCGCCGCACGCCAGGTGTTGACGATCTCGAGCGCCGGCGTGGTGACGAATCCCTCGTCGGCGGCGAATTCATAGGCCGGCCAGACGACGAGCGCGAGGAACGCCAGAGATGCCGCGGCCGCGACGACATCCAGGAACGCACGAACTTCCGCACTGAGAACGCCGACGATGGCGGTCATTCGCATGTGCTCGCCGCGCTGGAACGCGATCACGGATCCGAACATGGCGAGCCAGAGAAAGAGAATGCCGGCGAGCTCGTCGGACCAAACGATCGGCGAGCGGAACACGTATCGGCTCACGATGCCCGCGGACAGCACGGCGATCTCCGCCAGGACCAGCAACGCTGCCGGAACCGCGACGGCGTGGCTAAGTACCATGTTTGCCTCTACCACCCATCGGCGCGAGTTCGCTTGAGATGTGCCGGCCGCGATCCCGGTATCCACATGCGGCGTATGGCTCATGCTGGTCATGACAGCTGGCCCGCCGCTCTTTCGAGCTGAGACCACGCCTCCTCGCCAAACTTGCCCTTCCAGTCGGCGTAGAAGCTGGTTTTGGACAGGGCCTGGCGGAAGGCAGTACGATCGACATCGATGAACTTGAGGCCTTTGGCCGAGAGATCGGCTCGCAATGACTGGCTGAGCTTCGCGATGTCGGCCCGTTGGTCAGCGGCGGAGCGATCGAGCTCGCGCGTCACGATCTCCTGCACGTCCTTGGGCAGGCGCTCAAAGGCGCGCTTGTTGCCCAGGATCCAGTAACCGTCCCAGACGTGCCCGGTCAGGCTGCACGTGCTTTGCACTTCGTAGAGACGCGCGGTCGCAATGATCGGCAACGGATTCTCCTGGCCGTCGACGACCTTGGTCTGCAGCGCGGAATAGACCTCGTTGAAGTTGATCGGCGTCGGCCCGGCGCCGAGCGCCTTGAAGAGCGAGGTGAGCAGCGGCGCGGGCGGAACGCGGATCTGGAAATTCTTCAGGTCATCCGGCGTTCGGACCTCGCGGCCCGACGAGGTCACCTGACGAAAGCCGTTGTCCCAGGCCTTCGACACCGCCATGATCGGCGTCTTGGAGATCTGGGTCCGGATGTAGGTGCCGAGGTCGCCGTCCATGGCCTTCCATACGCTGTCGTAGTCGGCGAATGCGAAGCCGGTGTTCACGATGCCTGCGCTGGGCACGAGGGTGGCAAGGATCGAGGACGATTGATTGAAGAACTCGACGCCGCCGCTGCGAACCTGAGTCAAAAGCTCTGTGTCGGAGCCGAGCTGGTTGGCCGGAAACAGCCTGATCTCCAGCCGACCGCTCGTCGCTTCGCGAATACGGTCGATCGCCTCTTGCGCCCGAATATTCACCGGATGCGTTGGATCCTGACCGGTCGCGAACTTGTAGACGAATTCGGCGGCAGACGCCGGGCGGGTGAGAATCCCGCAGAGAGGAACGGTAGTGGCGGCCATCAACAGCGAACGGCGACTGATGCTTCCGGGCTTAGATGCAGTCATGTTTTCCTCCTGATCCTTCATTGAAGTTACTGCCCGTTGCATCAGCGCAGGCTGGCGTGCAGCTCTCCGGGTTCTTCGCTTGCCGGCTCTTGACCACCGGCATTTGGGCAGGAGCAATCACTCGCCGCCGCAACATGCGACGGGCGTGGCTCCTCACCTGGGCTTGGCTCGATTGGCGCTTAGCGCCGCTACGCTAAAGCCACTGCTTGATCTGCCGTGCGACCTCTGCGGTGGAAATCCCATAGCGGTCGTGCAGGGTCGGAAGTGCACCGGCGTCAAGAAACTCGTCCGGCAATGCGATCTGGCGGAATGGCGGATGGACGCCTGAACGCATGAGAAGTGCGGCAACCGCCTCGCCGAGACCGCCAATTGTTGTGTGGTTCTCGGCAACGACGACAAGGCGGCCCGACTTGCCGGCTTCACGCAAGATCGTCTCGGTATCGAGCGGCTTGATGGTTGGAACATGCAGCACCGCAACATCGACGCTGTCGTCCTTCAAAGTCTGCGCGGCTTCGAGCGCGCGCATGGTCATGATGCCGGACGAGATGACCAGGGCGTCCTTCCCGTCGCGGATCAGCTTGGCCTTGCCGACCTCGAATTTGTAGTCATATTCGTCCAGCACGACCGGCACCTGGCCGCGCAGCAGGCGCATGTAGACCGGCCCGAGATGCGCCGCGATCGCAGGGACTAGCTGCTCGATTTCGTGGGCATCGCAGGGATCGATGACCGTCATGCTCGGCATGGCACGAAACAGCGCGAGGTCCTCCGCGGCCTGATGACTCGGGCCGTAGCCCGAGGTCAGGCCCGGCAATGCGCAGACGATCTTCACGTTGCGGTCTTCCTCCGCAATGGTCTGGTGAATGAAATCGTAAGCCCGCCGAGACGCGAACACCGCGTAGGTTGTCGCGAATGGCATGAAGCCTTCGGCGGCGAGACCAGAGGCGGCGCCGAACAGAAGCTGCTCGGCCATGCCCATCTGGTAATACCGGTCCGGAAATTCCTTCGCAAAGATATGCAGGTCAGTGTACTTGCCGAGATCGGCCGTCATGCCGACCACATCAGGACGGCTGCGTGCGAGCTCGACGAGCGCGTGTCCGAACGGTGCCGGTCTGGTCTTCTGTCCTTCGGCCGCGATCGATGCGATCATGGCGGAGGTGGTCAGGCGCGGCTTGCCCGGCTGCGGTGCTGATCTGACGGTCTTCATGCCTGCCTCCCGGCTTCCAGCGCGGCAAGCGCGAGCTGCCATTCGTGCGGCTCGACGCGGATGAAATGGCTCTTCTCGCGCTGCTCGAGGAAAGGAACACCCTTCCCCATCAGCGTGTCGGCGACGATCATTCGCGGCTTGGGCTCGGGATGGGACTTGGCCGCGTCGAAGGCGGCAACCACGGCATCGAGATCGTTGCCGTTGACGCGCTGCACGAACCAGCCAAAGGCCTGAAGCTTGTCGACCAGCGGCTCGAACGCCATGACCTGCGTGGAAGGGCCGTCCGCCTGCTGATTGTTGACGTCGACGATGCCGATCACATTGTCGAGCTTGTAGTGGCCCGCCGACTGGATGGCCTCCCAGACCGAGCCTTCGTCAAGCTCGCCATCGGAGAACAAGGTGTACACCCGCGCCTCGGATTTCTTGCGTTTGAGTCCCAGGCCCATGCCGACGGCGATGCCGAGTCCGAGCCCGAGCGAGCCGCCCGACATCTCCATTCCGGGTGTGTAGGAGGCCATGCCCGACATCGGCAGGCGGCTCTCGTCGCTGCCATAAGTTTCGAGTTCTTCCTCGGGGACAATCCCCGCCTCTATCAAGGCCGCGTAGAGCGCGATGGCATAGTGCCCGTTGGAGAGCAAAAAGCGGTCGCGCTCCTCCCAAGAGGGATCTTCGGGCCGATAGCGCATCGCATGAAAATAGGCCACGGCGAGAACGTCGGAGATGTCCAGCGCCTGTGCGATATAGCCTTGCCCCTGGACTTCACCCATGCGCAGGGCATTGCGGCGAATGTTGTAGGCGCGGTCCGCAAGCTTGGGCGTATTCGTAAGGGTCTTGGTCGCGGTTTCCATCGATCTGGACCTTGTCTTGCTGGCTCAGTGGATGAGCATGCCGCCGTTGACGTCGATGACGGCACCAGTGACGTAGGCAGATAGATCCGAGGCGAGGAAGGTGTAGATGCCGGCGACGTCTTCCGCCGTGCCGAGACGATTGAGCGGAATGCCTTCCAGGATCTTCACCCTCATCTCGTCGGTCAGCTTGCCCGCAGTGATATCGGTGCCGATCAGACCGGGCGTGACGCAGTTGACGCGAATGCCGTCCGGGCCAAACTCACGGGCCATCGCCTTGGCAAGACCAAGCACGCCGGCTTTCGCCGCGGAGTAGTGCGGGCCGCCAAAAATCCCTCCGCCGCGCTGGGCCGAGACGGACGACATGCATGCGATCGATCCAGACTTCCGTGCGCGCATGTGCGGGATCACGGCCTGGGAGAGGAACAGAACGCCCTTGAGATTGACGTCTTGAATGCGATCCCAATCGGCTGCCGAAATCTCCAGGAACTTGACCGGCTGGGTGATGCCCGCATTGTTGATCAGAACATCGATGCCGCCGAAGGATTCGATCACGCGGGCGACTGCCTGCTCGCAGGATGATTTGTCGGCGACGTCGCACCCGAATCCGATGTGGCCGCTTCCAAGCGATGCCGCAGCGTCCACCGCAGCGCTGGCGTCAATGTCGAGAATGGCGACCCGAGCGCCCTCGGCCGCGAACCGCCGGGCGGTGGCGAGCCCGATCCCGCGCGGCGAGGCCGCGCCCGAAATGATGGCCGTCTTACCGCTGAGCAGCATCAGTTCCTCCCGCAAATTGTTCTTCCTTGGCGCTTAGGAATGCCCCGCCGACGGCCAGCGGACAAGCGCACAGTTGTCACGGATCGATGAATCTGGTTCACTTATGGGATGCTGTCGAATATTCCCATATCGGCAATTCGCGCCTTTGAAGCCGCTGCCCGCACCGGATCGTTTCGTGATGCGGCGAATGAGCTTCACCTGACGCCGAGTGCGGTCAGTCATGCCATCCGCAAGCTGGAGGCTACGCTTCGCACCGTTCTATTCGAACGCAGCGCTCGTTCGGTACGGCTCACGCCAGCCGGCGAGAATTTGATGCGACACACCGGGGCGGCTTTTGACCAGCTCCGCCGTGGCCTTGAGGAAGTCGCCGCGCGCGGACCGCAACTGGTGCGCGTTCACTCTGCGCCCAGCTTTGCCGCGCAATGGCTGGCGCCGCGGCTCGCACAGTTTCTCGCCACTTATCCGAAGCTCGAAGTTCGGCTGGCTGCCAGCACGGACTATGCGCGCTTCAGCAACGACGATTTCGATATCGACATCGTCTACGGTCCGCCGCGCGCGGAAGGTGTCGAAATGGTCCCTCTGCCGGAGGAGACGGTCACGCCGCTCTGCTCGCCCTCGCTCGCAAGATCGATCAAGAAGCCTGCCGATCTCCTCGATCAGACGCTCATCCGCTCCGACGTGAAGCGAGTGCAGTGGCATCAATGGTTCACCGCGAATGGGTTGGAAGCACCTGCGCTTCACGGCATGAGATTCGACCGGAGCTTTCTTGCGATTGCGACCGCTGCGGAGGGATTGGGCGTGGCCTTGGAATCAACGCTTCTGGCCGAACGCGAACTGGCGTGCGGGCGCTTGGTCGCTCCACTAGCAGGACGCGCCAACGATATCCGCTACATCGGTCATCGCCTGATCTACCCGCGCGCTAGCCGACAGAGATCGGCGGTACGAGCCTTTGCAGATTGGCTCTTGGCGCAACTAGGCGGCGAAGGCGCTCGTCCCTCGGACTGAGACGCAAGCCTGGCCGACCTTACCGAAAGCACGTGAGCGCCCGCTATTCGCTAGGCGCTTGCACCAGTTGCCCCACTTCAGAACGCCCGCTCACATTGGCTGTCATTAGATCTTTCTTGATCTCCCGGTGCACACGTCGTGCACACGAGGCCCTCAAACAAATTGAAAAAATCGAACTCTCGCTCCAATCCATCATTGGACACATCGCGGCCCCCCTCCCCGGTCGCCACCTCTTGAGGCCCGGGCTCGGGCCGCAAGACCGTTTTTTGCTGCAACGGTAGCAATTCAGGCGGGCGAACTGCCTAATCTATGGAGCGAGGCCCCGCCCCACAGCATCGAGTGCTGGTGAGTCACATTTTCCAAAAGGACCGTTTGAAAATCAGTTGCTCAAACGGTTTTTCTCGCCAAGCCATTGACTTGGTAGGCGCACCAGGGCTCGAACCTGGGACCCGCTGATTAAGAGTTCAACACCATCACTTCTCTACAGTTTCCAAATGCACGCCGCGCTACGACGAACCTTCGAGAAGCCCTTTGTTTATAGGCGTTTCTCGCATAGCTTCGCGCTCTGTCGAATTCAAACCCTCCAACTGCTCAATCTGCCAACACCGTTTGAAAACCGTTTTGGTGGACCTGGACTCTCGTCATGACCGATATTCGAATTTCTCTCACCGACAAGGCAATCGCTCAACTACCCGCTCCGAAGGAGGGCTGGTATCTGGCGCGCGACACCGAACTGAAGGGGTTCTTTGTCGTCATTGGCAAGCGAAAGAGGACGTTCACCGTCCAGGCCGACCTTAGGGAGGGAGGCAAGCGAGCTTCCTCCATTAGGGTTTCCATCGGCGATGCGAGTGAGATGTCGAGCCGAGCTGCGCGCGCCACTGCTAAAGAGTACTTGGCCCAGATTAGTCGCGGACGGCACCCAAAGAACGACAAACTAACCAACGAAGCGAATCCCGCTCCGGCGCCGGCAATTGGCGGGACAGTCGCGAGCATCACTCTCAGGCAGGCCTGGGAGCGGTATCTCGAGGCTCATCTGATGCGGAAGAACCGCAGCGAAAAGACCATCGAAGGCTACCGCGACCACGTCGATCGAATTTTTGCGGAATGGCTCGACACTGTGTTTCGGCTTGCAATATTGACCCCCTAAGCCGGGGGATCGGCGTCCAAAATTGACCCCCTACAGATAGGTCTGTTGCGCTGCCTGCTTTGGAAT
>Ga0207695_10001535_pt1 | contig 38114 bp, 44 predicted proteins | sample KBSC54metaG_FD_184354 | JGI IMG/M metagenome (GOLD analysis project Ga0207695, IMG submission 184354) | Corn rhizosphere microbial communities from Kellogg Biological Station, Michigan, USA - KBS C5-4 metaG (SPAdes) (version 2) | ecosystem: Host-associated > Plants > Roots > Rhizosphere > Soil... | reverse complement strand
CCAAGCCGATCTTCGACGGCGCGCGGGCCCGCGGCAACGAGGACAAGATCGGCCAGCTCAACCCGCTGACCCGCTACGGCGTCCCCGACGAGATCGCCCACGCGGGCCTGTTCCTGGCCTCCGACGACGCCTCCTACGTCAACGGCCAGACGATCGCCGTCGACGGCGGGCTGTCGACCAGCCACCCCGTGGTGCGCCGGAAACGGTGATCTACCTCGTTCGGCACGGCCAGACGGAATTCAACCGCGAACGCCGCATCCAGGGCCATGTGGACAGCCCCCTCACCGAGCTGGGCGTCCGCCAGGCCCGGGCGGTCGGGCGGCTGTTGCGCGACCTGATCCGCGAGCCGGAGGGCTGGCGCCTCGTCTCGAGCCCGCTCGGCCGCGCCCACGCCACCGCCGAGCTGATCTCGGCCCGGCTGGGCGGCCTGCCGGTCGAACTCGACGACCGCCTGAAGGAGATGAGCTGGGGCGCCTATGACGGGCGGCTGCGCGCCAAGCTGGAGGCCCAGGAGCCGGAGACCTTCGGCAGGACCGGCTGGGCCTTCGACGCAGGCGCCGGCGAGAGCTACGAAGACGTCAGCGCCCGCTTGGACGACTGGCTGGCCAGCCTGCCCCCGGAGCCCGAGCGGCGGATCATCGCCGTCAGCCACGGCGTTTCCGGCCGGGTGCTGCGCGGCCTCTACGCCAACCTCGACCGCGACGAAGCCGGCCTCCAGGACGTCCCGCAGGACGCCGTCTACCTCCTGCAGCACGGCGGCGTCGGCCGCATCGACTGCGAACCGCTGGAGTAGGATTGAACCGCGGAAGACGCGGAAGGCGCGGAAGGCGCCAAGCGCGCGAAGCGCGCGAAGTACGACTCCGATCGAGGAACAGGATCCTCGTTTCCGCGCGCTTTCCGCGTTTTCCGTGTTTTCCGTGGTTCAAGATGGGGCGTGGCCGCGCCGCGGCATGAATGGGGTGGACCGCGGAGGTCTAGGCCCCCGCCTTGCCCGCCAGCAGGGTGCGCGCCACGTCCTGGGCGATGGCGGCCTGGATGACCGGCACGTCGAGCAGCGGGCGGTCGTAGGTCTGCACCCACATGACGAAGCCGGTGTCGGGCCGGATCAGCCGCGCCGAGATCCGCACCCTCTGGCCGAACAGCCGCACGCTCCCCTCGACGATGTAGCTGACGCCCAGGGCCTGGGCGGCCTGGCCCGGCGTCGCCTGCCGGCCCCTCAGCAGGAACGAGGACCGGAACCCCGGCGTGCGCAGGCGGGGGTTCTTGCCGAGCTGGTTGATCAGCCCTTCGGTGACGTCGTCGGCGAGCACGATCTCGTCGGTCTGCGTCAGGTCCATGAACGGCATCACGCCCACGGAGACCGGCGCCGCGGCCGCGGCCGGGACCACGGGCGGCGGGGACGGCGGGCGCATCCAGACGAACAGTCCCGCCGCGAGCGCCGCGCTCGCGACGCCGCCCATCGCCAGCCGCCGGGCGCGGCGCGGCCGCGGTGCTGGCGGCGGCGGCTCGCCCCACGCCGAAACCGGCGCCAACAGCCGATAGCCCAGCCGCGGGACGGTCGCGATATAGCTCGGCCGCCGGGGATCGTCCCCCAGCAGCCGCCGCAGCGACGCCACCGCCTGGTAGACAGAGTCCGGGGTCACGATCACGCCGGCCCAGACCCGGTCGAGCAGGTCGTCGATGCTGACCACCTCGCCGGCGTGCTCGGCCAGGTCCAGCAGCAGCCGCAGGGTCCGCGCCTCCACCCGCACCACCTCGCCGACGCGGGAGATCTGGCCCGCGGCCGGGTCGACGCACCAGTCGCCGATGCGGAGCTTGGCTGGGACTGGCGTGCTCATCTGCGACCGGTTCGTCGTCCTTGCCGCCCAGTCGGGGAAACGCGGGCTTCAGAAGTCTTCAGAGCTTTTCAGCGACCGGTCAGGACTTCAAGCGCGGCGGCCGGGCAAGCTTGGCCCTTGCCGGCATTTCGCACGGGAAAAGGATTCCATGAAACTGAAGCTTGCCCTCGCCGCCGCGGCCGCGCTCGCCGTGGCGCCTGCCGCCGCCCAGACGCCTGCGCCGCAGATCGGCCCTTTCCTCGCGCCGGACCAGGTCCCCGCCGGGACCTACTACCTGGACAGCAAGGAGGCGCTGGTCCGCTACACCACCATCCACATGGGCATGACCGAGTTCTGGGGCAGCTTCCCCAACGCCACCGGCACCCTGACCATCGACCCCAAGGCCATCGGCGCGACCAAGGTGGACATCAAGCTGCCGATGTTCGGCGTCGAGACCACCAACCGCGACCTCAACGCCCAATTCGTGGGGAGCGAGTTCTTCGACTATGCGAAGTACCGGTCGGCGCACTTCGTCTCGACGGAGGTGGTGCGCACCGGGCCCAGGACCGCGCGCATGACCGGCGACCTCACCCTGCACGGGATCACCAAGCCGATCGTGCTCAACGTCACCTTCAACAACGCCGGCCCGAACAGCTTCAGCAAGGTCCTGACCCTGGGCTTCAAGGCCGAGGGCATGATCAAGCGGTCGGATTTCGGCGTCGGGAAGTACATCCCGATCGTCAGCGACGAAACCCAGCTCACCATCAGCGCCGCCTTCGAGAAGGAGGAGCGCAAGTAGCGGCCGTCTAGCCCCGGAAGCGGCGCCGCGGGAGCTCGATCTCCCGCTCCGGGCCCAGCCAGTGGGCGAGCGCCAGGGCCGCGACCGTCGCGACCACCCCCAGGGTGAAGGCCACGCCGGCGGTCGCCGAGACGCCGGCCGGGCCGACCCTCAGGGGCTTGGGCGCCATCCAGTGGACCAGTTCGCCGTCCGTCTCCGGCGGGGCCAGCGCGTCCTGGACCTCGTCATATGCCTCGTCGCTCATGGCAGCCTCCGGCCTTGCCCGTTCCCCCGCAGCTAACCCTTGCGCATGGCGGGGGTTCCGGAGGGGCGGCCTCAAGGCTAGAAGCATCGCTCCCTTCCTCCTTGACCTATCTCAAGCGGACCATGGCCGGACATTCCAAGTTCAAGAACATCATGCACCGCAAGGGCCGCGCCGACTCGGCGCGCTCCAAGCTGTTCTCCAAGCTCTCGCGCGAGATCACGGTGGCGGCCAAGGCGGGCCTGCCCGATCCCAACATGAACGCCCGGCTGCGGCTGGCGGTGAACAACGCCAAGGGCGAGTCCCTGCCCAAGGACGTCATCGACCGGGCGATCAAGAAGGCCAGCGGCGGCGACGCCGACGCCTATGAGGAGATCCGCTACGAGGGCTTCGGCCCGGGCGGCGTCGGCGTCATCGTCGAGGTCCTGACCGACAACCGCAACCGCGCGGCGTCCAACGTCCGCTCCACCTTCTCCAAGAACGGCGGGAACCTGGGCGAGACCGGCTCGGTGGCCTTCATGTGGGACCGGGTGGGTCAGATCACCTACGGGCCCGACGCCGGCTCCGAGGACAGGGTCATGGAGGCCGCCATCGAGGGCGGCGCCGAGGACGTGGAGTCCGACGAGGACGGCCACACCATCTACACCGCCTTCGAGGACCTCTCCGAGGTGGCCGCGGCCCTGGAAACGGCGCTCGGTCCCGCCAAGTCCACGGCCATCGCCTGGCGGCCCAAGGCCCGCACCCCGGTCAGCGGCGACGCCGCCGCCGGCCTGATGAAGCTCCTGGAAGCCCTCGAGGACGAGGACGACGTCCAGAACGTCTGGTCCAACGAGGACATCGACGCCGCCGAGCTGGAAAAGCTCGCCGGCTGAGCGGCCGCTTGGCCCTTGGCTTCCGCTGCGTCGCGTGGCCAAACTCGCGGCGACCAATCTGGGGGAACCGAACCATGAAACTGCTCTTCGCCGCCGCCGCGGTCCTGACGCTCGCCGCCGGCGCCGCGCGCGCCGCCGATTTCGTCACCGTGCCGCTGGAGGCCACGATCAACGCGCCCGCCGACAAGGCTTGGCCGAAGATCTCCGGCTACTGCCTGATCGGCGCCTGGTTCAAGACCACCTGCACGGTCGCCGGCCCCGACGGCCAGGTGGGCTCGGTGCGCACCATCGCCGGCCGCGTCGACGAGCTGCTGGTCGCCAAGACCGCCTGGTCCTACACCTACTCCCAGCCCAAGAGCCCGATCGACTACCACGGCACCGTGGAGATCCAGCCGATCGACAAGGGCCATTCGAAGCTGCTCTACACCCTGGTCTACGACGCCGACGCCCTGCCCAAGCACGAGCCGGCGGACAAGGCGGCCGACAAGGCCCGCCGCACCACCCAGTTCACCGGCCTGGTGGCCACCATGAAGGCCGCCGCCGAGGCGAAGTAGCCGCTAGCGCCGCCCGAGGAAGGTGAAGACCGCATAGACGGCGACCAGCACCAGGAAGCCGATCACCATGGCCCGGCCCATCAGCCTGCGCCGGGCCTCTTCGCGGTCGTCGGGGGCGTCGTTCATGGGGCCGATGAGCCCTGGCGAGCGGCGGCCGTCAAGCACGCTTTGCGTGTGGGTTCTTACACCATGGGTTGATTTCCCCACAGTCACGCCCGATCCATGATATGATGGCTTTACGACGTCCCGTGGCTCCGCGTTGAAGGCGCCGCTCCACCCTCGCCGGGCTACGCTCGGAACGGACCTCGCGATGGGCGGGCTCCCGACCGACTTGGGGGACCACGCTTGGCTGCCGCGACATCGCCTCCTGACGCAGGGCACAGCCTGGCCCTGGCGGTCGTCGCCTCGTCGTCGGCGCCGCTGATCCTGCTCGACGGCGACCTGGCCGTGATCGCCGCCAGCGCCTCCTTCCACGAGGCCTTCCAGATCGATCCGGAAGGCGTCGTGGGCAAGCCGGTGTTCGCGCTAGGGGCCGGCGAGTGGGACCGGCCGCAGCTGCGCTCCCTACTCAACGCGACCCTCTCCGGCGCCGCCGACATCGACGCCTACGAGATGACGCTCGACAGCGCCCGCCTGGGCGAGCGGCAGCTCGTCCTCAAGGCGCTGAAGCTGGACTACGGCGCCGGCGCCGAGCCGCGCGTGCTGCTCACCGTCTTCGACGTCACCGACGCGCGGGCGAACGACAAGCAGAAGGACGACCTGCTGCGCGAAAAGGCCATCCTGTTGCAGGAGGTGCAGCACCGGGTCGCCAACAGCCTGCAGATCATCTCCAGCGTCATCCTCCAGGGCGCGCGCCACGCCCACTCCCACGAGACCAAGGCCTATCTGCGCGAGGCCCATGGCCGGGTGATGTCGGTCGCCGAGGTGCAGCGCCAGCTCGCCGCCTCCACCCTCGGCGAGGTCGCGCTCCGGCCCTATCTCGAGCAGCTCTGCCACAGCCTCGGCGCCTCGATGATCCACGACCATGACCGGATCCGCCTGGAGGCGGACGTCGACGACAGCTCGGTGCCCGCCCACGATTCCGTCAGCATGGGCCTGATCGTCACCGAGCTGGTGATCAACGCGCTGAAGCACGCCTTCCCCGGCCGGCGCCAGGGCCGCATCGTGGTGGGCTACCGCGCCGAGGGGGACAGCTGGACCCTGTCGGTGGCCGACAACGGCGTCGGCATGCCGCCGGACGTGAAGAGCTCGCGCGCGGGCCTCGGCACCAACATCGTCCAGGCCCTGGCCAAGCAGCTGGGCGGCGAGGTGCAGGCCAGCGACAGCAGGCCCGGCGTGCGCGTCTCCATCGTCCATGCCAAGGCCCCGGCCGCCGCGGCCGCCTAGCGCCGCGGCGGGTGAGCACGGGCCCCGCGCGCGAGGTCGGATCGCATCATTTGCCTATGTCCGGCGGACGCTCGCCGGCGCCCACGGAACCAAGCCTCGCGGCTCGGCCTTTCTCCCGCAAATTCCACTTCGGGAGACGCTAGACCATGAAACACGCCCTCTTCCTCGGCGCCGCGGCGGTGGCCGCCCTGTCGCTGGCCGCCTGCAACAAGCCGGCGAACACCACCACCGACCCGAGCGCCCAGAACGCCACCCCGGTCGGCGCGGCCGTCGACAAGGCCCAGGACGCCACCGGCGCCGCGGTCGGCGAGACCTCGGCCAACACCTTGGGCGCGCACGACACCGGCGCCTTCGTCTCCAACGCCAGCCAGAGCGACATGTACGAGATCGAGGCGGCCAAGATCGCCCAGGCGCGGTCGAAGAGCGCCGACATCAAGGCCTTCGCCAAGATGATGGCGACCGACCACGCCGCCACGTCGAAGGCGCTCGGCCCGCTGGCCCAGGCCGCCGGCAAGACCCCGGCCGACAAGCTCGACCAGCGCCGGCAGGGCTTCATCGACAACCTGAAGACCGCCAGCGACGCCGACTTCGACAAGACCTACGTCGACCAGCAGTTGGCCGCCCACAAGGAGGCGCTCGACCTGATGAACGGCTACGCCAAGGACGGCTCCGACGCCGGCCTCAAGGACGCCGCGGCCAAGACCGCGCCGAAGGTGCAGATGCACCTCGACAAGATCACGGCCATCCAGGCGGCGATGAAGAAATAGGCTTTCGCTGGAGAGTGCGACGGCGCCGGTCGGTCCTTTCGGGGAGCGGCCGGCGTTTTCGTGTCGGGACGGCCGCGCTATTCGACGGGGGCCGCGACCTTCTTGGCCTTGGCCTTGGCCGGGGCCTTCTCGGCGCCCTCGACCGCGTCCTTCTTGACCGCCTTCTTGCGCACGGCCTTGGGCTTGGCCACCGGCTCGGCGACCGCGCCGCGGACATAGGAGGTGTCGCCGCGATCCAGCGTCGACTGGGTGACCCCGCCCTGGTCCACGGCGACGCCCAGATAGGTCATCCCGTCGGGGCCGTAGGCGATGTCCGCCATCGGCACCTTGGGGTCGCGCTTCAGTTCGGAGACGTCGCGCAGGGTCATGCGCAGCGTCATGGCCGAGCGCTTCACGCCATCGGCGTCGGCGGCTTCGATCAGCAGGCGGGCTTCCTCGGCGGAAGAGCCACGGCGGCGGGCGGGCTTCTGGGCGTGCGGGTTGACCATCTCAGGCGTCCGCGAAGAAGCCGTGTTCGCCGCTCACCCGCACCTGGCAGGCGCGGCCCTGGTCCTGCAGGGCGCGGGCGCGCTTGTTGGCGGCGGCCTTGGCCTCCTCCTTCTCGGCGGTGTGGTCGGAGAACACCCCTTGGTGCTCCACGGCCCAGCGCCCTTCATGGCGCGCCACGGTGAGGGTTTCGCGATCGGCTGCGCCACGTATGGCCATGGGGGTGATCCTTCTAAGCGCGGCGCACGCGCCGCGACACGGGATGTTATCGAAAGATTAAAGAGATAAGTTTTCTATAGGTAAAACAGCGCGCTGTCTTCTACTTTTGGCTGCACACGGGCAATTTCCCTTGCGTCTTGTGCGACGTCGTGGGAAAGTGTGGGCATCGAATATCGTTTTGGCTCGCCAGCTCTCCACCCCCGATTCTCAAGATCGGGAGCCGGACCCGCCCTCGACCCTCTCCGAAAATTTGATCTCGCCGCCTATCGTGGGCGCGTGAATACTTAAGACCCGGAAGGGGATACTGATATGGCGACTGGTGTCGTGAAGTGGTTTAACGGCCAAAAAGGCTTTGGTTTCATCCAGCCCGATGACGGCGGCCAAGACGTGTTCGTGCACATCTCGGCGGTCGAGCGGGCCAACATGTCCTCGCTCAACGAGGGCCAGAAGATCAGCTACGAGCTGGAAAAGGACCCGCGCAACGGCAAGACGTCCGCAGGCCAGCTGCAAAGCGCCTGAGGACCGACGCCAAGGCTCTCCACGAGAGCCTGCGTGAACCAGGTCGAGGGCCGGCGCCGCGAGGCGCCGGCCCTTTCCTTTGGGCGCTACTTCGGGCCGGAGATCTCGGGCTTCGGCCCGTCGGAGACCTTGGCCATGGCCTCGGCGGGCGTGGCGCCGGCGTTGACCGCGGCCACCACCTTCTGGCGCTGGCCCTCGTCCTCCACCACCGCGTCCACCTGGCGCTTCACGGCGCCGTCGCGCGGGATCGCGCAGGCGGCGAGGCTGGACAGGGCCAGCAGGACGAGGGCGAGGCGGCGCATGGGCGAGGGCTCCTTCGCAGGAGCCAACGCGCGAGGCCGCCGATCCGTGCCGCCGCTTCCGACAAGCATCGCCCGGATGCTACCGGCCCTTCGATCTCATGGTCAGATGAGCGCTTGCGGCTCTGGGCAAGTCAAGGACGCGCCAAAGGCGCGCCGCGGCGCGGGCGGCCTACGGCCGCTCCTTGAGTTGCCCGGCCCGCCAAGCAAACTGGCAGCCATGAGATTTAAGGCTAGGGTTGCGCCATGCGCATCCTCTTACCTGCCCTCATCGCCACCCTGACGCTTGCGGGTCCCTCGACGGCCCAGATGAAGCCGCCCGTCCCCTCCGGCCCGATCTCGCCGGCCCGGCTCTCCGCCGACGTGAAGGTCCTGGCCGACTCCAGGCTTGCCGGCCGCGCCCCCGGCGGCCCTGGCGAGGCCGGTACGATCGCCTACCTGGTCTCCCAGTTCAAAGCCGCCGGCCTCAAGCCCGCCGGCGAGAAGGGCGGCTGGACCCAGGCCGTGCCGCTGGTCCGCTTCCAGGTCGACCCCGCCCAGGCGAAGTTCCAGCTCACCGCCGGCGGCCGCGCCCGCGACCTCGCCCAGACCCGGGACGTGATGATCTGGAGCCAGCGGCCGGTCCCCCGCGTGCAGGTGGCGAGTGCGCCCCTGGTCTTCGTGGGCTATGGCGTGACCGCCCCGGAACGCGGCTGGGACGACTTCAAGGGCCATGACCTGAAGGGCAAGATCGCCGTCATCCTGATCAACGACCCGGACTTCGAGGCCCAGCCCGGCGACCCCGTGGCCGGCAAGTTCGGCGGCAAGGCCGCCACCTACTACGGCCGCTGGATCTACAAGTTCGAGGAGGCCGCCCGCCGCGGCGCCCTGGGCGCCATCATCGTCCACGAGACCGCCGGCGCGGCCTACCCCTGGTCCACCGTCGTGGCCTCCAACGGCGACAGCTACGACGTGGTGCGCGCCGACCCGGCCAGGGTCCATCCGCTGCTGCAGGGCTGGATCCAGCGCGACCTGGCCGTGGAGCTCTTCAAGGAATGCGGCCTCGACTTCGAGGCCGAGAAGGTCCGCGCCCGGACCGCCGGCTTCCGCCCCGTGGAGCTGAAGGGCGCGAGCTTCTCCGCCGACTATGAGATCAAGACCGCGCGGCTGATGAGCCGCAACGTGCTGGCCCAGGTCCCCGGCGCGGTGCGGCCGAAGGAAAGCGTGATGTTCGCCGCCCATTGGGACGCCTTCGGCCAGGGCCCGCCCGACGCCTCCGGCGACACCGTGCGCCACGGCGCGGCCGACGACGGCGTCGGCGTGGCCGGGGTGCTGGAGATCGCGCGCGCCTTCGCCCACGGCAAGCCGCCGCAGCGCACCGCCGTCTTCGCCGTCTGGACCGCCGAGGAGCGCGGCCTCCTGGGCAGCGAATATTACGCGACCCACCCGCTGTTCCCGCTGGCGACCACCGCCGGCAACTTCACCCTCGACGTGGTCGAGACCGCCGGACCCAGCCGCGACCTGGTGCTGGTGGGCTCGGGCAAGGACAGCCTGGAGGCGGACATGGCCCGCGCCGCCAGGGCCCAGGGCCGCACCATCACCCCCGACCCGCACCCGGAGAAGGCGCTGTTCTACCGCGCCGACCACTTCAGCGTCGCCAAGCGCGGCGTGCCGACGGTGCTGATCATGGGCATGGCCGGCGGCCCCGACCTCGTCGCCGGCGGCCGCGAGGCCGGCGAGCGCTGGGTCAACGACTACACCGCCCGCTGCTACCACCAGGTCTGCGACGACTGGTCTGCCGCCTGGGACCTGCGCGGCGCGGCCCAGGACATCGACCTGCTCTACGAGGTCGGCCATCGGCTCGCCAATTCCAGGTCCTGGCCGACCTGGAACGCCGGCTCTGAATTCAGCGCGGCGCGCGACGCCACCGCGGCGATGCGGAGGCCGCTCCCCGCGCGCGACAACTCACGCCGGGAGCGGCGACCGAGGCTCTAGGCCGGTTGCCGGACGGCCAGGCGGTCCAGGGCCGGCAGCAGCTCCGACGGGTCGGGTCGGCGCGTGTAGTCCGCATTGACCTCCGCATAGGCGATCACGCCGTCCTGGCCGATCACGTAGCGAGCCGGCATGGGCAGGGTCCAGCTCGGATCGCCGTTCACCACCGCCAGGTCGTTGCCGAAACTCATGTACAGGTCGCGCAGGTCGGCCGGCAGGGCGAACCGCAGGCCGAAGGCGTCGGCGACGGCGCCGCCATGATCGCCGAGGATCGGAAAGCTGAGGCCGTTGTCCCGCTGCGACTTGCGGCTGTTGACGGCCGTCTGAGGCGAGATCGCCGCGATCGTCGCGCCGCGCCCGCGGATGTCGCCGGCCGCCGCCTCGATCGCCTTCAGGTCGAGGTTGCAGTAGGGGCACCACACCCCGCGATAGAACGTCAGGACCAGCGGGCCCTTGGCGAGCAGGTCTGCGGACGAAACGACGGCGCCGTCCGGGTCCGGCAGTTGGAACGCCGGGGCGCGGGCGCCGACCGTGAGGGCCCGGTCCGCCTGGCCCGACGCCGCCAGCTCCGCCGTGGCGCGGTTCATCGTGGCCTTGATTTCGGGCGTGAATACTTCCGTCTCGTACTTCGTGCGCAGGGCGTCGAGGGTAGCTTGCAGGGACATGTCTGGCTCCAGCATGGATCGCGCCGCGATTGGCGTCGGAGCCTCAGATGATCTATCCGGAAAACAAGCAGTAGCCGTCCAATTCGACTTTGATATATTCATTTATCGCATGAAAAACCACCTCGCCGCGCTTCGGCTCTTCGTCCGCGTGGCCCGCACCGGGAGCTTCTCCGCCGCGGCCCGGGAGCTCGGCCTCTCGCAACCTTCGGCCTCGCGCACCGTCGCCGAGTTGGAGCGCGAGATCGGGGCGGGCCTTTTCGCCCGCACCACGCGCGCGGTGACCCTCACCGAGGCCGGCAGCGACTACCTCGCCCGTATCGAGCCGATCCTGCTGGCGCTGGAGGAGGCGGACCATGCGGCCCGGGGTGGCGGGGAGCTGCGCGGGACGCTGCGCATCGCCACCTCCACCACCTTCGCGGAGCGCCAGTTGATCCCCAGACTCGCCGAGTTCCTGGCCCCGCATCCGCGGCTGAAGATCGAGCTCCGTCTCAACGACCAGCGGCAGGATCTGGTGGGCGAGAGCGTCGATGTCGCCCTTCGCTTCGGCGCCCTGCCCGATTCCTCAGCGACCGCGCGCCGGATCGGGCATATGCCGCGCCTGCTGGTGGCGTCGCCGGCCTATCTCGCACAGGCCGGCGCACCGGCCCATCCCGGCGACCTCACCGACCACGCCATCATCCTGGGGCCCGGCGGTTTCGCCGGTTCCGACTGGACCTTCAGCAGGCGCGGTGCAGTCGTCTCCGTGCGGGTGTCCGGCCGCCTGAACGCCAACGTCAACGAGGTCTCCACCGCTGCGGCCGCGGCGGGCCTGGGGATCGCCATGACCGGCAGCTGGGGCTGCCGCGCCGAGCTGGCCAGCGGCGTCCTGGCTCGCGTCCTGCCCGATTGGGACCTTGGACGAGCGGAGGTCAACGCCATCTTCCCGGCCGGCCGCGCGGCGAAGGCCTCGGCGCGCGCCTTCGTGGATTTCGTCGCCGGTGCTATGCGCTCAACCGATGACGCTCCGTCCTGACCGCCGCGCCGCCACAATCGCCCTGCTGGTCCTCGCCACGCCGGCCGCCGCGGCGCCGCGCCTCACCGAGCCCGCCGTCCGCGCCTTCACAGCCCGGCAGGAGGCCGCCTGGAACGCCCGCGACGTCCGCGGCTGGACGGCGACCTTCACGCCCGACGCCGTCTTCGTCGACCAGGCGAAGAACTCGAACGGCGGCGTCACCTCGAACGGCTCGAGCACTCTGGCCCAGGCCGCCGCCCAGGCGCGCCGCTTCTTCGCGGGTCCGAAATTCGCCGAGACCGCCGCCGTCGACCGGGTCGAGATCGCGCCGGACGGCCGCTCGGCCCGCCTCCTGGGCCGCGCGGTCACCGAGATCGCAGCCGGGGCCCGCCCCGCGCGCCGCCTCTGCGCCGAGACCTCGCAGACCGTGGTCCTGGTCGCCGGCCGCATCCTCTCCAAGGGCCAGACGGAGACCGGCGTGCGCTGTCCGCGTTGACGCTAAGGTCAGCCCTGCCTATCTGCACCTGCGCCAACGGCGCGCGCCGCAGGACGCGCCGCTTACCGTCGCCCTAGGGAAACGCCCATGATCCGCACCGCCGCCACGGCGCTCGCCGCCCTCGCCCTCACCGCCACTGCGGGGCTCGCCCAGACCCCCGCCCCGGCCACGACCCCGCCCGCGCCCACCGTGGTGCGCGGCACGGTCACCGCCATGACCGACTCATCGCTCACCGTGAAGACCGACAAGGGCCCGCAGGTCGTGGGCCTCACCTCCACCTGGACCGTCGCGGTGATGAAGCCCGTGGCCATCGACGCCATCCAGCCCGGCAGCTTCATCGGCACCACCGAAATGCCCGACAAGGAAGGCCAGACCGGCAAGTCGCTGGAGGTCCACGTCTTCCCGCCCGGCGTGAAGATGGGCGAGGGCCACTACGGCTGGGACCTGAAGCCCGGCGCGATGATGACCAACGGCACGGTCGGCAAGGTGGTCGCCGGCAAGAAGGGCTCGCGCGAGCTCGACGTCTCCTACTCCTACGGCGAGCGCCACATCACCGTGCCGGCCAAGGTCCCGGTGGTGCAGATCACACCCGGCAAGCGCGAGATGCTGAAGGTCGGCATGCCGGTCTTCATGGTGGTCGGCAAGACCCCCAACGGCCTGATGGCCGGCTCCGTCTCCATCGGTGAAAACGGCGCCAAGCCGCCGATGTAACCCCTCCTCTCCCCCGCGAAGCCAAGCAACTATGTAAGGCGCCGCCGGCGCGTGCCCCGCAGGGGCCCTTGGACCCGCCAGCTCCAGAATTGCGGCGCCTGACCTCAAAACAGCCGCCGCGAAGTCGTGGCGTCAGCGCCGTCGGGCGCTTCCCCGCCTTAAATCTCACGGGGGATGCGAGCCTTCGGGTCTCGGCAAGTCAAGGTCGGCGCGTTCCGCGCCGCCGCGCAGCGGTCGCCTTCGGCGAACCTTGAGTTGCCGAGACCCGAAGGCAAACTGGCCGCCATGAGATTCATGGCTCGGTCTGTCCGCCAGACAGCCAAGATCGGCCGCTTCATACGGTGTCATAGTAACCCGCAAGCGATACACCAGCGCGTTCCGCGCCGCCGACGACCAGGTGATTGAGCCGCTAATCGAGTTCGCGTGGTCCTAGAGAGGCTGATTTAGCTCCCAACGTTAGGCTCGCCTTTGAGCGCCTTGATCATTGGGGATTCCGCCCAATCGAGAATCCGTTTGAAGCCGTGGGAAAGATTGCCTGTTTCGACAAGCTTGCGGAGATGATGGTCTCGTCGCTGCGCTCCGGGGGAGAGGGGGCGATTCCGAACCATGCTAGGCAGGCGTCATGACCGACACCCCGGCGGCCGCCCCGCCCAAGCCGCTCCCCAAGCCGAACCCCTTCGTCGGGCCGGCCATCCTCGTGGTCTGGATCGCGCTCGGCGCGCTGATCTGGCGCGCGCCCAACGGCCTGCTGGTCTTCGCCTTCGTGATGGTGGGCTGGATCCTGTCGGTGATGGTCCACGAGTTCGCCCACGCCGCCACCGCCTGGCTGGGCGGCGACCGGACGGTGACCGAGAAGGGCTATCTCTCCTTCGACCCGCGCCGCTACGGCGACCTGGGCGTCAGCCTGGTGATCCCGCTGCTGGCGCTGGTCATGGGCGGCGTCGGCTTCCCGGGCGGGGCGGTCTATGTGCGCAACGACCTGATCCGCCGCCCGCTCTGGCGCTCGGCCACGGCGCTCGCCGGGCCGGCGGCGACCCTGGTCGTCCTGCTGGCGCTGAGCTTCGGCCTTTCCTTCTGGGCCGGCTGGGGGGTCGAGGGCCAAGGCCCGCTCGCCCTCTTCGCGGCGCTCACCGTGCTGGCCTTCCTGCAGGCCATGGGCCTGATCCTCAACCTGCTGCCGATCCCCGGCCTCGACGGCTTCGGCGCCCTCCGCCCCTTCCTGCCGGCGGCGCTTTCCCCGCACATCCGCAAGGCCGAGGGCCTGGTGATGGTGGGCCTCCTGCTGGTGATCTTCTGGGTCCCCGGCGCCAGCGCCACCCTGTTCCGCGCCGCCGCGACCCTCAGCTACGCCCTCGGCCTCGACCCCGACGCGCTCCGCGCCGGCTGGGCCGCCTTCCACTTCTGGCAGAGGTGAGCGAGCGCAGGTAAGCTCCCCGCATGCTTCTCCGCCGCACCCTCCTCGCCCTCGCCGCCGCAGCGGCCTTCGCCTCCGCCGCGCACGCCCAGGCCCCCAACCCGCGGGTGGTGATCACCACCGCGCTCGGGGCGATCACCGTCGAGCTCGCCGCCGACAAGGCCCCGATCACCACGGCCAACTTCCTGAAGTACGTCGATCGCAAGCTCTATGACGGGGCGACCTTCTACCGGGCCTCCAAGCCGCCGGGCCAGGCCGCCAACGACTACGGCACGATCCAGGGCGGCCTGCAGAACGATCCCAAGAAGGTGCTGCCGCCGATCGCCCACGAGAGCACGCTGAAGACCGGCCTGAGGCACACCGACGGGACCATCTCCATGGGCCGCCATGCGCCCGGCAGCGCCCAGGCCGACTGGGTCATCTGCATCGGCGACATGACCTATCTCGACGCCGACCCGAAGGATCCCAAGAACCCCGGCTTCGCGGCCTTCGGCCACGTGACCGACGGCATGCCGCTGGCCCAGACCATCCTGGGCATGCCCACCGACCCCAACGCCGGCGTCGGCGCCATGAAGGGCGAGATGCTGGTCAAGCCGGTGCGCATCATCTCCATCCGCCGCGCGCCGCCGGCCCCTGCGCAAGCCGCCCCGGCTCCGGCCGCGCCCGCGCCGACCGCCTGACCGTGGGCGCCCCCTCCAGGCCGAAGGTCGGCGTCGACGTCCCGTGGGTGACCAGCTGGTCGGGCGAGCAGGTGACCGGCGTCGCGCCCTGCCCCAGCGTCGACGGCGCCCTGGCGCTGGGCCAAGCCAGCGCGCCCGGCCAGGGCCAGCCGCTCTATTCGCGCAACCACCTGTTCCGCCAGCGCAAGTCGGTGCGCGAGATGCTCTGCCCGATGTGCGGCGAGCCGACGCCGGCCGGCGACCGCTGGAGCCAGACCGCGCGCTGGACCACGGCAGGCGAGGTCCGCGCCAAGGGCCTGGGCGTCTGGTTGCCGCCCGACTTCCCCGACGACCGCCGGCTGATGGACGCCGGCGCCATCGCGCCCCTGCACCGCGCCTGCGCCGAGCGCGCGCGCGCCCAATGCCCGCACCTGGGCGGCATGGACGATCATAGCCTGAAGGCCTTCCCCGGGACCTGGCTGGTGGCCGCCCTCAGCGTCGAGGCCAAGCCCGCCCACGCGGTGTCCAACGTCCCCCAGCGCTCCAAGGCCGCCGTCGCCTTCCTGCAGCTGATCGGCGTCCCGGACTAAGCGGGCTACGTCCCGAACATTACAAACCGTTTAAGTAATTAAAGCCCGTTCATATTGTGAATTCGAGGTCATTACTCAGACTTCACGGGACTTCTACAGCATCGGCACGTATTCCATCGTCATCGGCGGCGCCCCACCGCCCCAACAGTTCGGACGAGGAATACGATCATGAAGAACATCACCGCCCGCATCGCCGGCGTCGCCACCCTGGCCCTGGCCATCCTGCCGGTCGCCGCGCTCTCCACCGCCCACGCCGAGACCGCCACCCCCTACTTCGCCGAGCGCGTCCACATCGCCGACCTGAACCTGGCGAGCGGCGCCGGCAAGGCGACCTTCGCCCAGCGCGTCGACCAGGCGGCCCAGCGTTTCTGCCGTAACGAACGCAGCCTCGACCTCAGGGCGGCCTGCCAGGCGGCGGTGCGCACCGAAGCCAACGAGAAGGCCGGCTCCACCGTTCAGATGGCCAGCCGCATCTAAGCATCACCTCCCTGCGTATGGAGAGTGAGGGCCGTCCCCCGGCCCCAGCCAGCCCGCCCCTAAGCCCGTACTCTGGGCGTCTCCCCGGACAGCGGCGGGCGACCCCAAGGCCCGCGACCCTCCCCGGTCGCGGGCCGCTTGGTTTTTGCGGGGCCTAAGGCCCTGTGAAGATCCAGCTGCCGGTCAGCGTCGACATGTTGACGCCCACCAGGATCATCTCGTCGCCGGCGCCCATGTCGATCACCGTGTCGGCGCCGACCTGGGTGACGGTGAAGCTGGCGCCGGGATCGAGCATCACCCGGTCGCCCTCTGAGATGTGGAAGTCGAGCACCTTGTCGATCCCCGCGCCCGAGAAGGTGTGGAAGATGTCGGCCCCGGCCCCGCCGGTGATGGTGTCGTTGCCCCGGTCGCCGGAGACGAAGTCGTTGCCGGGCCCGCCGTCCAGCACGTCGTCGCCCTGGCCGCCGCGCACCTGGTCGTCGCCGTCGCCCCCGTTCAGGGTGTCGTTGCCGAGATTGCCCCAGACGATGTCGTTTCCGGCGTCGCCGAACTGCAGGTCGTTGTCCTTGCCGCCCACCACCCAGTCGTCGCCGGCGTTGCCGTGCAGGGTGTCGTTGCCCATGTTGCCGTTGATGTCGTCGAACTGGGCGCCGCCCGAGATCGAGTCGTCGCCGTCGTTGCCGCGCAGGTAGTTGGCCCCGTTCTGGCCGCCGGTCACCGTGTCGTTGCCGGCCCCGGCCTGCAGGGTGTCGCCGCCGGACGCGCCCACCAGCACCTGCCCCGACGCCGAGCCGCTGCTGGCGGTCTGGGTGATCGCCACCTTGTAGCTGCCCGCATAGCCGTCCACGAAGGCGCCGGCGTCCACGTAGTAGGTGCCGCTGGAGGGCGCGACGAAGCTGATCCGCGAGTCCGGGTTCGAGCCGTCGACGATGTCGTCGTTGAACGCCAGCACATTGCCGGCCGCGTCGTGCACCTGCAGGAACGGGTCGGCCAGGGTCCCGCCGCCGCCCGCATGGCCGGTCTCGGTGATCGAATAGGTCGCGCCGGCCTGCAGCTGCACGGCGAAGAAATCGTGGTCGCCCGCCTGCTGCAGCGTCCCGCTGGCCGAGCCGCCGATGGCCAGCTGGCCGAACGGGTGGGTCGCGTCGCCGGCGCTGGAGGCGAACTCGTCGGGGGCGGGCGTGAAGGCGCCCTGGCTGGTCGGGTTCCAGCCCAGGACGTCGAGCACCTGCAGGTCGGTGGCCGAGAGCGAGCCCGGCGATCCCGGACCGCCCGGCCCGAAGGCGTCGCCGCGCGTGTGGTCCCAGTCGCCCAGGTCGAAGCCGTCGTTGACCCCGGCCGCGCTGATCGAGTTGTGGAACTGCAGGCTGGAGACCGCGGTGCTGTTGACGCCGAAGAAGGTCGCCACCCCGTCGGAGCCGCCGGTGAAATCGCGCTGGCCGGTCGCCGTGAAGCGGAAGAGGTCCAGCGGGTTCCAGCGCGCGCCCTCGAAGCCCAGGCTCGCGGTGCGGCCGAACACCCCTTCGGTGATCTCGTGCTCGATGGCCCCGACCGCATCCTGGCCGAAGGTGAAGTTCAGGTTCGAGTTCAGGACGACCGCGTCGTCCTGGGTGTTGCTCTGCGCCGCCAGGCCCAGGATCCGCGCCTCGCTGGTGGGGATCGCGAAGCCGGCCCCGCCGGACGGGTCGACGTTCGGCAGGCCGCTGATCGCGGCCAGGTCGTCGGCGGTGGTGGCGTGCGCCGCCAGGGCGGAACGGAACGCCGAATAGCTCACCGGCGTGTCGGAGAAGTTGTTCTGCGCGCTGAAGCCCGCGCCCAGCGGCTGCAGGTCGAAGTGCACGCCCACCGTCACCTGGTTGGTGAAGTGGCTCTGCAGGGTGTTCTCGGCGGTGAGGATCGCGCTGCGATAGGCGTCGGTGACGCCTGCGCCATAGTAGTTGACGAAGACGAGTCCGCTGCCCGCGAATGTCACAGCTTCGGTGGGTAAGGTCATGCCCGGTACTCTATGCCCCCCGGGTTTACGCTAGGGCGCCAGTGGCGCGGACGGGCGGGGATTTGTCAATGTGGCGAAGGGCCTAGCCTCGAAGTCCCCTTCACGTCGGACGGTCTGCGGGCCAAGCTCGGGCGTCATGATCAAACTCACCTTCTGCCTCACCCGCCTGCCGCAGCTGAGCCGCGAGGCGTTCCAGGACTATTGGTTCAACGTTCACGGCCCCCTGGTCGCCAGTGTCGCCCAGACGCTGTTAATCCGCCGTTACGTCCAGCTCCACAGCCTGCCGGCCGAGGCCAGCGCCGCCATCCGCGCAAGCCGCGAGGCGCCCGCAGAGTACGACGGCGTGGCCGAGCTCTGGTTCGACAGCCTGGACGCGCTGGCCGCCAACGGGGCTCGTCCCGAGGCCCGGGCCGCGTCCGCCCTGCTCCTGGAGGACGAGCGGCGCTTCATCGACCTTTCGAAGAGCCCACTCTGGTGGGGCGAGGAACGGCCGGTCGTCGCCTAGGTCTCGGCTTGGCCGCGGCGGCCGGGGTCTTCGGGCTCCGGCGCTTGGAGTGCGGCGGCTCGAACGGCCGGGATTCCACCGCCACCTGGTGCGGATAGGGGAATTCGAAGCCGGCGGCGTCGAAGGCGTCCTTCACCGCCTTGGTCAGGTCGAAGCGGCCGTCCCAGTAGTCGTTGGCCGAGAACCAGGCGCGCAGCGTCACCGTCACCCCGCTATCCTTCAGCGCGGTCATCTTCGCCCAGGGCGCGGGCTTGGCCGCCACCTGCGGGTTGGCCGCCGCGCAGGCCAGCAGGATCTCCAGCGCCCGGTCCACGTCGTCCTCGTAGTCGATGGTGAAGTCGAGCTGCGCGCGCCGCACCACCGGCGAGGTCTGGTTGATGATGATCTCGCCGAACGCCTTGGCGTTGGGCACGAAGACGCTGAGGTTGTCGGGGTCGGAGAGCCGGGTGGCGAAGAGGTCGATCCCCTTCACCGTCCCCTGCCGCCCGTGGATCTCCACCCGGTCGCCCACCCGGTAGGGCCGCAGGATCAGCAGCATCACCCCGGCCGCTACATTGGCCAGCGCGCCCTGCAGCGCCAGGCCGATGGCCAGCGACGCCGCGCCCAGCACCGCGATCACCGAGGTCGCCTTGACGCCGAGCTGCTCCAGCACCTCCACCAGCCCGATCACGATCACCACATAGCGCACCAGCGAGGCGGCGAAGGTCTGCAGCGTGGTGTCGCCCGGATGGCGCCGGTGCGCCCGGCGGATCGCGGCGGCCGCCAGCCCCGACAGCCAGCGCGAGGCCCAGATGGTGCCGGCCAGGATCAGGGCGGCCACCGTCAGGTTGACGGCCAGGCCGCCCGCCACGCCGGCGGCGTGGCGCATCAGCTCGTCGTCGCCGAACAGCAGGCGCCGCCCCTGGTCGACCAGGGGCGGCAGGGTCGGGTCGGTGGGGATCGGCAGGGCCAAGGGACGCTCCGGGCAGTTGGTCCGAAGCCCTTCAACGCCCGGCGCCGGCGCTCGGTGGCGCCGCGTCGATCCAACGATGGCCGTCATGCCCCGGATTGCCCGGGGAGTCGCTCAGGCCATGGCCCGCAGGTAGCCCTGGCTCGCGCCGGTCTCGGCCTCGGGGCCGCCGATCAGGTTGCTGACCGGGGTCTGCAGCACGCTGGCCAGCTGCACCAGGCGCGCCACCGGCATGGCCACCACGCCGGTCTCGTACTTGTGGATCTGCTGGAAGGTCAGGCCGCACCGCTGGGCGACCTGCGCCTGTGTCAACTCCACCATACGCCGCCGCGCGCGCAGCCGCCGGCCAATGGCAAGGTAGAGCTCCTCATCACGCATTGTACTGAAATCCCTGAACATCCCTGTACACCATAAGGCCAAAATGGGACGGGATACCAGAGATATCCACAGCTTCGCTGTAGTCACGCCTAGGTGATCGGTCGAAAGCTAGGCCGTAACCGCATTGCGGCCCCTGCGGCCGGCCCCCGCGGACAGCCGTTTCCGTCGCCACGGGCGCCAGCTGTCGGCGGGCCCGTAGGGGTCGCCCAGGTGGTAGTCGGCGACCGTCTCGCCCACCGGGCCGAGCGGCTTCAGCTCGATCGGCCGCAACCGCGCATAGCCGGCCAGGCGCAGCGCCTCCAGCCCCGCGCCGACCCCGCCCGCCCGGCGGACCGCGGCCTCCACCGTGGCCGCGTCGCAGCCCAGCCAATGGGCCAGCAGCCGGGTGCGCAGGCGCGCGATCTCGGCGCGATTGCCGCGTCCGGCCGGCCCGGTCGCCTCGAAGCTCAGGTCGCACTCGGTGTCGAAGCCCATCGAGCGGTTGTTGATGTTGGCCGAGCCGATCCGCAGCAGCCGATCGTCGATGATCGTCAGCTTGGCGTGGACGATGATGATCCGGCCCAGGGTCGTCACCGGGCTGTAGGACTGGAAGCGGCCGTGCCGGTCCGCCCGCTTCAGCCGCTCGATGAACTTCACCCGCGTGCCGTCCATGGTCATCTGGTCGAAATAGCTGGGCGAATGCTCGGTGCCGATCAGCACCACCTCCGGCCCGTCCGGCTCGCCCAGCCGCCGGGCCAGGGCCGTGGCGATCAGCGGCGAGGTGAAATACTGATTCTCCATGTAGATGCAGCGCCGCGCCTGGGCTATCGCCGCCAGGTGCAGGGCCTCGGCCTCGCGCACCTCGGGGAACTGCCGCCACGCGCCCACGGTGCGCGACAGGCCCGTCTCCACCCCCTTGAACGGGGCGGCGATCCCCGCCGGCCAGGCGGGTCGCGTGGCCGGCGGCGGGTCGAGGATCTCGCCGGTCGCCCGCGTCCAGCGCTCGCGGAACAGGTCGCCCAGCGCCTTGGCCGGCGCGCCCTCCACCAGGCCCATGGCCTCGTGCCGGGAATCGAAGTCGTTGGGGTGGCCCTTGTCGCGGCGCTTGGTCTTGGTCTTCTCGCGGCGCGGGTCGTCATCCAGGTGCAGGGCGGTGTCCCAGCGGTCGGGCCCGATGTCGCCGCCGCCGCAAAACGCGATCGCGTCGTCCACCACCACCACCTTCTGATGGTGGCTGGCCCCCATCGGCAGCTTGCCGTCGAGCACGAAGTTCACCCCGCTGGCGATGAATTCCTTGCGGTCGGCCAGGGGGAAGAAGTTCTGGGTCGCCGCCACCGGCAGCGCCGACTTCCAGCACAGGATGCGGATGTCGAGCTTCGGATTGGTCTTGGCCAGCGTCTTCAGGAAATTGCCGATCCGGTCCCCCTGCGGCCCGGTGCAGCCGGGCTGCGGGTGGAACAGGGTCTGCGGCTCGAAGGCCCAGTTGAGGATGTGGACGGTGTGCCTGGCCTTGGCCATCGCCTTCATGGCCGCGTCGAAATAGTCGGCCATGTCGATCAGCAGCGCCGCGCGCCCCGCCGTCTCGCGCCGCCAGCAGGTCGTCCCCGGTTCGAGCAACATGGTCCGCCTCCAGCCAGCCCGACCTAAGCGGCTCACGGCGAAGGTTGTTCCCCCTCAGCCCTCGTAGACCACCCGCCGCCGCCCATCGGCCTGCGCCACCACCACCCGCCACGCCTCCGGCCCGCCCCCCGGCGCATAGCGCTTCAGGCTGACCCGCGCGGCGGCCTTCTCCATGGCCCGCACCGTGCGCCGCAGCATCGGCCAGGACCTCCGCTCGCCCAGCCACGGCAGCGCCTCGCAGGCCTGCTCGACCATGATCTCCTCCACCATGGCCTTGGCCCGGCGGTAGTCCGCCAGCAGCTCCGGATGGCGCCGCATCCAGCCATAGACCGTGCCCACCGACGGCATGGCCGGGTCGCGGCACACCGCCTCCAGCCCCTCCCCCTGCATCACCCGCGTCATGATCGTATTGGCGATCCCCGGCTCATAGCCGCTCGGCCGCCCGGTCCGTCCGCGCGCGCCGCCGAACGGTCCCGCCGCCGCCCGCCGCGCCGCATCCCGCGCCCCCTGCGCCGCCAGGCTGCGGGCCCGCGCCACGCCCAGCGCATGGGCCTTCATCAGCGCGAACTCAGGGTACGCCCGCGCCCAGTTCCACACCGTCTTCTCGGTCGGCATGGAAACGTCCGCCCGGCAGATCGAACGCAGGCTCTCGCCGGCCGCCAGCCGCCGGCAGATCGCCGCCCCCGCCTCCACCGAGTAGGTCGACGCATAGAGCCCCGGCGGCGCCGCCTGCCGCGCCAGCGTCCGCCGCGAGGTGAAACGGGGTTGGGAAGCCATAGCGGAATGGTCTCACGACCCCGCCCCAAGACCAAAGATTCAGTGCATTCCGGCGCCCTTCTCCCCTTGCGGGAGAAGGTGGCCTGCGGAGCAGGTCGGATGAGGGGTCGAAGATCCTATCAGCCCCGACCGCCGGGAGCCGCCGAGGGCGCGGCGTGACCCCTCATCCGTCAGCTTCGCCGACACCTTCTCCCGCAAGGGGAGAAGGGCTTCTGGTCCTCCGGCCTGCCCCCTGAACGCCCCTGCAGTCTTCAGAATCCTGGAATCCCCTGAACCCCATGGCGGATGCGAGCTGCGGACCCGGGGCTCGCGGCGCTTCCTTTTCTTGCTCGTCATCCCCCGGCTTGTCCGGGGGATCCATGAACTCCGAGCCGCCGGGCGCCCACGGCGGCGCCACGCGCTTTCCGGCCGCGCGGTGATCCTGGATGGCCGGGACAAGCCCGGCCATGACGATCGGAAGGGGGAAGGCGGTGAACGCCCCGCATTCCGGCCCCGAAGGCCGCTCACACTTCATCAACCCTTCCGGCGCATCCGTTCCTGGCGCATCCTGGAACAGACGATGAACGCTCCGAATCACCCCGCCCTCCGGATCATCGGCCTCGACCCGGGCTTGCGCCGCACGGGCTGGGGCGTGATCGCCATCGACGGCGCCAGGCTGACGCACGTGGCCCACGGGGTGATTGCGCCCAAGGACAGCCTGGCCTTCTCCGAGCGCCTGCTGATCCTCTTCGACGCCATCGCCGAGGTCATCGCGCTCCACGCCCCGCACGAGGCGGCGGTGGAGGAGACCTTCATGAACACCAACGCCCAGTCGGCGCTGAAGCTCGGACACGCCCGGGCCTGCTGCCTGATCGCCCCGGCCCGCGCGGGCCTGAGCGTCGCCGAATACGCCGCCACCGTGGTCAAGAAGGCGGTGGTGGGGACCGGCGCGGCCGACAAGGCCCAGGTGGGCTTCATGATCCGCCGCCTGCTGCCCACCGCCGGCGAGACCACCGCCGACGCCGCCGACGCGCTGGCCGTCGCCATCGCCCACGCCCACGCCCGCCGCGCCCGGAGCTACCTGGGCGCGGCCTAGCGGGCGGTGCCCGCGCAGGAATTTGGTCCACGAACCCCACGAACCCCACGAACGGGGTGGTCCTGAAAGGCCCGCGCAGCGGGCGCCTCCCCATTGGAACCGCGGAAGACGCGGAATGCGCGGACGAACGTCGGCGCTTTCCGCGTTCTTCCGCGCATTCCGCGGTTGAAAAGACTGAGCCTCCGCTCCGCGGAGCCTCGAAGGCGCGCACCCGTTCGGGGGGTTCGTGGACAAAATCTCGTGGTCAAGAAATCCGGTTAACGCGCGCACCCCAAACCCCGCCGCACGGTCTCCAGACGTTCACGATTCCCAAGCGACGCGACGCGGTTTACGAAGGCCGGGAACAGATGCCGAACGATCTTTACAGTCTTCGCCGAGGGGCCGTCGGATGATCGGGCGGCTGTGGGGCGTGGTCGCCGAGGTGGGCGAGGAAGAGGCGCTGCTCGACGTGGCCGGCGTGGGCTATGTCGTACGCTGCGGCTCGCGCACGCTCGCCCGCCTGCCCGCCACCGGCGAGACCGCCACCCTGCACATCGAAAGCCAGTGGGGCGAGCAGACCGGCATGACCCTCTACGGCTTCGTCGACCGCAACGAACGCCGCGCCTTCGTGATGCTGAAGACCATCCAGGGCGTCGGCCCCAAGGCGGCGCTGGCCGTGCTCGACGTCCTGCCGCCGGCCGAGCTCTCCGCCGCCGCCCAGCGCGGCGACCAGGCCGCCGTGGCGCGGGCTCAGGGCGTGGGGCCCAAGCTCGCCTTGCGCATCGTCACCGAGCTGAAGGACAAGCCGATCGGCGACGGCCTGGTCGCGGCCTTCCATGCCGGGGCCGCGCCCGCCGCCCCGCCGCCGCCCAGCGCGGCCGGAGAGGCCGTCGCCGCGCTCATGGGCCTGGGCGTCGCCGAACCCGCCGCCCGCCGCGTCGTCGAACAGGCCGCCCTGCGCCTGGGCGACGAAACCGAGGCCCCGGCCCTGATCAAGGCGGCCCTGCAGGAGCTCGGGCGGTGACCACGTCCAGCGCCCCCTCCACCACTTCGTGGTCCCCCTCCCCCGCTGGTGCGGGTGAGGTCTTGGGCGCCGACCTCGAAAACCTCCCCCGTGGAAACGGGGGAGGGGGACCGCGAAGCGGTGGAGGGGGCGCTGCCGCCGCGCTGCGCCTGGGACCGCCATGACCCGCCTGGTCTCCGGCGAACCGGCCCCGCAGGAGCCCGCCGACAAGGCGCTGCGCCCGCAGACGCTGGCCGAGTTCGTGGGCCAGGAGCAGGCCAAGGCCAACCTTCGGGTGTTCATCGCCGGCGCCAGGGCGCGCGGCGAGGCGCTCGACCACGTGCTGCTGTTCGGCCCGCCGGGCCTGGGCAAGACGACGCTGGCCCAGATCGTCGCGCGCGAGCTCGGCGTGAATTTCCGCGCCACCTCCGGGCCGGTGCTGGCCAAGGCCGGCGACCTCGCCGCCATCCTCACCAACCTGGAGCCCAACGACGTCCTGTTCATCGACGAGATCCACCGGCTGGCCGCCAACGTCGAGGAGATCCTCTATCCGGCCATGGAGGACCACGTCCTCGACCTGATGATCGGCGAGGGGCCCTCGGCGCGCTCCATCCGCATCGACCTTTCGCCCTTCACCCTGGTGGCGGCGACCACGCGGGCGGGCCTGCTCGCCACGCCGCTGCGCGACCGCTTCGGCATCCCGATCCGCCTGGAGTTCTACACCCCGGCCGAGCTGCAGAAGGTGCTGACCCAGGCGGCGGGAAAGCTGGGCCTGAACCTGCATCCCGAGGGCGCCGCCGAGATCGCCGCGCGCGCCCGCGGCACCCCGCGCGTCGCGGGGCGCCTGCTGCGCCGGGTCCGCGACTTCGCCGCCAGCGACGGGGTGGAGCTGATCGACCGCAAGGCCGCCGCCAGCGCGCTGGCCCGCCTCGATGTCGACGAGATGGGCCTCGACGCGCTCGACCGCCGCTACCTGCGCGCGCTCATCGAGAACTACGCCGGCGGCCCGGCCGGGGTGGAGACCCTGGCCTACGCCATCGCCGAGGCCCGCGACGCCGTCGAGGACGTCATCGAGCCCTTCCTGCTGCAGCAGGGCTTCATCCAGCGCACGCCGCGGGGCCGCATGGCCTGCGCCAAGGCCTACGCCCACCTGGGCATGACCGCGCCCAAGGGGGTGGGGCAACCGGCTCCGGACCTGTTCGACGAATGAACTTCTCTCCTTCCGCTCATCCCCGTTCCGCTCATCCCCGCGCAGGCGGGGACCCAAGCCGGGCTCGGGGTCTGGCAGGGACTACGGTCACATTTGCGGACTCGGCATGGATCCCCGCCTGCGCGGGGACGAGCGGAGGAAGGAATGGCTGAGCAAGACACCGACCCCTCCGCCGGCTGGCTGGTCGGGCGCGAGCACCAGCTGCCGGTGCGCATCTACTACGAGGACACCGACTTCAGCGGCGTCGTCTACCACGCCAACTACCTGCGCTATTTCGAGCGCGGGCGGAGCGACTTCTTCCGGCTGGTGGGCGTCAGCCACTCCGCGCTCCTGGAGCGCCCCGATCCGGCCGCCTTCACCATCACCCGCATGACCGTCGACTTCCGCCGCGCCGCGCGCATCGACGACGCGCTGCTGGTGCGCACCACCTACGACGCGGCCAAGGGCCCACGCCTGTTCATCAGCCAGCGGATCACCCGCGGCGAGGCGCTGATCGCCACCGCCGCCGTCGAGGCCGCCTGCATCGACCTTCAGGGCCGCGCGCGCCGGCCGCCGCCGGGCCTCGCCGAGGCGCTCAGCCCGCTCTTCGCCCCTCCGCCATAAGATCGCCACCGGCCGCCCCCACAGGACCTTCTCCCGCTGATTCGCGCCGACCCCGGAGCTCTTGGACACCGCATGGATTCCGCCGCCGCCGTTACGCCCGAGAGCTTCAATTTCTTCGTCCTGTTCATGAGAGCCGACTGGGTCGTGAAGCTGGTCATGCTGGGACTGGCCGGCGCCTCCCTGTGGTCGTGGACGATCATCCTCGACAAGTCCTTCCGCCTGACCTCGCTGAACCGCGAGGCCGACCGCTTCGAGGACACCGTGGCCTCCGGCAAGAGCCTGGAGGAGGTGGCCGCCGCGGCCGGCGACCGGCCGCGCCACGCCCTGCCGCGCATGCTGCAGGGCGCGCTCAAGGAATGGCGCGACGCCCGCGCCAAGGGCCTCTCCACCGACACCCAGGCGGCCTTCCTGATCCAGCGGATCGACCGGGTGCTCGACGCCGCCATCGCCCGCGAGACCGCCCGCGTCGAGGACGGCCTGGGCTCGCTCGCCATCGTCGCCACCGCCTCACCTTTTATTGGGCTGTTCGGGACGGTCTGGGGTATCATGACCGCCTTCCAGTCGATCGCCATCCAGAAGAACACCTCACTGGCGGTCGTCGCCCCCTCGATCGCCCAGGCCCTGTTCGCCACCGCCATCGGCCTCGTGGCCGCGATTCCCGCCTATATCGCTTTCAACAAGTTCTCCGCCGACGCGGGCAAGTTCGCCGGCCGCCTCGAGGGCTTCGCCGACGACCTGTCCACCGCCATCCAGCGGCGGCTGGCGGACCGGGCTTAAGGCCCGTGGCGCTCTCCGCCAACGACGCCTTCGCCGCCGGCGGCGGCCGCAACCGGCGCCGCCGCGGCGGCCGCGGACGCCGCGGCGCGCTGTCGGAGATCAACGTCACCCCGCTGGTCGACGTGATGCTGGTGCTCCTCATCGTGTTCATGATCTCGGCGCCGCTGCTGACCGTCGGCGTCCCCGTCGAGCTGCCGAAGACCGAGGCCGGCGCCCTGCAGGACCAGACCGAGCCGCTCACCGTCTCGATCCGCGCCGACGGCCAGATCTTCGTCAAGGAGGACGAGGTCCCGTTCGGCAATCTCGCGCCGCGCCTGCACGAGATGGCCGGACCCAACACCACCAAGCCGATCTACGTCCGCGCCGACGGCAAGGCGCCCTATGCCACCGTCGCCCAGGTTATGGCGGCGCTCTCGACCTCCGGCTTCACCGCGATCAACCTGATCACCGACACCGGCGGACCTTCGTCGGGGGGCGGGACGCCGCCCGCGAAGCCCGCCGCCGCGCCCGGGGGGCCTGACACGCCGTGACCCGCCGGGAGCTCTCGCCAGCCATGTTGGGGTCCGTGCTCCTGCACGTGACCGTGGCTGTCCTGCTCCTGGTGTCGTGGAACTTCACGCGCGACCTCAAGGTCGGCTCCGTCGTGCCGGTGACCATCGTCTCCAGCGCGCCCGCCGAGGACGTCCGCCCCGCCGAACAGGCGCCGGTCGAACAGGCCGCCACGACGCCGGAGCCGATCCCCGACGCGCCGTTGCAATCGACGCCGCCCGCGCCGGAGCCCAAGCCTTCGCCGCCGCCTCCGACGCCCAAACCCACCCCGACGCCGAAGGTGGTCAAGCCGATCCCGACGCCGGCGCCCGCCAAGCCCGCGCCGCCGGCCAAGCCGGAAAAGAGCCTCGACCTCGACGCGCTCTCGGCCAGCCTCTCCAAGCTGAGCAAGCCTGCGACGCCCAAGCCTTCCTCAGCGCCGAAGGGCCCGGCCCACCCGGAGACCGCGCTCGCCGCGCGCCCGACCACCGGGACCGGCCTGTCGGCCGCCGCCATGAGCGGCCTCGTCGACGAGCTGCAGCGGCGCTGGAATCCCAATTGCGACGTGGAGGGCGGGCGCGACGTGCAGGTGCGCGTGGTCTTCACCATCGGCGCGGGCGGCCAGGTGGTCGGCGACGCCGCCTCGCAGATCAAGAGCGGCCCCAGCGCCGTGGCCCAGGCCGGCGCCGAGCGCGCCGTGCGCGCGGTCTATGCGGCCGCGCCCTACCGGACCCTCCCGCGGGAATTCTACGGCACGAAGATCGCGGTCAACTTCAACGCGCGCGAGGCATGCTCCTGATGCTCTCCTTCTCGAAACGCACCCTCCTGGCCGGCCTCGCCGCCCTGCCCGCCGCGGCCCTCATCCGCCCGCGCGCCGCGCGCGCCGACATCGAGGTCAACGTCAACCGCGGCGACGTCCAGCCCCTGCCGATCGCCATTCCGGCCTTCGTCGGCGGCCAGGTGGGCGCCGACATCGCCGGCGTGATCAGCGCCAACCTGCAACGCTCGGGCCTGTTCCGGCCGCTCGACCCGGCGAGCTTCGTCGAGCGCGACCTGACCGTCTCGGTGCTGCCGCGCTTTCCGGCCTGGCAGCAGATCAACGCCCAGGCGCTGATCGTCGGACAAGCCGGCGTCGTCGGCGGTCGTCTCGAGGCCGGTTTTCACCTCTATGACGTCTTCGCCGAGCATGAACTTGGCTTCACCAACCACGCGGCCGGCGGCCTGCAGTTCGCCTCCAGTCCCGAGAACTGGCGCCGCGTGGCGCACAAGATCTCCGACGCCGTCTACGAGCGGCTGACCGGCGAGAAGGGCTATTTCGACACCCGCGTCGTGTTCGTGGCCGAGACCGGCGCGCGCGGCTCCAAGACCAAGCGCCTGGCGATCATGGACCAGGACGGCGCCAACCCGAGCTACCTCACCGACGGTTCGGCGATCGTCAACACGCCCCGGTTCTCCTCGAGCAGCCAGGAGATCACCTACATGGAACTTCGGCCGGAAGGCTCGAAGATCTACCTCTTGAACCTCGACACCACCCGGCGTGAGAGCCTGGGCGACTTCAAGGGCATGGTGTTCGCCCCGCGCTTCTCGCCGGACGGCGGCAAGGTGGCGTTCTCCGTCGAGCGCGGCGGCAACAGCGACATCTTCGTCATGGACCTGAAGAACCACGCCACCACCCGGCTGACCGTGGACCCCTCGATCGACACCTCGCCGTCCTTCTCGCCGGACGGCGGACGGATCGTCTTCAACTCCGACCGGTCGGGGTCGCCGCAGCTCTACATCATGGGCGCCGACGGCTCGAACCCACGCCGGATCACCTTCGGCTCGGGCCGCTACACCACGCCGGTCTGGAGCCCGACCGGCGAGTTCATCGCCTTCACCAAGCAGGTCGGCGGCGAATTCCACATCGGCGTGATGAAGCCGGACGGCGCCGACGAGCGGATCCTCACCTCCAGCTACTTGGACGAGGGACCGGCCTGGGCGCCCAACGGCCGGGTCCTGCTGTTCAGCCGCGAGGGCGCGGGCGGCGGCTCCAAGCTGTGGAGCGTGGACGTCACCGGCCGAATCCTTCAGCCAATGCCTTACCCGGGCGCCGGATCGGACCCGGCGTGGTCGCCATTACTGAACTAGTCTTGCCGCGGAACGCTTGAAGTAAGACTCTTGTCCTGCGCCGTCGGCGCGCCACTCGAAGGAGACGCTTTCATGGTCACGATCCGCAATACCGGGAGCGCCCTGCGATTGACGCTCGTCGCCACGGCGGCCCTGTCGGTCGCCGCGTGCGCCCATAAGCCGAAGCCGGCCTATCCGACGACCGCGCCGCCCGTGGCCGAGCGCCCGCCGGAGCCGCCCCGCGGCCCGACCCAGTCGCGCCCCGAGCCGGTCACCCAGAACGCGCTGCCGGGGTCCGAGCGGGACTTCGTGATCAACGTCGGCGACCGGGTCTATTTCGACTTCGACCGCTACGACGTGCGCACCGACGCCGGCCCCCTGCTGGACGCCCAGGCCGGCTGGCTGAAGCGCTATCCCGCCGTGCAGGTGCGGATCGAGGGCAACTGCGACGAACGCGGCACCCGCGAATACAATCTGGCGCTGGGCGCCCGGCGCGCCAATGCAGTGCGCGAATACCTGGTCTCGCATGGCGTCGAGGCCGGCCGCATCACCACCGTCTCCTACGGCAAGGAAAAGCCGGTCGACAGCGGCTCGGGCGAGACCGCCGACCAGCACAACCGCAACGCCCACACCGCGATTCTCAGCGGGGCGCGGATGCAATGATGCCGGGACCCCGCCGGCGCCCACGCTTGCAGATCCTGGGCGCGGCGGCGGCGGTCGCCCTGATCGCCGCCCCGCTCGCCGCGACCGTGGCCTTCGCCCAGACGCCGATGGACGATCCGCTCGATGCGCGCGACGCCAAGCGCGTCGACCGCATGGAGAAGGTGGTCCGCGAGCTGCGCGACATCGTCTTCAAGGCCCAGAAGACCGGCGCGCCGGTGGTGGTCGAGCCCGCCGACACCGACGCGCGGCTGGCCGACCTGGCGACCAAGATCTCCGACCTGGAAGGCTCGCTCACCAAGCTCAACGGCTCGCTGGAAGTGACCAGCCACGAGCTCGATCAGGCCCGGCGCGAGAACACCGTGCTCCGCGCCCAGGTGAAGGCGCTGGGCGACCGCCTGGCCGAGGACGAGAAGAAGGCCGCCGACGCGCTCGCCGCGGCCGCCGCGGCGGGCCCGGCCCCATCGCCCGAGCCTGCCGCCCCGGCCGATCCCAGGGCCGGCGCGGCCGAGGCCTTCGCCAAGGCCCGCCAGATGATGCTGGGCGGCGACTACGACGGCGCAGAAGCCGCCTTCGGCCAGTACGTCACCGCCTACCCGGACACGCCCCGTACGCCCGAGGCGCGCTACTGGTGGGGCAAGACGCTCAGCGTGCGCGGCGACTATGTGAAGGCCGCCGGGGCCTACATCGGCGCCATCCGCGGCTGGCCGCAGGCCGCCTGGGCGCCCGATGCGGTGGTCGAGCTGGCCCGCGCGCTGGTGCAGCTGAAGAAGCCTGCCGACGCCTGCGAGACGCTCACCGAGCTGCGCCGCAAATATCCCAAGGCGCCGGCCGCGGTGACCAGCCGGGCGGCGAGTGTCCGCGTCCAGGCGAAGTGCGCGTAGCCGAGGCCAGGGCTCCCCTCCCCGCCGGCCTCGGAGACGCGGTTGGCCGGGTCCTCGACCGCCGCCTGCTGCGCGACCATCCGAACCCGCTGGCGGTGGCGCTCTCGGGCGGCGGCGACTCGCTGGCCCTCCTGCTGATCGCGGCCGACTGGGCCAAGCAGGCCGGGCGGCGCCTGGTCGTGCTCACCGTCGACCATGGATTGCGGCCCGAAAGCCGGGACTGGACCTGCGCCTGCGCGGCCACCGCCCAACGCCTGGGCGTGGCCTTCCGGGCGCTCGCCTGGACCGGCGACAAGCCCGCGGCCGGCCTGCCGGCCGCCGCCCGCGCCGCCCGCCACGCCCTCCTGGCCGACGCGGCCCGCGACGCCGGCGCGCGGGTGATCCTGATGGGCCACACGGCCGACGACGCGCTCGAGGCCGGCCTCATGCGCGCCGAAGGCTCGACCACGCCGGACCCGCGCGAATGGGCGCCCTCGCCCGCCTGGCCGCAGGGCCGCGGGGTCTTCCTGCTGCGCCCGCTGCTCGGTCTGCGCCGCGTCGAGATCCGCGACTGGCTGGAGGCGCGCGGCGAGCGCTGGATCGACGATCCCGCCAACGATGACGCCAGCTATGCCCGGCCCCGGGCCCGGCGGGCGGTCGCCGCGGGCGAGGCCGCACCGGCGTCGCCACAGCCGCCCTGCGCCAAGGCCCTGGCGCTGGCCAGCCGGCCGCAGCCGGACGGTGGGTTCGAGATCGCGCGGGTTGACCTGCGCGCGGCGGCCCCGGAGGCGGTGATCCGCTTCGTCTCGGCGGCTTGCGTCTGCGCGGCGGGGACGACCCGCCCGCCGCCCCGCCAAGGCGCCGCGCGGCTGACGGACAGGCTGCAAGAGGCGGCGCCTTTCGTCGCCACCCTGGCCGGGGCGCGCATCGAGGCCGGGCCCGTCGAGGTCCGCTTCCGGCGCGAGCCCGGGGAGGCCGCCCGCGGCGGCCTCGCGCCGATCTGCCTGGGCGCCGGCGAGACCGGCGTCTGGGACGGCCGGTTCGAGGTCACGACGGCTGAGGACGGCGAGGTCCGCGCCCAGCCAGGTTCAACGAGGCCGGACATCGCCGGCGCCCGGCCTCTGACCTGGGATCGCCTGCTCGCCGCGTGCGGGGCCGTGGAGCGAGAACCGGCCCAGCAAACCGGCATTCTTCAGGATGCTGGATAGCCCTGAAGCCCATGGTGAGTTTCGAGCTGTGGCCGCCATGGACTTAAGGCGCAGTCCGCTCAGCGCGTCGACAGAGGAGAGCGAACCCGTCGGCCGGCTCCGCGCCCCGTCGCGCCCGCCTTACCGCTTCACCGTCGCCAGCACGTGCTCCACCCCGCGCACGATCGGGTCGGCGAAACGCCGGCCCAGCAGGTTCGCATGGCCCGCGCCCGCCACATGTTCGATGTAGCCGTTCGTCGAAGCGAGCGCCGGAACCGATTGGATGTCCTTCAGGGCGGTGACGGTGTTCTCGCCGCCGGCGGTGATCACCGCGATGGGCATGGCCGGCGGGAAGTCGGCGGCGCGGGCCTGGTCGGAGGTGGCCCGCCACTGCTTCACCTCTTCCGAGGCCCAGTGGGCATGGCTTGCCGACCCGTGGATGCGCCGTTTCTCGGCCGACGCGTCCGGCGGCAGGCCGATGCGGTCGCCGGCCACCGCCGCCACCGGCCGCATCATGCCCAGGCGCGCGCCCTGGCTCACCCAGCCCAGGATGCGGCTGAAGGCGTAGACGCCCTTCTCGCCGATCGGGTTGGTGATCACCTCTGGCGTCACCGCGTCGACCATCACCACCCCCAGCACCTGGTCGGTGTGGGTGAGCGCATAGAGCCGCACCATCAGCCCGCCCATGGAGTGGCCGACCAGGACGATCGGGCCGGGCTCGTCCAGCGCGCGCAGCAGGGCGGCGAGGTCGGAGACGATAGCGTGGCCATCGCGCGGCTTCGGCCCGGCCTCGGAATGGCCTAGGCCCGCGCGGTCATAGGCGAGGCTGGCCAGTCCCTTGGCCGCGAGCTTCTCCTGCACCACCGCCCAGTCCGACGCGCAACCGAAGGCGCCGTGCTCCAGCACGATGGTTGGCCGCCGACTGTAGGGACCGGCGCGCACCACCCTCAGCCGCCGCCCGCCGACGTCGACCATCTCACCGCGAAAGCCGGCGGGCGGGTCCTGGAACGGGGCGACGGACATGGGCGGCGTCTGGCTCCTCAGCCGGCTTTGGCGAACAGCGCGTCCGCGAAAGGCCCGCGCCCCGCCATATGGTCAGACAGATATGACCAATGAAGGTCACTCGCGCACCAACGGCGCAATAAACCGGAAAAGACCGCCACGCGGCGAAGGTTGCGCGGCCGAAGTCCTGTCCACGAACCCCACGAACGGGGTTGTCCTGAAAGGCCCGCGCAGCGGGCGCCTCTCTAGATTGGCCACGGAAAACACGGAAAGAGCACGGAAGAACGCCGGCGCTTTCCGTGTTTTCCGTGGCTGAAAGACTGAGCCTCCGCTCCGCGGAGTCTCGAAGGCGAGCGCCGTTCGTGGGGTTCGTGTGGTTCGTGTGGTTCGTGGACAATCGAAGCGGCCTGACGGCCGCGAAGGGCTCAGAGGCTCTTCAGGATGCCCTCGACCATCTTCTTGGCGTCGCCGAACAGCATCATGGTGTTGTCGCGGAAGAACAGCTCGTTCTCGACGCCGGCGTAGCCCGAGCTCATCCCGCGTTTCACGAACAGCACCGTGCGCGCCTTCTCCACGTCGAGGATCGGCATGCCGTAGATCGGGCTCTGCGGGTCGGTCTTGGCCGCCGGATTGGTGACATCGTTGGCGCCGATCACGAAGGCCACATCGGCGGTGGGGAACTCGGCGTTGATGTCCTCCAGCTCGAAGACCTCGTCGTAGGGGACGTTGGCCTCGGCCAGCAGCACGTTCATGTGGCCGGGCATGCGGCCGGCGACCGGGTGGATGGCGTACTTCACCTCGACGCCCTCCTCCTTCAGCTTGTCGGCCATCTCGCGCAGCGCATGCTGGGCCTGGCTGACCGCCATGCCGTAGCCGGGCACGATGATCACCTTCGAGGCATTCTTCATGATGAAGGCCGCGTCCTCGGCCGAGCCCTGCTTGACCGGCCGGGTCTCCACCTTGCCGCCGGCCGCCTGGGCGCTGTCGTCAGCGCCGAAGCCGCCCAGGATCACCGAGATGAAGCTGCGGTTCATCGCCTTGCACATGATGTAGCTGAGGATCGCGCCGGACGAGCCCACCAGCGCCCCGGTGATGATCAGGGTGGTGTTCTCGAGGGTGAAGCCCAGCGCCGCCGCCGCCCAGCCGGAGTAGCTGTTCAGCATTGAGACCACGACCGGCATGTCGGCGCCGCCGATCGGGATGATCAGGGTGATCCCGATCAGGAGGCTGAGCGCGAAGATCCCCCAGAAGGCCCAGAGCGCGGTCCCGCCGCTCATCACCAGGAGCACGATCAGCGCCAGGATGCCCAGGCCGATGGCGACGTTCAGCAGGTGGCGCGCGGGCAGCAGGATCGGCGCGCCGCTCATGTTGCCGTTCAGCTTGGCGAAGGCGATCACCGAGCCGGTGAAGGTCACTGCCCCGATGGCCAGGCCAATGGCCAGCTCGATCAGCGAGTGGGTGACCACCCCGCCCTCGGGCGAGGCGATGCCGTAGGCGGCCGGGGTGTGGATCGCGGCCACCGCCACCAGGCAGGCGGCCATGCCGACGAGCGAGTGGAAGGCGGCCACCAGCTGCGGCATGGCGGTCATGGCCACGCGGCGGGCGATCACCGCGCCGACCCCGCCGCCGATGGCCACGCCGCCGACGATCAGGCCCAGGGTGAGGGGATCCAGCGCGCCCTGGCTCCAGAGCGTCGCCAGCGCGGTGCCCACCGCGATGGCCATGCCGATCATGCCGTTGCGGTTGCCCGCCTGGCTGGTGGTCGGCGACGACAGGCCGCGCAGCGCCAGGATGAACAGGACGCCGGAGACCAGGTAGAGGATGGCCGCGAGGTTGCCGTTCACGCGGCGCCCTCCGTCTTCGGGGCCGTCTCTTTTGCGGGAACGGGCGCCTTCTTCTTGTACATGGCCAGCATTCGCCGGACGACCAGGAAGCCGCCAAAGATGTTGACGCTGGCGAAGGCCGCGGCGACCGCGCCGGAGCCCTTGGAGATCCAGACGTTGGCGGTCATCGCCCCGCCGTCCGCGGCCGGATGCGCCGCCACCGCCAGGAGGGCGCCCACGATGATCACCGAGGAGATGGCGTTGGTCACCGCCATCAGCGGCGTGTGCAGGGCCGGCGTCACGCTCCAGACCACGTAGTAGCCGACGAAGATCGCCAGCACGAAGATCGCCAGGCGGAAGACGGTGGGATCGACGGCTTCCATCGGCTCAGCCCTTCAGGTTCGGGTGGACGACCTTGCCGCCCTGGGTGACCAGCGCCGCCTTCAGGATCTCGTCCTCGTAGTCCGGCGCGAACTGGCCCTCCTTGTTCAGGAAGAGGCCTGCGAAGGCGGCGAGGTTGCGCGCGTAGAGCGCCGAGGCGTCGGCGGCGATGCGGCCGGGCAGGTTGGCGACGCCTAGGATCTTCACCCCGTTCTTGGTGACGAACACCTCGCCCAGCTTGGCGCCCTCGACATTGCCGCCCTGCTCGATGGCCAGGTCGACGATCACCGAGCCAGGCTTCATCGAGGCCACCTGGGCGGCGGAGACCAGTTTCGGAGCCGGGCGGCCGGGGATCAGCGCGGTGGTGATCACCATGTCCTGCTTGGCGATGTGGCTGGAGACCAGTTCGGCCTGCTTGGCCTGGTAGTCCTTGCTCATCTCCTTGGCGTAGCCGCCGGCGGTCTGGGCGTTCTTGAACTCCTCGTCCTCGACGGCCAGGAACTTGGCGCCCAGGCTTTCCACCTGCTCCTTGGTGGCGGGGCGCACGTCGGTGGCGGTGACCACCGCGCCCAGGCGCCGAGCCGTGGCGATGGCCTGCAGGCCGGCGACGCCGACCCCCATGATGAACACCTTGGCCGCGGCGATAGTGCCGGCGGCGGTCATCATCATCGGCATGGCCCGGCCATAGGCCTCGGCGCCCTCGATCACCGCGCGGTAGCCGGCGAGGTTGGCCTGGGAGGAGAGCACGTCCATCACCTGGGCCCGGGTGATCCTGGGCACGAACTCCATGGCGAAGGCGCTCGCCTTGGCCTTGGCGAGGCCGGCCAGCGTGGCCTTGTCCTGGTAGGGGTTGAGGGTGGCTGCCACCAGCGTGCCGGGCTTGATCGCGGCGATCTCGTCGGCCTCGGGGCCACGCACCTTGAACAGGATGTCGGCCTTGGCGAGCGCGTCCTTGGCGGTCTTGGCCAGGCGCGCTCCGGCCGCGGCGTAGTCGGCGTCGGGATAGGAGGCCGCGGCGCCCGCGCCGGCCTCGACCACCACGGAGAACCCCGCCGCGATCAGCTTCTTCACCGTCTCTGGAACAGCGGCGACGCGGGTTTCACCAGCGCGACGCTCCCGGGTGACGGCGATGACAGCCATGGTCCGCGAAATCCCCCAGCCGCGACAGGCGGCGACCTTATGGGTGGTCGATGGAGTCTGTCCAGACGGCGCCGGGCGCCGCCCCGGCGGGTGTCAGTGTCCGCCGCCCCGGCGCAGGAAGATGCTGCCCAGCACCAGGACCACGCCGCCCGAGATCACCCCGGCCAGGAAGCCCGCGCCCGTGCAGAACCAGAGCACCGAGGTCACCAGGAACGCCGCGATCAGCAGCGAGCCCCACTTGGTGATGTTCATGATCAGATGGAACGTGGCCACCTGTTCGTGGATGTCCATGTCGCCGCGGTGATACTCGGAAGGCTGGCCGGCCATGGGTCGCGCGCTCGCTCTAGATCAATCGACTAAGGCCGCGTGCTACACGAGACAGCGGCCGGGCTCAAGGCGTGCCCATCCCTGACACCCGCTCATCCCCGCGAAGGCGGGGACCCAGGTTTTCCGTTCCCGCCTGAAGATTGGCCACGGAAAACACGGAAAGAGCACGGAGGGCGGGAAGCGCGCCAAGCCTGGCTTTAGCCGAGGATCAGGATCCTCGTTTCCGTGTGTTTCCGTGTTTTCCGTGGCCAAAAAAACCTTGGTTCCCCGCCTTCGCGGGGATGAGCGGTATTTGGAGCGCCCCTAGTTCCCCGGCCAAGCCGCCAAGAGCGCCCTGAGCGCCGCCACCAGGGCGAGCGGCTGGTCGATCATGATGTGGTGGTGGGCGTCGGGGATCTCGATCTCGATCAGGCCGGGCGGGAAGGGCGAGAATGCGCCGGACTTGCGGTGCTCCACGATGCGGCTCTTGGCGCCGTAGATGTGCACCATGGGCGTCGTCACCGTGACGGCCTGGGAGGGGTCCCCGCCCATCGCCCGCTCGCGGTCGAGCTTGGCCCACATGTTCGGGTCGAACCGCCAGGTCCAGCCCTCGCCGGAGCCGTCCGGCATCGGGACGCGCTTCAACGAGCGGCGGGCGATGAAGTCGGCGATGTAGGGGTTGCCGGCCGGCTGCGGCGGCATCAGCCGGAAGCGGGCGAGCGCGGCCTCCAGCGTCGGATAGACCCGGCTCGGCCGGTCGACCGTGGGGATGTTGCGGACCGCCTCCATCTGCGCCTGGCGCTTGGCCAGTTCCTCCGGCGGCGGGCCGAAGCCGGTGTCGACCATCACCGCGGCGTGCATCCGCTCGGGGTTGCGGACCGCGGCGAAGAACACCTGGCCGCCGCCGAACGAGTGGCCGATGTAGATCGGCTTGCGGCCGCCGTCGTAGAGGCCCACCGCGCGGGAAACCGCCTCGGCGTCCTCGGCGAAGTCGGTGAAGCTGTAGCGCTCGCGCCAGTCCGAGGCGCCCATGCCGGCCAGCGACATCGAGGCCACCCGATAGTCGTCGGCGAAGAACGGAGCGATGAAGCTCCACCAGTCGGCGTGCGCCGAATTGCCGTGCACGAAGAGCAGGCCCGGCTTGCCCACCTCGCCCCAGGTCAGCACCTCGAGCTTGGAGCCCAGGCTTTCCACGAACACCCGCTCCGGCTCGCGGGCGAGCGCCTCCTTGAACCACGGCGGCGCCGGCGGCTCGGCGCCACGGTACTCGGCCAGCGGCGCCTGCACCTCGGGCGGCAGGGTCGGCTCGGTGTGAACCGGGCGGTCGTCGTAAGTCT
>Ga0207695_10001534_pt1 | contig 38140 bp, 29 predicted proteins | sample KBSC54metaG_FD_184354 | JGI IMG/M metagenome (GOLD analysis project Ga0207695, IMG submission 184354) | Corn rhizosphere microbial communities from Kellogg Biological Station, Michigan, USA - KBS C5-4 metaG (SPAdes) (version 2) | ecosystem: Host-associated > Plants > Roots > Rhizosphere > Soil... | reverse complement strand
GGTATCCAGCGCACCTAAACGTCTGATTGCGTATGCGGCAATCGCGGTTCTCGGTCTCGGAGTCGGCGGATATGCCCTCCACGAGCGCAGCACTGCGCAGGAACTCGCCGCTCAGAATGCGCAGCAGAACGCCACTATCAACGCGACGCAACACCAGCTCAGCGACCTCGCCATGCGCGTGAATGAACTGGCCGCCGTGAATGCCGCACAGGCATCGCTCGCACCCTCTCCCGCTCCAGTCCGTACGGTGGCACCACCGCGCACGGCGTCCAGACCGCGTGCAAAAATAGATTCCCGGTATAAAAAGCTGCAGGCGCAGCTCGACGCCCAGAGCAAGGCAATCGAGCAGAATCGGAAAGACCTCGAAGGCAGCCTGGCCACCACTCGCACTGAGCTTTCTGGTTCTATCGCGCATACACATGATGAGCTGGTTCTTCTCGAAAAGAAGGGCGAACGCAGCTATGCCGAGTTCGACCTAGCCAAGTCAAAGCAGTTTAAGCGCGAAGGCCCTATCGAGCTGCGCTTGAAGAAGGCCAACAACAAGCACCAGTTTGCGGACCTCGAGATGATGGTTGACGATCGCAACCTCTCGCAGAAGCATGTGAATCTCTATCAACCGGTCATGTTCTACACGCCGGACAGCCCCCAGGCCGTTGAGATCGTCATCAATGAAGTTACGAAGGACCATATCCACGGCTACGTAAGCGCGCCGAAATATCGCAAGTCTGAACTGGCCGCTATGGCTCCTCCTGCGGACGCAACCGCGCCCGCCCAGGGAAGTCCAGACGAGGCGACCGCTCAGCGCAAGAAACTGCCCCTTCCTCAACTCCAGCCCTGAAACGCTCCTGCATTGGAGGCAAAACCAGGCGGCTTGCTATGGCAGGCCGCCTTTTGACTGCAGGCACATCCCCCGCAACTCTTGTAGATGTCGGAACTTGTATAGCTGACATTTCTTCCGTCGAGGAGAGTTATTGCTTAGCTGAAAACCTCTCGGGCCATTTTCGGCTCCGATGCGGGTCTCTCGGCATTCATGACGAAAGGTCGAGGCGCTCCCAAGTCGGCCAAATGCGTTAGAATTCGAGCGCAACAATCATTGGTTCAAATTGAGAAGGATATGCAGATGAAACGATTTGTTTGCATGCTTATGCTGGCGATTTTTGCGCTTCCAGCCTGGTCCGCGAAGAAGGTTACAGTTGCCGAACTGTCCGACATGCTGAAGGCGATGCACGACCAGCAGAAGCCCGATGCTGATGTGTCGGCGGCGCTGAAGCAGGTTCAATTAAGCGAGCTTCTGTCGCGGGACATGATGAATAACTGGGCAGCATATTCGCCCGGACCGTTAACCAACGAGCAGATCTACGTCCTCGAAGCACGCAGTGCCAACATGCCTCCGCCCGCTGCTGACTTGCCCACCACCGCCGCGCCCGATGCAGCTGCGCAGAAGGCGATCCTCGACAAGGCGTCCGCTTACGCCTCCAAGACCTGGGCACAACTCCCTGCCTTGGCCGCAACGAAGACAACGCTCCGCTTCCAGGACAATATGGAAGCTGCGAACGCCAGTTCGGGGCTGAGCGGAAGCGCAAAAGAAGTCACCACGAACTCTTCGTTCGTGAGCCCCAACCAATTTGTGCGGTATATAGGCTCTACCGAGAGCGTTTACTCAAGCGATCACGGGTTGGAAAAGCTTCCCGATGACAAGACCAAGTGGGGCGCGAACAGGATGATCGCGCTGCTGGAACCTGACCCCAGCGTAGGCACAGTATTCCAGGACGCTCAGACCGGAGGAACGATCAACTGGCTCCGCTGGGAAAACGTCAACGGCAAACCGGCTGCAGTTTTCACTTTCCAGGTACCGAAAAAGAAATCCCACCTCAATACGAATGTCTGTTGTTTTCCAAATGTCGATCAGACAGGTGTGGCCAGGTTCACCTCAGCATCACTGGCTGGCGCCACCGGCGGATCCGGCGGAGCTAGTGGAAACTTCCAAACGAATACGGACTTCAGCAACCACTTCAAAGCGAACGGCGTTCCGTACCACGGCGAATTCTTCATCGATCCTGACACCGGCATCGTAGTCCGCATGATCACGCAACTTGAATTGAAGCAGACCGACGTTGTTCATCAGCAAGACACGCGTATTGACTACGGGCCAGCCAAGGTAGGCGACAAGGATCTTGTTCTGCCCATGAAGACGGTGATCAATACAGAAGTGGTGCCGAACGGTGACTCACAGGCGGCGGGAAAATTCTCCACTCGCGACACACTATTCACGATCGAGTACAAGGACTACAAATTGAAGTAACACTCAATGCCGGCTGCGGCGGCTCGTTTCCGGGTGCCGCGGCAGCTGGCGACAAATGGTACCCATGAAGCGCTGTCTATTCTTTCTGTTCCTGATTTCTCTTTCCACACCGGGTTGGTGTGCCCGCAAAGTCACTGTTTCGCAATTGCTGGAGCTGCTCCGTTCGTTGAGGGAGGAAAAAAAGACGGATACGGACAGCGCTGTGGCTCTCCAGCAAGTTGAACTCAGCGAGCAGTTGACCCGCGGCGTGATGAACGTCCTCACGAAGTCAGTTCCCGGTCCCCTCACTACCGAGCAGCTATATGTCCTTGAGGCGAGAAGCGCCGCCCTGACGCCTCCCGCTTCCGATATCCCGGATAGACCAGCTCCCGACGCGGAGGCTCAAAAGGCCATCCTCGCTCGTTCCGACAACTACATCTCCAGAAGCTACGAGCAAACGCCGTTGCTTGCCGCGAAAAAGACTACCCTCCGTTTTCAGGACAGCACCGTTGCAATTGCTTCCAGTTCAGGAATCAGCTCAGGAGCCAAGGATGCAGTGACGTCCTCGGGCCTGACTAATCCGAACGCCTTCATTCACTACATTAATGCCGCGGCTCAGCAGGTTGTGCTTGATCGTGGAGCAGTCAGGCAATCGACCGCAAAGGATTCAGTGCGCTGGGGCGCTAACGGTCTCATCAGAGTTCCCGAGCCGGATCCAAGTCTGGCGCTCGTATTCAGGGAGGCGCGGGCTGCTGGAACGGTTCAATGGTCGCGCTGGGAACTGATCGGCGCTAAGCCCTCAGCCGTGTTCTCGTTTGAGGTTCCGAGGCAAAGTTCTAAGCTCGAAGTGAACGTCTGTTGCTTTCCCAACGTTAGACAGGCCGGGATCGCGCGTTTTTACTCGTCAATGACAGGGCCTGTGCTTGGCGCCGAACGAGGCGTGGGTGGAGGCGTGGCCGGCAACTTTCAAACCAACACAGACTGGAACGAATTCAAATCCGGCGCCCCCTACCATGGATACTTCTATATAGATCCCGATTCGGGCACCGTTGTGCGCATGATTGTGGAAGCGGAGATGAAACCGTCCGACATCGTGCACGAGATCGTTACGCGCATCGACTATGGGCTTGCCAAGGTCGGTCCGAGTACATTCATCGTCCCCGTCCGGTCGGTTGTCAATCTTGTAGTCGTTCCCAATGGGGAGTCGGGGGCAGGCGGCTACTCCACGCGCACGAGCCTGTTCAGCTCCGAGTACTCCGAGTACCGCCTTTCCCCGTCAAATTGATAGAGCAGTCCCATCCGTCGATGGTCCGCCAGTTAAGAATCCTGGCCAAATACCGTCCTGTACTCCTCTGAAACCGGTTCGTCCCTGAGACAATGCCGTATTTGCCACGAACTGCATTCAAATAGGGACGAACGCCGTATTTGGTGGCTGAGAGTGCAGGTTTCGCGGTTATTCACATCGAATCAGCCTGTGACGAAATCACTAACATCTATTCACGATCGATTTACGAAGCAGTACCTTTTGGAGGCAAAAGCCGTGAAACTAAAAAGATTGGGATGGATGCTTCTCTGCATCCTTTCCGCAGTTTCTCTTTCCCTCGGCCAGACCGCAACCACATCACTTCGTGGCACCATTAAGGACCCCTCCGGCGCTCTTGTCCCCGGGGCGAAAATTACCATTACTGACAAGACAGTAGGCACGACGTTCAGCGCAATGGCTGACAACGGCGGCAACTACGTTTTTGCCCAGATTCCGCCGGCGCGATACACCATCACCGCTACTGCGGCCGGATTCGGCGATCAGTCTAAAACGGCTGAGCTCCTTGTGAATCAGCCGGCAACCATCAACTTCGATTTGACGGTTCAGGCCACCGCCGAAACAGTGGATGTGAGCGCGTCGGCCCAGACACTTAACACAACTGACGCGACCATTGGCAACGCTGTCGGAAACGCAACCATTGAAGCGATGCCGATGGATGGCCGTGATCCGATTTCGCTCCTCAGCCTTCAGCCCGGAGTGCTGTATTTGGGACAGTCCGTTTCGCTTGGTGACAAAACTACTCCCAACAATATGGATAGCCGGCAGGGGGCGGTATCGGGCGCTCGGTCCGACCAGGGCAACGTGACCCTCGATGGTGTTGACGACAACGATCAGGTCAATGGCTACGCCTTCAACGGCGTGCTGCGTTCGACGCTCGATTCGACCGAGGAATTCCGAGTCACCACGGCAGATAGTAATGCTGATGGAGGCCGCTCGTCGGGTGCACAGATTTCTCTCCTGACCAAGAGTGGCACGAACCAGTTCCATGGTTCGCTTTACGAATATCACCGCCCTTCCAACACCGTCGCCAACAACTGGTTCATCAAGAACGAACAGATCACAGACGGTCAGGAGAATCGGCCGACGAAATACATTGTGAATACATTCGGCGGCAGCCTGGGTGGTCCGATTCTGAAGAACAAGCTGTTCTTCTTCTATAACTACGAGGGTCAGAGGCTAGCCACGAACCAGGCCGTTGCGCAAATCACTCCGTCGGCGACATTCTTCGCCGGGCAGGTGGGCTACTTTGCTGAGGACGGTTCGACCGTTCTCCTCACGCCACAGCAAATTGCTCAACTGGATGCCGGCTGCACGCAATGTCCAAATGGGCCAGGCGTGAATCAGGCCATTCTCGATTACCTTTCCGCTGAGCCCGCTGCCACCGTGCTGGCTGGCGGCGACGGCATCAATAGCGGAAGCTACAACTTCAGTTCACCCGCCCCTTCTCGCCTGAATACCAATATCGGCAAGATCGATTTCACGCCGAACGCGCGGAATCATTTCTTTGTTCGAGGCAACTTGCAGAAGGACGTCTCCGCCGCTGTTCAGCAGTTCCCGGGAGAGCCCGCTTCCGCGTTCCTTGAAGACAACAGCAAGGGACTGGCAGTCGGCTATACGCTGACCGCGTCGCAGAATATCGTCAACGATGTTCGCTACGCGTACATTAGGCAAGCGTATGCGAGTGCGGGAGTCGGCAAGGGTGACTACGTAGATATTCGCTTCCTGTCTACGCCGACTGCAGAAACTCGAAGCTCCATCGTGAGTGTTCCTGTCAACACGATCGACGATAATCTCAGCTGGATCAAAGGCAATCACACGATTGGTCTCGGCGGGAACTGGCGCGGCATCACGGCCAATTCGGCCAATGACTTCAACTCCTATAACGGAGCAAATACCAACCCCTCGTATCTGAGTTCGAAGTTCTCTCCGGATCCGACCACGCTCGGGCTACCAGCAGTTGACCCGGGATTCGAGACTTCATTCGATCAGGCGTACGCAACAATTCTGGGTCTGATGGCCGAACGTGACTCGAGCAACAACTACAAGGTAACGAGCGCTACCAGTGCGGATTTGTTGCCTGACGGTTCTCTCGTCAGCCGCCAATTCAAGTCGAACGAATTCGAATACTACCTTCAGGACTCCTGGCGCATCCGCCCCAACTTGACCGTAACCGCTGGTGTGCGCCACACCATTCTTCAGACCCCATACGAGACCCACGGCCAGCAGATCGCACCCACAGTCGACACGCACGCCTGGTATATCAAGCGAGGCACGGAAGCGGCTCAGGGGCGCGTTTTCGAAGACAACTTGCAATTCGCCCCGATTGGAAAGGCCAACCACGGCCCGGGCTTTTGGGCAAAGGAGAAAACCAACTTCGCTCCCCGCCTCTCCGTGGCCTACGCTCCGGATTCGAAGACTTCCATTCGCTCCGGCTTCGGCTTCTACTACGATCACTACGGCGAAGCTTTGACGAACAGATTCTCTACTCTGGGATCCTTCGGCCTCTCTTCGCAGTTCAGCAGCCCGGCCAATTCCGTCAACTACAGGACGGCGCCACGGTTCACGGGGCCTCACGATCTGCCCAACCTCCCAGTCCCACCTGCACCTGACCAGCAAATCTACCCGTATACAGTTCCGGACGACACGTTCGGAATCAACTGGGGCATCGACAACCACATCAAGACGCCCTACACCGAGGCATTTAATCTCTCCGTTCAGCGAGAGTTGCCGGGGGGATTCATGCTGGAGGGCGCTTACGTCGGCCGGCTTGGGCGTCACCTCTTCCAACAACTTGACCTCGCCGAGCCTGTCAACTTCAACGATCCGCAGGGAGCAGGGGACTACTTCACTGCCGGATCGCAGATGTCGGCAGTTTCCGATCAGCTGGGTGGCTCAAGCCTCGCCACCGACGGAACATTTCAGCATATTCCGACCATTCAGTACTTTGAGGACGTTTTCCCGCAGTTGAAGAACCTTGATTTTGATGGCGAGTCCGCAACGGATGCTATCTACAACGAAGAGTGGGCGAGCAATCGATATGTCTACGGCGAGACCGGCGCGCTTTCCGACCTGGATTCTGTCGTCGGATGCTATTACGGTCCGCCATGTGGTACCTTCTGGAGCGGGCAATTCTCGTCCCTGATCAGCTTGTCTTCAATCGGCTCAAGTCACTACCACGCTGGGCAGCTGACGCTGCGTCATCCGTCGCGCAACGGGCTCACCCTGGACTTCAGCTACACGTATTCGAAGTCTATCGACATGGGATCGGATGCAGAACGCTCCGGCACTTCGTACAGCGCCATTCAGAACGTCTGGGATCCCTCGCTGAGCCGCGGCCTCTCTGACTTCGACACTAAGCACCTCATCACGGCTGACTGGAATTACGCGTTGCCCTTCGGGCGCGGGAAATCGCTTCTCAGCAACTCCGGAAAGCTTGGGGATGCACTATGGGGTGGATGGCAGTGGGCTGGAATCGGCCGTTGGACCAGCGGCCTGCCATTCTCGGTCATCGAGCCCGGATGGACTACCAATTGGGAGCTTCAGGCCTTCGCAGTCAATACAGCTCCCGTTAAAGTGAAAAAGCACATCAAGAACACTCTGCCTCAGGTCTTCGCGGATGATGCGGCCATCAGTGAGGGAGTGACGCACGGTTCGCCGATGCGGTTGCCCTATCCCGGTGAAGCCGGAATGCGCAACAAGTTCCGGGGAGATGGTGTATTCGATATCGATTCGTCGCTGGCGAAGAGCTGGAATCTCGGCGAAAGAGCGCGTCTCAAGTTCGCCTGGGAGGTCTTCAACGTCACAAACTCAGTCCGGTTCGACGATCGCGTCACCAACCTGAACATCCTGGCAAATGAACTCACCGCGCCGGGCTTCGGCTACTATGGGGCGGTGCTGGGCGGTACCAGCAGCTTCCGTCACATGCAATTCGGGCTTCGCGCCGACTTCTAATCGAGCAAGTGCCGGAACAGGTTCGCCTGCTCCGGCATCCGCAACAACTCTCAGCCCGGACCGGTCAGCTGTTCCTCCATGGTCCGGGCATTTTTTCGCCTTGGTTCTTTCGTTCTTCTTCAGCTGTAGCGCAGCCACCGCACTAGTTCGGGCAGGGTGGCACGCTTGCCGTACATCAGAATTCCCACCCGATAGAGCTTCGCAGAAATCCAGAGCACCGATACGATGCTCAGCACCAGCAGCCCGATTGAAACGGCAAACTGCCAGGCTGGTGGAACCTGCGAGGCCATCCGCAGAAACATGATGATCGGCGCCGTTGGCGGGAAGAGGGATCCGCCCACAGCCCACGCCGAGTTCGAATCATTCATTACCACCATGATCAGCGAAAAGCTCAACCAAACCGGCACAGCAGCGAGTGGCATATACATCTGCAGTTCCTGCTCCGTCTCGCAGGTTGCTGCGAGCCCCGCAAACAGCGAGCTGTAAAGCAGGTATCCAAGCAGAAAGTAGATGGGGAAAAGCACGGTCTCGAGCGCCGAAACGTGAACCGCGTAATCTCCGCTCAGGATGGTCGCAGCGAAGGGCGTTCCTAGAATGATTGCCCCTGCTACGAGCCAGATGCCGATCTGCGTCAAACCCACCGCACCCACGCCAATCAGCTTGCCGGCGAGCATGTCCGCTGGCCGGGCAATCGACAGCATCACCTCGAAGATGCGCGACGTCTTTTCCTGGATCACAGAGCGTGCGACATTCATCCCGTAGACCATCGTTGTCATTGAGAGCAGGATGGCCATCACGTAACCTTTCCAGAACGAAGCCGTGGCATTGCTCTTGACGACGGAGCCGTCTTTCTTTACCTGGAACGTGTCAACCGGAATCCCCTTGACCAGGTCTTCAGCGGCCTGGTGCTGCAGGCCTCCGCTCTGCAAGCGAGCATTGAGGAGCGCATGGTTCACCGCCTCTTTCATTCTGGTTCCGGTTATGAAATCACCGGAAGATTGCGATGTGTACGTAGCGGCAGGCGCTTTTCCGGGAGGCGTCTCGACCCACAGAAAACCTTCGATCTTCTTCGTCCTGACTTCATCAACGAGCGCTTCCCGATCGGCATTCGTTGCGGGAGAGATGACATCCACCTTCGTCTTGGTGTCCTTGTCGCCGATTAGCTGACCCTTGATCTCGCTTGCCAGCAGCGCATCGCTGGACCCCACCGCGAGGTGCTTGCCCGATCCCAGCCCACGGCTCGAGAGAAAGGCAATCCCAAGAATCGCCGCGAAAATCAAAGGCACGCCGAAGGTCGTCATCTTGAACGCGCGCCCGCGGACCTGCTCCAGGTATTCGCGCTTTGCCACCAACAGCACATTACGCATCGACATTGCCCCCCACGGTTTCGATAAAGATCTCTTCGAGCGAAGGCTCAACCATCTCGAACCGGTAAATCTTCGCGTTTACGGACGCTTCACGCAGTATCTTTTGCGCGTCGCCGTGAGGTCTCAATTTGATCTCGGCATGCCCGGAGAAGTTCTGCGCTTCTGCAATCTCCGGACTTTTCAGGAACTCATCGCTTCCTTCGAACTCCACGATGATATGGTTTCGCTCGTAGCACGACTTGATCTCGCGAACGCGCCCCGAGAGCACCGCCTGCCCTTTGTTGATGAGGCAGATTGAGTCGCATAGTTTCTCCACCTGGTCCATGCGATGAGTCGAAAATACGATCGCCCGGCCTTCGTCTTTCAATTCGAGCAGCGTCTGCTCCAGCAGCTTGGCGTTCACCGGATCGAGTCCGCTGAATGGCTCGTCCATCACGATCAGACCCGGGTCATGAAGCAGGGAACCAATAAACTGGATCTTCTGCTGCATGCCCTTCGACAATTCTTCGGTCTTCTTAGGCAGCGATTCGTCGATCTCCAGCCGCTTGGCCCAGGTTGTCGCCCGCTTTTCGGCATCGCTCGACGAAAGCCCATGCAACTGGCCGAAAAATACCAGCTGCTCCAGGACTTTCATCTTTTTGTAAAGTCCGCGTTCTTCGGGCAGGTAGCCAACGCGCTCGAGGCTTGTACGCTCGAACGGCTTTTCGAAAAGCTTCACCGTTCCTGAATCAGGCATGGTGATGCCCATCATCATGCGAATCGAGCTTGTCTTCCCGGCTCCATTCGGGCCGAGCAGCCCGAACATCTGCCCTGCCTCAATCGACAGGCTGAGGTCGCGAACCGCGACCTTGCTCTCGTAGGCTTTTGTAACTCCTGCGAGTTCAACAACTGGCATGTGTTCCTCTGGGGATTTGACTGGCTTGGGTTAGAACAGAGTCTTGCGAGTTTCTAGCCAATCATACGTTGCCGGGGCTTGCGCCGGTTCCCCGAAAAGGCGTCAGCTGTGCTTGTTATATTCCGGGGGACCGGCCAGGACCAGCGCATCCTTATCTCCGTAGACGTACCAGCAGCACCAGTCCGTCTCGTGATTTGGCTGATCCAGAGGCGAGATGAGGTCGCGATAGATGACTTTGCCGTAGACAAACAGCTTCTCTTCCCATCGCTCAAGCTTCTTCATTTGTTCATCCGAAGAGCAGTACGAACGCACATCCGAGCGTCGGAACGGCCGGATGCCGGCAGTTTCCCCGGGAAGCAGGATGATCGGTTCAAACGGAGTCGCCGATTTTCCACTCTCATAGTCGGGCTGAGCGGGAAGCTCGGTGTCGTCTTTCGCGATTTTCACGCAATCGGCTTTGGCGAGGATGCGAGCCGGGGTTCGCCCCCGGTTGGTGGCCATGACCTTGAAGCCGTGTTCCACGCTAAGGAAAGGCTCGACCGTGATGACGATCCATGGGCGGCCGGAGTCGACGATGGCCTGGGAACTCTCCAGCGACGCGTTTGCGCACTGCAAAGCCGCTTGTGCGGCCGAAACGCCGAACTCGGTCTGCCTCTGGATGTTCTTGAGGGTTTTGAGGGCCAGGTACACTCCCGCGTAACCCAGGAAAACGAGAATGATCTCGGCCCCCCAGAGGATCTTGTCGTGCCACGACCAGGGTGCGGCCTGAGCGGGAGGAGCGGTGACCACAATCTGGGGAGGAGCTTGTGGCGCTGCCTCCGGCGCTGGCGTGACCGGCGGATTCGCTTTCACAGCTGTCGAGGTGGACCTGGTAGCGGGCGGGGTGTTCAGTTGGGCAAAGGATGCCACGGGCGACAGGGCCACGAAAACAATGGTTGCAACTAAAGCATGTCGCCTGAACATTAAATGAAGCATACAACGGTTGAAGCCCGGTCCATCCAAACCCGGAGTAACTCTGGTCTCTTTTGGGAACCATTCGAGCTATCAAAGGTCCATAACTCGAGTTACACCCCTGGATCGTTTCCGAACGGCGGTTCAAGACTCTGCGTGCCCGTTTTGGGAGAAGCTCGGCTCCTGGGAAACTTTTATCCCTCTTTAGTAGCGGGGTGAACTTCTAAATGAGAGGATAGTAAAACACGGGTTCTTCTCTATTTTTGAATGCCGTCGATGGGCATTACTCCGGTGTATACCCCTGATTGGCCCGGGGTACTCCACAGATGTACTTCCGTGTACACTTGGCTCGACACCCCCAATGTAACGCATTGAATTCTGCGTGAGTTAAGATGCGTCCTCCTTGGGGGCCGATTTGCTCTAACTGCAGCCATAAGGACGGGGGGAGCATTGGAGGAGATGCTTTGCAGCACATTCAGCACCCCTATGCCTGGTGGCCTACATTAGCCGTGCTGATTGTGGCGACCGTAACTGACCTCCGCAGTCGCCGTATCCCAAACTGGTTGGTCTTTCCTTTTCTATTGGGAGGATTGGTCGTTTCAACGTGGGTGGAAGGATGGCATGGGCTGGGTCAGAGCCTCGTTGGCATGCTGTTAGGCGGTCTGGTTTACGGAATTTTAGCAATGATGGGCGGAATGGGCATGGGAGACGTCAAGCTATGCGCCGCTATCGGAGCGTGGATTTGGTGGCAGCAACTCGTCTTTGCGCTCGTGATGATCGCAGTGGCGGGCGGAATTATGGCACTGGCCTGGGCTACCTTCGGGGGGTTCCTGGGCGAAATGTTTTCGGGAGCAGGGGATTTGGTGTTCGGCTGGAGAAAGCGCGGGCTGCATACGCCTCCAGACCTTAACCTTTCTAACCCAAAGGCACGAAAGATGCCTTACGCTCCCGCGATAGCAATTGGTACTCTCATTTCCTTCTTTTCTCGTTGAGAAGGTGATTCAAGAACGACTAAAGTATGCTGACAAACGCCCTGAACTCGGTGACACCGCAGTCTGGTGCAAGAACCTGGGAGCCTTCAATCTGTGACCGATAATTCGCAAGACTCTGATTCCCTTGGCGGAAATGTCCTGTCCATCGCGCTGATCTGTCCCAGTGAGCAGCGCCGCAGGCTCATTGTGAGCGCTTTGAATAGCTCACATGCCGCGATTGTGCGGGAATACTCTTCTTATCCCCCGACTTTGAAGGAAATGCCCAGGATGCTGGGTGAAAAGGCATTCGACGCGGTCATTATCGACCTGGAATCAGATGTCGAATATGCTCTCGAACTTGTAGAGTTTGTAGCTTCTACCACCAGCACCACCGTGATGGTCTATACCTCACGGCTCGACCCCAATGTCATGGTGCGCTCCATGCGTGCCGGGGCTCGCGAGTTTCTCTCTGACCCCATTGATTCCAATGCCCTCTCCGATGCCCTTATGCGTGCCGGCTCCCGTCGCACCGGCGGAAAAGGTGCTGCCAAGAAAACCGGGGGAAAACTGCTGGTCTTTCTCGGAGGCAAAGGCGGATCAGGAGTTACAACTGTAGCTTGTAACTTCGCGGTTGCCCTGGTGCAGGAGTGCCAGCAAAGCGCGGTTCTGATCGATCTGGACTTACCCCTCGGCGACGCCGCACTCAGCCTCGGACTGACTACCCAGTTCTCCACCGCCGATGCCCTGCAAAACGCGGATCGAATCGATACAAACTTCTTCTCAAAGTTGCTAACAAAACATAACTCGGGTCTTCCTGTGCTTGCTGCGCCCGGCAGATTCCCACACGTTCAAGCTACAAACGACGCGATCGAAAAGATGCTCAACGTAGCTCGGCAGGACTTCTCCTATGTGGTTATCGATGCCGGCTCGCGATTTGACCTTACTGACGCGGGATGGTTCGAGCAGGCAGACACGGCATATCTGGTTATGCAGGCTGGCATTCCGGAGCTTCGCAACTCTCACCGGTTGATCTCGGAGTTTTTCAAGGCCGGTACCCCCAAACTCGAAATCGTGCTCAATCGATACGTGAAGAGTTCGATGGGTGTCGATGAGGAGCATATAGAGAAGGCTCTCACCAAACCGATCTCTTGGAAAATTCCAAGTGACTACTTCAACGTCCGCAGGATGCAGAACGAAGCAGTGCCGCTGGCGTTAGACGATTCAAGCATTGCAAGAGTTCTGCAGGACATGGCGAGGGCGGCGTGCGGAATGCCTCCCAAGCCCGAGAAGCGAAAAGGCTTTAGCCTTTTCAAATAATCCCCCGTAATTTTGACGGATTCTGAAGTGAAGGACGGCGCATCGTGGAATCAATGAATCTGGAAAACTTCAAAGCAGAAGTACACCGTACGCTGCTTTCGAAGCTCGATCTGGAAAAGCTTTCCCGAATCAACTCCAGCCAGGCCAGGCAGGCGGTCTCGAGCATCATCAACGAGATCATCAGCGACCGCCGGGTTCCGCTCAGCTTCGACGAACAGGAGAAGATCCAGACGGACCTGCTCGACGAAGTCTTCGGGCTTGGCCCCCTGGAGCCGCTGCTCAAGGATCCGAAGATCTCCGACATCATGGTCAATGACAAGGACCATGTCTTTATCGAGAAAGGCGGCCTGATCCAGCGCGCCGACTGCTCCTTCCGCGATGATCGTCACCTGCTGCAGATCATCGATCGCATTGTTTCACGCGTCGGACGCCGCGTTGACGAGTCGTCTCCAATGGTGGACGCTCGCCTTCCTGACGGTTCCCGTGTGAACGCGATCATTCCGCCGCTCGCACTCGATGGACCTTCGATGTCCATCCGTCGATTCGGAACCGGCCCTCTCGCTGCCAACCAGCTGGTCCAGTTGAAGAGTATCTCGGCCGAAATGATGGAGCTTCTGTCGGCCGCCGTTCGGGCACGCCTCAGCATCCTCATCTCCGGTGGTACCGGCGCCGGTAAGACGACGTTCTTAAACATCCTGTCGCAGTACATTCCACCGAACGAGCGCGTCATCACTATTGAGGACGCCGCCGAACTTCAGCTCGCGCAAGAAAACATCGTTAGGCTTGAAACCCGCCCGCCCAACGTGGAAGGCCAGGGAGCCATCCGGCAGCGGCAATTGCTAATCAACTGTCTTCGTATGCGCCCCGACCGCATCATCATCGGTGAGTGCCGCGGCGAAGAGGCATTTGACATGCTTCAGGCAATGAACACCGGTCACGAAGGCTCGATGACCACCATTCACGCCAACACGGCGCGCGACGCCTTGACCCGTCTTGAGTCCATGGTCGCAATGACCAACCTCAACCTGCCGGAAAAAACGGTTCGGCAGCAGATTGCATCGGCGCTTACCATCGTCGTCCAGGCTTCTCGTCTGAGCGATGGTTCCCGTAAGTGCGTAAGTATTCACGAGATCACGGGTATGGAAGAGAACGTGATCAGTATGCAGGAAATCTTTGCATTTCAGAAGAAGGGCATTGGGCCAAACGGAAGAGTGCAAGGCGCCTTCGTCCCCAGTCGCATCCGTCCCAAATTCCTCGAACAGCTACGTACTGCCGGAATCTTCCTGCCGCCCAGCTTGTTTGAGAAAGTAACGGAAGTGAACTGAGCCGGAGCCGTGCGGAGGTAGCACATGCTAATCATTGGTAGTCTCGTTTTCCTCGGAGTCTTTCTGGTCGTCGTATTGGTTGCCGCCGCAAGTGGTTCCGGCGCGACCGACCAGACCCGCGCGATCATGACGAGGCTTGAATCCGCCATCGCAGTAGGCAAGCCGGAGATGGCCGATCTCATCGTGGACGTTCGCAAGCACGATGTGATGAGCACCATTCCCTGGCTGGATCGCTTCCTCACCAAAATGGAGCTTGCGCCGCGCGTCCGCAGGTTTCTCTATCAGGCCAACATCAAATGGACAGTCGGCCAGCTGGCCCTGTTCTGCGGCGTCTCCTTCATCATCCCGGCGTACCTGGTCTATCTCCGCACAGACGCGATGCTCTTCGGGTTCCTCATCGGTCTCGTGACCGGCTCCGGACCGATCGTCTTTGTGTTCCAAAAGCGCAAAATGCGCCTCGGAAAATTCGAACAGGGCATCCCTGAGGCGCTGGAACTGATCGTTAGCGCTCTCCGTGTGGGCCATAGCCTTAATGCCGCTATGGGCCTTGTATCGCGCGAATGCGCCGACCCGGTGGGTGGCGAGTTCCGGCTCACATTCGACGAAATGAACTATGGGCTTGAACTTAAGTCAGCGCTCGACAATATGGTAACCAGAGTGCCGATCCAGGACGTGAAGATCGTTGCCACTGCAATTCTGATTCAGCGTGAGAGCGGTGGTAACCTCGCGGAGGTTCTTGAAAAAACTGCTCAGGTTATCCGCGAACGCTTCCGCTTGAAGAGGCAGGTTCTGACCCATACAGCTCAGGGACGACTGACCGGATGGATCCTCACGCTGCTTCCGATTGTTCTTGGCGTGCTCCTCTACATGGTCAATCCGGACCTCATGAGCCTGCTCTGGAAGAAACCGATGGGTGTCAAATTGCTCTACGCGGCTGGCACCATGATTTTTATCGGCGGTATGATCATCCGCAAAATCGTCAACATGGACGTCTAGAGAGGGAACCATGACATTTGCAATCATCGCCTTCCTGGTCGCGTTTCTTCTGATTGGTAGCGGCGGACTGTTGATCTTCTATCGGGACAAGATTCAAGACCGCATCTCGTCTGCCCTGTATCCCCGTGCCACAGCGAAGAAGTCGATCTCTTCGACTTTGGAAGAGACGCGCCACGTCATCGGCGGAGTGGTCGAGCACTTCGAAAAAGTCCTGCCAAAGAGCCAGCAAGAGATCTCAGTGGCTCAGCAGCGGCTGGTTCGCGCCGGCATCCGTTCAGAGGGCGCGATCAAGATGTTTTATGGCGCGAAGGTCATGACTCCCTGCATACTCGTTCTTCTGGCGTGGGTGTCGGGCGCATACCACTTCGGTCCCATGTTCGTCTTTGCTGTGGCGGCCGGTGGCGGTTTTCTCGCACCGGATTTCTGGCTCGGACGGAAGATCTCGAATCGGCAGAAGGAGATCAAAAAGGGCCTCCCTGATGTCCTCGATCTCCTTGTAATCTGCGTGGAAGCCGGCCTCAGCCTTGACCAGGCAACCGCGCGCACCGCGCAGGAACTGGAAAAAGCCCAGCCCGCCCTCAGTGATGAGCTAGGAATCGTCGCTCTCGAGCAACGCGCCGGTCGCGCACGGGCGGATGCCTGGAAACACCTCGCAGAGCGGACCGACGTGGATGTGATCAGAAACCTCGTCTCGATGCTGGTGCAGGCTGAGCAATTCGGAACGAGTATCGGTAAGACGCTCCGCGTTCATTCCGACACTTTGCGCACGAAGCGAGTTCAGGAAATCGAAGAGAAGGCGGCAAAGCTCTCCGTAAAGTTGCTATTCCCGCTTGTACTATTCATTTTCCCCTCGCTCTTTCTAGTCGTGCTCGGCCCCGCTGTGCTGGTGATGGCGGATTCATTCAAAACGTTTTTCGGACAGTAATTGTCCGCAACCATTCAAACGAAGGGAGAGAATCAAAATGGATCAAACCACGATTATCCGGGTTGTATCCGGACTGCTTTTTGTCATCGTGCTGGTTATCCTGATTCAGCGGCGTCGCACGCGCGTAAAGTAGCATTTTCCCCAAGGGGCCGGGGGAGGCTCGGAAAGCTTCTCCCTGACTTCATCCGGCCACCTTTGCCCTCGCGGAACACCGTCTTCCGATGGTGAAACTCTTCTTGTCCCGTCGGCCTCGTTGTAATCTAGTGTCAGATTCGCTAAAGTCCTACGTCAACTGAGATCGATCGTACCCATCGATCGACCGAGGCTCATTCGGAGCTACACTGACGCAGTTCCCGCTGGTCTCTGTCGGATCAGGGTTGAGATTTCGAGACCAAGACTCGATACATGTTCCCGCAGTTGGCTTTTTGGAAGAGGCACAGATGACGGAGTCTCGCAAATACTGTGTTTACAACCAGACACGCGAGAGCTTTCTCAGCCTCGGCGTACGGATGGCCGATTCGGCTGCAATGCAGTTGAAGGCTCTCCTCGACGATCTCTCTGTCACTCCCAACGCAGGCCTCTGGCTTTCTCCATTCCGCGGAATTCCCGCAACCAAGGGACTGTCCCCGATCGATCTGATCTACCTCGACGAGAACAATCGAGTGATCCAGGCGATCGAGTCTTTCCCCAACTACGCCATTGAACCTACCAGAGAGCAGCCCGCGAGCGCTCTCATCCTGTCGGGCAATAGCATCTTTTCCAGCCAGACCCAGCCTGGCGACGCGATGTTGATTTGCTACGCAGACCAGATGGAAGAGCGTCTGGGCTCTTCGAGCAGAGCAGCCCGCTCGGCCTCGAAGTCGGCCGATGCAGGTCGTTCGAGCACCTCCCAGGTTGTCGTCGTCGAGCCGCCTCCGGAGTTGGATCGCCCCACAGAGCTGTTGGCCGCTCATCAGCGGCTGATTGAGAAGGAAGCAATGGAGGTGGAAAGCTCGAGTCCTTCGAATGCCTCATGGTTCATCCGATTTCTGCGCTGGTTGTCGACCGATCGTCGCGCATCCAAGCGCCATCCTTTACCTGGTCTTGTTGCTTACTACTGGACCGGCGGCGCTCCCCAGGCTTTTCACATCGCCGACATCAGCAACGTCGGGATTTACCTTCTTACAGACGAACGCTGGTTTCCTGGCACGATGATTCTGATGACGTTGCAGCGAACCAATACGGATGGTGATGACCCAGACGATTTTATCTCGGTGTTAACAAAGGTCATTCGATGGGGAGCCGATGGAGTCGGCCTTACATTCGTGCCCTCGAACACTGTAGACCTTAATAGCGGAGAGCCCCTGCCCGACACCGGCGTAGGTAAGAAAGCGCTTCATCGCTTTATTCAGCGGGTCCAGCAGCCTGGTTGAACCGAAGGCCCTGATTTTGGTCTGCTCGCTACGCTCTAAGCTCAGCTGCTTACTGCAGGATCTCAGGAATGATCAGGAGAACTTCCAGTTTCGCCACCTGCCCGTCGTGGCTGCCCGCACGGAATTGCCATTGCTGCAATGCATTCAGAACGAGTTGCTCGCGCGCATAGCCCATATCTGTTGGGAATACAACCGCAAGCTTTTCGAAGTGCCCGGACTCGTTGACGAAACCGTGCACCATCACGGAGTCGGATGTCGCGTCGTCCGGATTCAGGTTGGGCCGGACGATGTAGTACGGCCATGGTGCATCAAGGTGAGCGCTGCCGGAGTTCGCTGAGTCAGCGGCGCGGGGAAGGGAATACTGAAGGATCCAATTCTTCTCGAGGCCGACTTTCAGGTATACGGAATAGGCAAGACGTCCCTTCCAAACCTCTGTGGTTTCGGGGTACTGCTCGTCCAGCGTTGATCCGACCACCACAACATTGAACTGTCCATTCTTAGGCAGATTGATTCGCGTTACGGTGCCGTTGTCTCCGTCACCAGAACCGTGGCCGTTCGCAGGCCCAGAGTTGGATCCAGCTCCGGAATTATGGCCTGCTCCTTGTCCGTTTCCCGAGCCTGCCTGCGACCCATTGCCGCCATTCCCGTTGCCAGCGCCTGCACTGGTTGACTTCCCGCCTGTACCTTGTCCGGTCGCTTTGCCGCCGTTCCCGTTCTGTCCCTTGCCAGTCGCCTTGTCAGATCCCGTACTACCGTCGCCTGCTCCATTCTGAAGCGGGTCGGGAGCTTTTCCGGTTCCGAGACCACCCTTTTCGGAGCCCTCAGCAGACTGGTTTGCTGCCGGCATACTAACCACTCCCTGGTTCATATGCAGGTCTGAAGCCGACAAAACAGCTGCGGGCGTAGCCTCGATACTCGATATCGAACCTGTCTCCGGAATCCGCTCCACTTCCAACTGCCGATTGAGGATTACCGGCGAAGACTTGCTCGTTACCGGCATAGGCATCTTTGAAGTGAAGGGTGTCGGCGAGATGTCGAGAGCGGCGATGTGAGTCTCTTTGTTGGGAAAATTCAGCTTTGGCTTATCCAGCGTGATTGAAGGCGGCTGCGGCTTGGGCGGCGTGAGCATCTGCACTTTCGGCCGGTGTCCCGACCACAGCAGCATCGACGGCAGCGGCGTCTCTTTCGGAAGCATCTTGTCCGGATCGACATCTGGCTGGATGAGGGTCTGCGGCGCAAGCTTGCGATGCATGAAGTGAATACGGCTTGAGGCCGGTGCAGCGATCTTTTCTACTGCCGAACTCTCCTCCGCGGTGGCAGCTTTTGAATACGCGCTGCTTCCGCTCCCACCCGATTTTGGGATGGGTGGGTAGGGCATGTTGAGGCTTACGTGCTGCATCATGTAGACGTCGGGTGTAGGCAGCCTGAAGTGCGGGGCGTACAGAAATGTCGAGAGGATGAACGCGATCGCGGCCGAGTGAAATACTGCGGATGCAACGAGAGCCGATGGCCCGCGGCGCGCCTCAGGCTGCATCGTGAAAAGCGTGATAGTGCGCGAAGACCTCATTCGCCGGGTGAACCCCTCTCTGTTCGGCTTACCTTGTGATCACTGTACGCGGGGAACAGTTGTATTTCTGGTGAGGTGTTACTCATACGGACAGCCACCTAACTCCTGGGGCTACCGAGTTACACCCGGGCTTGGCCAACGCTGTAAAAGTCGCGTGATCCAGAGGCTGCTTTGGCAAACGTTCCTTCAAGTATGCGCGTAGCTTCGTAACTCGACAAGAGCAATCATTGCGACGATGTCACTTGAGTCACTTTTTGGCGCTTGTTGAGGCCCTTTCGCTTAGGCCCTGCGCATTTCGACTTCACGCTTTCGTACCATTGACACAAGTGCAATCGCATGGTCATTGTTGGTGCAAAGCTCATGAATTATCCCGCATGACGAAGGCGTAATTCAGCTACATTTCCGTCTCGTGTAGCGTTCTAGGTACTTCGGTTTAGCGGGGTTAAATTCGATGCATAGGTAAAGCCGCATAGTGCTATACTCTAGCGGCATTCACCCGTGCAGACAGTTAACCATTTCGACCACTAACTCTGCGTGAAGAGGCCGCTACTCCCCTGCCTATAGCTCATCGCTGGCCGGAGAAAGTAGAAGCCAGGGTGCTTCACCTCACGAAGACAGGATTCTGATGAACCGAAGACTGGTAACAATCCTACTTGCTGCATTCGTCGTAGCAGCACTGTGCTCTGTGCTCGTATACCGGTTGGTCGGCATGCGCATTGCTGCGGCTAAACCGCAACCGGCAACCCGCGTGGTCGCCGCAGCTGCCGATATCAAAATTGGACAAGTGCTGAGCGCTGCGGATTTGACCACGGTTCAGATTCAAGGCACGGTGCCGAAGACCGCGATCCTTGATGCGAAGAACGCAATCGGACGCGGCGTCACTTCTCCAATCTTCGCAGGAGAACCAATACTCGATAACCGCCTTGCGCCGGTCGGTTCCGGAGGAGGTCTCGCTGCAACCATCAAGGACGGCTATCGCGCCATCGCCGTTCGCGTCGACCAGGTCGTGGGCGTCGCCGGATTTGTGACACCAGGTATGCACGTCGATGTGCTCGTCTCCGGCGTGCCGCCGAATGCTCAAGCAACTAGCGGGAACAACACCCAGGTGAGAACGGTACTTCAGAATATCGAAGTGCTTTCCGCTGGCACAGACATCCAGAAGGATCAGGAGGGCAAACCGCAGCAGGTGCAGGTGGTCAACCTTCTTGTAACACCCGAGCAGGCGCAGGTACTTGCGCTGGCCAGCAATGAGACTCGCATTCAGCTCGTGCTGCGCAATCCGCTCGATACCAAGGAAACCAAGGTGCAGGGAACGGCCATGACCAATTTGTTTGTGGAACAGGCCCCGCCCCCATCCAAGCCAAAACTTTCAGGTCCGGTAAGGGCAGCGAAGCCGAAGCAGGACACATTCACAGTGACCGTTATCAATGGCAGCACAAAAACAGACGAGAAATTTGCAGCTCCCGGGGGTAAACAGTGAACGTTAGGACTGGGATCGCCACCACCTGTGTCAGCGCATTGACACTGGCTTTCTTTTCGAGTGGGGCCGTTTTGGCCCAGGCGCCCCCCGCGGGTGCGCAGCCAGCGGCAGCTACAAGTCAGGATTCTACAAACGACTTGTCCCTCGCTGTCGGAAAATCAGTTGTCCTTGATCTCGCTCGTCCCGTAACGCGCATTGTTGTCGGCGCTGGCGGCTTCGCTGAAGCGCAGGCTGTCAGCCCGACCCAGATTTTGCTCAACGGAAAATTGCCTGGCGAAACCAGCCTCATCATTTGGGACCAGACCGGGGGCCGCCAATTCTTCAACGTGACCGTGAGGCAAAGCTCTTTCGCGTCCAATGACACGCTTGAAGGCCTTCGTCGCGAGCTGAGGGCTGAGCTGCCTGGTCAGAACGTCAGAGTTTCTCAGGACAACGGCATCATCTTTCTTCGCGGGACAGTGAGCAACCTCAATAGTTCTGATCGCGCTGAGAAGATTGCCGGAACAGCAGGCAAGTTCGTCAACCTCTTGAACGTCAATGTACCTGCACCGGAGCCTCAGATCCTGCTAAAGGTTAAGTTTGCCAGCGTCGATCGCAACAGGCTGAAGCAGTTAGGTATCAACTTCGCAGTCAATGGTCTCGGCAACACAATAGGATCGATCGGGACAGGGCAGTTCGCATCAGGGAACATCTCCGCTACCTATCCGGGTATCGGGCTGGGCGCGAGCATTCAGGCCCTTGAGACGAGAGGTCTAGCCGAGGTGCTTGCTGAACCAAACGTCCTCGCGAAGAATGGTCATCAGGCGAGCTTCCTTGCCGGCGGTGAGTATCCTTATCCCGTTGCTCAATCGAGCGCGGCTGGCGGTGCTTCTCCCATTACCATTCAGTACAAGCAGTTCGGCGTGCTGCTTGCATTCATTCCCACAATCACAAACCGTGGAACCATACGTCTTCAGGTTGCGCCTGAGGTCAGCGCTCTGGACTACGGAAATGCCGTCAATATCGGTGGCGCAACCGTTCCAGCTCTCACAATCCGGCGCGTGAAAACGGAAGTCGAACTCGCAGAAGGCCAGACCTTCATCATCGGCGGCCTTATGGATAATCGCGAGACTGAAAACTTTGAGAAGATACCTTTCATCGGAGACATACCGGTTCTGGGTAAGTTCTTCCAGTCGATGCAGAGGCAACGGACCAACACGGAACTGATCGTGACGGTCACCCCAGAACTCGTGAATCCGATCGAAGCAGGCGCTCCAGTGCCGGAACTCAAGTTTCCCACAGGCTTCCTGCCTCCAAACTCCGGCATCGCGATGCATACACCTGACCAGAGGCCTGCTGGTTCCGCTCCAGCTCCTCCGCCCGCAACCATTCCAGTGGAGAAGCTGATCGAGAGCATGAAGCCCGAACAGCCGTTGGTGATCGAAGGCGGAATGTCAGTTGGCGGTGGCGGTAGTGGCGGCGGACAACAGCAGGCTGGTCCGCAATAGTCTAGTACTCTCAACCTGATGAAAACTGAGCCCCAGTGATTGTCCATTACTGGGGCTCTCTTATCAGAGCCAGGGAAAAGAGCCTGAGGATGCAGGACGCAGCATGGAATCATCGCAGCAGGGCAGTCCGAAGGACGCAGTGGAAATAGGAAACGTCGACCCGTCATGCGTTTCAATCCGAAACATCACGCGAGACACGCAGGTCGCCAGTCGGGTTGAGGTGGCTGGAAGCAATGTCAAGCGATCAAAAGGACTCCTGGGCAGAAAGGGTCTTGATCACGGCGAGGGCATGTGGATCATCCCATGCGAGGCCATCCACACCTTCTTCATGCAATTCCCAATCGACCTCATCTACCTTGACCGCAAACATCGCGTGAAGAAGACCCGGACCGCAGTCCCTGCATGGCGACTATCGGTCTGTTTTTCGGCACATTCAGTCCTGGAGCTACCTGCCGGCACTGTGCAGGAGACGCGCACGGAGCGGGGGGATCTGCTGGAGATAGTGCGGCCCGGATGATCAATAGCAACGTTCGTCAGCTTCGACAACTCAGCATCAACGTGACGATCGACGCCTTGCCAGTTGAGGGCGTCCATTTTGAACAGGGGCTCTGAGATGTGGATCAGGAAACTGTTAACAGTCCTGCTGATTCTTTTTGTTTGCACGATACTTCTCATTGCCGCTTACATGGCGGCAGGCGCTTTGCCTGTTCAGGATTTCGCTCAGTACTGGTCCGCGGCGCATCTCATCAAACAGAATCCCTATTCGCCTGAAGTGGTCGCACACTTTCAAAACTCTCAGGGCATTCACGTTAATCCTCCTCTCGTGCTCAAGAATCCTCCTTGGACGATTCCCACATTTCTGTTCCTTGGGCTCTTCAGCTATCCCGTCGCGTTCGCATTGTGGACGTTGTTGACCCTGTTGATCCTCATCGGATGTTTGCACGCAATGTGGCAGGGGTTGCCCAACGGCGCGGCTCCAACACCTATTTTCCTGCCGCTGTTATTCGGTCCCGCGGTCGTGCAATTTATGCTCGGGCAGTGGACCATCCTCGTCCTTCTTGGAATTGCCATTTTTCTTATTGCAGTCGAACGTCGGCAGGATTGGATAGCGGGCGCATCCTTGGTGCTCGTGCTCGGCAAACCACACGTAGCTCTTCTCTTCTTCCTGGTGGTAGCAATATGGACGGTGCGCTACAAACGTTGGCGCATTTTCATCTCAGCCACGCTCGCAGTCGTGTTTGCAAGCCTCCTCGTCGGACTGCTCAATCCGCACGTCTGGGCTCAATTTGCCGCACGTACTGCACAGGTGGTCCATGAGACCGAGTCGTATCCCAATATCGGCGGAGTGCTGTATCGATTTTCGAGCGCACACGCTCTCGGGCTCATTCCGCAATTTGTCGGTGTTATCTGGCTAGTCTTTTATCTGCGAAAGCACTTGAAGGACTGGAGCTGGTGGAACCACGGAACCCTGGTGATTCTCTGTTCTGTCGTGGTCAGTTACTACAGCTATCCTTACGATGAGATCCTTGCACTCCCTGCTCTGCTGGTTGCATTCGCCAGATCCAGAACGAAGCGTCGTCTGTTCCTTATCCCGTTTTTCATTACGAATCTTGGATATGCTCTCTACATCACGAACGTCACAGCGCGTTTCGGATTCGGATATATGTTTCTTTGGTGGACCGCTTCAGGATGGCTGGTGACCGTGATCCTGGCTTCTTCCGGACGCCTGAATGAGACGGTAGAATCAGCGGCTTATTGACAATCACTTCGCCTTTGCGACGACCAGCAGGCTCTGCCCGATAGGCGGGGCTGAGATAGACGTCTCCGACCAGTTCATCACCGGGAAGATTACACGATCAAAGAAGCGAACACTTCCTCGCTCAAAAGCGCGTTTCCTCAGTACACAAAAAACTAGCCACCATCCGAAATAGCCAACGAGATTGTGGTATCGAATTTGTATCGCTGAAAATCCCGCTGCTGCAATCTTGCCCTTGAGCTCGCTCCGAACATATCTGCGAAAATGCCCAAAGTCTCGATCGATAGGCGCATAAATCTCAGGACGAGCTGGAACGAATAGGCACAATGTGCCATTTGCGCTGGCGAGCAACTCCCGGTAATTCTTTAGTTCTCTCTCGTCGTGCTCAATGTGCTCGAGTACATTGACGCTGAGAATCGCATTCCAGCCGGAGCGTTCTTTCAAATCGTCGATTGTTCCGTGTATCAAAAGCTGATCTGGCAGTTTCTTTCGGATCAGCTCACAGAAGTTTATATCTGGCTCGACTGCACAGAGCTTCTTGATGTCAGGTCGCGCACGCAGCTCTTCGGTAATCTGGCCGATGCCTGCTCCCACTTCGAGCACATTTCCTTTTAGGTAGGGCGCAAATTCCCGTAGCAGCGCGTTTCTGTAGTTCTTCGCTTCATTCAGCGCTTCGAACTCAAAATCCTCTGTACTCGCTGTCGAATTTGGAACCCCCGGCGAGTTGTTCATGTGCTGAGCAGGTTATAAATCAGGATGCACCACAGCGCGCGAAACCCGTCGCGCCAACCAATCTTCTTGCCCTCAGCGTACGTTCGCCCGCTGTATGATATCCCGACTTCGTAGATCCGCAGGTTGGCTTTCGCGAGCTTAGCAGTGATCTCCGGCTCGAAGCCGAACCGGTTCTCCTGGATTTGAATCTTCTGGATCACTTCTCGCCGGAACGCCTTGTAGCACGTCTCCATATCCGTCAGATTCAGATCGCTGGCCATATTGGAGCAGAGGGTCAGAAACCTGTTTCCAACGGAGTGCCAGAAGTACAGCACACGGTGAGCTCCCAGTCCACCCAGGAATCTTGAACCATAGACAACGTCCGCCTTGCCTGCCAGTATGGGGCCTAACAACAGAAAGTATTCGGCTGGGTCATATTCGAGGTCTGCATCCTGAATGATGACAACGTCTGCTTCGGCTTTTGCGATTCCAGTCCGCAACGCGGCGCCCTTGCCCTGATTGACTACATGCCGTATCAGAAAAATGCGCGGCTCCGCTGCTGCTAACTCAGTGAGCACTCTGTCTGATCCGTCGCTCGAAGCATCATCCACAATGATCAGTTGCTTCACTGGCCTCTGTGAGAGCACCTCACGAGCAACCTGTTCCACGGTTCCAGCTTCGTTGAAAACTGGCATAACCACAGAAATGCACGGTGCTATGTGTTCATTACCTTGTACTTCGAGCATGCGGGATCTGTTCAGATTTCTAGTACTTGTTGGCTTACTATAGCTGAGAAAGTGGCGTACGTTTCGCTCTGAGGCTGCCTTTTAGGGCAGAAGTAATCTTTCTTGAAACGGACACATCCACCTCAGCCTTACCCTTTTCTTTCTCCGGAGACTTGAGCGCAGACTGTATGGCCAAACGGAATTTTGCGATCCTCTTAATTTTTACTTTTCTGAGTGGCTTTTCCCTGTGTTGGGGGATCATTCGCGCTCGAGCAGCAAAAGGCACAGAGGTCGACTACAAGGTCGTTTACATCGGTGCACGATGCCTTTTACGGCATTGCGATCCCTACAACCGCGACCAGCTGCTTCAGACTTACTTCCAGGAAGGTGGAGAGCAACTGCCTCCACCTCCCCCGGGCTCCCAGACTTATTATTTGGTTGCCGAGCAACTGTATCCTCCTTCTGCGGAACTTTTCTTCGTTCCTTTTGCGCTCTTTAAGTGGGCGACTTCCTACTTCCTCTGGGCAGGAGTCACTTTCGTGCTCCTCAGCGTTTGCGCCTTCCTGATCTGGTGCGTCGCAAGCCGCTATGCTCCGGATCCGCCCTTCTATCTGACGGCCATCATCCTTGCAAACAGCGGCATTGTCATCGCAACGGCCAATCCTGCCGGAGTCGCAGTGAGCCTCTGCATTATCGGAGCATGGTGTCTAGTCGAAGACCGGCTTATCACGGTCGGAATGATTTGTCTCGCCATCAGCCTTGCCATCAAGCCTCACGACACTGTCTTTATCTGGGTCGCCCTCCTTCTGGGGGGCGGCGCGTTGCGGAAACGGGCTCTACTTTCGCTTTCCGTTCTGGCGGCGATTGTAGTCGCGACCTCAGTCTGGTTCTTGCAGGTTTCTCCACACTGGCTACATGAGCTCCAGGCAAACATCGTCGGTTACTCCACGGGTGGAACTCGCAATGATCCCGCGGGCGCCACCGCGCAGGGAATGACAAACCTGCAGCCACTCTTTGCAATGATCCGCAATGAGTCGCGATTCTACAATCTGGGCTCCTACTTTGTGTGGGCCGTTCTTTTTGCTGTCTGGGTTCTAGTGACGTTTCGCAGTAGTCGCACGAAGAAAGGTATCTGGATAGGAATCGCTGGCATGGCGTGTCTTACCCTGCTGCCTGTCTACCACCGATACTATGACGCTAAGATTCTCATCCTCACTCTGCCGGCGTGCGCCGCCTTATGGGAAGAGGGGGGTATGGCGGGATGGGCCGCGGTCACCTTAACGTCGCTAGGTATTCTAGTGACCTCTGATCTTCCATTCGCCGCGATGGAAATTCTCGCGCCACCCTTCCCTCCAACAGGTAGCACCCTGTCGAAGTTGTCTTTCATCGTGCTCGGCCGTCCTCCCGGCTTTGTAATTTGCTGTTTGGCTGTCTTCTACATCTGGGCTTACGCTCGATTCTCCGGCAGCGGACTGCCCAATGAAGTAAGTAGCCGCCAAAGCCGAAACGACACAAGAGTGAGGCAAGAATGACATCTTGGTTGCGGCAAGTCCCGTGAACAAATGTAATGGGAGGCTCATCGGGCGATGCGAACTGTGAGTCATCGGTTTTTATAGGGGGGGCATGCAATCCAGAGTTATCGCGGATAATGTCGCTGGTGAAACACGCGCTCACCGCGCGGTTGGTTCTTCCCTTCGCGTGCATTGCGCGCTCGCCTGCGCGAGCCTGATTTTGCTGGCTTTCTGTATTTTTGCCGCTCCGCCAGGAGCGATGAAGTCCGCACGGCCGCTCCTGATTACGGTACTCGTCCTGAGTGCTCCACTATCGATACCCGCGGTCCTATTTCATGATCGAAAGAAATGGATGCACCGCGATAGTGCACTGATGCTTCCCTGGACGTTGCTGATCGCAGTCCTTATCGCTCAGGCTGCGCCGATCACTGCAACGTTCGCGTATCCATTGCGAGACAGCCTCTGGCGCAGTTTTGACCAGCACCTCGGTATCAATGTGCCCGGGATCATGGACCTTGTCAGGCGATACCCTGTACTCGAGTCTCTGCTTTACCGGTCGTACGCTTTCACGCTCCATCCCTTGGTACTGTGTGCAATTTTTTTGCCCGCCTTGCTTGGCAAGAGAGAAGCAGCTCAACGTTTTGTTCTATCGAATGCCTTCAGTTTTGTACTGGCCTTGCCGCTGATGATTTTCCTGCCAGCGGTCGGTCCGTGGGTGGGTTGGGGATTCCAGCCAGATAAACTGCAGGCGGCCTGTGAGGCGACGATCCACGCCCTTCGCCATGGCTCACTCAACATCCACGACAACTTTGGCGGGATTGTCTGTCTGCCCTCGTTCCATACTTTTTGGGCAATCGTGGCCGCACAGGCCCTGTATCCATTCCGTTACCTTCGTTATCCCGCCATCGTCGTCGCTGGCCTGATCACCGTCTCCACAGTGACGACCGGCTGGCACTACGCTGTCGATGTCATCGCGGGGGTCCTGATGGTGGTCATCTGTAGGATTCTGTCGAACCTCGTGATTTATGGGAGATTTCGGTCAAAGGAGCAAGTCATGGGGGTCGATGGGGGACGGTTGTCGCGGTTTGCTTAACCTCGCATACCAAGATCTTGCGGCCTAAACGATCTTCACCAAAAAGGCAATCCACCAGCAAAATACTTCCCAACTGGGAATAACACTTTAGTGTTATTCGCTGGCGAATTATGTTTCTTGCCGTTCAATGTGCCGCCTTAGATAACTATCGTTACCCCATAAGTGCTATGCCCCTCTGACAGCGATTGACTTTAAATTAAACCAAGTGCTAAAACCAAAAGCACAACACTTGCTTCAAGCCATGCACGACACCCAGTCTTAGACTGGAACCCCAACCCAGGAAATGGAGATTTTTCAAAAATGAACAACACCATGATGAAGATGTACCTCGTTGCCAAGTCGCTCATCGAGCGCGAAGAAGGCCAGGACCTCGTTGAGTACGCCCTCGTAGTTGCTCTGATCGCGTTTGGCGCGATCACCGGCATGGGCTACCTCGCGACGGGCTTGAACAAGGCATTCTCGAGCATCGCCAGCACCCTCACCACCAACGTGTAGTTTCTACAGGCGAGGCTCGTCCTCGCCTGAAACTCCAAGCTGCGAAAAGCGGAAACAGCCAGTCTGTTTCCGCTTTTCCTTTTGGGTGCAACGTCTACCGAAACCAACCTCACAACAACTCCGTTTCTCCTCTCGCATAACTCCTCCTGACTCGCGAGTTACTCCGGCTCGATAAATCGATCCAACTTCGTTCTATTCGAGTCTCTTGCCCCCGTATGATGAAGTTGCCATTCCCATGCTTCTCTCTCCCCAACCAGCTATTGCACAAGGCCCTAGTGAAGCAGGGGGCGCCGAGAATCGCTTTAGAATTCGCACCTGGCAGCATCTGCTCTTATTTGTGTTTGCGTACGCGCTCGTCGTCTCGCGCAAGCCTGACGCCATCTTCCACGCGCAGTTCTGGGCAGAAGACGGCACCAGGTGGTTTGCTGACGCTTATAACCTTGGTCCTTGGCGTCCGCTTGTTCGCACCGAAGTAGGCTATTTTCAGACCCTGCCGCGCATTGCCGCCGATCTGTCTTTGCTCGCCCCTCTTCTTCTTGCCCCGCTCGTACTCAACATCATCGCCATCGGGGTTCACGCGCTGCCAGTGAACCTGATCTTTGCGGATCGTTCCTCAGAGTGGGGCGGAAGGCGGCTCCGGGCCGTCCTTGCTGCGATGTACATCGCCCTTCCCAGCAGCCCTGAGATCTGCGCCAACATCACAAACGAGCAATGGGTGCTTGCGTTTTGCGTTTTTCTCTTGCTTGTGGGCGCTCCACCCACGACCAAGGGTGGCCGGGCCGCCTACATAACCCTCACCCTATTGAGCGGGCTTACAGGCCCCTTCTGTATCTTTCTCTTGCCCATCTCCCTTATGGTGTTCCTGAGACACACTGTCCGGTGGCGGCTGTTGCCGGTTTGTATCCTCGCCGCCTGCTGCGTCATACAGGTAATCGGGCTGACAATCGTCAGTCCCACCGCCCGCACAGGGTGGGGCACTCGCGGAGCCGCATTCAGCCTCTTTGTCCGGATCATCGGAGGGAACGTTTTCCTGGGCTCGCTGATCGGTGCCAACAACTTCGCGGGGATCCCTGGCCGGCAAGCATTTGCGGTTCTCTTGATCGCCGCAATTTCAGGTTTGATCATCGCCTCATTAGCCCTGAGGCGAGCGCCGCTACCGATGAAGTTCCTCTCGATCTATGCCTCGCTTCTGCTCTGCGCAGCGCTGGCATTGCCCTCGTCGTACGCACCGCCCGGAACCAGTCAATGGGAGATGATTGCGAAGGCTGGCGCCGTGCGCTACTGGTTCCTGCCTACTCTTACGTTCATCTGGCTCCTGATCTACGGCGCAAGCGGACAAATCAAGTCCCTCAAGGTCATCTCTGGCGCGGTATTGTGTTGCGTCTGTTTCGGCATAGCCATCCAGTGGAGACGCCCGGTCTTTGCTGACCTCAACTACCCCGCAGAGGTGCGACGCGTCGAGGCTGCTCCCGCTGGCGACACGCTTTTGATCCCGATCAATCCTGAACCCTGGCAAATGCGGTTAGTCAAACCTGCTGACAAGGTGGAGCGATGACTGCGCTCCCGGCTGCCCAACCCGGCCCCGCATTCTCCCTTATGGGAATCGAAGGCGCCCTGGTGGCGGTTGTTGTTGCGGCCTCGTTCGCTTGGCCTCGTTTGGGACAGGGGTTGTTCAACCACATCAGTTTGCGCTTCAGGCGGATCGCAAGAAGACCTTTTCTTTCCCTCCTGGTAGTGGGTCTTGCCCCGCTCGTCCTACGACTTGCGATTCTGCCTATTCACCAGATTCCGATGCCGTTTGCCCCAGACGACTTCAGCAATCTGCTTGCGGCGGACACCTTTGCCCATGGTCGGCTGGCGAATCCAACCCCCGTCATGTGGGCCCACTTCGAAACCATCCATGTGGACATGCTGCCCACCTACGCCAGCATGTATTTCCCCGCGCAAGGGCTGCTTATGGCGGCAGGGAAGCTGCTCTTCGGGCAGCCATGGTTCGGAGTCCTGATCAGCGGCGCTGTCATGTGTGCAGCGCTACTCTGGATGCTCCAGGGCTGGCTGCCTCCCTCCTGGGCGCTCCTCGGCGGCTTCCTGGCTATCATGCGCATCGCGCTATTCAGCTACTGGACCAGCACCTACCACACCGCAGGTCCCATCTGCGCCATAGGCGGAGCCATGGTGCTCGGAGCTTTGCCGCGATTCAAGCGGTTCCCTGGGGCTCGTTACCTCGCCGTCATGGCCGCAGGAGCAGTGATCCTGGCAATATCCCGTCCCTATGAAGGTCTGCTCCTGTGCCTTCCAGTGCTCATCTCCCTGGCGCTCTGGCTCAAGACAAGTCGTCTCTCCAGTCGGACATTCCTTACCAGCACCACTCCCGCCCTCGCAATCCTGATCGCCGGAATCGGCTGGCTTGGCTATTACGACTACCAAGCATTCGGCAACCCGCTCACTCTGCCGTACACCATCAACCGCGCTACGTACGCCATGGCGCCCTATTACGTGTGGCAGAAGCCCCGTCCCGAACCGAACTACCGCCACGCCGAGATGCGCCGCTTCTACAAAGTCGACGAACTGGACGACTACAACCGCAATCACTCCGTCGGCGGATTCTTTATGATGACCACAGTCAAAGCCGTCCGCGGAGTCTACTTCTTCACCGGGGTGGCATTGATCCCACCGCTGTTCCTGCTTCCCTGGGCCGTCCGCGATCGCCGCCTCCGCTTCCTTGTGGTCTCACTTTGCGTGCTCGCCTTGGGCATGGCGATCGAAATATTTCTCATTCCGCACTATCTCGCGCCATTCACGGCCGCCTTCTACGCCGTCGGTCTTCAGGCTCTTCGTCATCTCTACTTATGCAGGCCGGGCGGCCAGCCCGTGGGCCGAGCGATGACTCACTGGCTCATTGCGGTCTGCTTCCTCATGGCCGTGCTCCGCCCGTTCAATAGGCAGTTAAAGTGCGCAATCCCCGAGAAGCCAGTTTCAGCCTGGATCGTCAGTTGGTTCGGCCCGGATCACTTCGTCACGCAACGATCGCTGGTGGAACACCAGCTCGAGCAGGGCGCCGGCGGACAGCTCGCCATCGTTCGTTATGCACCAGACCACGATCCGCTCGATGAGTGGGTCTACAACAGAGCCGATATCGACGGATCAAAGGTCATCTGGGCTCGCGCTATGGATGTCCCGAGCGACGCGGAGCTCATTCGCTACTACAGCAAGAGAAAAGCATGGCTCGTCCAGCCCGATTCAACTTCGGATCAACTGATCCCGTACCCATTGGCGCAACAGGTTACCGCGGTGCCACTCCGTTGATTGGACGAGGCTTGAAAGATGGGAAAATAGAAGTTAAATCGGAGGGTCGATCCAGGGGATGATCAATGGCAAAAAAGTCGCGGTGGTCATGCCGGCCTACAACGCCGAAAAGACCCTCGAGATGACCGTCCGCGAACTTTCCGATGTGGTCGACATCCGCATTCTCGTCGACGACTCCAGCAAAGACCAGACCGTCCAGTTGTCCCGCGACCTGGGTATTACGACCTTTGTTCACGAACAGAACTACGGCTATGGCCGCAACCAGCAGACCTGCTATCGCGAGGCGCTTGCTGCCGGCGCTGACATTGTCGTCATGGTGCACCCCGACTACCAGTACACTCCGCTGCTGGTGCCCGCCATGGCCGGAATGATCGCCAGCGGCGTCTACGACATGGTGCTTGCTTCTCGCATCCTCGGAGGAGGAGCACTACGCGGCGGCATGCCGATCTACAAGTACATATCCAACCGGATCCTGACCGCCTTCCAGAACATATTCCTCGGCGTCAAGCTATCGGAGTACCACACTGGCTTTCGCGCCTTCTCGCGGCCTTTGCTGGAGTCTCTGCCTATTCTCGAGAACTCTGACGACTTCGTGTTCGACAACCAGATGATCGCTCAGGCAGTGATGTTCGGATTCAAAATTGGCGAAATCTCCTGCCCCACCAAGTATTTTGAAGAAGCCTCATCCATCAACCTGAAGCGCAGCATCGAGTACGGCATTGGCGTCGTTGGAACCACCCTGTCTTTCGTGGCACACAAACTTGGCATCATTCATTTGCCTCGTTTCGATGCGAAAGGGCGCAAGGTTACTCAGCAGATCTACTCCGAAGCTCCGAATCATTCCTGATCCGTGTGATGGATTCGATCATGTCGAATGTGCGCTCGAAGAGTGTGATCCTGATTCTGCTCTGCAGCGCCTTCTCCATCCTCACTGGAAGGTTACTCGATCAGAGTTCCGGCGCCGGCACCTCCAGCTATCGTGCCGTCTACTACGGCGCGCGCTGCCTCATTCATCAGGTCGACCCATACAATCCCGACGAGTTCTCTCGGACGTACATGGCTGAGAGCGGGGCTCTCCCGCGGGATACTGCTCACAAGACGCTCTTTCTCAGGGCGGTAATGATATGCGTCAACCTGCCGACCACACTGTTTCTTCTTATTCCCATGGCGCTGCTTCCCTGGGGTTTATCGCATCTGCTGTGGCTCGCAGCCATCGCCGTCAGCCTGACTCTAGCGGCTGTGCTCACATATGATTTGGTCGCCAAAAATGACTCACGCCTACCACTGTTTCTTATCTGCTTCATAATGGCGAATTGCCAGGTCCTCTTCACGGTGGCCAATACCGCGGGCCTTGTCGTCGGGCTCTGCGTGATCGCTGTTTGGTGCTTTCTCAAGGAGAGATTCGTAGGGTTAGGCGTTGTTGCTCTTGCAATCAGCCTGGCGCTCAAGCCTCATGACTCCGGTCTGGTTTGGCTTTGGCTCCTCGTCTCTGGCGGGCTGCTCCGCAAACGCGCTCTGCAGGCCGCTGCTCTCGTTCTCTTCATTGCCATACCCGCGGTGCTCGTTGTCTCGCGATCTTCTCCGAACTGGCGCGCTGAACTGGCAGGCAACCTCGCGGCCACCTCAGCGCACGGTGACATCAGCGATCCCGGCCCTGCCTCAAATAGTAGGCAGGGAAGCGCCGATATCATCATCGATCTGCAGACAGCACTCAGCCTTCTCTACGACGATCCGCACTTCTATAACCCTGCTACCTACCTCATTTGCGGAGTTTTGATTCTCGCCTGGCTCTTATCGGCATTACGCTCCAGCCAGTTGCGATCGAAAGCTCTTGCCGGACTAGCCTGTCTCGTTCCGCTCTCCATGCTCGTTTCGTACCACCGTCCTTATGATGCGAAGCTCTTGCTGCTTGCGATTCCGGCCGTGTCTATGCTGAATCACGACGATCGTTGGCACAAGCTGGCTCTTGCTGTCTCGACACTAGCCGTGTTCTTCACCAGCGATCTGCCTCTGGCGTTTTTGGCGGTACTGGTTCGCTCGTTCCACTTCGCTGCACCGGCGAGTTCCGCACGAGTCCTACTGTTGCCGATCCTTCGCCCGGCGCCATTAGCCCTGCTGCTGATGGCCGTAGTCTTCCTCTGGGTTTACCTGCGACCTTCAAAGGTAGAGTCCCCTGAACCGATCCTGGCCCCACGAGGTCCGCAGTGATCAGGACTGCAGACGGCAAAGCTCGGCGGGACGGGCTTGCTCTTCTGTGCCTCGGCGCCCTTACATTCCTTGTGATTGGTATTTCGTGGGCGCGTGTAGCGCTCATAGAGCAGGGCGACTTCAAAGTCGTGTACTACAGTGCTCGGTGCCTGCTCCAGCATGGCGACCCCTACAGCGAACAGGACGTACTTCGCCTCTACAATGCAGAGGGACGCGAGCGGCCATCAGAACCCGCGCTCGACAGGGAAGTGAAGACACGCTTCTTCTACCCGCCCACCGCGTTCATTCTTACGGTGCCCATTGCGCTGCTCGGCTTCACTGCCGGCAAAGTCGTCTGGATGACACTTTGCGGAGGAATTTTCATACTCGCAGCCGTGCTTATCTATGAAGTTGCCGCGGACTTCGCGCCTATTATCTCCGGGATGCTTTGTGGGCTTCTCCTGGCAGGGAGCTTCTGGCTCCTGATGATCGGCAACTCCGCCGCAATCGCCGTCAGTCTCTGCATCATCGCTGCGTGGTGTTTCTATCGCGACCGCCTCGTTTGGGTCGGTGTACTCTCTCTTGCCCTCAGTCTCGCCCTCAAGCCAAACGACTCTGGATTGGTCTGGCTCTTCTTTCTTCTCGCCACTCCCGCTCTTCGCAAGCGGGCTCTTCAATCGCTCGCCGTTCTGATCGTATTAAGCCTGCCATTTTTGCTATGGGTGGCGCATCTTGCCCCGCACTGGCTTACCGAGCTACGCACGAACATGGCTTCCTTCTCCGGCGCCGGAGGGATCGTCGATCCTGGGCTAGCCGGCATGGCCGGCAAGAACATGGACTGCATCGTTCAGTTGCAGACAGCCATCAGCATTCTGGTTGCGAGTCCACATACCTGGGACGGGATCACATGGTGCATCTGTGCCCCGCTTCTTCTGTTCTGGGCATGGCGTACCATGTCCTCCCGCCCCAGTGGCGCTGCCATCTGGCTCGGCCTCGCCGCTGCGGCTCCGCTCACGATGCTGCCGACGTATCATTTCCAGCACGACGCCAAATTGATTCTCATTGCCATCCCTGCCTGCGCGTATCTCTGGAGCAAAGCCGGCCGCATTGGCAGCGTGGCCTTCACCATTACGCTTGCTGCCATTCTCATCAACGGAGACATCTTCTCAGCCCTCCGCATCCTGCTCACACGCAGCATAGTTATTCCACAACCAGGCTTCTTGAGCCACTTGCTCTGTCTTGTATTTACCCGCCCTGGTCCGCTTGTGCTGCTGATGGCTGCCATCTTTTATCAGTGGCAATGTCGGCGCGTTCCCGTTGTCGTCTCCCGGTGTCTTGACCGCACGCCAGGCTCCCTTCGACCGAAAATTGGAGGTGACTGAGATGCAATCTGTCCCCAACATCACCGCCGAACAAATTTTCACCACCCTCGCCGCAACCGTGGCTTTCGTGCCAGTTACCATCTGCACCGGCTACCTCGCCGCATGGCTTACCGATCTTCACAGTTTCCGCCGGCGCCCGATGGTTGAACGCCTTTGCTGGAGTGTCCCGCTTTCAATCGCACTCTCGACCATCGCTTCGGTCCTCGTGGGACGATTAGCTTCATTGAAGATCGCCGCGATTCTGATTCTGCTAAGCGCGCTAGCCTCCTTCGCTGTGCTCCTTCAAGAGTATCTTCGTCTTCGGGGCTCCTCGCAAAAGTGGCTCATCGGCCTTCGCCCGGTAGGGGTTACCATCCTGTTGCTGACTATCTGCTTCATTGCATTTGAGATTTTTTCCTTTGTCGATTTCCAGAGCGGCGAGCGGCTCTATTTCAGCCTGGCTTTCTACGACATTGGCCCCCGCACTCATTGGGCGAACAGCGTATTGCGTACCGGGATACCACCGGCCAATCCGCACTACTTCTATCAGCACGCCGCAAATCTGCGCTATTACTACTTCTGGCTCGTCGACTGTGCTGTAGTTGCGAAGTTTTCGCGCCTGCCAATGCGATCCATCGTCAACGCAGGATGCATCTGGTCTGGCTTCGCCCTTACCGCGCTGACAGGCCTGTATCTCAAATACTTTCTGGAGGTGGGGGACCGTCTTCGTCGCCAGTTCTACATTGCCACGCTCCTTCCTGCGGTAGGTGGCTTCTCGCTCTGCATAAGTTTCTGGAACATGTTAGTCCTGCGCATTCCCCCGCCGGGAGACGTGTGGTACCCAGGCCAGATTGCCGACCTCGTCAGCTTCCCACTCTTCTACCCCCACCATCTCGTCGGGATGGTCTGCTGCATGTTTGCCTTCCTGCTTGCGTGGATCTCCTCCAGGGACGCAAATTCCTTCAGCGTGTCTTGGGCCGCCAACATCATCTTCATTGGTATGGCCCTCGCCAGTGCCTTCGGAATTTCGGTCTACACTACCTTCGCCTTCTTCCTCATCATCGTCTGTTGGTCGTCATGGCAAATCGCCTTGCACCGCGCCTGGCGATCATCTTTCCAGCTCTTCGCCGGTGGTTCGATCTCGTTCGTCTTGCTTTTCCCCTACCTCCGAGAGATCACCCACTCCGACTCGAAGATGTCCGGCAGCAGCCCTTTCGTTCTTAGCGTTCGCGAAACGATTCCGCCCGACCGCCTTGCTCACTTCATCTCTGCCTCGAGTCCCGCCGTTGCACGCGCAGTCGCTAAACTCATTCTCCTCCTGCCGGGGATCGCCCTCGAACTAGGCCTCTACACCATCGTCTTGGTCGTTTTCCTCCGGGCTGCGTGGCGCGGCCGCCTGCTGCCTTCGAGAGCCGAAGCACGGCTTTCCCGAGCACATCGGACTCTCCTCTTCATGATTCTTGTTACGTTGCCAATCACCTCGTTCCTCCGTTCCGCCGTCATCAGCGTTAACGACTTTGGCATTCACTCTGCCCTCTTCATCCAGTACCCACTACTCCTTCTCGCATCAGAAATCCTCATCGCGTCAAAGCTCAGCCAGAGAGAGCCAACCTCCGCCGCAGCCTCCAGCGCCAATATGTCGCTAATCCAGCCTTCGCGCTTCCTGGCTTCCGTCATCTCCCTGGCTATTCTCATCGGAGTCCTAGGGTCCTGCTATCGAGTCGTCGTCCTCCGCTTCCTGCTCCCCATCGCCGACCGGGGCGCCGCATCCGCCTCAAACCCCCACGTCGCCGCCCTGCCGCACAAAGCCTTCATCGCCAACATCGGATACGGTGAGCTCAATCGCCGCATCCCCATCAACGCTGTTGTTCAGTACAACCCTCAAGACGACTGGAACTTCTGGAAGAATGTCGATTACGCCAATGTCAACCGGCAGACCGCAATCGCGGGTGACGGGCTCTGGTGCGGGGCGGAGCTCGGCGGCGACCCCAGCGGCTGCCCCGCAATGCTCGCCGACATCCCTCCGCTTTTCCGCAACGCCACCGCCCAGCAAGCCCTGTCGGCCTGCCGAAAACACAGCATCCAGTACCTGGCCGTCAACATCTACGACCCCGTCTGGCACAATCCCGTCAGCTGGGTCTGGAAACTCAACCCCATAGTCGCCGACCCCGAGTTTCGCGCCCTCGACTGCCGGTAGAAAGCAGAAGATCATGACTACAGCCACCCAGCGGAGCGCTCAATGACTGAAGTCTCAGCCTGCGTTATTTGCGACGGACAGATCCGCAAGCTCAAGCCGGCACTCGTCGCGCCCTTCATCGCATCGCGCATCTGGAAGCGCGACCCCTTCACCATCGACCTTGTCCAATGCCAGTCCTGCGGATTCGTCTTTTACAACCCCCGCCCCGACGACGCCGAGCTTGCCCGCGAATACGTCGGCTATCGCTCCGACGAGTACCTCCACATGCGCCGCTCCTTCGAGCCCTGGTACACCGCAAAGTTCAACGCCGACCTCGCCTCCCCATCCCACTACGACTCCCGCCGCGCCAAGCTCGCTCCCATCTTCCGCCGGCATCTCCAGGGACGCGCCATCCATCGCGTCCTCGACCACGGCGGAGACCACGGCGACCTCATGCTCGGCCTCTTCGGCGACGCCCAGCTCTTCCTCTACGACATCTCCGGAGCCGCCCCCGCCCCCGGAGTCACCGCCGTCTCCGACCCCGCCTCCTGCCGCCCCGACCTCACCCTC
>Ga0207695_10001533_pt1 | contig 38143 bp, 35 predicted proteins | sample KBSC54metaG_FD_184354 | JGI IMG/M metagenome (GOLD analysis project Ga0207695, IMG submission 184354) | Corn rhizosphere microbial communities from Kellogg Biological Station, Michigan, USA - KBS C5-4 metaG (SPAdes) (version 2) | ecosystem: Host-associated > Plants > Roots > Rhizosphere > Soil... | reverse complement strand
GCTGTCGATCGCCGAGAGTGGCGGTGCGCTGGCGCTGCCGGGCCATGTGCGGACCATTGAACTGCTCGAGGCGTCGGGGCGGCTCGACCGGAAGGTGGAAGGGCTGGCGGGGAGCGAGGAGCTTCTTCGGCGGCGGCTGGACAATCGCGGGCTGACCCGGCCTGAGCTGGCGGTCGTTCTCTCGATGTCGAAGCTGGCGCTCCAGGAGGCGGCGGAACGCCTTCACCTTGGTGATGAGAAGGTGATGGAGGCAGACCTTTTCGATGCCTTCCCGAAGCCGATGCGCAAGACTCACGCAAGCTCGATTCGCTCCCATCGGCTGCGCAACGAGATTGTCGCAACGAGGGTCGCCAACCGGCTGGTGAACCGCCTTGGCCCAGTCACCGCCTTCGACATGACCGAGGAGGAGGGCGTTTCACTCGGCCAGGTGATCACCGCCTTCGTGGTTGCCGAGCGGCTACTCGATCTCGATCGGCTGTGGAGCGAAATCGAGGAGGCGGCAGTTGCCGAACCGCTTCGGGTAGAACTGTTCGCGATTGCGGCAACCAGTGTCCGGGCGCACTTGTCCGACATCCTCCGGGCGACCGGAGGCGAGACGACGGTCAGCTCACTCTGCAAGCTGCTGGAGCCGGGAGCACGCAAAATCGCCGGGGCTGCGACGAGGCTGATCCGGTCCGAGATTCGCAACGAAGCCGATGCGCGGCGCCATCGGCTGGTCGAGCTGGGAGCACCGGCGGAAGTGGTTCGGGCGCTGGTGCGGCTGTTCGAGCTGGACGGCCTCTTCGGGCTGGCGGCGCTGGCGGCGCGCAAGCATTTCGACGAGGTGCCGCTGACCCGCGCCTATACCAAGCTCGGCGAAGCACTCGGGATCGATTGGGCGCAGCGGCAACTGGCGCGGTTTACGCCCACCGACCAGTGGGAGCGGCTGCTGATCGCTGGGCTGGCGCGCGATTTCGAACAGCTGAGGATCGATTTCCTCTCGCGGGTGAAGAAGGACCCGGAACAGGCGGTCGACGATTGGGTCTCGGCTCAGCAGGCGCGCATCGACCAGTTCCGCAAGCTCGTAGAACGGGCTCGAAGCGAGGGCGCGGTGACGACCGCAATGCTGGCGCAGATCGCCGGGCAGGCGCGAATTCTAATGGCCCGATAGGGCCCGCAGGAACAGCCACTGGCGGATCGCCGACGCGAGGTTGGGCGGCGGCGATTGCTCGAGCCGCTCGGCATCGATGCGGGCGATCAGCGCATTGAGCGGGAGTTGCGCATCCGTCGTCGCCTGCTCCAGCGCAGACCAGAACATCGGTTCCAGCGCGATCGACGTTTCGTGCCCGGCGATGGTGACGGAGCGTTTGATGGGTGTTCCGAAATGCGCCCCGCCGGCGCGGAGTGAATCCGCGCCGTCGCTCGGGTTCGGCTGCGCCGACCCGGCGGCCGGTGTTCGCGTTCCGTTCCGCGGACCGGCATCGTTCGGCTTTGCCTCCACGACTGCCTCCGCTCCACTTAATACATATGTTGCCCGCCGTTGATCGATAGAGTCGAGCCGGTGATGAAGCCGCCGTTCTCGTCGCAGAGGAAGGCCACGCCGCGGGCGATTTCGTCGGCTCGGCCGAGGCGGCCAACCGGAATTCGGGCGACGATCTTTGCCAGCACATCCTCGGGGACGGCAGCAACCATGTCGGTGTCGATGTAGCCTGGAGCGATTGCATTGACCGTCACACCCGAGCGCGCGCCTTCCTGCGCCAGCGCCTTGGTAAAGCCGTGGATTCCGGATTTGGCGGCTGCGTAATTCACCTGCCCGTATTGCCCGGCCTGTCCATTGATCGAGCCGATGTTGACGATCCGCCCGTAACCACGGCCGGTCATCCCGTCCCACACGGCCTTGGCCATGTTGAAGCAGCCGCCGAGGTTCGTATCAATGACCTCCTGCCACTTCTGATGATTCATCTTTTTCATGGTGGAATCGCGGGTGATCCCGGCGTTGTTGACGAGCACGTCCACCGGCCCGAGCTCCTGCTCGACCTGCTGGACCCCGGCGACGCAGGCTTCGAAATCCGACACATCCCACTTGTATGCCTTGATCCCGGTGCGGTCGGTGAAGGCGCGGGCGCGCTCGTCATTGCCGGCGTAATTGGCGGCGACGGTCATTCCCTTGTCGCGAAGCGCGATGCTGATCGCTTCGCCGATACCGCGCGTTCCGCCGGTGACGATTGCCACTCGAGCCATCGACCTTCCTCCTCCTGTTTCCCACCCGCCGCTTATTCGGCAGCCGTCCAGCCCGCAAGCTCGCGCCGCACCAGCGCCTCCAGCATGTGCATCCCTTCGGGCGAATCGTTGAGGCAATCGAGCCGGGCGAAATGTTCACCGCCTGCGGAAAGGAAGGTTTCGCGGCCGCGAATCCCGAGCTCTTCGAGCGTCTCGATGCAATCCGCGGAGAAGCCGGGCGCAGCGATTGCGAGGCGAGTGACCCCTTCGGCCGGGTATGCGGCCAGCGTGGCGTCGGTTGCCGGTTCAAGCCACTTGGCGCGGCCGAAACGCGACTGGAAAGTTACGTCGACCGTGAGGGTCAGCCTATCTGCAAGGAGGCGTGCCGTCGCGCTGCAATGGTCGAAATAGGGATCCCCGCGATCGATCGCCCGCTGGGGGAGCCCGTGAAAGCTCAACAGCAGCCGCTGCGGTTCGAAGTCCAGCGCAGCAAGTTGCCGTTCCAGATTGGCGGCCAGCGCATCGATGTAGAGCGGGTCGGCATAGTAAGGCGGCAGGACCCGAAGCTCTGGCCTCGGCTGCATTCCTTCGATGCTCTTCGACAAAGCGTCCTCGACGGTCCCTGTCGTGGCGCCGCTGAACTGCGGGTAGAGCGGCACAGCGAGGATTCGCTCGCAACCGGCTCGGACGAGCTTGTGGAGCACCTTCGCGATTGCGGGCGAGCCGTAGCGCATCGCGTAATCGACGATCGCGTCGCCGCCGAGCTGCCCCTGCAGCGCCTCGGCCTGTCTTTGTGTGATCACTGCCAGCGGCGAACCTTCCTCCATCCAGATCAGACGGTACGCCGCGGCAGACCTCTTCGGCCGGAAGGGCAGGATCGCTCCGCGCAAGATCGGTTGCCAAAGCAGGGGCGGCAGATCGACCACCCGGCGGTCGGAGAGGAATTCGGCGAGATAGCGCCGCACGGCAACCGGTTCCGGCGCATCGGGAGTGCCGAGATTGATCAGCAACGCTCCGATCACTCGGCAACCCTCTCCTTTGCCTTTCCGTTATGCCGCCTTATGAGGCGCGAACTTCGAAGGGGAAAGCCTTGCTGACCGCTTACACCGCCATCAACTGGACCGACCTTCACCTGTCGCCGGTGGCGATCGATTTTCACTACTTCCAGCTGCGCTGGTACAGCCTCGCCTATCTGGCCGGCATTTTCCTCGGTTATTGGTACATGTTGAAGCTGATCCGTCAGCCCGGCGCGCCGATGGCCAAGCGCCACGCCGACGACCTCGTTTTCTATGCGGCGCTCGGAGTCATTCTCGGCGGTCGCATCGGCTATGTGCTGTTCTACAATCTCGGCGAATATGCCGCGCACCCGATCGAAGTGTTCAGGCTATGGGACGGGGGGATGTCCTTCCATGGCGGCTTGGTCGGCACGATCCTCGGGATTCTCTATCTTTCCTGGCGGCAAAAGCTGCAGTTCCTGAGGCTCACCGACTACGTCTCCTGCGTCGCACCAATCGGGCTGTTCTTCGGGCGCTGCGCAAACTTCGTGAACGGCGAGCTGTGGGGGGGGCCGACCAATCTGCCTTGGGGCGTGCGATTCCTCGAGTACAACAGGTATCTCAACACCACTCGACTCGGTCTGCCGCGTCACCCCAGCGAGCTTTACGAAGCGCTGCTCGAGGGCGTCGTCATCTTCCTTGTCCTGCTGTGGATGTTCTGGAAGACCGAGGCGCGATACCGGCCCGGGTTGCTCTCGGGAGTGTTGCTCACCCTGTATGGGACCTTCCGCTACCTGGTCGAGTTCGTCCGCGAGCCAGACGCGCAATTTACAGGTACCGTGTTCGATACCCCCGGCCTGCACATGGGGCAGCTGCTGTCGATCCCGCTGATCCTTCTCGGCCTTTGGCTGATCTGGACTGCAAGGAAGCGCAGCGTGAAGGCCGATCCCGCGATCGGATCGGCTCAAACGTCTACTCCCTCGTAGCGAGAGGCGGAGTGACGCCGCTCGAACGCGCGCTTCGCGAGCGGATCGGGACAGAAGGCCCGATTACGGTCGAGGCCTTCATGGACGCGTGCAATCGCTATTATTACGCCACCCGCGACCCGCTCGGCGCGCGTGGCGATTTCACTACCGCTCCGGAAATCAGCCAGATGTTCGGCGAGCTGATCGGCGCATGCCTCGCCGATTGCTGGACGAGAGCAGGGAAACCCCGCGATGTCGCTTACCTGGAGCTTGGGCCGGGGCGGGGGACACTGGCTGCCGATGCTCTCCGGGTGATGAAGTCGGCTGGATTGGAACCGCCGGTGCATTTCGTCGAAACCAGCCCAGTGCTTCGCGCGGCACAGGCGGAGGCAGTGCCGGGGGCGAATTGGCACAACGATTTCGCCAATGTGCCGGAAGGGCCGTCGCTGATCGTCGCTAATGAATTTCTCGACGCGCTTCCGATCCGGCAATTCGTTGGAGCGATGGAGCGGAAGGTCGTAGTCGCGGCCGGCGGACTGGCGTTCGACCGCGACGGCGAGATTGTCGAAACCTCGCCCGCCCGCGATCAGGCGGTCAGTGAGGTCGCAAAGAGGCTGGCGAAGAGCGGCGGCGTTGCTCTTTTCATCGATTACGGCCACTCGAAAAGCGCACCCGGCGATACACTGCAGGCCGTTCGCGGCCACACGTTCGCGCCGATACTTGCAGATCCGGGTGAGCAGGACCTGACAGCGCATGTCGATTTCGAAGCCGTTGGGAATGTCGCGCGTGAGGCGGGCGCAGCAGTGACAAAGGTTGTGAGCCAGGGTGAATGGCTGAAGCGGCTTGGAATCGACGCGCGTGCCCAGTCGCTCGCCCGCGCACATCCTGAGCGAGCGGAGGAGATCCACGCCGCGCGAAAGCGGCTTTGCGACGCCGAGCAAATGGGAGAGTTGTTCAAGCTAATTGGCATCCGCTCGCCCGATTGGCCGCAACCGGCGGGGTTCGAATGATCGGCTATCGCAACGCCAGTCTGGCTGACGCCGAGGTGATGGACCGAATCTACCGGACAGGATTTTGCGACACGTTCGCGCACCTTTACGACCCCAAAGACCTGCAGACGTTCCTCAGTGAATTCTCGTTGGAGCGGTGGCGCGAGGAGCTCTCCGACCCGAGCTATGCCTTTCGTCTGGCCGAGGAGGGCGCTGCGCCCTTTGGCTATATCAAACTGGGGCCAATCAGCCTTCCGGTGGAGCCTGCCGTTCCTGCAATCGAGCTGAAGCAGCTCTACCTGTTGAAGGAATGGCACGGCAAAGGCGCTGCGGATGCGTTGATGGAGTGGGCGCTGGCCGAAGCGGCCGAACGCGGCGCTCATCAGCTCTACCTGTCCGTCTACACCGAAAACTGGCGCGCGCGGAGGTTCTATGAGCGTTTCGGATTTGTCTTCCACGCGCCCTACGTGTTCATGGTCGGCGGCCATGCCGACGAGGACATGATCATGAGACGCGAGTTGTGACTGTCGAAGTTATCCGCGCCGATGCGTTAGCTGGCGTCCCGCACGGTTTCTTGGGCCGTCGCGGCGGAGTTTCGGCGGGTATGGTTGCGGGCCTCAACGTCGGAACTGGGAGCCAGGACGACCCCGAAGCTATCGAAGAGAACCGCCGGCGCGCGATCGAGGCGGTGCTGCCCGGCGCTGCGCTGGCGACGGTCTATCAGGTGCACTCTCCCGACGCGGTATACGTTGACGCACCGTGGCCGCACGACCAGCGTCCGAAAGCGGACGCCATGGTGACGGACAGGCCCGGGCTGTTGCTCGGAATTTTGACCGCCGACTGCGCGCCGGTTCTGTTCGCGGATGCCGATGCCGGAGTGGTCGGCGCCGCCCATGCCGGTTGGCGCGGGGCGCTTGCGGGCGTCACCGATTCGGCCATCGCGGCGATGGAAAAGATTGGCGCACGCCGCGAGCGGATCGTCGCAGCTATCGGCCCATGCATCGCGCAGCCGCCTTACGAAGTCGACGAGGGCTTCCGCACCCGCTTCCTCGAAGCCGATGCGGCAAACGAGCGGTTCTTCATCGATGGTCCCCTGGGCAAGCCGCATTTCGATCTCGAAGGTTATGTTGCTGCCCGGCTGCTGGCGGCGGGCGTGGCGAATGTAGAAACTCTCGGCCTCGACACATACGCCGATGCTGACCGGTTCTTCAGCTTTCGCCGCTCAACTCACCGGGGCGAACCCGATTACGGGCGGCAAATTTCGTTGGTAGCGCTACCAGCCTAGCGGCGGTGGCGACGGGGGTTTACCACCCGGAAATGTCACAAAAGCCAAAGCGCTGGCATCGCCACGCAGAACCGTCGCCGACCACGATCGGCAATCACCAACTCAAACCCTCCACCCTGATGATGGGCTATGGCTACGACCCCGCACTGAGCGAGGGATCGCTGAAGCCGCCGGTGTTCCTGACCTCGACGTTCGTTTTCGAGAATGCAGCGGCCGGAAAGCGTTTCTTCGAAGGCGTGACCGGGAAGCGGCCCGGGGGCGCGGAAGGGCTCATCTATTCGCGCTTCAACGGGCCCAACCAGGAAATCCTCGAAGACCGGCTGACCGTCTGGGAAGATGCCGACGATGCGCTCGCTTTTTCGAGCGGCATGTCGGCGATCGCGACGTTGCTGCTGACGTTCGCGCGGCCGGGGGACGTGGTCGTTCATTCCGGCCCTCTCTATGCCGCGACCGAGACCCTGATCGCCAAGATCCTGAGCCAGTTCGGAGTCTCGTGGATCGATTTCGCGGCGGGAGCGACTCGCGAGGAGATCGATTCCGTCCTCGCGAAGGCGAAGGAGATGGGGCGGGTCGCGCTCATCTATCTGGAAAGTCCCGCCAATCCGACCAACCAGCTGGTCGACGTCGAGGCGGTGGCGGCAGCGCGCGAGGCCGCGTTCGGCGAGAATGGCCCGCCGATCGCGATCGACAACACCTTCCTTGGGCCGCTCTGGGCAAAGCCGCTCCGGCAGGGCGCGGACCTCAGCGTCTACAGCCTGACCAAATATGCCGGCGGGCACAGCGACCTCGTTGCGGGCGCTCTCGTCGGCCGCGGTGATTTAATCAACCAGGTGCGGATGATGAGGAACACCATCGGCACCATCTGCGACCCCAATACCGCGTGGATGCTGTTGCGCAGCCTGGAGACACTGGAGCTGCGGATGAGCCGCGCGGGCGAAAATGCGGCGAAGGTCTGCGAATTCCTTCGCCAGCACCCGAAGGTGGAGAAGGTCGGCTATTTGGGTTTCCTGGAGCCGGGATCGCGGCAGGCGGACATCTACAACCGCCACTGCACCGGCGCCGGCTCGACCTTCTCGCTCTACCTCAAGGGAGGTGAGGCGGAGGCGTTCGCTTTCCTCGACGCGCTGCAGATAGCGCATTTGGCGGTGAGTTTGGGGGGGACGGAAACGCTCGCCAGTGCGCCGGCGGCGATGACCCACCTTTCGGTTCCGGACGAGCGCAAAGCTGCGCTCGACATCACGCCCAACCTGGTGCGCGTGTCGATCGGGGTTGAGGATGCGGATGACCTGATCGCCGATTTCGAGAATGCGCTGGGGGCGGTGTAAAGAGCCCAGCGGGAGCTGAACAGCCCATGGCCGTGAGACATCCGATCAGATCAACGCTCTGCACGTTCAGCTTATTGCTCGCGATGTCGCCCTGTTCCTCGCAGGCACGGACGCATAAACCCAGTCTCACGTATAACGGTAATCGTTGCGGTGGCACGCCCTCGGGTTGGTCGGCGCAAGGAAGCGAGTACGGCGAGTTGATGGTCCACAACAGTCTACGTGTCGAGCGTGGCCGTTTCACCTGGAACGGAGCGACCGTGAGCTCGGCAACAATTCAAATGTACCTAGCGCAGATGAAAAGCCTTCACCCCTCCGTCAGTCTGCAAGTGGTATTCGATCGAAACGCGGGTTGTGGGCTAGTGAATCGAGTTCGCCGTGTCGTCGACCAAACCCTACATTGCGGTCGTGGGCAACGTTGCATCGAATACTCCAAGACAGAGTGGCAAGCGCGATCGGCGGGTCATGTGGTCTACTGAAAACCGTACTACCCCCAATCCTCCACGGCCCAGCCGCGCTGCTCCGCCAGCCGCCGCAGCTTGTCGTGCGGATTCACCGCGACCGGCTCGTCCGACCACAGGAAGGCGGGCTCGTCCGACGCGTGATCAGAATAGAAACGGACGTGACCGTGCCTCCCCAGCAGGCCGGATTTCTCGACCCACTGCGAGATCATCCGCATTTTCTCCTCGCCGTAGCAATTGCGGCCGGAGATTCGCGCATGGAGCCGCTCGTCCAGGCCGATGACGGAATTGGTGGCGATCACGTCGTCGAAGCCCAGGCGGCGTGCAATGGCGTCGGCATAGAGCCGGTAGGAGGCGGTCGCGAGCACTAGTCGCCGCCCCTCCTTGCGGTCACGCTCGATTGCTCGGCGAGCGCCGGGGCGGACGTTACCCGCCACGGTCTCGTCCGCGAAGCTTTCGACCAAAGGCTTGAGCTCCATCGCATGGACCTTGTGCCCAATGAGTAGGCGCTGGCAGACTTCCTTGAGGCGGCTGCGGTCGAACAGGCCAAATCCGTAGGCCAGCATCGCCAGCAGAACGAGCGGAACGAAAACGAGCCGCCATTGCTGCCGTCGAAGCGCGCAATGGATCAGGAACGGCGTGTAGGTCGCGCGGCGGGTGATGGTCCGGTCGAGATCGTAGACGGCGAGGTCAGTCATGCCGCCCCGCGAGAATGGATTCCACGAGTTGCAGATCTTCCTCCTTGTCGACATCGACCGCGGCGAGCGGATCGCTGAGCTCAACCGCGTGGATGGTGGGTCCCAGTTTACGGCCAAGTGCGGTGACGGTCTGGTCGAGCGTCCGGAGCCGAAGGACTGCGCCGAGGAGCACAGCGGGCCCGAACCCCGCAAGCAGTCGCCAGCCCCTCTTCCGGTCCTGCTCTACCGACCGCCAAAGCTCGATTGCCGGGCGCGCCTTGCGGCTGCCAAGCAGGAACAGGTTGGCTCCGGTGTAGGCACCGCCGCGGAAGCGGATCCAGGTGCGCCGGGATTGCGGGAGCCGCTGCATCAACGTCCCTCTTTCAACCACTCCGATGGCGAGATCGCGACCCTCGGCCTTCGTCACGAACTCCTGGAGAATGGCGGGCGTCAGCAGCGCGTGGTCAGCCGTGGTGATCAGCAGCGGCCATTGGGTTGCGGGCTCGTCGATCAGCGCGAGCACGGTGGCTGCGATGGTGTCGTCAGAGCGGGCGACGGTCAGCCGGGGATCGGCCGGAAGCACCGCGCCGATCCGCTCCGGCTGCTGCGACAAAACCAGCAGTCTAGCCACGCACTCACTCGCCAAAAGAGCTGTCACCGGTCGCCGAACCATTGGCTCCCCGGCAACGGGGATCAGCGGCTTCAGGTCAGTCCCATGCGCTCTGGCGAATGGATCGCCGCCGGACCGCGAGCCGGCCATGACGACGGCTGTGATCCCGCTCATGCGAGCCAGGAGACCACTGGCCGCCCCTGATAGATTCGTGCCTTCGCCTGCGCGAGGCGAACCGTGTGGAAGATCAGCGACAGCAAAGTCCAGAGCGCCACCAGCTCAAAGCCGACATCCGGCCGGCCCAACAGGAGAGCGCCCACGAGCAGCACCATGTTTGGATTGCGGCGGGCGGTGATCAGCCGGAACCAGCTGTCGACCGGCCGCCAGACGTGGATGTGCATCTTGAAGTAATAGATGAAGAGACCTTCGATGATGCGCTGGCCGATGTAGCCGATGACGATGACGGCAAGCAGCATCGTCTCATAGACCGGCTCCAGCGGACGGCCGTAGGGTGTAAGACCATGCGCCCAAGCCCACCACCAAAAGGGGGGATGGATCAGGTCGATCCCGTGGTCGAACGCCTCGCCCCATTTCGAGGAGGTGCCGGTGCAACGGGCGAGCTTTCCGTCGACCGTGTCCAGCACCATGAAGATGAAGCCGGAGAGGATGCCGAGCCAATAGTCGCCAATCCAGAACAGCCAGAAGGCGAGCACCATCAACACCGCGCCGATGGCAGTGACGGCGTTGGGCGACAAACCGGCTTCAGCCGCCCAGCGGGTGAGGTAGAATGCGGGCTTGCGCCAAAGGTAGAGCGTCAGCGCGTCGGTCACACCCTTGTAGGAGGCATCGTAGGCGGCGCGCTCGACCTGCTCGGTGCTGTCAACGAACAGCGGGAGGACGAACGGCCGTTCCTTCTTGCGAAGTTCGTCGTAGCCGATTTCGGCAGTTTCGGCGTCGACCAGTTCTAGGCTCTCGGGCACCTTGCCAGCGAGAATTGCCTCCGCCGCTGCGTCCGCATCCTTTTCCACATGCGCAAGCACGGGTTGGTCGCGGAGGGTAAGGACGGAGCCCGGTTTATCGCTAAGCACCCTCAGCCACACCGGGTCCCACGCGTAGGCGAGATTGGCGAGGATCGCTGTCCGGTTCTGTTCCGGCCGTTCCCGACACTCCAACCCTGCTTTCTCCGCCAGCCGGCACGCTCGAGTATGCGCATCCAGGGAGAATACACGGGTCGTATTATCGCCCAGCGGAACAAAGATTGGCGTCTCCCTCATTGACCGGACGTTTAGGGACGCAACAGCGCGCATGAAAGTAGAAGACGCGCTGCTATTGCCGGAACTTCCGATTTCGCGCAGTCATTAAACCGCAAATGAGCGCGAACGCCCCCGAAACGACCCAGGATCGCGGCGATGCGACCTGTCATCTGGTCGGCGCCCTGACGATTGCGCGCGCGGGAAGTACCGAGCGCGAAATCGCCGCGATGCCCGATCCGCTTACGCTCGACCTCAGCGAAGTCTCCCGGATGGACACGGTCGGCGCATGGCTCGTCCATCGCACGGTTCGGGATCGCGGCGCGCGTGTTGTCGGCGCCACTTCAGAAGCGAAGGCTCTGCTTGAGCAGGTGGCGGAGGCAGACAATCCCGTCCGCGTTCACGCCGAGCTGCCGGGTGGCTTCACGGGAATGCTTCGCGAGCTCGGGTTGTGGATCACGGAGGTGGGAATCACCCTCGTCGGCCTGCTCGGATTTTTCGGAGCGACGCTGATCGGCTTCGGTGCGCTTTTCCGGAGGCCGCGCCGGTTCCGGTTGAATGCGGTCGTCCAGCGGTTCGACGTCGTCGGGGTGCGTGCTCTGGGAATTATCGGCCTCATGAGCTTCCTGATCGGGATCGTCGTCGGCCAGCAGGGCGCGGTGCAGCTCGCGCAGTTCGGAGCCCAGATCTACACGATCAACCTGATCGGCCGGATTACGGTGCGCGAGCTCGGAGTTCTGATGACCGCGATCATGGTGGCCGGACGTTCGGGCTCAGCCTTTGCTGCGCAGATCGGCACGATGAAACTCACCGAGGAAGTGGACGCGATGCGCACCATCGGCGTGTCGCCGATCGAGGCGCTGGTAATCCCTCGAATGATAGCGTCGGTGATCATGATGCCGCTGCTTGCCTTCTGGGCGATCCTCGCGGCACTGTTCGGCGGCGGCCTATTCGTATGGCTTGATCTCGGGATACCGCCGCTAACCTACATCGGCAAACTTCAGGACGTGATCCCAATGACCGACCTGTGGGTTGGGCTGATCAAGGCGCCGGTGTTCGGCTTCATCGTCGCGCTCGCCGGCTGCTTCCAGGGCATGTTGGTCCAGGGTGACAGCGAGGATGTCGGGCGACGCACCACGACAGCGGTCGTGCAGTCGATCTTCCTGGTGATCGTTCTCGACGCCGTGTTCGCCGTCTTCTTCAGCTCGATCGGATGGGTATGAGCGAGCCGAGGAACTGCGATCCGGTCATTACCGTTCGGGGGCTCACCAATCGCTTCGGCGATCAGGTGGTGCACGAGGACCTCGACCTCACCGTGTGCCGCGGCGAAATCCTCGGAGTCGTCGGCGGCTCCGGCACCGGGAAATCGGTGCTGATGCGTTCCATCATCGGACTCCAGAAGCCGGAGGCGGGTGAAGTTTGCGTTCTCGGCGAGGACATGGTCGATCGTTCGGAGGACGAGGCCAAGAACATCCGGCGGCGCTGGGGCATCCTCTTTCAGAACGGCGCGTTATTCTCGACACTGACTGTGGCTGAGAATGTCGAGGTTCCAATAAAGGAATATTTTCCGTTCATCAGGCCGCCGCTTCTCGACGAGATTGCTTCATACAAGATCGCGATGAGTGCGCTGCCGCCGGATGCCGGGCCCAAATATCCCGCCGAACTTTCCGGAGGCATGGTGAAACGGGCGGGACTCGCCCGGGCGCTGGCGCTCGACCCTGAGCTTCTGTTCCTCGATGAGCCGACCGCCGGGCTCGATCCGATCGCGGCGGCCTCGTTCGACGATCTCATCAAGTCGCTTCAGAAGAAGCTCGACCTCACGGTGTTCCTGATCACCCACGACCTCGATACGCTTTACGCGATTTGCGACCGGGTGGCGGTACTTGCGGACCGCAAGGTGATTGCGGTCGGAACGATCCCGGAATTATTGGCTCTGGACCACCCCTGGATCCAGGAATATTTCAACGGACCCCGCGGCCGGGCTGCGGCGGACACGGCTGAGAAGGTGATCGCCTGAGATGGAGACCCGGTCGAACTATGTGATGGTGGGCGCGGTGACGCTGGCGCTGCTCGTCGGCGTGCTGGTCTTCATCGTCTGGCTGGCCGGCTTCAATACCAACAAGCGAGATTGCTACGACATCTATTTTCCTGCGGTGAGCGGGATCGGCAAGGGCTCCGACGTGACCTTCTCCGGCGTTCAGGTTGGAAACGTCAGCAAGGTTTCGCTGCTTCCAAAGAATCCCGGTTTTGTCTGGGTACGGATCGATGTCGATCGCGGCACGCCCATACTTGAAGGCACCAATGCGCAGATTCAGAGCATCAGCCTGACGGGCGCGAACGAGATTCAGCTCAATGGCGCCGTCAAGGGCGCGCCGCCGATCAACCAGATCGGGCCACAAGGTTGCCCCGTGATTCCGGCCAGTACAAGCGGCCTCAGCGCGCTGCTCAACAGCGCGCCGCAGCTCTTGAATCGAATCCAGACTCTCACCGAACGGTTGAGCGAACTTCTGTCGGACAAGAACCAGAATGCGATCGCGGACATTCTCGAGAACATGGATCGTACGACCAGGGCGCTGTCGAACCGCTCGGGCGATCTCGCCGGCGCAATCACCAATGCGCGCGCCGCGCTTCTGAACGCCAGCATTGCCGCCCAGCATGTCAGCGCGCTCGCCGACAATGCCAACCAGCTCGTAACAGACCAGGGGCGGCCGGCCGTGGAAAATCTCAACAAGACGATCCAGTCGGTCCAGCACGCAGCTGACGATCTCGACGCGGTGATTTCGGACGCGCGCCCGGGAATCCAGAACTTTAGCAAGTCGACCCTGCCGCAATTGAACCAGACGGTGCAGCAGATGCGGGGTCTCGCGCAATCGCTGCAGCAGGTGTCGGACCGGGTGAACCAGCAGGGGATTGGCGGCGCGCTGGGGCCGAAGCAACTGCCTGACTACAAACCAGGGAAGAAGCGATGAAGCCGCTGTTCAAACTTGCCGCGCCGGTGGCGCTTGCGTTCGCCGCCAGCGCTTGTTCGGTTAGCGGACTGCTTGGGGGCGGTGGCAAGCCGCCACCCGTGCTGTTCACGCTGACTCCTGAAGCACCGGCTCCGGCCGACGTAGTTCGGTCGGCAGCGGCAGGGCAGGCGGTGACGATCGAGGTGCCGGAGACCCCGACCGAGCTCAAGGTGCTGCGCGTGCCGGTGCAGGTTGCGCCCACCCAAGTCGAATATGTGACGAACCTGCAGTGGGCTGACACGCCGGACCGGATGTTTCAGCGGCTGCTATCGGAGACAGTGCGGCGCACGACGAACCGTGTCGTTCTCAACCCGGCGCAGACGACGCTCGATCCGGGCACGGTCGTCAGCGGGCAGCTTCAGCATTTCGGCTATGATGCTCAGACCGGGCAGGTCGTGGTCACTTATGATGCGGCAATGACGAAAGCCGACGGATCGGCAGTCCAGACGCGCCGTTTCGAAGCGCGCGAATCCGCCGATGGAACCGCGGCGACGGTAGCCACCGCGCTCAACCGTGCCGCCAACGAGGTGGCGCTTCGGGTCGCGCAATGGATCGGTGGTTAGCTTAGGCTAGCGACTTGCTCGCCTGCTCGTAGACATCCTTTGATAAGCCCGGCGTAGCAACGATCCGTTCCAGTTCGGCGCGCATCAGTGCCGCACGCTTCTCGTCGAAGCGGCGCCAGCGCCCAAGCGGCGGAAGCTGGCGAGCGGCGACTTGCGGGTTCACCTTGTCGGCCGCGAGGATGAGATCCGCGAGCAGCCGGTACCCTTCGCCCGAGGCATTGTGGAACGCCCACTGATTGCCACCGAAATAGGCCGCAATCGAGCGCAACCTGTTGGGGTTGGTGACGCTGAAGGCGGGATGATCGAGCAGGGTGCGGACCTGTTCGACTGTGTCGGGCCGCTGCGCCGCGGCCTGAACGGCGAACCACTTGTCGATGACGAGGGGGTCCTGCTGGTAGCGACTGTAGAAATCTTCCAGTGCTTCACTCCGCGCTGCAAACTGCGTGTCGCACAGCAGCTTCAGTGCCGCCAGCCGGTCCGTCATGTTGCTCGAGCGCCGATACTGTTCGAACGCATAGCCGACGCTTTCGTCGGTCTGATCGGCCATCAGGTAATCGAGCGCGATATTCTTCAGGCGGCGTCTGCCCTTCGCCTCGGGCGTAAGTTCAAAGGTGCCGTCGGAATTGGACTCCCACACTTCCTTCCACGCCGATCGTCCGAATCCCGCAAGCAGCTGCTTTTGAAGCTTTCGCCGCGAGGCGTGGATCGAATCCGGATCGACCACCTCCATCCTGTCGCCGATCATGCTTTCGATCGGAAGGATAATCGCCTCGGCCTTGAACGCAGCATCGAGCGCATTGGATTTCAAGGTGCCGCTCACTGCGGTGATCACCGGCTCTGCGTCTGGTGCTTCTCCATGCGCTTCGGCAATCAGCCAGCGCAACATCAGCTCCTGGATCGCCTCGTAGCGGCCGAATGGGTCGGTATCGCTCGCCGCCAGCTTTTCGAGTTCCCCGGGACGACGGTCCGCCTGAAGCAGGATCGGAGCTGAAAAGTCGCGGTTGATCGACAGGAGCGGCGGCTCGCGAACAGCTTCGAAGGTGACCGTCTGCTCGGGTTCTTCGAGGAGGATCAGCCGCTCCGGCGCGATCTCGGCTCCGCTTTGCCCGCCTATCAGCGCGGTCCTCAGTGGAATCGCCATCGGCTTCTTCACCGGCTGGCCCGGCGTCGGCGAGATCGATTGAGCAAGGTGAAGCAAGGCCGTGCCGCTTGCCGAATCGTGCTCGATGCGCGCTCTGACGTGCGGAGTTCCGGCCTGCGAATACCACAGCTTGAAGTGCGTCAGGTCGACGCCGCTCGCATCTTCCATCGCCTTCACGAAATCGTCGCAGGTGACGGCCTGACCATCGTGGCGTTCGAAATAGAGATCGGTCCCAGCGCGGAATTTCTCAGGGCCGAGGATCGTCTTCATCATCCGGATGAGTTCGGCGCCCTTGTTGTAGATGGTTGCCGTGTAGAAGTTAGAAATCTCGATGTAGCTGTCCGGCCGCACCGGATGCGCCAGCGGTCCTGAATCTTCAGGGAATTGGGCTGCGCGAAGCACGCGCACGTCATCGATGCGCTTTACTGCGGGGCTGCCGATGTCACCGGAGAAGCTCTGGTCGCGGAAGACGGTGAAGCCTTCCTTCAAGCTAAGCTGGAACCAATCGCGGCAGGTGACCCTGTCGCCCGACCAATTGTGAAAATATTCGTGGGCGACAACGCGTGCGATATTGTCGAAGTCCGCGTCGGTCGCCGTGTCCGGGTCGGCGAGGACGTAGGCCGAATTGAAGATGTTCAGCCCCTTGTTCTCCATCGCGCCCATGTTGAAATCGGAGACGGCAACGATGTTGAACTGGTCGAGGTCGTACTCGCGGCCGTACACCTCCTCATCCCACTTCATCGCCTGCTTCAGGCTCTCCATGGCGTGCTGGGTCTTCGGAAGATCGGCTTCCCGCACCCAGATGGCGAGATCGACCTTGCGGCCGGACATGGTTGTGAAGCTGTCGCGGTTGGGCTTGAGGTCGCCGGCGACCAGCGCGAACAGATAGGAGGGCTTCGGAAATGGGTCCTCCCACTCCGCCCAGTGGCGGCCGTCGTCCGTCTCGCCCGAAGCGGTGCAATTGCCGTTGGTGAGAAGGATCGGGAATTGCTTCGCGTTGCCCTCCATCCGCACCCGGTAGCGGCTCAGCACGTCCGGCCGGTCAGGGAAGAAGGTAATGCGCCGGAAGCCTTCGGCCTCGCACTGGGTGCAGAGCATTCCGTTCGAGGCGTAGAGGCCCATCAGCTTGGTATTGGCGGCGGGATGGATCTCCGTCTCGATCCCGATTTCGTGCCGATTCCCGCTGAGCGGGATGACGAGATCACTTCCCTTCATCTCCCAGCCGTCGAACCGTTCGCCGTCGATCCACACGCCTGCAGGCTCTAGATCGTCCCCATTGAGAATCAGGGGTGCGCCGGGTTCTTCCTCGGGGTTGCGTTCGACTGTCAGCTTCGACTGGACACGGGTTTTGTCGATCCCAAGTGTGAAGTTCAGCTCGACTTCGGGAACAAGCCAGTCGGGCGGTCGATAGTCCTCACGGCGGATTTCGACATGCTGCGGGTTTTGCGGAGCTTCCGCATTCACTCTGACATCGGGCATGCGCCCGACTTAGGCGGCGTCGGGCGACTGCACAACCAACCGCCCACGGCTCATCGCCAGCAGCATTCCAGCGAGCGTGAGGACGGCGCCGGCGATCGCCAACGCAGTCCAGCGATAATGTTCGAAAGCGGTCGACAGGGCCATGGCGATGACCGGCACGAGAACGCTCGAATAGGCGGACTTGGCGGGGCCGATCTTGCGGACCACGGGATAGTAGAGGCTGAATGCAAGAGCGGAAGCGAACGCTGCGAGATAAACGAGGCCGATCCAGTAGCCAGGCCGAGGATCAAAGACCGGCGGCCCGGAACGCATCCAGGCGAGCAGCGCGTCGATAAGTGCTCCGATCGCCATCGCCCAGGCAAGCAAGCTTGAAAGATGGTGTCGGCGGACATGTTCCCGCGCCTGGTAGACGTTGGATATGGACGCGCAGAGGATCGCGGCCGCGGTGAAGCCGAACCCCGCGAGAACGTCCGCAGCCGGCGCGGGATTGGAACGCAACTCATGGATGCAGAGCAAAAAACAATCCCGACCATTGCGAGGCCTGAACCGGCGACGAAGCGTCTTCCAGGCCGTTGCCCCAGGAAGACCCAGCCGAGCAGGGTGTTGGGGATGAGGAGAAGCGCGAAGATGACCGCGACGATGCCTGAGGTGACATGCCGCTCGGCGAAATAGACCGAGCTGTAGTTGCCGTAGAATTGGGAAATTCCGATGATCGCCGCAGCCGTGAATCCTCCGCGGTCGAGGAGCAGGGGCCGTCCCTTGATTCTTGCGATTAGCGCCATGGCACCGGCGGCGATTGTGAAACGATAGGCGACCGACCATTCCGGCGGCACGACGCCAAGCTGATCGCGGATGACGATCCAGGTCGAACCCCAGATCCCGGTGAAGACAATGAAAGGCAGGATTACGGTGCGGAACTGGGCTCCTCCCGTTTCGCTTAGTTCTCCATTGTCCGCCATGTAATAAACATATAAAGAAGTCTTTATATCGTCAAATCGTCAGAGTGCGGCGATGGCGGCCGCCAGTCGCTCGACCGGCTCGCCTCCCTGATCCCAACTCGTCACCAGCCGGATTTCGCCCAGAGCCCAATCGTAGAAATCGAACCCTTGAGCCCGGAGTGCAGCCGCTTCTTCCGGGGATGCTTTGAGGAAGACCTCGTTCGCCTCGACCGGATAGACCAGCCGCTCGGGCGCGGCCTCTGCGAGTGACTGTGCCGCAGTGTTGGCGGCGCGCGCGTTTTCCAACCAGAGGTCGTTCTCCAGCATCGCCAGGATTTGTGCCGCCATCATGCGGCCCTTCGACAGCAAATGTCCTGCGCGCTTGCGCCGAACCGCGACTTCATCGGCCAATTCCGTCCTGAACAGAATCAGCGCCTCGGCGTTCAGGCCCCCATTCTTCACGAAGCCGAACGAGAGCGCGTCAACGCCCGCGCGCCAGGTGACATCCGCCGGAGTCTCGCCGGTTGTGACCAGTGCATTGGCGAACCGCGCCCCATCCAGGTGGAAGCCAAGCCCGCGCGACCGCGCCAGCTCACCGAGTGTACCGACTTCGGTGGCGGCGTAGGCGAGGCCATATTCCGTCGCGTTGGTGATTGAGAGGGCCTTCGGCTGCACCTGATGAACGTCGGGACGGATCCGGTCGCAGGCCGCCGCCACGGCCTCGGGCGTAACCTTGGCGCCGGGGCCGTCGACCAGCATCAACTTCGCGCCGCCGGTGAAAAAGCCCGGCGCGCCAGCCTCGTCATTCTCAATATGCGCTTCCCGGTGGCAGACGATGGCGCCGTAGGATGGGCAGAGCGCGGCGAGAGCCAGGCTGTTGGCCGCCGTCCCTGTGGTCACCCAAAGCGCACGCACTTGTCTCTCGAAGAGGTCGGAGAAGGCGCCGTCGAGCCTGCGGCTCCACTCGTCACCATCATAGGCAGTATCGAGCCGGTTCGCTCGCTCGATCGCTTCCATCACCTTCGGGTGAGCCGGGGCCGCATTGTCGGAGAAAAAGCGCATGACCCAGCACAACCGCAAAGGGCGGAAAACCGCAAGCTCAGAAGAGGTGGACCCCCGTGCTCGTGAACTTCAGTCGAGCAGTCAACAATGCCCGGAACACGTTGTATCCGCCGGTGCCCGGGAAATAGGCGTGGAAGAAGATCTGCGGCGTGCCGTCGGGTCCATCCGCAACCGAGGGATGTCCCGGCGCTGCCCAGCTTTGGGCGGAGCTCAGCAGCGGCTCCGGCTGTTTGACGAAGGGTCCGAGCGGATGGTCGGCGACCGCAACCCCGATACCGTAGGCGGGGTCGGTGAAGTCATTTGCAGCGTAGAACAGCCAGTAGCGGCCATCCTGTTTCCACAGAAACGGGCCCTCAACCAGATGGCCCTCCCAGTCGAGATCGTTGGCGATCACCGTGACAGACTTGCCGATCAATGACTCGCCATCCGGGGAGAGGCGCTGCGCCAGGATTGGGGTTTGCATCGCCGCCAGGATTTCTTCAGCGCCTTCGCATCCCAGGAGAGCGCGACGGACCTTCGGCCAATTCGCCACCGCAGAGCCGATAAAGGGCTGCATCAGGAAGAAGCGTTCGATCGGCCGTCGACTTGCGGCCCAACCGACGATGCTGGCTGCAAACGCGGCCGTCCGCCGGTCTTCATCGCGCTCGAAAATTTCGGCGATCAGGTGAGGCCGGTCGCGAAGGAACGCGGCGAGTTTGCGAGGCCAGATGCCGTTACGATCCTCCTTCCAGAACAGGTAGGGCTCGCCGTCATCATCGACGAAAATGTGCCCGTCGATCCTGCCGCCGGTGAGCAGCGGCCTTCCGATGTCGGACCAGGGGCCAGTCGGACCTTTCGCCTTTGCAAGCCCGACGCTCAGCACATGCGAAGCGTCGCGCGCCGTGTACACCATCCAATATTCATCGCCGACGCGCGCGATTTCGGGAGCCCAGAAGTCGCCCACCTTTACGCCAGCTGCAGTCCATGCCGGTGCCTGGCCCTCCGGAAACGCAAATCCAACATGTCGCCACTGCTCGAGATCCGCCGAGTGAAGAATAGGGAATGCATCCGGAGCGTCGTTGGAGGTCGCCACGAGATAGTATCCCTCGCCGGTCTTCAGGACTGCGGGATCACCGTAGCCCGAGAGGATTTTGGGCGAGACACTCTCGGTCAGGAGCGGTCGCCACGGCGGATCTGGGGCTATCGAACGCTCCGTCACCGCGCGTGGCGGTCGCGTCCCGAAGTCGCGCGCCAATTCCGAGTAGAAGCGGAGGAAGTCGCTCTGATCGCAGCCGGCCAGAGTGTAGACGCGGGTGTGACCGCCGCTGCGCACCGCAAAGCTGAGGCCGCCGTGAAGCTCGGCGGCTTCAATCTCGAAACGGGGGAGGTCTCTCATCTCTCTTTGATCCCCATGCTCGGACTGCCCCCGGCAGTCCTGTGCGTGGGGATGGTGCTGCCGGTGAGGATTGAACTCACGACCTCAGCCTTACCAAGGATGCGCTCTACCACTGAGCTACGGCAGCACTGTCCGGGAAAGGCGGCGCCTATGGCGGTCAGCCGTGCGGCTTGTCAACCGGCTTGCCCCTTCGGACTTCGAGACCCATTGTAGGCAAATGGGCACACCGGACAAGTCACGCGAGGAGCGCCTGGCGGCAGCGCTTCGCAAAAATCTTCGGCGCCGCAAGGAGCAGTCACGAGAATTGACGAGCGAAGAAGGTTCCGCGCCGAAAGAAGAAAAAGCTGGGGAGAAACCCTGAACCGCAACTCTGGTCACGGGATCCCCACCGTTACCCGCACACCCACATTGTCGATCCCCGGGTTTTGCTTCCCGAACAGTGTGGCGTGGCTCATGTGAACCCAGTTTGCCTCGGCCGTGACCAGCGGCGCGACCTGCATCCCGATCCCGATCTCCGGCTCGAACAGCACTCGCGATCCGAACTCGATCTTTCCGTTGCCGGGAATGTCGTACTTGGTCGCAGAGCCGGTGTGGAGAGCGATCCCGAGTCCAGGCCGGATGAAGATCGAGCCGCCGAACTTTGCCGACAGTCCGGCGGCGACATAACTCGTGTCTCCGGCGCTGTTGAGAGCGCCGAAAACGTACGGTTGAAGCGGCGTGTGTCCGATTCCGCTACCGCGCACGCCGACCTGGAAATCCCAGCCTTTTTCGACCCCGCTGAGATCGGTCGGCAGCTTCACATCATGTTTGTAGATCCCGCCGAAAACTTCGGTAGCTGCCGCGGGCGTTGCGGAGGCCGCAGCAAGGGCACCGATTACGAGAGCTGATGCAATACGCTTCACTGGGATTCTCCTGTTCGGCTGAAAAATGCGCGGAGGGCGAATTCGTGCCGCGCTTCAGTGACCCGTCTGCCATGAACGGATCGTGTCGTTCGGCCAAAGCAGCATCCAGATATTGAGCGTGAGATTGTCGCGGATCGCATAGAGCGGCACCAGTTCAAAGATCAGCAACAGCAGGACGGCACCCCAGACCGGCAGCTTCCGGGCGGCGAGGAAGCCGAGGCACATCATCAGGATGTCGGACATCGAATTGAGCACGCTGTCGCCGCTGTAGCCGAGCGCCGCGGTCGCAGCGCGATAGCGGTCGATCACCAACGGCGTGTTTTCGGTGATCTCCCACGCGACCTCGATGACGAGCGCCGTCAGAAACCGCCATTCGACGGGCCAGCGGCGCGCGACCAGCCAGAGGATCGCGTAGAACAACAGGCCGTGCGCAATGTGGCTGAAACTGTACCAGTCGAGCAGCATCTGGCTCGTCTTCGGGCTGTCGCGGCTGCCCACCCACAGATCTATCGTCCCGCAGGTGCAGATCGGATGCCGCCCCATCGCGAGCTCAATCGCGGCCGAGGCAGCAATCAATCCTACTGCCGCAATCGCGACTGACCGGCTCTTCATCCGCCGAAACCTAACAGAGCGAAGCCGCTTGCAAAGAGCGGTTGTTCGGATGATGCACCGCCGATGCTGCGTACATATGGTCCCGGCTGCGAAGGTCGTCTTGTCGACGCGGAACGTCAGAAGATTCCGGATGGTGCGACCTGGATCGACCTCGAAGAGCCGACGCGCGAGGAAGAGCAGCTGGTCGAAGACTGTCTCGGCCTGGAAGTGCCCACCTCTGAAGAAATGGCTGAAATTGAGCCCTCAAGCCGACTTTATGATCGCAACGGCGCGCTCTACATGACGTTGAGCGCACTTTATGGCGTAGAGGACGGCCATCCAGCGAGTTCGCCCATCGGCTTCGTTCTCTCAGACAAGCGGCTTGTGACGGTGCGCTACGTCACGCCCAAGCCCGTCCGAGTTTTCAGCGATCACGTAAGGCGGGAGCCCGAGCTCAGCAGTGACCCGCTGACGGTCCTTCTTGGCCTTCTTGACGCAATCGTAGACCGTCTCGCTGATGAGCTGGAGAAGGTCGGATCGGAGATCGAGAAGATGTCCGGGCATGTCTTCGAGAACAAGGCCGGAGCCCGCCGAATTCCAGCGGACCGGTTGACGGCGCTACTCAACCGTATCGGCCGGACACAGATGCTGCTCGCGAAAATCCGGGAAACGGAGACAAGCACCAGCCGCCTCCTCAGCTTTCTTGGGGCGAGCCCGCGGCTGCACTCGCGGCGCAGCGCAGTTGCTCGAGATCGAATCGCTAGCCTCTCCGCAGACACCGCATCGCTCAGCGATCACAGCGCCTTCCTTTCGAACCACCTCTATTTCCTGCTCGATGCTGCGGTCGGCCTTATTGGGATCGAGCAGAATGCGGCAATGAAGCTGTTTTCCTGGGCGGCGCTCGTTTTTCTTCCGCCGACTCTTATCGCCGGAATTTTCGGCATGAACTTCCGTTACATGCCCGAGCTCGACTGGCATTACGGCTTCCCACTCTCGTTGGCAGTGATGGTGACGTTTTCGGGATTATCTCTCTGGTATCTTCGCCGACGGGGATGGATCTGATGCTAGCGCCCGCAACCGCACCATCACCAAGCCGTTCTGCAAAAAAACGGCAGTAGAGCCATCTTGGGAAACGGCGGCGAGGTAGAACATAAATCAAACGGCAGCCCAACGGCTGCTGCGACGCATGCCAAAAGAAAGATCCAGCTCGCGGTTGGCCGGCTCGGCCCCGGACTGATCACAGGCGCCGCCGACGATGACCCTAGCGGCATCGCTACCTACTCGCAGGCGGGAGCCCAGTTCGGGCTCAACATGCTGTGGAGCGTGGTTCTTGCCTACCCGCTGATGGTCGCGGTGCAGGCGACCAGCGCCCGGATCGGCCGGGTGACCGGCAAAGGAGTTACGGCGAACCTGCGCGATATCTTCCCGACGTCGGTGGTTGGCGCATTGGTCGTGGCGCTGTTCGTCGCGAATACCGTCAACATCGGCGCCGACCTTGCCGCCGTTGGAGCGGCGGGCGAACTGCTGGTTGGCAAAGGCCAGATTGTCTTCACTCTGGGTGCTGCTGCCATTTCAGTGCTGCTGCAGCTGTTCGTGCCCTATCACTTGTACGTCAGGTATTTGAAATGGCTGACGTTTTCGCTGCTGACCTATGTTGCGGTCGTATTCAGTGTGCATATCGACTGGAGCGAAGTCGCCACTCGCGTGGTCCTTCCGAACTCTCCAATATCCTCGGATTGGTTGACCGTCGTCATCGCCGTGTTCGGGACGACGATCAGCCCGTACCTAATGTACTGGCAATCGTCCGAAGAGGTCGAAGACATGGAGCTCAAGGATCGGCCTGAGCTCAGGAAAGCCGATCCCAACGCCGCGGAACGTGAGCTGACGCGGATCAACATCGATACGCTCATTGGAATGGGTGTTTCCGACATCATAAGTTTCTTCATCATCCTGACGACCGCGGTAACCCTGCACCAATCCGGCCATACGGATATCCAGAGTTCGGCCGAAGCGGCGCAGGCGCTTCGGCCGATAGCTGGCCAATTCGCCTTTCTACTGTTCAGCCTGGGAATTATCGGCACGGGCTTCCTTTCGATCCCGACGCTTGCCGGTTCGACGGCCTATGCAGCGGCCGAACTGATGAACTGGAAGGAAGGCCTCGAAAAGCCGGTGCCGGAAGCCAAGGGCTTCTATGCGGTCATCGTGATCTCGATGGTCATCGCTCTCGGCATCATTTTCTCCCCGCTCGATCCGATCAAAGCCCTGTTCTGGTCGGCCGTTTTAAACGGTGTGATCTCCGTCCCGATCCTTGGCGCGATCATGGTTCTGGCCAGCCGTCGCGATGAAATGGGGCAATTCATCGCTCCTCCGTGGCAGCGGCTCCTTGGTTGGACGGCAACCGTCGTCATGGGTGCAGGCGCGATAGGAATGATCGTTTTGGCCGTCGCCTGAACCTCCTCTTTGCGGAGGCGTTCCCTCATTGCTAAGGGCCTCCCGCCGCCTCTCGCGGACTGACACAGCAGGGATAGACGATGACTTCGACCGGCCACGATAGCCTCAACACGCGTTCAACTCTTACCGTCGGGCCGAAGACCTACGCTTATTACTCGCTTGCCAAGGCTGCCGAGGCGCTCGGCGACATCTCGCGCCTGCCCTTCTCGATGAAGGTGCTGCTGGAGAACATGCTGCGCTTTGAGGACGGGCAGACGGTCACCGACAAGGACCTGCAGGCGTTCGCCGAGTGGCTGAAGGAGCGGCGGATCAACCGCGAGATCCAGTACCGTCCGGCGCGGGTGCTGATGCAGGATTTCACCGGCGTTCCCGCCGTCGTCGATCTCGCCGCGATGCGCGACGCGATCAAGAAGCTTGGCGGCAATGCGGAGAAGATCAACCCGCAGGTGCCGGTCCATCTCGTGATCGACCACAGCGTGATGGTCGACGAATTCGGCACTCCGCGCGCGTTCGAGAAGAACGTCGAGATCGAATATCAGCGCAACGGCGAGCGGTACGAGTTCCTCAAGTGGGGCGCTCAGGCCTTCGACAATTTCCAGGTCGTGCCGCCAGGCACCGGGATCTGCCACCAGGTGAACCTTGAGCATATTGCCCAGTGCGTGTGGACCAGCGAGGATTCGTCGGGCCAAACGGTCGCTTATCCTGACACTTTGGTCGGCACCGACAGCCACACGACGATGGTCAACGGCCTCGGCGTTCTCGGCTGGGGCGTTGGCGGCATCGAGGCAGAGGCCGCGATGCTTGGGCAGCCGGTGAGCATGCTCATCCCCGAGGTCGTCGGTTTCCGGTTGTCGGGCCAGCTGAACGAAGGCATCACCGCGACCGATCTGGTGCTGACGGTGACGCAGATGCTTCGGCAGAAGGGCGTCGTCGGCCGCTTCGTCGAGTTTTACGGCCCCGGGCTGGACAACCTGCCGCTCGCGGATCGTGCGACCATTGCGAACATGGCGCCGGAATATGGCGCGACCTGCGGTTTCTTCCCGGTCGATGAGCGGACGCTCGATTATCTCAGGCTCACTGGCCGGGACGAGGACCAGGTCGAGCTGGTCCGCGCCTACACGCAGGCACAGGGCCTGTGGCGCGACGGGAACGCTCCGGAGCCTGTGTTCACCGACACGCTTGAGCTCGACATGAGCTCGATCGAGCCGTCGCTCGCCGGGCCGAAGCGGCCGCAGGATCGCGTGCCGCTCGCCGATGTGGACGATCAGTTCAACGCCGAGCTTGAAAGCACCTATCATAAGGCGAACGATCCGAAGGTTCCGGTTGAAGGAGAGGACTTCGAAGTCGGAAACGGCGACGTCGTCATCGCGGCGATTACCAGCTGCACCAACACGTCGAACCCCTCGGTGCTTGTCGCCGCCGGGCTGGTTGCTCGAAAGGCGCGGGAGAAGGGCCTCAAGGCCAAGCCCTGGGTGAAGACCAGTCTCGCTCCGGGAAGCCAGGTGGTCAGCGATTATCTGAGGGAAAGCGGGCTTCAGGACGATCTCGACGCGCTCGGCTTCGACCTTGTCGGCTACGGCTGCACCACCTGCATTGGCAACAGCGGCCCGCTTGCGGAGCCGATCAGCAAGGCGATTAACGAGAACGATCTGGTGGCCGTCAGCGTCCTTTCGGGCAATCGCAACTTCGAAGGCCGGGTGTCGCCGGATTGCCGGGCCAATTATTTGGCGTCGCCGCCGCTGGTGGTCGCCTATGCTCTAAAGGGCACGGTAAGAGCCGACATCGGCACCGAGCCGATCGGCACTTCGACCAGCGGCGAGCCGGTTTATCTCAAGGACATCTGGCCGTCGAACGAGGAAATCCGCTCGCTGATCGACGCCCACGTCCATTCCGAGATGTTCCGCCGTCGCTATGCGCACGTCTACCAGGGCGACGAGCGCTGGCGTAAGATTGAGGTTAAGGGTGGCGAAACTTATGGCTGGCCCGCGACCTCCACGTACATTCAAAATCCGCCTTACTTCGAAGGCATGTCGATGGAGCCGAAGGCGCTCACGGATATCGACGGAGCGCAGGCACTGGCGGTGTTCGGCGATTCGATCACCACTGATCACATCTCTCCGGCGGGCGCGATCAAGCCGGACAGCCCGGCCGGCCGTTACCTTCTCGAGCATCAGGTGAGCCGGGGTGAGTTCAACAGTTACGGATCGCGCCGTGGCAATCACGAAGTGATGATGCGCGGCACCTTCGCCAACATCCGGATCCGCAACAGGATGTTGGACAACGTCGAGGGCGGCTTCACCAAATACCTGCCGACCGGCGAGACCATGGCTATTTACGACGCGGCGATGGCCTACAAGCATGACGGGACACCGCTGGTCGTCGTTGCCGGAAAGGAATATGGCACCGGCTCGTCGCGCGACTGGGCGGCCAAGGGAACCGTCTTGCTTGGCGTTCGGGCGGTGATCGCCGAGAGTTTCGAGCGGATCCATCGCTCGAACCTCGTTGGGATGGGCGTACTACCGCTGCAGTTCATGGAAGGCGAGGGCGCGCAGTCGCTGGGGCTGGACGGAACCGAGAGCTTCACCATCCGCGGAGTCGCCGATCTCCAACCGAGGCAGGAGCTCCAGGTCGAAGCAAAGCGTCAGGACGGGAGCGTAGCGACCTTCACTGTCCGCTGCCGGATCGATACCTTTAACGAACTGGAGTATTTCAAGGCGGGCGGCATCCTCCACTACGTGCTTCGAAGGCTTGCCGCCTGAGCCCTGAGCAGATCGCGGTCGAGGTCGTCGGCTGGGCCGGCGCGGTCCTGATCCTCCTCGCTTATGGCCTGCTATCCGCCGGCCGTCTCACTGGTCAGTCGCGCGTCTATCAGTGGATGAACGTTTTCGGAGCGGTTGGTTTCGCCATCAATGGATGGTGGCATAGAGCGCTGCCATCCACCGCGCTGAACGTTGTCTGGGCAGGGATCGGCCTTTTCACTCTTCTTCGGCTGTTGCAGCGGAAAGAGTGGGCTTCAGCCAATCGGGAATGATCGCATTGTCGGGAATGGCGTCGACCCGGGCGTGAACCACCGAAAGGCCGATGTCTGGATACTCGACCCGTGAGCGATCGCCTCCACCGCCGCTGACGACGAACAGTCGCCGATTGATCTTCTGTCGCCAGTTCATCCGGGCCGTATTCTCCTGCCCGACATAACAGCCCTTCGTGAAGCTGACGCCGTTCAGCTCGGCGGCGTTGCACTCCAGCCAGAGGAGGTCGCCGAGCTCGGCCCGGCCTTCGCAGACACCAAGACGGAGACGATGTTCCAGCCAGCCTTCAGCAGCTTGATCGGCTGGTGCTAACCGTCTCCAGCCAAGCTCCGGCAGGCGCGGATCGGGAGCGCCCTCCGCGCCATCTTGCGACCAATGCACCGCTAGCGAATTGTCACGCTCGATTCGGATCGGACGGCGCAAGCGGTAGATCGAAAGCCGCTTCACCAGATCGTCCGCTGCTTCCGTCTCACAATCGAGGAGGAGATCGTCGCCATCACTCCACACGATAAAATCAAATAGGCACTTCCCCTGTGGAGTGAGGAGCCCGGCCCAGACAGGAAGCTTGCCGGTAACATCACTCGTCACCAGCCCCTGCAGGAATCCGCGCACATCTTCGCCGCATAATCGGACTATCGCTCGGTCTGTGAGGGTGGTGGCTCTTGGGCTATTCTGGGCCATGCGCTTCAGTTAGGGAGCCGCCGTGGCATTGCAAAGCATCACCATCCGCCGCCCCGACGATTGGCATGTCCATTTGCGTGATGGCGAGATGCTGAAGCTGGTCGCGCCGTACACGGCGAAGCAGTTCGCCCGGGCCATCGTCATGCCCAACCTCAATCCGCCAATCACCGAGATTGGAGCGGCTGCCGACTATCGGGAGCGCATCTGGCAGGCGACCGGCCGCGAATTCCGGCCTTTGATGACCTGCTATTTGACGGATCAGAGCGATCCCGAGACTCTGGCGCACGGCTTCAACGACGACGTCTGGATCGCGGCCAAGCTCTACCCGGCCCACGCGACCACCAACTCGGCGCATGGGGTCACGGATATCCGCAACATCTACCCGGCGCTGGAGCGAATGCAGCGGATCGGAATGGTGCTGTGCGTCCACGGCGAAGTGACCGACCCTGAGGTCGACATCTTCGACCGGGAGGCTGTGTTCATCGACCGGGTACTCCAGCCACTCATTCGCGATTTCCCCGAGCTGAAAGTCGTTCTGGAGCACATTACCACCGCCGAGGCAGCGGCTTTCGTTGAACACGCAAGCGAAAACGTCGCCGCAACGATCACGCCACACCATTTGATGCTGAACCGCAATGCGCTGTTCGAGCGCGGCTTGCGCCCCCATGCTTACTGCCTGCCCGTTGCGAAGCGGGAGAAGCACCGCCTCGCAGTGCGGAAGACGGCGACGTCCGGCTCGCCGAAATTCTTCCTCGGCACGGACAGCGCACCGCATCCGGTCCACGCTAAGGAATCCAGCTGCGGTTGCGCGGGAATCTTCAATGCGCCGGTTGCACTTGAGGCCTATGCTAGCGTTTTCGCCGAGGACGGCGCCCTCGATCGGCTGGAAGCATTCGCTTCGGAGAATGGATCGCGATTCTACGGACTGCCGCTCAACGAGGGCACCGTCACGTTGCAGCGATCTGAAATGGAAGTGCCGGAGCGGATCGGGGTCGGAAGCGAGAGCGTGGTTCCATTTCTCGCGGGATCCACGCTTCCCTGGTCGCTTACCTGATCAGCCGCACTCGCTGTTGCTTCCGCCGAGCCCGCCTGCCCCGATCACGTCCGAAAAGTGCTGGCATACGGATGCGTAGCACCCGCAGGTAAGCTGTTTGAGCCCGGCGCGATCGACAACCTGGATCGACCCGCGCCGTGTCGCGATCAGACCTTGGTCCTGAAGAGTCTGCACGGCGGCGTTCACGGTGGTGCGCTGTGCTCCAAGAAGGCCGGCGAGCTCACCTTGCGTTAGCTCGATTCGATCGCCGCCCCTGTCCTGCGCGGTCAGCAGCCAGCGTGCGGTGCGTTGCTCGATCGTGTGGAAATTATTGCAGGCGACCGACTGCATCACCTGCGAGAGCAAATAGTCCGAAAACCGGCAGAAGAGATTGCGGATGTGGCCGGAGCGCATTTTCGCATCTTCCAGCACCTTCATTGGGATCTTCATGGCCGGGCCACCGATTTGCACTCGGGCTTCAGCGAAGGCCGGAGCATGCCCGCAACTGACGATCCCGCCCACTGCGCCCTCCGAACCGATCGAGGCGACCTCGATCGAACGGCCCGTGGAAAGTTCGACCACGAAACAGATCATCGTCGATTCATAGGGGAAGTATGAGGCCACGACCGGCACGCCTCTCGGATGCAGTTCCGAATCTGCCTTTAGGTCCACCAAGGTGCCGAATGGCTCGAGCAACGCCCGCGCCTCTTTCGGCATCGAAGCCAGGAGTTGGTTACCTGAAAAGGCGTGGTCGATCTGGGTAAGCTCGTCTTCCTCAGTTTCCATTGCCGGTCCTTCCGGCGCAAAAACGGATTCAGGTCAGGATTATTGCTGTTCCGTAACGCCGGACTTTCAACGCGGGGCGGGGGCTACGGTTGCAGCGGCAAACCTACATGTAGATGGGTTCGACCAGAGTCCTGCGTCCGAGCATCATGCAATCGGCAACGAGGCGCAGCGGACTGGCGTCGACGAGGCTCTTCCGTTCGTCGATCAATTGCGCGAACTCGCGATAGATGTCGGGATATTCGCCCAAGCCCGCCGCTTCCTGTGCGACTCCTCCGACGAATAACTTCGCCCCACCATTGATCAGGCGAATTTCGGTTCCGTCGGCGGTTTGGAAATCGATTGTCCACTCCTCTTCATCGCCCCAGCGGAAATCGAGGCTGCAGGTGAGCGGGCCATCCGCAACCGGGCTCTTGAAGACCATCTCTCCGGCGATCGGCGTTTGGGAGTTGCTCGGAAATTTGAGATCGCCGTGATCGACGAAGAGGGGACCCGGGAAGAACTTGGTGACGATCGAAAAGGCATTAATGCCGGGGTCGAACACTCCGAACCCGCCCGGTTCCCAGATCCATTGCTGGCCCGGGTGCCACTTGTGGACATTCTCGTGCCAACGGATCGCCATCGACCGGATGCGCTTTCCGGCAAGTAGCCGCCCCGCCGCCTCGACAGCCGGATTGTGGCGAGCGTGCCAGGTAGTGAACAGCGTCACGCCCTTGGCTTGCGCGAGCGACGCGAGGTCGTCGATTTCGGCCAGTGTGACCGTCGGCGGCTTTTCGAGCAGGCACTGGAGCCCGGCTTCGATACATTCCCGAGCGATGTCGTAGCGAGGGCCGGGGGGAGTGGTGATTGCCACCGCATCGAGATCCTTGACGCTTCGAAGCAGCTCCCGCCAGTCGGTGAAAACCGGCTGCGGACCGGTGCCGGACCGGCTCGAACTGGCGACCAGCTCGAAGCGGGAATTGCCGGCGATCGACGGCACGTGCTGATCGGCGGCGATCTTTCCAAATCCGATGATCGCAATCTTGAGCGGCTGCATTATCTCTCCTTCACTGCGGCCGCATAGGCGCGCGTTTTGGTCAAAGTGTCCGCGGCGCTTTGCCCCGGTTTGTAGAGGCCCGAGCCGAGGCCAAATCCGCTCGCCCCCGCTTCCAGCCACGACGGGATCGAATCGGGACCCACTCCGCCTACCACGACCAGCGGAACGTCTCGCGGGAGCACCGCCCGCATCGCTTTCACGACCTTTGGCGTCGCCGCCTCGGCCGGAAAGAGCTTGAGCGTATGAGCGCCGGCCTCAAGGGCTGTGAAGGCCTCGGTCGGGGTGAAGATGCCCGGGCAGGAGACCATCCTCGCCTCGGCTGTGGCCCGGATCACTGCCGGGTTCATGTTGGGGGAGACGATCAGCTTTCCGCCGGCGTCGCGCACGTGCTGCACCTGCTCAGGGCTGAGAACTGTTCCCGCGCCGATCGACGCCTGTTCGCCCAAGGCCGACGCGAGCTTTTCGATGCTCTTCAACGGTTCGGGCGAGTTCAGCGGTACTTCGATGATGCGGATACCGCCTTCGATGAGGGCGCTCCCGACATCCAGGGCTTCGTCAGGCGTCACACCCCGGATGATGGCGATCAGCGGACATTGCTCGAACTGGCGGTCGTAATTCTCAATAGCGCTCACTGGATCAGCTCCACGATCTGCTTTGCCCCTGCGATGAACGCGCGCTCCCCCGATGCCTGTTCCGTTCCCACCCCCGCTTCTTTGAGGGCAACGGCATAAAGCGCCGTGAGGTCGGGCCGGCCAATCGCGACCACCCGAATGCTCGGATGAGCAGCGAGCCCGATCCTGACGTCCTCACCGATTAACAGGCCGCTGATGAATGAAGCGCCATCTTCGGCCGGCATTCTGCCTAGGAGTACGTTGGCGCGCGTCTCGAACAGCTCCGCGGTGACTCCGCTTCCCGCAAGCCCCTTTCGAGCCCCCATCAGGAAGGCGTCTCCAGCTTCCACACGGCCGCTCAGCAGGTCGGAGAGGATGCTTTTCGCCTTGAGCAGGTTGAACAGCTCACCGGTCATCACCGTTCGGAAGGAGAGGATTCGGCCCGCCTCCAGCCGGATCCATTTATTATGCGTGCCCGGGTGGCAAACCAGGCAGTCCTGCGGAACTTCTCCGTCCGCCGCGGCGCCCAGGATCTGCACCTCCTCGCCGCGCATGATATCGACGCGGCTGTTCTCGTAGGCCACTCCGGGGACCAGAACAGCCGATCCGTCAGGCGAGCGAACGATGCCTCGCGCCAGTTCATCGAGCCCGGCCGGGCAGCGGACGTACGGCACTTCGATCCAACCGCGATTGGATCCGATCATTCCCGCAAGGAGCATCGGCCGATCGCCGAGCTTTTCACGAATCTCGCTCACCGCGGCTTCGAACCCGCCCGCGCCGATCGAAAGCACGCCCCGGTCGTCCGCCAATTCGGCGGTGCATTTGCCTTCTGCGTCGATGGCATAGGCGCGCCGATTGGTTGTCCCCCAGTCGACGGCGACGAATCCCTCTGCCCAGCGCATGATTCGCGCCCCATTGCAGATTGACCGGGAAAAGTCGAAATGCCTTCCGCTCGCCACTTTTGGACGGAATGAAACCGAATGCGTTCATTTCTGCCCGCCTTGTTTCTTACCGCAGTCAGTGCCGCGCCTGCTGCCGCCGCTCAGCCAGTCGAAGGGCTTTGGCGAAACCCCATCGGAAGCGCGATCATTCGCTTGGCGCCGTGTGGCAACCTGCTGTGCGGCACAGTCGTCTGGGCTTCGGCACGAGGACGGGCCGAGGTCGCCAAGAACACCTCGCATGTGGTCGGCACCACAGTTCTCACAGCGGTAAAGCGGACGGCGCCGAACCGGTGGACCGGGCACCTCTATATCCCCGACGACAATATTCATGTGTCAGCCAGGCTGGAGCTTGAAACTTACAGCAATCTGAAGCTCACCGGCTGCGGTCTTGTCGGCCTGATTTGCCGGACCCAAATCTGGACTCGAGTCGATGAACCGTTGCCGCCAAGCGGCTAGTCTTGCAGGCGTTCAGGGGCAGGCAAGCTCATTGATCCATTATCCGGCAGACGAGTTTAAGGCGTGATGATGAGAACCATCCTTTTGAGCATTGCGACCATCGCCGCAGCTGCAGCCCCCGCTGTGGCCAGGGACCCGATCGAGGGCCTCTGGAAGCACGGCCCCATGGTCGTCGAGATCGCCCCGTGTGGTGACGATCTCTGCGGCACGGTCGTGAAAGCGTCGCCTCTACAGCAGCAGAAAGCGGAACGCGGCAGCGGAACCCGGCTCATTGGATCGCGCCTGATCACCGGAATCGAGCCGACTGGGCCGGGAAGTTACAGGGGCCGCGTCTTCGCCGCCGATCGCAACGTCTACGCGAGCGGGACGGTCCACCAGCTGTCGCCGAACGAGCTTGAGGTCAAAGGCTGCGTGCTGATGGTGATCTGCAAATCCCGAACCTACCAGCGGGTGCGCTAGAGCAGCGGAAGCAGTTCGCGCCCGATTTCGCCGGACAACACCGCCGACTGAAGGGCGGTCATATCGTCCGCCCAGTACCGGTCCGACGTGAAATGCGGCGTCAGCTCGCGAAGCCTCGAATGGAGATCCTGGAGCTTTGGGGAGGTCTTGAGCGGGGTGTGGTGGTCGATCGATTGGGCTGCTGTGATCAACTCGATCGCGATGACCCCGGCGGCGTTGCGGACGATCGTTCCAGCCTTTCGACCGGCGATCGGCGCCATGGAGACGTGATCCTCCTGACCAGCGGAGGTGGTGATCGAATCGATGCTCGCCGGGTGCGCAAGGCTTTTGTTCTCGCTGACCAAAGCCGCAGCGGTCACCTGCGGGATCATCAGACCTGAATTGAGACCGCTGTTCTCAGCGAGAAAAGGTGGGAGGCCGCTCATCATCGGGTCGATCAGGACGGCAACCCGTCGCTCGGAGATGGAGCCGACCTCGCACAGGGCCAACGCGATCGTGTCCGCCGCGAAGGCGACCGGCTGCGCATGGAAATTGCCGCCGGAGATCGCCTCGTCCGTGTCGGGGAAGACGATGGGATTGTCGGTGACGGCGCCAGCTTCGATGGTAAGCGTGCGTGCGGCATTAGCGAGAAGGTCGAACGCTGCGCCCATCACCTGCGGCTGGCAGCGGAAGCTGTAGGGGTCCTGCACCTTTCCGCAGCGTGTGTGGCTGGCAACGATCTCGCTGCCGTGGAGCAGGTCCCGAAGCATGGCCGCGACCCGGATCTGCCCCGGCTGCCCGCGAAGTTCCGAGATACGCGAGTCGAACGGCTTCACCGAGCCTTTGAGAGCATCGACGGACAATGCTCCGGCGGCGACGGCGGCGGCGAACACCCGCTCCCCCCCGAACAGCGCGTCGAGCGCGACCGCCGTCGACATCTGTGTGCCGTTGATGAGCGCGAGACCCTCCTTGGGCCCGAGTTGCAGCGGCTCCATACCGATGCGCGTCAGCGCCTCGGTGGCAGGGAGAACCTCGCCAGCAACATCGATCCGGCCGTACCCCATCAGCGCAGCCGTCATGTGCGCGAGCGGGGCAAGGTCGCCTGACGCTCCGACGCTGCCCTGGCTGGGTATGACGGGAATTGCGTCGCGATCGATCAGCGCCTGCAGCGCCTTGATGACAACTGGCCGCACTCCCGAATAGCCGCGCCCCAACCCGAGCAGTTTCAGGACGATCATCAGATGCGACACGTGGCGCGGAAGCGGATCGCCGACCCCGGCGCTGTGGGAGAGGATCAGGTTGTTTTGCAGCTGCGAGAGTTGATCGTCGGGAATCCGGGTGTTGGCTAGCAGCCCAAACCCGGTGTTGACCCCATAGATGGTCTCTCCACTGGAGACGATGCGCTCCACCGCGTCGGCTGAAGCCGAAACGCGATCCATCGAGCCATCGTCCAGCCGCCCGGCCGCTCCCGCCCAAAGCTGGCGGAGCTGGTCGAGAGTCACGGCTTCGGGGTTCAGCTTCACAGGTCCACCATCGGCAGGTCGAGTCCCTGCTCTCGAGCGCACTCGATCGCCAGTTCATACCCGGCGTCAGCATGGCGCATCACTCCGGTCGCGGGATCATTCCAAAGTACCCGCTCAAGCCGCCGAGCGGCATCGTCGGTGCCGTCCGCCACGATCACCTGACCGGCATGCTGCGAATAGCCCATGCCCACGCCGCCGCCGTGGTGGAACGAGACCCACGTGGCTCCGGACGCGCAGTTCAAAAGCGCGTTCAACACTGGCCAGTCGGAGACGACGTCGCTGCCGTCCTTCATGCTCTCAGTCTCGCGATTGGGCGAGGCGACGCTGCCGCTGTCGAGATGGTCTCGGCCGATTACGATCGGCGCCGACACTTCGCCGGTCCTGACCATCTCGTTGAAAGCGAGGCCCAGCCGGTGCCGCTGACCCAAGCCGACCCAGCAGATGCGCGCCGGAAGCCCCTGGAAGGCGATCCGCTCGCGCGCCATGTCGAGCCAGCGATGGAGGTGCTTGTCGTCCGGGACCAGCTCCTTCACCTTCGCATCGGTGCGATAGATGTCCTCCGGATCGCCGCTCAGCGCAGCCCAACGGAAGGGGCCGATACCGCGGCAGAAGAGGGGGCGGACGTAGGCCGGAACGAAGCCCGGGAAATCGAAGGCGTGGGTGACGCCCTGGTCGAAGGCTTCCTGACGGATGTTGTTGCCATAATCGAAGGTGGGCACGCCCATTCCCTTATAGGCCAGCATCGCCTCGACATGCTGCGCGATCGAGACGCGCGCCGCCTCGGCCACTGCAGCCGGATCGCGCTCGCGCATCTCCTGCCACTTGGCGACGGTCCAGCCGACTGGGCAGTAGCCGTTGGCGGGATCGTGGGCGCTGGTCTGGTCAGTCAGAGCATCGGGGCAGATCCCCCGTTCGAGCATCTGCGGGAGGATTTCGGCCGCATTGCCGAGGAGGCCGACGCTCGTCGGTTCGGTCGCAGTGCGGACGATCTCCAGCGCCTCATCGATGCTGGTGGCGCGGCGATCGAGATAGCGCGTCTCGAGCCTCTTCTCGATGCGGCTTTCCTGCACTTCGATGGCGATGCAGTGGGTCCCCGCCATGACAGCCGCGAGGGGCTGCGCTCCGCCCATTCCGCCGAGTCCGGCGGTCAGAATCCATTTGCCCGAGAGATCGCCGGCGTAGTGCTGGCGGCCCATCTCGACAAAGGTCTCGTAGGTGCCTTGGACGATCCCCTGGCTGCCGATGTAGATCCAGCTGCCGGCGGTCATCTGGCCGTACATCATGAGACCGGCGCGATCGAGCTGGTTGAACGTTTCCCAGTTCGCCCACTTCGGAACGATGTTGGAATTGGCGATCAGCACCCGAGACGCGTCCTTGTGGGTGCGGAAGACGCCGACGGGCTTACCGGACTGGACCAGAAGCGTCTGATCCTCCTCCAGTCGCTCCAGAGTCTCCACGATTGTGTCGAAGCATGCCCAATTGCGGGCGGCGCGGCCGATACCCCCGTAGACCACCAGGCTCTGCGGATCCTCGGCAACCTCGGGATCCAGATTGTTCTGAAGCATCCGGACTGCCGCTTCGGTCGTCCATTGCTTTGCCGTGATCTCGCTGCCGCGGCGAGCGCGGATGTGGCGGCTGTTGTCGCGTCGGTCGGTCAATCAACTCCCCTCGAGCTGAGCCTTAGCCGGTCGCGTAAGGAGACCCAAGGGGAGCCGGCGGTCGAGCCATACGAAGACGTATCCGACATTCACAAACATCACGCCGATGCCGAGCGCGTTGAGCAGGGTGCGTTCCGTGCCGATCTTGCCGATATCGATGAAGGGATACGGGTAACGGCCGTCGGCTGCGCCTCGCGCGAGCACGTAAGCGAAATAGATTATCGGGAAGAGCGCCCAAAGCCACGGCGCACTCCACCGAAGCTTCCGGTGCGGAGTCAGCAGCAACCAATAAGCTGTCATGCAGACCGGCGACACATAGTGAAGCAGGTAATCGGCAACGAGCGCTGCTCCGCTGAGCGGGTGAAGCCCCGCCAGCATCGTCACATAAACTGAGCCGACGAGCAGGATCGCGAGGGTGACACCGCCCTGCAGGAATTCGGAGACTCTTCTCCCGGCGGCCACCGCCGTCATCGAAATTGCCAGTGCAACATTGCAGACGATCGTGAAGAAGCGCAGGAGGATCCACAGGCTTTCGAGCACAGCTTGCGTTCGCGCATAGGTGTCGCTGAATTGGATTGCGATCCCCGCCCAGCAGACGAGCGCGATCAGCGCTGCCGCGGCCCTACGCATCGTCCCCGGCGTAAATCCGGCGTTCCGGGCCCGGGAGCCCAATCCAGTAGCCGATCTCGGCAAGGTTCTCGATCCGCCAGACGCAGAGGTCGGCCGCCTTGCCTGCTGCAATCGTCCCGATCTCCTTCTCCTGCCCCACTGCCCGTGCGGCGTTGACGGTCATCCCCGCGAGCGCCTCCTCCGGCGTCAGGCCGAACAGAGTGCACGCCATGTTCATCGCCAGCGTTGGGGAGAGAAGGGGGGAAGTGCCTGGGTTGCAGTCGGTCGCAACGGCAATCGGAACGCCCTGGTCGCGGAGCAGCTGCACCGGCGGCTTCTTGGCCTCCTGTAGCGCGTAGAAAGCGCCGGGCAGGAGCACGGCGACCGTGCCGGCTTCGGCCATCGCCTTCGCTCCAGCTTCGTCGAGATACTCGAGATGATCGGCCGAAAGAGCCTTGTGGCGGGCTCCAAGCTCGGCCCCGTGCTGGTTCGACAGCTGCTCGGCATGGATCTTTACACGAAGCCCGTGACGCGCAGCCGAAGCGAACACCTGTTCCACTTCGTCGGGAGTGAAGGCAATAGTGTCGCAATAGACGTCGACGGCCTCGGCGAGGCCAGCGCGCGCCACGGCCGGAATCATTTGCCCGGCAACCAGCGCCACATAATCATCGCGGCGCTCCTTCCACTCGGGCGGGAGAGCGTGGAGAGCGAGCAGTGTCGGGACGATTCGCACCGCCTCGCTGGCCGCCAGGGCAGCCGCGCATCGGAGGAGTCGAATCTCTCCTTCGAGGTCGAGACCATAACCGGATTTGATCTCGATCGTCGTCACCCCACCGTTGATCAGAGCATCCAGCCGCATCGCGGCGGTGGCCAGGAGCTGGTTTTCCGTCGCGTCTCTGGTGGCCTTTACCGTCGACGCGACGCCGCCGCCGGCCTTCGCGATCTGCTCGTACGAAGCGCCGGCCCGGCGCAGCGCATGCTCGTCCGCGCGGTTGCCGCCGAATATCAGGTGCGTGTGGCAATCGATCAGGCCTGGCGTTACCCAGGCGCCATCGAGCGGCGTTACCTCCTGGGCCCGGTGG
>Ga0207695_10001532_pt1 | contig 38148 bp, 37 predicted proteins | sample KBSC54metaG_FD_184354 | JGI IMG/M metagenome (GOLD analysis project Ga0207695, IMG submission 184354) | Corn rhizosphere microbial communities from Kellogg Biological Station, Michigan, USA - KBS C5-4 metaG (SPAdes) (version 2) | ecosystem: Host-associated > Plants > Roots > Rhizosphere > Soil... | reverse complement strand
CTGCTGGATGAGCCCCTATCACCGGCGCCTCGACTGGCTGGCCTGGTTCGCCGCGATGAGCAGCCCCGACCGCTACCCCTTCATGGCCCACCTGGTCTGGAAGCTGCTGGAGAACGACCGCCCGACGCTCTCTCTCCTGGCCACGAACCCTTTCCCCGACGCGCCCCCCCGCCACGTCCGCGTCGACCTCTACCGCTACGAGATGTCACCCCCGACCGCCAGGACCTGGTGGACCCGCACCCGCCTCGAGCCCTGGCTCCCCCCGCTCTCGCAGTCGGACGCCCCCTTCGCCGCCTACATCCACCACCGCTGGCCCGACTAGCGCCGGGTGATCGACGCCGCAGCTACGCCTGTTCGTCGTGCGCGACCGGCTCGAAGCGGACCTGGGCGATCTGGTACTCGCGCATGCCCTTGCCCGTCTTCATGGTGACGACGTCACCCTCTTCCTTGCCGATCAGGGCGCGCGCCAGCGGCGCCGAGATGGCGATGCGGCTGGCCTTGATGTCGGCCTCGTGGTCCCCGACGATGCTGTAGGTGACGTCCTCGGCCGTGTCGGTGTCGGTCAGCTTGACGGTCGCGCCGAACACCACGCGCGTGCCCGACAGCTTCGCCGGATCGATGACGTCGGCCTGCGCCAGGATCGACTCGATCTCGCGCGACCGCCCCTCGATGAAGCTCTGCCGCTCCTTGGCCGCGTGATACTCGGCGTTCTCGCGCAGATCGCCGTGCGCGCGCGCCTCCTCGATGTCCTGGACGTTCTTGGGGCGCTCCACCTCGCGCAGCCGCTTCAGCTCGTCCTTCAGGATCTTCTGCCCCCGCGGGGTCATGGGAAAACGATCAGCCATTTGCCTCTCTCTTCCTTGATACCAACTCTCAGGGGCTACCAGTTTTCGGGGGCTGCCAGCATCAGCGACCGGACGACGGGGCCTACTGGGCCTGGTCCTGCTGGTACTCCTGCATCGAGCGCACGGCCAGGCGGCCGGAGCGCAGCTCGGCGATCGCGCCCACCGCCGCCTTCGCGGCCGACAGCGTCGTGTAGTAGGGGATGCCCCGCACCAGCGCCGTGCGCCGGATGTCGAAGGAGTCCTTGATGGCCTGCATGCCCGAGGTCGTGTTCATGACCAGGTGGATGTCGCCGTCGAGCATGCGGTCGACGATGTTGGGCCGCCCCTCGCGCACCTTGTGCACGCGCGTGACCTTGACGCCGGCCTTGTCCAGGTAGGCATGCGTCCCGGCGGTGGCCAGGATCTCGAAGCCCATGTCGATCAGGTTCCGGGCGATGCCGACGGCGCCCGGCTTGTCGCTGTCCTGCAGCGACAGGAAGACGCGCCCGGCGGTGGGCAGCTTCGTCCCGGCGCCCAGTTGGCTCTTGCCGAAGGCGGCCGCGAAGCTGCGGTCGATGCCCATCACCTCGCCGGTGGAGCGCATCTCGGGGCCCAGCAGCGTGTCCACGCCGGCGAACTTCGCGAACGGGAACACCGCCTCCTTGACCGCCACGTGCTTCGGCGTGACCTCGCGGATGCCCATCTCCTTCAGCGTGCGGCCCGCGGCGATGCGCGCCGCCACCTTCGCCAGCGGGATGCCCGTCACCTTCGAGACGAACGGCACCGTGCGCGACGCGCGCGGGTTCACCTCGAGGATGAAGATGCCGCGGCCGTCGCGGGGCACCGCGAACTGCACGTTCATCAGGCCCCGCACGCCCAGCTCGCGCGCCAGCGCGCGGGCCTGGGTCTTGATCGCGTCGACGGTGTCCGCCGGCAGCGAGTAGGGGGGCAGGCAGCACGCCGAGTCGCCCGAGTGGATGCCCGCCTCCTCGATGTGCTCCATGACGCCGCCGATCACGACGTCACCGGTGCCGTCCGCCACCACGTCGACGTCGACCTCGATGGCGTCGGGCAGGAACTGATCGACCAGGATGGGCGCGTCGTCCTCGCCGGCGCGCGACGACAGGCTCTCGCGGCGCGAGGCCTCCATCGCCGTCAGCACGAAGTCGTCCAGCCCCGACGGGTCGTGGACGATCTCCATGGCCCGGCCGCCCAGCACGTACGACGGCCGCACCATCACCGGGTAACCGATGCGCTCGGCGATCTGGCGGGCCTCCTCCAGGCCCCGGGCGGTGCCCCAGGCGGGGGCGCGCAGATCCAGCTTCTTCAGCAGCTCGCCGAAGCGCTTGCGGTCCTCGGCGCGATCGATGGCGTCCGCGCTGGTGCCCAGCAGCTTCACGCCCGCGTTCTGCAGCGGCACGGCCAGGCGCAGTGGCGTCTGCCCGCCGAACTGCACGATCACGCCCTCCGGCTTCTCGCGATCCAGGATCTCCAGCACGTCCTCGCGCGTGAGCGGCTCGAAGTACAACCGGTCGGACGTGTCGTAGTCGGTCGACACCGTCTCGGGGTTGCAGTTGATCATGATCGTCTCGTAGCCGTCCTCGCGCAGGGCCTGCACGGCGTGGACGCAGCAGTAGTCGAACTCGATGCCCTGGCCGATGCGGTTGGGGCCGCCGCCCAGGATGGCGATCTTCTTCTTGCCGGTGACGCGCGTCTCGTCCTCGGGCTTGCCCCCGGCCCGATCGGCCTTCTCCTCGAACGAGATCTCGTAGGTCGAGTAGAGATAGGGCGTCTGGGCGTCGAACTCGGCGGCGCAGGTGTCGACCCGCTTGAACACCGGGCGGATGCCGTGCTTCAGGCGCGCCTTGCGCACGTCCTCCTCGGACACGCCGGCCAGCTTCATCAGGCGCCGGTCCGACAGACCCAGGCGCTTCCACCGCTCCAGCTGCTCGGCGTTCTCCAGACCGGCCGCGCCCGCCTTCCGCGCCGCCTCGTCCTCGTCGATGATCTCGCGCAGGTGGCGCAGGAACCAGGGGTCGATCTTGGTCAGCGCGTGCGCCTCTTCGTTCGTCATGCCCAGGCGCATCGCCTCGGCCAGCTGCCACAGGCGATCCGGGCCGGGGCGGACGATCATCCGCTTCAGCTCTTCCAGGCCAGGCGCCCGCTCCAGGCCCAGCAGGCCCCAGCGGCCGATCTCCATCGAGCGCAGCGCCTTGCCCAGCGACTCCTTGAACGTGCGGCCGATGGCCATGACCTCGCCGACCGACTTCATCTGCGGGCCCAGCTCGCTGTCGGCGCCGGGGAACTTCTCGAACGCGAAGCGCGGAACCTTGGTCACCACGTAGTCGATGGTCGGCTCGAAGCAGGCCGGCGTCTCGCGCGTGATGTCGTTCGGCACCTCGTCCAGCGTGTAGCCGACGGCCAGCTTGGTGGCGATCTTGGCGATGGGGAACCCGGTCGCCTTCGACGCCAGCGCCGAGCTGCGCGACACGCGCGGGTTCATCTCGATGACGATCATGCGGCCGTTCACCGGGTTCACGGCGAACTGGATGTTCGAACCGCCCGTCTCGACGCCGATCTCGCGGATGACCTTCAGCGCGGCGTCGCGCATGATCTGGTATTCCTTGTCGGTCAGCGTCATGGCCGGCGCGGTGGTGATCGAGTCGCCGGTGTGGACGCCCATCGGATCGAAGTTCTCGATCGAGCAGATGATGACGGCGTTGTCATGCGTGTCGCGCATGACCTCCAGCTCGTACTCCTTCCACCCCAGGATCGACTCCTCGACCAGCACCTCGCCGCGCGGGCTCTGCGACAGGCCCCAGTTGACCTTGGCCTCGAACTCCTCGGCGTTCCAGACGATGGCGGCGCCCGAGCCGCCCATGGTGAACGAGGGGCGCAGCAGCACCGGGTAGGCGACGCCGTTCTTCGTCGCCATGTCGGCCTGGATGGCGCGCGCCTCGGCCAGCGAGTGGGCGTAGCCCGACATGGGCACGGACAGGCCGATCTTCAGCATCGCTTGCTTGAACAGCTCGCGGTCCTCGGCCTTCTCGATGGCGGCCACCTGCGCGCCGATCAGCTTCACCCCGTGCTTCTCCAGCACGCCGGCCCGGTTCAGCTCCAAGGCCAGGTTCAGCGCCGTCTGTCCCCCCAGGGTGGGCAGCAGGGCGTCGGGCTTCTCGCGCTCGATCACGCGGGTCAGCACCTCGACCGTCAGCGGCTCGACGTAGGTGCGGTCCGCGATCTCGGGGTCCGTCATGATGGTGGCCGGGTTCGAGTTCACCAGCACCACGCGGTAGCCCTCTTCCTTCAGCGCCTTCACGCCCTGCGTGCCCGAGTAGTCGAACTCGCACGCCTGGCCGATGACGATCGGTCCGGACCCGATCAACATGACGGTCTTGATGTCAGTTCTGCGCGGCATGGTCTTCGATCAGGTTCCTTTCTCGGTCTCGGTCAATGTCGGGGCGTTGGAAATCCGGCGAGGGCGCGCTAGGGCGCGGGGGCGGCCTTCTTCTTCAGCAGGCCCTCGCGATCGATGGTGAACTGGTCGGGCAATTTCTTGTCGAAGGCGGGGCGATAGGTCTTGTCGACGCGCCACTCGTGGTGGACGAAGCCATCCGCCACCAGCAGCCGCAGGCGCAGGCTCTCCTCGCCGTCCGACAGGAACTGGGCGATCAGGGCCTCGCGCGCCGGAGCCTCTTCGCCCAGGCGGACCAGCGTCTCGGCGGCGGCGTAGCGCACCCCTTCGTCCATGTCGGCCAGGTAGGGGGCGGCCAGCGTGGCGGCCTCACGACCGTTCGTCTTCAGCCCGGCCAGGTGGTTCAGCAGCTGGATCTTCTTGGTGGGGTCGCGCTCGTAGCCGGGCTCGTGCTCGGCCAGCACCTTGGCCACCACCTCCAGCTCGTACTCCTTGGACGCGACGCGGTCCAGCAGGCGCAGGGGCCAGGAGATCGAATCGGCGGTCCGCAGGTAGCGCTCGATCTGCGGGATGATGGCCGCGCCCTTCTCGACCAGGGCGTCGAACACCCACTCCTTCTCCTGCTCGTCCTCGATGCTCTTGTCGTAGACCATCCCGAAGCGGCGCATCAGGCCGTAGATGGCGTCGGGCGAGCCGTCGTTCAGCAAGGATTCGAAGGCCTTGAAGCGGTCGGGGGACTGGGCGTACTTGTTCACCACCCGCTTGATGTTGCTCTCGAGAGATCGCTTCTCGCGGCCGGTCTTGCTCAGAAAGTCGAGGAACCCCATGGATGCGGGGAGTCTATACACGTCCCGGCGCCCCCTCACACGCGAAAAACAGAAGTGTCACCCTGGCGGGAGCGACGCCGTGTGGCTAGTCGAGCGCGTCGGCCAGCCGTTGCCGCAACAGCTCGACGGCGCGCGCGTGCAGCCGGCAGGCCCAGGACTTGGAAAGCCCCATCACCGCGCCGGCTTCCTCCAGGTTCTTGTCCGCGAAATAGTAGAGCTCCATCAATTGGCGCTCCCGGCCGGGCAGCCCCCCGACCGCGTCGCGCACGCGGGCGCTCAGCCGGCCGGTGTCCAGGCTGGCGTCGGGCGCCGGCAGGCGCTCGTCGGCCACCGCCGCCGCGGCCTCCAGCGAGGTGATGTGCACGGTCGCGATGCCGCTCAACAGCTCGGCGACGGCGGACAGCTTGCCTTCCACGCTGTCCTTGTCGGCTTCCCCCTCGGCCGCCCCCTCCCGGGCGGCGGTGGCGGCGGCGCCGGCCCGCTCGGACTGGTTCTGCAGGTACTCCGTCGCGCGCTCCTCGGCCCGGTACCGGGCGTAGTCGGCGCGCGAGTACCATCCCATCGTCCGCAGGCCGTCCAGCATGGCGCCCCGGATGCGGTAGTAGGCGAACGTGGTGAACGCCACACCGTGGGCCGCGTCGAAGCGCTCGGCCGCCTCGATCAATCCTTTCGAGCCGTAGCCGACAAGATCGTCGAAGTCGATCCGGGCCGTGATCTGCTTGCGCAGCTTGCGCGCCACGGACTGCACCAGACCCAGGTGCTGCTCGACCAGTCTGTCCCTGTCCCGCGCCGACATCGCAGCCCGTCACTAGAGCAGGGGGCCGCTGGCCGCGTCAAGGGCGGCGCGGGCCCGCCGCCGCGGGGTTTTTCCCGGTTCGTGCGCATCGAGAGGGACCGCAGCGGATTTGTCCCGCGGGGCCGGGACCGATAGAAGCGCCGCATGCGTGAACAGGTGAAGGGCACGTTCGATCTGGTGATGGATCCCGAGCCGCTGTACGACCCCTTCGAGGGGGGCCTGGTGCTGGGGCGGCTGTTGCTCAGGAAGACGTTTCATGGCGAGTTGGACGCCACCAGCACCGTTCGCATGCTCAGCGCGGGGACATCGGTGAAGGGCTCGGCGGGATACGTAGCCATCGAACTGGTGGACGGAAAGTTGCGTGGGCGGCGCGGCACATTCGTCCTGCAGCACAGCGGCACCATGAATCGCGGGCAGGCTGCCCTGTCGGTCACCGTGGTCCCCGACTCCGGCACCGGCGAGCTGTCCGGTCTGGACGGCGCGATGGCCATCGACATCGTCGCGGGCGTCCACCACTACACCTTCGACTTCGCCTTCGAGGGCTGACGGCCGCGTCGTGGTCCGGACATCGGCTGTCCGGGCGCGGAAACGCGCGATCTTCACAAACGGGAAATTCTCGGCTACCGTTCCCGCCCGTTCGTGGTCTGTCAACCCTCACTCAGGAGCGATACATGACGTTCACCCGTATGATCTTCTTGGCTCTGGCTGTTCTTCTCCCGGCCAGCTGGACCGTGGCTCGCGCCGAGGGCGACGAGAAGCCGGCCGAGGGCAAGAAGAAGACGAAGAAGACGAAGAAGACCGAAGAGAAGACCGAGAAGACGGAGTAGTTCTTCTCTCCGGCGAGGCGCGCTGGCTCTTGGCGGCGCGCCTTGCTGGAAGGTCTCGTTCGGTCGTGTCGGTCAGCGCTCGCCTTGAACTTTCCTTACTGTCTCACGTTCTTCTTCCCGGCTCCGATCACCGCCTTAATCGGTTCGCTCTGCGGGTGACAGCCCAGTGGCTCAATTTCGTTCCCTGACGGCCTCGGACGTTCGCGAGATCCTGAACAGCTTCGGATTCGCGCCCGATTCCTACCAGGGGCACGCGCCCATCGCCGTCGGCACCGTCAACACGAACGTCCGCGTCGAGACCGCCGCCGGTCCCCGCTTCCTGCGGGTCAACGAGGGCAAGACCGAGGACGACGTGGCCCGCGAGGCCGCCATCGTCGCCTTCGTGGCGGCGCGGGGGGTGCCCACGCCTGCCCCGGCGCTGACGACAGCGGGGGCGCCCTTCGCGCGGTGGCGCGGCGAATTCGCCTCGCTGTTCCCCTGGTCGCCGGGCCGCACGCTCAGCCGCGCCGAGATGACGCCCGAGCACGCGCGCCAGGCCGGGACGGCGCTGGCCAAGCTGCACCGCGCCGGCGCCGCCTTCCCCGACCACCGGCCAGGCCGTTACGAGCCTGAGGAGATCGCTCGCCGGCTGGCCCAGGTCGCCACCGTGGCCGGCGCCGACCCGGACCTGACCGCGGCCGTGGCCACGCTGGGGCCCGAGCTGGCGGCGCTGGCCGTCGAGCGGCGGTCCGACGTGCCGCTGGGCCTGATCCACGGCGATCTGTTCATCGACAACGTCCTTTACGACGGGCCCACCCTGGCCAGCCTGCTGGACTTCGAGCAGGCGTCCTGGGGCCGCCTGGTCTACGACGTCGCGGTGACGCTGCTGGCGTTCGCGTTCGGCCGTGACGACTTTCGCCCTGACGTGGTCCGGGCGCTGCTGGCGGGGTACGTCGCCGAGCGGCCCCCCGCGCCCGCCGAGCGGGAGGCGTTCGGCGCCGAGCTGCGCTTCGCCGCCTGCCGCTTCGCGGTCACGCGCATCACGGACGTCTACCTGAAGCGGACGGCGGGGGCGGCCCCGGGGAAGGACTTCCGCCGCTACCTGCTGCGGTTACGCCGCGTCCGCGAGCAACTGGCGGCCGCCGACGGGCTGCTGGCCTTCGGTTAGCCCGGCGCCTCGGCGCCGGACCGGTTAGAAAAAAAACGATCTGGTCCGGGGGCATGTCGAGAAATCGACGGTGGCTCCGACCCAGGGGCGAAAGAGGTCGGAAAAGACGTCCGGCCCTCGAACCCACGAACAAGGAGTCCGCCATGAAGTACATGCTGATGATGAACACCCCGGGAAACGGCCCCTACCAGATCGCCAGCTGGCCGCACGAGGATCTGGTCCGGCACATCCAGTTCATGAAGTCTTTCGCCCAGAAGCTGACCGCCGCGGGCGAGTGGGTCACCGGCGAGGGTCTGAGCGGCCCCGATCAGGCGAAGCGCGTGCGGGCCGGCCACGACGGCAAGCCCATCACGGACGGGGTCTTCCCCGAGTCGAAGGAGTTCCTGGCCGGCTACTGGATCGTGCAGGTCGACAGCGCCGAGCGCGCGTATCAGATCGCGGCCGAGGCGTCGGCGGCGCCGGGGAAGGGTGGGGTGCCCCTGAACATGCCCATCGAGGTGCGGGAGGTGATGAGCGAGGCGCCGCGGGAGTGGCAGGAGTGAAGCGGCGACGTGATGGCCGCGCCTGACGCCGCCATCCTGCAGCAACTGCGGGCGCTGGCGCCCGAGGTGCTGGGCATCCTCTGCCGCCGCACGAAGGACTTCGCGGCGGCCGAGGACGCGGTGCAAGAGGCGCTGGTCGCGGCGGCGCAGCAGTGGCCGGTCCAGGGCCTGCCCGAGCACCCGCGCGCCTGGCTGGTGCAGGTGGCCGCGCGCCGGCTGACGGACGAGGTGCGCATGGCCATCGCCCGCCGCGCCCGTGAAGAGACGGTGGTCAGCCTGGTGCCGGCCGAGCAGCAGGTGGCGCTGGCCGTCGACGATGGCGCGTCCACGGACGACGACAGCCTGGCCCTGCTGTTCATGTGCTGCCACCCGTCGCTGTCGCCGGCGTCGGCCATCGCGCTGACGCTGCGGGCGGTGGGGGGCCTGACCACCGCCGAGATCGCGCGCGCCTTCCTGGTGCCCGAGGCGACGATGGCGCAGCGGATCAGCCGCGCCAAGCAGGCGATCAAGGATTCGGGCGTCCCGTTCGAACGCCCCGGCCCCGAGGCCTTCGCCGCGCGGCTGGGCGCGGTCATGCACGTGCTCTACCTGATGTTCAGCGAGGGCTACGCCGCCAGCTCGGGCGACGCCGTGATGCGCACGGACCTGTCGGGCGAGGCGATCAGGGTGACGCGGTTGCTGCACCGCCTGGTCCCTGACGAGCCCGAGGTGTCCGGCCTGCTGGCGCTGTTGCTGCTGACCGACGCCCGCCGCGCCGCCCGCACCGGACCGGCCGGCGAGCTGGTGCCGCTGGACCAGCAAGACCGCGCGCGCTGGGATCGACAGGCGATCGGCGAGGGCGTGGCGCTGCTGGATGGCGCCCTGCCGAAGGGCCGTCCGGGCCCGTACCAGCTGCAGGCGGCGGTGGCCGCCTTGCACGACGAGGCGCCGGCCGCGGCGCAGACCGACTGGCCCCAGATCCTGGCGCTTTACCAGGTGCTGCGCGACCTGTCCGACAACCCCATGGTCGACCTGAATCACGCCATCGCCACCGCGATGGTGCACGGGCCCGCGGCCGGGCTGGCGCTGCTCGATCAGCTGGCCACGGACGCGCGCCTGGCCGGCACGCATCGGCTCGACGCCGTGCGGGCGCACCTGCTGGAACGGGCGGGCGATCTGCCCGGCGCGATGGCGCTGTACCGGCGCGCGGCCAGCCGCACGGCCAGCACGGTCGAGCGCGACTATCTGCTGGCCCACGCGGCGCGGCTACACGACGGCCCCCGCTGACGGGCCGTCGTTCGCGGCCACCGCCCGCGGGCGTGGTCCGCTGAGGCCGGGGCATGCCGTTCATCACGGCCTGGGTCGCAAAGAAAATCCTGCTACATTCACTGCCCCGTGGCCGACCGACAGAATCAGAATCCAGGATCCCAGGAGAGTTTCGCCGACATGTTCGCGGCGTCCGAGCGCGCCAGCGCCGGCACACCCAAGCGCACCAAGCTGCACCCCGGTGATCGCGCGCGCGGGAAGATCATCTCCCTCGGTGGCGAGACTGTGTTCCTCGAGCTGGAGGGCGGCCAGGAGGGGATGCTGGATGTCGTCGAGCTGCGCGACGGCAAGGGGCAGCTGCAGGCGAAGGTGGGCGACGTGATGGACGCCGTCGTCGCCGAGCTGCCGCGGGGCAGCCGCATGGTGGTGCTGCGCCGGAGCCTGGGCCGCGGGGCCGCCGGCCGCACCGAGCTGGCGCAGGCGGCCCAGCACGCCATCCCGGTCGAGGGGACGGTCAGCGCCGTGAACAAGGGCGGCGTCGAGGTGACGGTCGCCGGCGTGCGCGCCTTCTGTCCCATCTCGCAGCTGGACCTGCGCCACGTCGAGGACGCGTCGGCGTTCATCGGGCAGAAGCTGATGTTTCGCATCACCAAGTTCGAGGACGACGACCGCCGCGGGCCGAACATCGTGGTGTCGCGACGGGCGGTGCTGGAAGAAGAAGCGCGCGGCAAGGCGGTCGAGACCCGGGCCAAGCTGGCCGTGGGAGCCGTGGTGTCGGGCGTCGTGACGGCGCTGAAGGACTATGGCGCGTTCATCGATCTGGGCGGCATCGAGGGGATGCTGCACGTCTCCGAGATTGGCTTCCAGCGGGTGACCCGGCCCGCCGACGTGCTGTCGGTCGGGCAGCACGTCTCGGTGCAGATCCTCCGCATCGAGAAGAAAGAGGATCCCAAGCGGCCGGGACGGCAGCTCGAGCAGATCGCGCTGTCGCTGAAGGCTCTGGAGACCGACCCGTGGGACAGCGCCGCGCTGGCCTTCACGGAGGGCACGCGCACGCGGGGCACGGTCACGCGGGTCACCGACTTCGGCGCCTTCGTCGAGCTGGCGCCGGGCGTGGAAGGGCTGGTGCACGTCAGCGAGCTGGGCGCCCACTCGGCCCGGCAGGCGCGCACGGCGGTGAAGTCCGGCGAGACGCTGGACGTGACGGTGAAGACGGTCGATCGCGAGCGACGGCGGTTGAGCCTGTCGCTGGCGCCGCCGGACGAGCCGCTCGACGCCGAGGCGCGCGCGGTGGCGGCCCGCGCGGCCGCGCCCAGTCGCGAGGGGAAGCTGGGCACCATGGCCGACCTGTTCAAGAACGTTCCGCCGCCGACCCGGCGCTGACGACTCACGACACGCCGTCGAGCCGGACCCGAGCGCTTCGCGCGGGCCCGAGCTCCCGGCGCGGACGATCACTTGACCGATCTGGCCTGCAGCAGGTTCAGGTACTTGCGCAGCGTGTCCCGCCGCTCGTTGTCCAGGTCGACGAAGCGAATGCCCATGTCGGCAGGCGATTCGCGGTTGGCCCACACCACCTCGCCCTGGACCGCCAGGCTGGCGTCCAGCTCGGGGAAGTTCAGCACCAGCTCGACGACCGTTCCCATGTCCTCGACGGCTTCGGTCTGGATGCAGATGCCGCCCAGCGAGATGTTCCGGACCTTGTGGAACAGCAGCACCTCGGCGGGGCCGGTGTAGTCGACGTACGCGTTCAGCACCAGGCGGGGATGCGCGCGAGGTTGCTCGGCCGAGCCGCTCATGCCCTGCAATATCCCTCTACCCGTGAGGCAGGTCAAAGCGTGCGGTGGATCAAGACCACCTCCGCGGTGGGACCGCGACGCCGGCCTGCTTGCCAAACTGGCACGCAAGCCGTCGCGCCCTGCGACGTTCAGGCAGGTCTGCGCGCGCCAGCCACGGAGCAAGGCCTGTTACGGCGCGCTGTTACGGGGCGCGGGGAATGGAACGAATCGTGCTAAACACGCCCCCCGTGCATCTCCGGCTCCTTCGGATGTTGGTCATCGCGGTGTGCGCGAGCAGCTTCGCCGCTTGCGCCCACCCGGCGTTCTACCCGGGCACCACGATCCTTCGAACCGACGAGAACCAGAAGATCATCGACACGATCGATCTCTACCGCCAGCGGCTGGTGGACCGGAACGTCGACGGGTTGCTGGTCCTGGCCTCGCCCCGCTATCGTGAGGACTCGGGGACGCCGCGCTCCGACGACGACTACGGGTACGCCGGCCTGAAGGAGGTGCTGAAGACGCGCCTCGGCCGCCTGAAGTCCATCTGGTACGAGATCGAGCTGCGTGACATCGACTTCCGGGACGGCCACGCCGACGTCGACGTGTTCCTGAACGGTTCGTTCGAGCTGGCCTCGAACGCCCCGGAGATCGGCGACCGCTACCACCGCGTCTCGGACTACCACCGGTTCGTGCTGGAGCGAGAGGGTGACCGCTGGTTGTTCGTCAGCGGCATGTGAGCCGGCCGGCTGTGATATCTTGACCGCGTGGAATTGAGCCCGCCCGACCCCCGGGTCGGACAAGTGCTGCAGGGCCGCTACCGGATCCTCGAGCGTGTTGCCGCCGGGGCGATGGGGGTGGTCTATCGCGGCGAGCGCGTCGAGCTGGCCCGGGCCGTCGCCGTGAAGTTCCTGCACCCGTGGATCGCGGCGCAGCAGACGTTCCGCACCCGGTTCGAGACCGAGGCGCGGGCGATGAGCCGCCTCAACCACCCGAACTGCGTGTCGGTCATCGACTTCGGCGTCGAGGGCTCGCCCTACCTGGTGATGGACTTCATCACCGGCGGCACGCTGCGCAAGGTGCTGGAGTGGGGGCGCCTGTCGCCGGTGCGCGCCGTCGCCATCGCGCGGCAGGTGCTGGCGGGCGTCGCGCACGCGCACGCGCAGGGGATCATCCACCGCGATCTGAAGCCCGACAACATGATCCTGACGGACACCGACGGGCTTCCCGATCACGTGAAGATCCTCGACTTCGGCCTGGCCAAGCTGCGCGACGGTCCCGCCAAGACCTCGGGCCTGGCCATCGGCACGCCCAGCTACATGTCGCCCGAACAGACGGGCGCGCCCGGCGAGATCGACGGCCGCACGGACATCTACGCCGTCGGCGTGGTGCTGCACGAGATGCTGGCGGGCACCAAGCCGTTCGCCTCGGAGAAGGTCGCGGAGATCTTGCTGATGCACCGGGACCAGGCCCCGCCGCCGCTGCGCCAGGTGGTGCCGGCCGCCGGTATCTCCCCGGCGCTGGAGGCGGTGGTGTTGCGCGCGATGGCGAAGAAGCCCGACGAGCGCTTCCAGACGGCGGCCGAGTTCGCGGCGGCGCTGGAAGATGTGCCCGAGGCGGCGACGCGGATGTCCGTCGTCGGTCGCACCCCGGCCCCCGCCGCCGGGCGGCCCGCCAATTCACCGGCGGCGGCCGGACCGATTCCCGCGATCGGTGACGGCGACAAGACGATCGCGGACTCGCCGGAGCTGGCGGCGGCCCGCGCCGCAGGCGAGTCGCCCGCGGCGCCCGCCGAGGCGCCGACCGTCGCGGCGGTCGCCGCGCCCAGCGCCCCCGCCAAGGCCTCCCCGGTGGCGTCCAGCGGCGGCGCCGCCGGCGGGGCCCGGCGCTGGATCTCGATCGGCGTGCTGGCGCTGGCCGCCATCGCGCTGGTGCTGGTGGGGCTGTGGAAGCGGCCCAAGGGCAGGGGCGTGCCCGGCGCCACCGTCGCCAGCGTTCCCAGCGTTCCGACTACGGCACCGAGCGCACCCGCCGCCCCCGCGCCTCCTGCACCCCTGCCCCCGCTGCCCAGCGCGATGGCGACCGTGACGCCGCCCGCCGCGCCGTCGCCCTCGGCCGAGAGCCGCCGGGCGGACGCCGAGCGGCTGGTGGCGGCGAACGAGTGGGAGCAGGCGCTGGTCGTGCTGCAAAAGGCCGAGAAGGAACACCCCGAGGACGCCGCGGTCGCCGCCGATCTCGCAAACCTGGCGCTCGAGCACAAGCGCTGGGCAGAGGGCGCGCAGGCGGCCCGCGTCGCCGGGCAGCGGGACGCGAAGTGGCGCGGAGACGAGCGGCTGGTGAAGAACCTGATCCGCTCGCTGGGCAGCGACAAGGGTTACGAGCGCACCGAGGACGTGCTGCACGGCTTCGGTCCGCCCGCGGTCCCCTACCTGAAGAAGGCGGCCGCCCACGACAAGAACCCCGTGGTGCGCGCGCGCGCCGCCGAGCTGCTGCGCGAGCGTTCCAACAGCCGCTCCAGCCGCGCGACGTTCAGCCGCTCGCCGTCACCCGCCCGGAAGTCCTCGAGCAGCCGTTCCATCTTCACGCGCTGAACGGGGGCTCGGGGTGTCGACGTCTCACCGGCGCGCGTTCGTTGACCAAGCTGGCGACGCTGCCGGCCACGCGCGCCGGCTCAGCTTCCTGGCGCTCGTGATCCTGTCGGCGCTGGCGGTCGCGCCGGGCTGCCGGAAGAAGACGCCGCCGCCGCAGGCGTCGTCCAAGCACCCCGCGCATCCCGCCTGCGCGCTGGATCGTGGCCGCTGCGACCGGCTGTGCCAGGGCTGCGACGATCGCGACGACTGCTTCTATCGGGGCGGCGAATGCCTGCGCCGCAAGGGCGTCGTCCTGCTGAAGAAGGACGAGGCGGACGAGGGCGACGACGTCTTCACGCCCGGATGCCACTACGAGTGCGTCGACCACGCGTGCGCCCAGAACACCAGCTTCCTGGCGGGCGACGCCTGCCTGACGCCCACGCAGATCGCGGAGTGGACGCAGTCGCGTGTCCACGACAGCTGTCTGTCGGTCTACGATTGCCAGGCGGAGTGCCGCCGTCACGGCAAGGCCGGTGGAACGTGCAAGCCCGTCCCCGAGCGGTGCGGCGCCGGCCGCGCCTCGGCGGCCTGCTTCTGCTCGTGACGGCCACCCGTCGAACGCGCGGCCACGAGCGGGATGGCCCGCGCCCAGGCACGGCTTCGGCGCGGCTACCGCGGAACGCTCACGACTCGAACGTGATGCCGATCGAGGCGCGCGCCACCTCGCCGTTGGCGGCGCTGTCGCGTGCCCGGTCGTCCTTGCCGGGCGGCGGGATCAGCCAGTTTCGCGCCGCCTCGATCTGGAAGAACACCTCCAGCAACGGGCGGACGGCGTAGCGGACGCCCACCTCGATGCCGAAGGCGCCGCTGACGTTCAGTGACTGATCGCTCTGCGCCGCGGCCAGGGGCGTCGCCTCGGTCAGCCCGAAGCGGGCGCCGATCCCCAGCCCCAGGTACGGCCGCAGCCGCGCGGACGGCGCGAACGCGTACTGCAGGCTGAAGCCGGTCCCGAACGTCCACGAGCGGATGTCGCTGTCGGAGGTCCGGTACTGCGCCGCCAGCAGCGGCCACAGGATCCGTCCCGCCAGGAAGACGTGCCGGCCCAGCGGAACGCGGGCCAGGAACTGCAGGTGGCTGGTGGGCTCGCCGGAGCCGGTCTCGAGATCGAAGGTCGTCGCCACGCCGAGCTGCCACCCGCCGTTGCGGGCGGGCAGCGCCGCGCCCCCAGGTACGAGCGCCGTGGTGAGGGCCGGCGGGGTCGCGGTGGCAGGGCCCGTCGGGGTCGCACCGGGCCCCGCGGGCGGCGGCGGTCTCGCAGCGTCGGTCGCCTCCGCGGTATTTTTCGCCGGAGCCTTTCCCGGTGTCCGGGAAGGGGGTGGGGAGCCCGATCGAGCAGGCGTCCGGGAAGATGATCTGGCCGTGGTCGCCGGCACGGGCCCTCCCGGGGCGACCTCGCTGGGCCCGCCCAGATCGCTCTCCGTGAGGGCGTGCAGGAACTCGACGACGCTCAGGCAGGCGTGGCGGCGCGCCATCCGGTCGGCGGGATCGACGGACAGGACCAGGCGCACATCCACCGTGTCGCCGCCCGGCTGTCGCGTGTACACCGTCAGCGTCCGGTCGTTGGGCTCGACGGCGACCCCGCGCGGCAGCCTTCCCTGGTCCACCAGGCGCGCCACGTCCTGCCAGCGCCGCCCGCCCAGATCAGCGGACAGCACCTCGAACTTCGAGGACTCGAGCTCGCGCCGGATCTCGTCGGCCAGTCGCGAGTCGTGGGAGGCGAGCACCGCCACCACCTCGGCGCTGGGGCCGTCGCCGCGCGCGCTGCCCGACGCCAGGGAGACGGCGAACGCGAACGACAGAGCAGCCAGACGGGCGCAGCGAGCCGGGGTCGGTCGCCGCGACGTCACGGGATGGGGGAGCCGTCTGCCGCGTCGGCCAGCACGCCGCGCGCCAGGGCCGCCTGCGCGCCGTGGGGCGCCCGCGCCAGATAGGCCCGGGCGGCGGCGTGGGTGGCGTCGGGATCTTGCAGTCGGATCGTGCTCTCCAGCAGTCGGCCGGCCGCTTGCTCGGCCAGGGGACCCCGGGGCCAGTCGGAGACGTAGCGGCGGAACCAGCGCGCCGCCTCGGCGGGGCGGCCCCGCTCGAACGCGAGGCGGCCCAGGCTGAACACGGCGTCCGCCGCCAGCCGGTCGTCGGGGAACCGCTTCACCAGCGCCTGGAAAGCCCGATGCGCGGGCAACGGCGCCCCGGCATAGCGGGCGACGTCGGCCAGCATCAGCAGGCGGCGCGCGTCCAGGCGGTGGCACAGGTTGGTCCACCCGAGCCGCTTCGCCGCCTCCAGGGACTCGGCGTACGCGCCCCGATCGGCGAGCACCAGCCACTGCTCGTCGCGCGCGGCGAGAGACCGCCCGTGCGCGGCGCCGCGCGCGCCCGCTGACCGCGGGCGAACTTCCGGCGCCGGTGCCAGGGCAGGCGTCACGTCGCCGGTCCGTTCCTCCGCCGTCGCGGCGGCCGGCGCCTCGGCGCCCGTCGGGGGCAGCGGCTCGACCAGCGGTCGCGTCGCGGCGGTAGCGCGCTGGTCGCGCCCCGCGCCGTCACGTGCCCCCGGCGTGGCCAGCGCGACGGTGGCCGCGCCGCCCAGAGGCTCGATGCGCACGACGCCCGACGCGACCGTCAGCCGCTGGCCCGCCCGGACCGGGACGCCCGCGCCCAGGACCGCGCCGTCCACCACCACCGAGCCTTCGTAAAGCGACAGCTCCAGTCGCTCGGAGCGCCAGCTCAGCCCGAAGCGCGTCCCCGTGACCCGCACGCGGTAGGGTCCCGCGTGCAAGATCCAGCTGGTCGTCTCCGCGTGAATGACGTGCGCCTGCAGCGTGCCCCGGACCAGCACCAGCTCTGCGCCCGCGCTGTTCAGCTTCTCGAGCTGCCCCGACGAACCGGCCCGGAACGTCACCGTCGAGCCGTCGGAGAACTGCAGCGGCAGATCGCTCCGCGCGTCCGCCACCAGCGAGGGGAGGGACTCACCGCGCGGCGCGGAGGAGCCGAGCTGCACGCTGAGCGGGCGCTGGCGCGTCGCGCTCGAGGCCACCAGCACCAGCGCCGCCGCGCCCGCCGCCATCGCCAGCGCGAAGGGCAGCCGCCCCAGTCGCCGCCGCGGGCGCGTCCGCGCCATCAGCCTGTGCAGGTTGCCGGGCGCCAACCCGGGCGCGCCGGCCGCCTTCTCCTCCACCGCCAGCGCGGCGTCCTGCGCCTGGGCCAGCTCGCGCCACAGGCGCGCAGCCCCCACCCCCCGATGCTCCCCGCTCATGTCTCTTCCCTCTCCGTCTCGTCCAGCCACGGCACCAGCGCGTCGCACTGGCGCGCCATCTTGTGAAACCGGCGCTCGGCCCGCGCCAATCGCCGGCGGACCGTGGCCAGCGACATCCCGCAGGCCTCCGCAGTCGCCTCCAGCTCCAGCCCTTCCAGCATGCGCAGCGCGAACGGGATGCGCTCGTCGACCGGCATGCGATCGAAGATCCGGTAGACGGCGCGGGCGGCCTCCTGCATCTCGGGGCTGGCCCACGGCACCGAGCGCTCGGGCACCTCCTCGAAGAAGGCGAGCCAGCGCTGCCGGTGGCGGCGGCGGATCAAGCCGCGCGCCGTGAAGACCGCGATCTGGGTCAGCCAGGCCTTCAGCGCCAGCGGATCGCTCAGGCGGCCGATGCTCTGCCAGGCGATGACCGCCACCTCTTGCAGCAGGTCGGGTGTCTCCGTGTCGTCGCTGCCCAGCACGCGGGTCAGCACGCGGCGCAGGTGGCTGCCGTAACGACGCAGTAGCGCCTCGACGGCGCCGGCCTCGCGCGCCTTCAGCGCCGCCACCAGGCGGACGTCGTCGCTCTGGTCGCGCGCGCCCTCGGCCGGCGGCGATGCAGGAACCAGGCGCAACACGCGATCCACGCCAGGTTAGTATCCTCGACGCCCCCGGAACTGCTCAATTAAAAAGCGATCAGTGGCGCGGCTAAGGCCGCGAAATGACAGGTGGGATGGGCACGCACCACCGGCCGGCGCCGCCCGCTCTGGCGGCCTTCGCCCGGCCGGGTAATGATCGAGGCCATGACGGCCCAAGCCCCTGGTGTCCCTGGCTCCCCAGCCGACAGCGCCTCGCCCGCGGCGGCGTTCTCCCGCCGCGTGGTGCGTGTCGTCGAGAGCATGGAGATGGTCGAGGGGGGCGGCTTCACCGTCCACCGTCCGTTCCCCACGACCGGGCTGGACCACTTCGATCCCTTCCTGCTGCTGGACGAGATGGGCCCCGCCGAGCACGCGCCGGGCGAGGCGAAGGGCGCCCCGGAGCATCCCCACCGCGGCTTCGAGACGGTCACCTACCTGCTGTCCGGCGAGATGCAGCACCAGGACTCGGCGGGGCACGCCGGCGTGCTGGGGCCCGGTGACGTGCAGTGGATGACGGCGGGCGCGGGTGTGATCCACTCCGAGATGCCGACGCCGGCCTTTCAGCAGAACGGCGGCCGGATGCACGGCTTCCAGCTGTGGGTGAACCTGCCCAGCCGCGACAAGCTGATGGCGCCGCGCTATCAGGACGTGCCGTCCGAGGCGATCCCGACGGTGACGTCGCCGGACGGCCTGGTGTCCGTGAAGGTCATCGCGGGTGAATCGATGGGCGCGCGCGCCGTCATCGACACCCGCACGCCCATCTGCTACCTGCACTTCACGATCCAGCCGGGCGGCGCCGTCACGCAGCCCATCCCGGAGGCGTGGCACGCGTTCGTCTACGTGGTGTCGGGCGAGCCCGCCGTGGGCGCCGACGCGCGCGTGCTGACGCGCGGGACGCTGGGCATCCTGGACACGGCGGAGGCGGCCGTGCGGATCGGCGTGCCTGCCGGCGCGTCCGGACCGGCCCAGCTGCTGCTGATCGGCGGCGAGCCGCTGTCGGAGCCGATCGCGCGCTACGGCCCCTTCGTCATGAACACGCGCGCCGAGATCATCGAGGCGGTCGAGGATTACCGGGCCGGGCGCTTCGGCAAGCTCCCCACGAACAGCTGAGGCGCCGCGGCGGGCGGCCAGGCCAGGGTGAAGCGCGCCCTCAGCGCAGGTCGCGGCGCAGGTCGGCCGGGAACAGCTCGTCCATCAAGACGGAGACGTCCTGCCGGTTGCCCATGTGGGGCAACAGGTCGCGCGCGAACTCGGCCGCGGTCTGGTAGCGCTTGTCGCGGTCGACGGCCAGCGCCCGGTTCAGCACCTTCGCCGCAGGCTTGGGCAGCTGATCGATCTGCCCGAACTGCGCGGTCGCCGGCCCGACCGCGGCGCGCAGCAGGCGGTTCACCGTCGTCTCGCCGTGGTACAGCAGCTGCCCCGACAGGCAGTAGTACATGACCATGCCCGCCGAGAAGATGTCCGACCGCTGATCGACGTCCTCACCGCGCGCCTGCTCGGGCGACATGAACGCGGCGTTGCCCTTGACCGTGCCGACCTCGGTGCGGCTGAGGCGCCGGTCGGCCTTTGCGATGCCGAAGTCGGTCAGCTTCACCTCGCCGCGATACGACACCAGCACGTTGCCGGGGGAGACGTCGCGGTGGACGATCTCCAGCGGCGTCCCGTCCTTGTCCGCCTGCGAATGCGCGAACGCCAGGGCCTCCAGCGCCTCGTGCAGCACGTAGAACGCGGTGGACATGTCCAGGGGACGCCCGAAGCGCTCCATGTGGCGCTCCAGCAGCTGTCCCACGTCACGGCCGTGGATGTACTCGAGCGCCAGGAAGTACTCGCCCTGCTCGACGCCGAAGTCGAACACGGGGACGATGTTCGAGTGGACCAGCGTCGCCTGCAGGCGCGCCTCGTCGGTGAACTGGTCGACCGCCTCGCGATGGCGCGCCACGTGCGGGTGCATCCGCTTGACGACGAAGTAGCGCACGAAGTTCTTCTCGCCCCGCGCGGCGGCGAAGAAGATCTCGGCCATGCCGCCCTCGCCGATCCGCTCGATCAGCTCGTAACGCCCCATGCGCGACTGCCCCGACGGGGCGTACGAGAGGGCGGCCGCCTGTCCGGCGCCGGCGTCGCCCGGTCGGACGCCGGAAGCGTTCACACCCGGCCGGTCGGCGTTCCCGTCGCGTGCGCGCGGGGCGAGGGGCGCGTCGCCGGCGCCCGGGAACGGAGTGCTGCTGCGCCCGCCGTCTGCACCGGCGCCGCGGGGCCGCTCGTACGCCGTGGCGCCGGCGGCATCGCGCGCGGTCTCGCCCGCGGGGACCGTCGGTCCGCCCCGCCGCAGCAGCGCCACGATCACGCCGGCCAGCACGAGCAGCGCGCCCGTCCCCACCATCAGCAGGGCCGGCACCAGCAGCGAAGGGGCGCTGGGCGGCGCCGGGAACGACGCCAGCAGGAACAGCGCGCCGCCGAGCGGCCACGCCGCGCCGATCCGTCCGTCGGGCAAAGGCAGGGCAGGGGCGCCGCCGCGACCCACCAGCGGCCCGAGGTCGCGCATGGGCACGCCCTGGCCGCCCGCCTCCAGCAACTTCGTGCCGTCGGCCAGACCGACCACGTCGCCCGTCAGGCCGGCCACCTGGGCCAGCTTCGCGCCGTCGATGACCTCGCCCAGCACCACCACCGCTGGTTTGCCGGGGCTGCCGGTCTGCGCGGCCGCGGCCGCCGCGGCGAGAAAGGCCCGTCCGTCGCCGGGATGTATGCCGGAGGAAGCGCCGCGCGCCCGCGCGTCCTGGACGATGGCGCTGTCGGCGACGTTCCCCGTCCCCGGGCCCAGCACGGCCAGCGTCGTGTCCCCCACGAGGGCGGTGAAGGCGAACCGCGAGCGGAAGCGCGACCACCAGTCCTCGTTCTCCAGCAGATCCTGCGCGGTCACGCGATCGGCCCCCATCTTCAGCGCCGCCACCAACTCGGGGACGCGCGCCGCCTCGGCCGCGGAAGGCTCCAGCGCGCGCGCCTGGGCGCGCAGCGCCTGCTCGACGCGGCCGTGCGCGGCCTCGGCGGCCGCGTCCAGCGGCGGCGGCGTGCCCTGGTTGCGCGCCCGCAGCACCACGCCCGCCGCGCCCACGATCAGCCCGATCAAGATCAGCGCCCACCCGATGGGCGACGGGCGCGCGGACCTAGTTTTCATACGACTCGTAGGCCCCCCCCTGCTTGTTCATGTGCGGGCCGTGCGTGACCGCATCGGCCGCGAAAGACGCGGTGCCGCCGGCCGGCGTCACGTCGACGCGCTGGCTGACCGGCTTGATCGATGGGCCCCAGAGGACCACGTTGTGCGTCCCGACCGGGACCGCGGGCAGCGTGAACGAGCCGTCCGCGCGCACGCGCGCCCAGTGACCGTTCGGCACGACCAGGATGTCGGCCCGCATCTTCGAGTGGATGTTGCAGAAGACCTCGACGTGGCCGGGCTTCATCAACACCACCGGCTCGGACTTGTCGCCCGCCTTCAGCGTCCCGAGATCGAAGGCATCGCCCGGCGTGCGTGAGAACACGTTGTGGAAGACCTTGTCCTCGTTGGGGAAGGCCACCCGGCCGCCCACCTGGACGACGGCGACGCTGGGGACGAACTGTCGGCCCACCTGCTTCACCTCCAGCGTTGGCGCGTGCGCGGCGATCGCCTTGGGGCCGTCCAGGTAGACGTACGCCTCGCCCAGCGCGCCGGCGCTGCCGCGGATCTTGCCGGTGATCGAGGCGCGGCCCCCGGGTGCTGCTGCGGCCTCGGGCGTCGCCTCCCGGATGGCGGCGGCCGGGGGCGTGGGCTCGGGCAGCGGGGCCGCGGCGGGGGCCGGCGGTCGTCCGCCCGCCGGGGCCGCGCCTCCCAGCTGCACGTACTTCAGCAGCGCGTCGTGCATCTGCATCAGCTGCAGGATCAGCTGGCGCTGATCGCGCAGCTCCTGCTGCACGCGCGCCAGCTCGTCCTGCAACTTGGCGAAGTCGGCGCCGGTGGGCGGCCCGTGCGCGGCCGCGGGGCTGGAAAGGGCGAGCGACGCGATCACCGTGCCGATCACCGTGCGTAGAAGCGGGGACAGCGTTGAACTTGGCGTGACACCCATTCTATCTCCCATCAGTAGCTCAGCACCAGGCTGCTGGTTGCGACGTTGTTGCGTACGTGGGGAACGGCCCCGTACTCGCCGTTGTAGAGGTATTCGGCCTTCAGGGCCGCCCATCGGGTCGCCACCCAGCGCACCCCGGCCGTGGCGCGCCACGACTTGGTCACGTAGGCGCGGCTGGGATCCAGGGCCACGAACGCATCCCGGTACTCGATGCGCCCCAGCAGGCCGAACGAGCCGGTCGCCATCACGTCCGCCTCCAGGAAGCCGCCGCCGTGCAGGTCCAGCTGATAGACGTCCTGGGTGGGGTCGCCGGCTGAGCGACCACGCAGCCACTCGGCCTTCAGCGCGACCGGTCCGATGTCGGCCAGCAGATCGGGGCCAAAGAACCACATCGGGTGCGTGTTCGTGGTGGTGCGATCCTGCGGCCCGTAGCTGCCGGAGAACCCGACCTCCAGCGAGAACGGCAGGGGCAACCGGATGGACAGGCGCGCGCTGCCGGTCTTGCCCGCGTTGCTGTCGACCTCGTCGTAGAAATGAAACTGCTCGGTCGTGTTCGAACCGTTCGTCACGGCGGCGGCGATGACCAGCCAGTCGTCCTCGCCGAACTTGCTGCGCACCTTCACGCCCAAAGCGGTGCCGGTCGTGTAACGCGCGATCAGCGACGGCGTGACGCCGAAGCGATGGTCCGACTTGCGGTCGCGGTACTCGATGCCCAGCACCGACTCCATCTTGCCGACGAAGATCGACGTTCGCTGGGACGTCGTGGGCAACCATTCCAGCTGGGCCAGGTCCAGGTCGAACACGTCGCCCAGCGAGAAGTTGCTGCCGGTGCGGGGCGTGAAGTTTACGCTGGTCGTGATGATGGCGTTCGGGGCGGGGCGGGCGCCGAGGCGCAGGTTCACCTCGTTGACGATGAAGCCGGGCGCCCCGCGCGAGTTGACGCTGTCGAAGCGATCGACCCCCGGCGCCGAGCCCAGGTCCGCCACCTCGCCGCGCGAGTTCACGGCGGGCGCCAGCAGGTCGCCCAGGAAGACCCAGCTGTAGTTCGACAGGTTGGGATAGCGGGCGTGCCCGTAGTCCTGGACGTACCCCGAACCGTCGCTCTGCGGGACGAAGAAGCCGAAGTCCACGTACCCGCCCCAGTTCAAGATCTTCTGACTGTTGGTGACCAGCTGTTCGTTCTGCTTGACCTGCTGCGCGACCAGCGCGTCGATGGTCCCCTGGTCGGCCGGCGCTTCCTGCTCGTCCAGCACGGTCGCCGCCTCGTCCGCCGTCATCTCGGGCGGCGTCTCGATGGGCGCGGGGGCCGGCGCGGGGGCGACGGCGGACGAAAGCTGGGCGCGCGCCAGCGATGGCAGCGCGAGCGCGACCGCCAGCGCCAGCGAGAACGCGGTCCTCATGGGGTCACCGCCGCGGGCGGCGGGCACGTCGTCGGGACGCCCACCAGCACGGTGGCCGGCGGCGGCTCGATCAGGTCGGCGGGCCCCGGCACGCCCGACAGCGTCTGCAGGAAGGCCACCAGATCGTCGCGATCCTCCGCCGTCAGCAGCAAGGGAGCCAGCTCGGACGTGCCGATCACGTCGCCCTCGGCGCCGCCCTGATCGTAGTGCCAGACGACGTCGGCCAGCGTCGACAGCGCGCCGTCGTGCATGTAGGGGGCCGTCTGCGCGACGTCGCGCAGGCTGGGGGTGCGCCAGGCCCCGATCCAGCGGGGCTCCGGCGCCGGCGTGACGGGCGGCGGCTGCTCGGGGTTGGCGGCGAAGTTGTCGTCGAAGGCGGTGCCCCGGCGGAATGCCTGCGTGGCCAGCTTCTCGGTGCCGGCGAACGCGCCGAGGGGCAGACATGCCCCCGCCGTGCCCGGCCCGCCGTCACCGCTCGACACGCAGTCGCACTTCGCCGTCGTGCAGGCGGCGACCGTGGGGACGTGCTGGCCCTGCTGGGGAATACCGATGTCGTGGAACTTGCCGTCCGACAACAGCGGCGTGTTGTGACAGTCGATGCAGGAGGCGCGACCGACGAACAGCTTCAGGCCGCGCCGCGCGGCCGGCGGGAAGGCCGCCTCGGCGCCCGGCACGCCGGCCGCGTATTGATCGAAGGGCGAGCCGTCGCTGGACAGCAGCCACTCGTAGGCGGCGATCGCCTTGGCGACGTTCACGTGGGCGCGCGTGACCGTCGCTTGATCGGCGGCCGCCAGCGCGGCGAACTGCTCCTGGTAGGCGGCGATGGCCGCGTCGGCCGCTGGCGGCGCCAGGCGCGCCGCCAGCTCCTGCACGGCGGGACCGTCGGAAAAGACCGCCGCGTAGTCGGCGGCGTAGATCGGGTTCGCGACGACCCAGAAGCTCTTCATGCGGTGGCCGTTCATGGACACGGCGCTCTCCATGACCTGCGCCGCCTGGGCCCACAGCGTGTCCGTGCGCCCGTTCCAGTAGAGGATGGGGTAGTGCGCCGCGTTCAGCGTCTGCTGGATGTTCACGTCGTACCAGCCGGCGCCGATCGACACCGTGTTGGGCTGCGAGGTGAAGTCCGAGCCCGCGTGCCGCGGATCGTGGCAACTGGCGCAGGACAGGCCGATCTGGCCGCAGGTGGTGGGACGGGTGGTCTGCGCGAACAGCCCCAGCGTGTCGACGTCGCTCACGCTGCCCGACAACGCCGGCTCGTGATATAGGCGCCACCCCAGGTTGACCGACGGGATGGCCGACCAGGGCTGCGGCATCAAGGTCCCGTCCAGATCGTCGTTCGCCCCGGCCGCCCGCGCCCGCACCTGCCAGTCGACGATGGGCAGGTAAGCGTTCGAAGCATCCGGCCGCGGCGCCGTCGCCGTGACGTTCGCCAACCCCTTCACCCGCTCCCACTCGTCCCGGGTGAAGAAACACCCCTGATCCCCGCAAGCCGCATCGTCCGCCCACTTCCCACAACCGCCCAGCACCGCAACGACAGCGATCCCGCCGATAAGCCAGCCCCTACACATAAGGCCCGCATCCTAACCGAGCGATCCCCAAAAAGGACCCCAAACCCCCCGCCCGATCCCGACCGGAGGGCCCGGGAACCAGGAGGGCCCGGGAACCCTCCAGGGTTCCCGAAAACCGTGCCGTCGCCAGCGTGCGGTCCCCGTATGCGGGAGGGCCCGGGAACCCTCCGAGGGTTCCCGAAAACCGTGCCGTCGCGAGCGAGTGGTTCCCGTATCGCGTCGAGTGCCGGCGGGCTTGGCCCGACGGCACTCATCGCGGGAGGGCCCGGGAACCCTCCCAGGGTTCCCGAAGAGATGACGCCCATGACTCGCGTCGAGAGTCGACGGGCTCTGCCCGGCGACTCTCATCGCGGGAGGGTTTGGGAACCCTCTCAGGGTTCCCATTGGGATTGACCCTCAGCAGCGGATGAATATGCTCTGCCGCCAGCCGACCCCCGTCATCGGCCAACCCGCCCGAAAGCTCGACATAAAAAAATGGCAGCCGTCGATGTTCCGCTGAAGAGGCTCAAGTTCGGTCAAACGTCCCGCCGCGATGCCTGGTGGGCCATGCCGTTGCTGACGTTCGTGGTGTTCACCTCGTTCGTGGTGTACGTCACCTGGGCGCTGTTGCAGGGCGAGAACTACTGGTCGGGCAACTACCTGTCGCCCCTCTACTCGCCGGAGCTGTTCGGCCTGTCGCCGCACGCGGTGTTCGGCGCGCCGCCGCCCTGGTTGACCGGGCTGTTCCCGCCGTTCCTGCGCTACTCGCCGGCGATGCTGATCCTGATCTTCCCGCTGGCGTTCCGCATGACCTGCTACTACTACCGCGGCGCCTACTACAAGGCGTTCTGGGCCGACCCGGTGAACTGCGCCGTGGGCGAGCCGCGCAAGAGCTACCGGGGCGAGCAGAAGCTGCCGCTCATCATCCAGAACATTCACCGCTACGCGCTCTACTTCGCGCTCGCGTTCATCGTCCTGCTGTCGATCGACGCCTGGAAGTCGCTGTGGTTCTTCGACAAGGCGACAGGCGGCGAGAAGTTCGGCCTGGGCGTGGGCTCGCTGATCATGATCACCAACGTGGTGTTGATCGGCGGCTACACGCTCGGTTGCCATTCGCTGCGCCACCTGGTGGGGGGCCTGTACGACGTGCTGTCGCGCCGGCCCATCCGCAAGAAGGCCTACGACTGCGTCAGCTGCCTGAACCGGCACCACCCCAAGTGGGCGTGGTGCAGCCTGGTGTGGGTCGCCTGGACCGACATCTACATTCGCCTGTGCGCCACCGGCGTGATCACCGATTGGAGAATCTTCTAAAATGCCCGTCGAGTACCAGACCCACGAGCACGACGTCATCGTCATCGGCGCGGGGGGCGCGGGTTTGCGCGCCGCCATCGAGGCGTCGGCGGCCGGCGTGTCCGTCGGCCTCATCTGCAAGTCGCTGCTGGGCAAGGCCCACACCGTCATGGCCGAGGGCGGCATGGCGGCGGCGATGGCGAACGTCGACGATCGCGACTCGTGGAAGGTGCACTTCGCCGACACGATGCGCGGCGGCCAGTACATCAACAACTGGCGCATGGCCGAGCTGCACGCCCAGGAGGCCCCCGCGCGCGTGCGCGAGCTGGAGGCCTGGGGCGCCGTCTTCGACCGTACCCGCGACGGCAAGATCCTGCAGCGCAACTTCGGCGGCCACCGCTACCCCCGCCTGGCGCACGTGGGCGATCGCACCGGCCTGGAGATGATCCGCACCCTGCAGGATCACGGCATCCACCAGGGCATCAAGGTCTACATGGAGCACACGGTGACGGCGCTGCTGAAGGACGGTGACCGTGTCGTGGGGGCCTTCGGCTACGACCGCGAGCGCGGCTACCCGCGCCTGTTCCGCGCCGGCGCCATCGTGCTGGCGACGGGCGGCATCGGCCGCGCCTTCAAGATCACCTCGAACAGCTGGGAGTACACCGGTGACGGCCACAGCCTGGCCTACCAGGCGGGCGCCGAGCTGATGGACATGGAGTTCGTGCAGTTCCATCCCACCGGCATGGTGTGGCCGCCCAGCGTGCGCGGCATCCTGGTCACCGAGGGCGTGCGCGGCGAGGGGGGCGTGCTGCGGAACAAGGACGGCAAGCGGTTCATGTTCGACGACGTGCCGGAGAACTACCGCAACCAGACGGCGAAGGATCCGGAAGAAGGCTGGCGCTACACCCAGGGCGACAAGAACGCCTGCCGCCCCCCCGAGCTGCTGACGCGCGACCACGTCGCCCGCTGCATCAACCGCGAGGTGAAGGCCGGCCGGGGCAGCCCTCACGGCGGCGTGTTCCTGGACATCGCCTGGATCAAGGAGAAGCTGCCCAACGCCTCCGAGCACATCAAGAAGAAGCTGCCCAGCATGTACCACCAGTTCATGCAACTGGCGGGGCTGGACATCACCGCCGAGCCGATGGAGGTCGGTCCCACCACCCACTACGTGATGGGCGGCGTGCGCGTCGACGGCGACACGCAGATGTCCACCGTGCCGGGGCTGTTCGCGGCCGGCGAGGTCGCGGCCGGCTTGCACGGCGCGAACCGCCTGGGCGGCAACTCGCTGTCGGATCTGGTGGTGTTCGGCAAGCGCGCCGGCGAGCACGCGGCGAAGTTCGCCAAGGAGAACCGCGCCATCACGCCGGCGGCCGATCAGGTCGAGGCGGCGGCGCGGGCGCTGCTGGAGCCGTTCGACCGGGGCGCCTCCACCACCGGCGGCGGCGAGGGGCCGTACAAGATCCAGTACGAGCTGCAGGACATGATGCAGGAGAAGGTCGGCATCGTGCGGACCGAGGCGGACATGCAGGCGGCGCTGGAGGGGATCCAGGCGCTGAAGACCCGCGCCGCGAAGGTGGGCGTGGTGGGCAACCGCGAGTACAACCCCGGCTGGCACACGGCGCTGGATCTCAAGAACCTGCTCACCTGCGCCGAGGCCGTCACCCGCTGCGCCATCGAGCGCAAGGAGAGCCGAGGCGGTCACTTCCGCGACGACTTCGACCAGAAGGATCCGAAGTACGCCACGTTCAACAACGTCGTCAAGAAGGGCCCCGGCGGAAGCATGGTGCTCGAGCGGCGACCCATCCCCGAGATGCGCGCCGACCTGAAGCAGGTCGTCGAGGAGAACAAGTAAAAATGGCCAAGGCCACTTTTCGAATCTGGCGCGGCGACGCGAACGGCGGCGGGTTCAAGGACTACCAGACCGAGGCGGGCGAGGGGATGGTGGTGCTGGACGCCGTGCACGCCGTGCAGGCCGACCAGGCAAACGATCTGGCGGTGCGCTGGAACTGCAAGGCGGGCAAGTGCGGCTCGTGCTCGGCCGAGATCAACGGCATGCCCAAGCTGATGTGCATGACGCGGCTGTCGGACCTGGATCTGTCCCAGCCGGTCACCATCGAGCCGATGCAGGCCTTCCCCAAGATCCGCGACCTGGTGACCGACGTCTCGTGGAACTTCCGGGTCAAGACGACGATCAAGAAGTTCGAGCCGCGCAAGCCGGACGCGGCGGACGGCACCTGGCGCGTCGATCAGGCCGACGTCGAGCGGCCGCAGGAGTTCCGCAAGTGCATCGAGTGCTTCCTGTGTCAGGACGTCTGCCACGTCATCCGTGACCACCAGAAGACGGACGAGTTCATCGGGCCGCGCTTCCTGGTGTACGCGGCGGCGCTGGAGATGAACCCCATCGACGCCGCCGACCGCGTCGACGACCTGAAGCACAAGCACGGCATCGGCTACTGCAACATCACCAAGTGCTGCACCAAGGTGTGCCCCGAGCACATCACCATCACCGACAACGCCATCATCCCGCTGAAGGAGCGGGTGGCGGACCGGTTTTACGATCCGATCAAGCGCCTGTTCCGCGTGTTCAGCGGCAACAAGTAGGCGCGGCCGGCGTCACATCGGCACGTAGGCCCGGCGCGCCGGCGTGGAGAGGATGCGGTTCTCGGGCAGCACCAGCGCGGACAGCGCGCCGCCGTAGACGCAGCCGGTGTCCAGCCCGGTGGCGAAGGGGTGGCGTTGCAGGCCCCGCACGGCGTCGTGACCGAACACCACGTGCTGCGGGCCGGGCCACACGCTGGCCCAGGGCACGCCGTCGCTGATGCGCTTCGAGGGCTCGCCCTCCGGGGTGATACTGCGCAAGTTCAGCAGGAACTTCCGCGGTTGCTGGTCGAGGGGCACGCCCGGCACCAGGCCCCCGTGCACGGCGATCGCGTTCACCTCCGGCACCGGAATGGTCAAGGGCAGGTTGGCCAGCAGGGCCCAGTCGGCCTCCTTCAAGGTGGCCGCCACCCGCGCGTGCTCGCCGATGTCGGGGTCGCTGGCGGCGGACGCCTCGTGTCGGGCCAGGCTCAGCACCTTCGCGTCGTGGTTACCCAGCACCGCGCGAAAGCCGTGCTCGCGTAGCAGCGCCAGCACGCCCTGCGAATCGGGCCCCTTCGCCGTGAGGTCGCCGACCAGGATCACCTGATCCTGCTCGTGCGGGTGGGACTGTCTGGCGCGGTCGAGGTCGACGCCGGCCAGGCGCAACACCGCCATCAGCTCGTCCAGGCAGCCGTGCACGTCGCCCACGAAGATGGTGCGGCGGCCGTCCGCGCCGGGGTGCCTGCGCACGTCACTTCCCCTGCGCGGCGAAGTGCGCGCGCAGCTCGTCCGAGGCGCCGTGGATGGCGTGCTCCAGCGCCTCCGTCTCCATCGCCGCCTGCATGGCGGGCCGGAAATACCGCTTGTAGCGCTGCACGCTCGCTTCGCCGGTCGACATCATGATCATCGCGTTGCCACGTCCGGTGCTCAGAATCAACTCTACCGCGCACTTCACCTCGATCATGTCCGCGTGCGTGGACGTGGCCAGCACCTTGATGGCGCCGTCGACGGCCAGGCCGCCCGGGGCGTGCTTCTTGATGCTGCTCAGGTCGTAGGCGACGACCCGCCGCATGTGCTCGCGCAGCTGCGGTGAAGCCCTGCTGGTGCGATCCCCCATCGCCTTCACGGCGATGACCGCCTCGGCCTGATTCGCCATGAGGGCCCGCAGGGCCGCGGCGGCGTGGCGCCGCACGAAGGGACTGCCGTCCTTGCCGGCAACCTCCAGGCCCGGGCGGGCCGTCTCGTCCCCGATCGCCCCCAGCGACTCGGCGGCCATGGCCCGCACGACGGGGCTTTTGTCCGACAGGGCCCGCAGCAGGAAGGGGACCGCACGCGAATCTCCCAGCCTGCCCAGGACCAGGGCGGCCTGCGTGCGCACCTTTTCTGACCGGGCCCCCAACAAGTCAGCGGTGGCGACGTCGAACTCGCCGCCGCTGGCGCCGCGCCCGGCCCACCCCAGCGTGGGCGCCATCAGCGCGAACGCGGCCAGGGTGGCCAGCAACGCGCGTCGGAGGTAGCGGGCCAACCCCCATATGGTGGACCCGGCCCGCTCTACCGGTCAACGGGAATTGTGAGCGGGACTACCGTGCCTGCTCCGACGACTACTCCGATTTGGGGGGACTCTCGATCTTGCCCTTTGGCTCGTCGTGCGTGTCCGTGTCGATCGACTTCTTGAAGTTCTTGATCGCCTTCCCCAGCCCATCACCGAGTGCTGGCAGCTTCGTCGCGCCAAACACGACCGTCACGATGACCAAGATCATGACCAATTCGCCCATTCCCAGTCCGAACGGCATGGTGGTGTTCTCCTTTGGCGCGCAATCTAGCATCTCCCTTCGCCTGGCGCTTGGAAGACGTCGAAAACTGTCCTGTCCCGATCGCTAGAACGTGCCCCACGCCGCCAGCGCGTTCGGCAGCACGGTCACGCCGACGGTCCGCGGTGCCGGCGCCGCCGCCGCCCGGGGGCTGTCGGTGGCGCGCGCGGGAAGGAGGATGAAGACCAGGCCAGTGGCGGCCACGGCGGCGCCGATGGCCAGGCCCTCGATGCCCCAGGCCTTGCTGTCGTTGAAGCGACCGCAGATGCCGTCCATGCAGTCCTTCCCCTTGCCGTCCACGGCCAGGTAGTAGGCGCCGATGCCCATGCCCGCGGCGCCCGCTCCCACCGCCACCCACGGCAGAATGCGCCGCCAGCGCGGCCGCGTGGCCGACCGCGGCGCGGCCTTGCCTCCGGCATCGCTCACCAGCGGGGCCGGGGTGGCCGTCCGCTGGGGGGCGGGGCGCGGGGCGTGATCGAGCGCGGTCTTCAGCGCCGACGCGGCGATGTTGACGGCGTCGGCGGCGTCCTTCTCGGTGCAGATCTCGCAGACGTCGTCCCGCGCCACCAGCGTGTTACCGGTCTGGGCATCCTCCAGCACCAGGTGCAGGCGGTAGGTGCTGCCATCGACCTGACAGGTCCCACGCAGCAGCGTGTCCGGTCCGGGCTCGCCGGGCGACGCCGGCACGCGCGCGACCACCTTCGCACCGGCGGCCGCCAACCCCGCGGCGGCTGCCGCTTCCAGGTCGGCGGTCAGGCTTCTGGGCAGCGTCCCGGGGCCGATCTCCACGACGCTGAACGTGGCGGTCGGCGCGGGGGCAGGCGCGGTCGGGACGACGTCCGCGGCCCGCGCTGGAATGCTCGCGACCAGGAAGGTCGCCGTCAGGGTCGTCGAGAGGAGAGATGACAGACGCACGGGGCGATGCTCGGGAGGTTCGCCTCCGTTGTCAAATCTCCTCATCTCTATTTGCGGTCAGGGTAGCCCGGGCGTGGGAACGCGCAGCTCGAACACCGCGTGCAGGGTGGTGACGTACATCGTGCGCCGGTCGGCGCCGCCGAACGTGCAGTTCGAAGGGCGGAACGGGACGGGGATCCGGCCCAGTTCGTGGCCCGCGGGATCGAACACCACGATGGCCTTCACGGCGTCGTCGTTGTTGGTGACGTACAGATTGCCGGTGTCGTCGACGCAGATTCCGTCAGGGACCTTGAAGCCGCCGGGGACGGTGGCGCCGTCGATCAGCAGCACGGGCTGGCCGGCCGCGCCGCTGCCATCCAGCGGCAGGCGCCACACCTTGGCCTGGGTGTCGCTGCCGACGTACAGCGTGGCGCCATCCGGCGACAGCGCGATCCCGTTCGGCTTCTGCAGCTCCAGCACGCGCGACAGCTCGCCGGTCGGCGACACGCGGTACACGGCCATGGGGGCGTGGGCGCCGTCGGGCCGGACGCCCCAGTCGCTGTCGGTGAAGTAGATGTTCCCGTCGGCCCGGACCACCACGTCGTTGGGCGCGTTCAACGCGGGGCCGTCCGCAGCCGGCCAGCGCGAGGCCAGGACGGTCAGCTTGCCGTTCGACTTCGCGTCTTGCTCGATGCGCACCAGCCGGCCGTTGTAGCGCTCGGTGGCGATGAGACGGCCCTGGGGATCGACCGCCAGGCCGTTCGTGCTGGTCGGGCTGGTCTCGGGCGTGGCCACCACGGTGTAGGCACGCACCGAGGGATCGAAGCGGTAGATGTGCGCGGCGTCGCCGTTCTTCTCGACGACGTCCGAGAACAGCAGCGCGTGCTGCGCCGCCACCCACAGCGGGCCCTCCAGCGACTCGAAGGCGCCGGTGGTGGGCTCCGGCAGCGCGGTCGCCGGGCCGGCGCCGGGGAAGCTGCCGTTCGTCGGGGCGGCCGGGGCAGGCGCGCCCTGGCTGGTGGCGCACGCGGCGAGCGCCGCCAGCGGAACGACGGCGAGGAGGGAGAGCTTGGACAGGGGGCGGGTCGACATGGGCCGCATGAAATCACGGACGCCTTCGAGTGACCAGCCGGGCGGCGAGAGAAAAGAGGCCCCCCGGCTGGTCGCACGAGGCGTTCCGGTTCCCGGTGCGGGCTCGCGAGCATCCGGTCCGTCGGTTTCCCGCGGGAACGGCGTTCCCGCGGCGGGGCAGTCGTCGTTTTGACGGCGAGCGCGCTATCTTCCCCGCGAATGACGTCCCCTTCGTCCGCGCCGGCGGAGCTGCTGGCACTCGGCTGGACCGACGAGCTGGCGGCGGCGCTGGCCGCGCTGGAAGGCCCCGGGTGGGCCGCCGCGCGCGTGTTCTTCGATGGTCGCGGGGTGCTGGCGCTGGCGAACGGCGCGGGTGACGAGTGGCCGGCGCGCGTCTCGGGGCGGCTGCGGCACCGCTGCCGCACGTCCGCCGACCTGCCGGTGGTGGGGGACTGGGTCGCCTATCGCCCCGCCGAGGAGGTCGAGCCCACCACCGTGCACGCCGTGCTGCCGCGCCGCACGCGCATCGCGCGCAAGGTCGCGGGCGAGCGCTCGGACGAGCAGGTGCTGGCGGCCAACGTCGACACGGTCGTCATCGTGATGGGGCTGGACGGAGACCTGAACCCGCGCCGGCTGGATCGCTATCTGACGATGGTGCGGACGGGCGGCGCGCGGCCGCTGGTCGTGCTGACGAAGGCGGACCTGATCGCTCCGGCCGCGCGCGACGACGACGAGCTGCGCGCGGTGACCGTCGACGTTCCCGTGGTGACCACCGGGCTGGGCGACACCGCGCTGCCGGCGCCCCTGGTCGCCGCGCTGGAGCCGGCGCGCACGCTCGTGCTGGTGGGCTCGTCGGGGGCGGGGAAGTCGACGCTGATCAACCGCATCCTCGCCCGTGACGTGCAGCGCACGGCCGCGGTGCGCGAGTCCGACCGGCGGGGCCGGCACACCACCACCAACCGGCAGATGTTCATGGTCCCGGGCGGCGCCTTGATCATCGATACGCCCGGCCTGCGCGAGATCCAGCTGACCGCCGGGGACGACGGGGGTGAGGCGTTCCCCGACATCCTGGCGCTGGCGGCGGAGTGCCGCTTTCGCGACTGCAACCACGCGGGCGAGCCCAGCTGCGCCGTCCAGGCGGCGCTTGACGCAGGCCGGCTAGACCCGGAGCGCCTGGCCCGGTTTCGCCGCCTGGCCGGCCCGTCCCCCGGGCGCCCGCGCCGTCGCGGTCACGCTGGCTGAGGTCGGGCGGCACCGCCGGGAGGTCGCGAAATCGTTCGGAATGGACGCGCCGGGCCGGGGTCCGGCGGCGTTCCCGGGGACGGGCCCCGGCGGGGTAAAGGACCAGGCCCGGAATGTCGATGACCGGGGCGATGGATTCCTTCGCCGAGACCAACGAGTCCGAGTCGATCGACCCGGAGCTCGTGGCCGAGTCGACCGAGCCGCAGTACGCGCCCGAGCGGCGCGCCACGCCCGTGCCGCCGGACTCGTCGGCGATACCGATCGGAACGCCCGCCATGTCAGGGACGCCCGCCAGGTCCGGGACGAATGAACGTTCACGCCGGCCCACGCTCGCGTCGCCGATTCCCGCGCTGATGGCGGCCTCGATGCGCATGCAGGGACCGGCGGCGGACGGTAACAGCGGCGCCAGCCTGGCCCCGGCGAACGGGGCCGGGGATGGCGTGCCGATGCTGGCGGAGCCCCAGATGACGTCGAAGCTGGGCGAGCACACGCGCGCCGTGCTGTTGCAGGGCGAATCGGACTACGTGGTCGAGATCGAGGACACGCACACCGACCTGCAACCCGAATCGTCCCCCGTCCCGGTCGAGCACGACCTGGAGGACACGAACAGCGATCCGTAGCCTAGCCGGCGGGCGAGGGGGCCAGGCCCAGCCTGACCAGCGCCTGATCGATCTGGCGTTCCAGCGCGGAAAGATCGCCGTCGTTGTCGATAACGGCCGTCGCCACGCGCCGCTTGTCGGCCATGGGCAGCTGCGCCGCCATCCGCGCCCGCACCGTCTCGGCCGTCGCGCCGTCACGCGCCATCACGCGGGCGATCCGGACGTCCTCGGGCGCGTCGACCACCAGCAGGCCGTCCAGCTCGCCGTGACGCCCGGTCTCCACCAGCAGCGACGCTTCGTAGAAGGCGGCGCGGTGCCCCGCCGCCGCCAGCGCCGCCGCGCGCGCGTTGGACAGCGCCACGATGCGCGGGTGCAGGATCGCCTCCAGGCGCGTCCGGGCGGCCGGATCGGCGAACACGCGCCGGGCCAGCCGGGGGCGGTCCAGCCGGCCGTCGGCCCCGATGACGTCGGGCCAGGTCGCGGCGATCTCGGCCAGGGCAGGCGTTCCCGGCTCGACGGCGACCCGCGCCAGCTCGTCGGCATCGATGACGGGGAAGCCGCGCGCTGTCAGGAAGCGGCCTACCGTCGATTTGCCGGTGCCGATCCCTCCCGTCAGGCCGATCAGCCGCAATCCCGCCGCCGAACCGGTGGCCAGACGGCCGTCAGGGCTCTTCGAAAGTCCCGTCGTCACGGGGGCGATGCTACCCTACGAAGGTGACCCGTCCTCCTGTCGTTGCCCCTCGCGTTCAGTCAGCGGTCTTCGTGGCCGAGACGCGCGCGCTCGCCTCGTTGCCGCCGGTCGGCCCACCCGAGGTCGCCATCGCGGGCCGCTCGAACGTGGGGAAGTCGACGCTGCTGAACAAGGTGGCGGCCCGCAACGCGCTGGCCCGCACGTCGAAGACGCCCGGCCGGACCCGCGGCATCGTCTTCTACGACCTGCGGTTCGCGGACGGCGGCGGCGCGTGGCGGGACGTCCGGCTGGCCGATCTGCCCGGCTACGGCTACGCGCAGGTGTCCCAGACCGAACGGGCGTCCTGGCAGCCGCTGATCGAGGGCTATGCCGAGCGGCGGCCCACCCTGGCGCTGTTCGTCGTGCTGGTCGACGCCCGCCGCGGCATCGCCCCCGAGGAAGCGCAGCTGCTGGAGTGGCTGGGGACGCTGACCGTGCCGGTGCAGCTGGTGTTCACCAAGGTCGACAAGATGTCGGCGAGCGAGCGCGGGACGCTGCGCACGGCGTTCGCGTCGTCCGCGAAGGACGTGCTGCCGGCCGGCTCGGCGCGGCCGCTGCTGGTGTCCGGTGAGACGGGGGAGGGGGTCGCCGAGCTGTGGGCCGCCATCGCGCGCTCGCTGCCTGCCGACCCCGCGGCCGCTCCCGCGCCCGAGATTGCACCCGCCAAGCCGTCCGCGTAATTTTTTCGGGTTCCTGCCTGGCTCATCATTGGTCTTCTTGTTGTTTGCGATGGCGCTCTCGAAAGCTCCCCAGCCGGTCGAAATCATGGCCATGGACCGCGCCGACATCGACGCGGTGATGGAGATCGAGCGCCTGTCGTTCCCATCGCCCTGGGCGCGCGAGGCGATCATCGAGGAGCTGGCGCGGGCCTGGGCGCGCGTCGACGTGGTGCGCGACGCCACCACCGGTGTGCTGGCAGCCTTCGCGAACTACTGGCTGGTGGCCGACGAGCTGCACATCCTGAACATCGCCACCCACCCGCAGTGCCGGCGCCAGGGGCATGCCACCCGCCTGCTGGCGCACATGATCGAAGTGGCGCGCGCGGTACCCTGCCGCCTGATGACGCTGGAGGTGCGCCGTTCGAACGTGTCGGCGCAGCGGCTCTACCGGCGCTTCGCGTTCCGCTCGGTGGGCGTGCGGCCGAACTACTACGCCGAGAATCAGGAAGACGCCATCGTGATGCTGCTGGAGCTGTCCTGACGTGAACCTCGCCCGCCGTTTTCTGCGCCGGTCCAGGCGCGGTTCAGTGACCGCCGGAGCCCGCCGCGCCTTGCTGGTCTGGGCCATCTTGACGGCGCTCGCCTGGGCGCCCGGCGTCTGGGCGCGCGAGCCGATCGTCACCCGGTTCGACGTCCCGGACAACCGCATCGCCATCACCTTCGACGCCTGCGCCACGAAGACGCACGGGTACGGCTTCGATCGGCACGTGTACCGCATCCTGCAACGCGAGCAGGTGCCGGCCACCATCTTCGTGTCGGGGCGCTGGGTCGAGTTCCACGCGAGCGTCATGACCGAGCTGGCGGCCGATCCGCTGATCGAGTTCGGCAACCATTCGTACGACCACCCGCACATGTCGCGGCTGGGAAACGACGACATCGAGCGCGAAGTTGACGAGACGGAGGCGGTGCTGGGCCGCTACGGCAAGCACGGGGTGGCGTTTCGCCCCCCCTTCGGCGACTTCAACGCGCGCGTGCTGGACGTGGTGCGCGAGCGTGGCCTGCCGGTCGTGTCCTGGGACGTGGTCTCCGGCGATCCGGCGGCGGCCACCACGACCCAGGGCATGATTCACGAGGTCGAGCGCCGTACGCGGTCCGGATCGATCGTCATCTTTCACATCAACGGCCGTGGCCTGAAGACGGCGGAGGCGTTGCCGACCATCCTGCGCGAGCTGAGGTCCCGCGGGTTCTCGTTCGTGCACCTGTCGGAGTTGCTGGGCGCGCCGCCGGCGGCGCCCGTGCTCGCGTCGGCGGTCGCGCCGCAATCGCCGGCGGCCGCCCCGCCACGGGCCTCGTACGCCGTGCCACCACCGGCGCCCGTTGCCGCGCCCGCGCTCACGTCGTCGGCCGCCAGCGTGCACGAGCTCTTCTCCGGGCCGGCTGCCGCGCCCGCGATCGCCGAACCCTTCGTGCTTCGGCCGGAGATCGCGCCGCAGATCGTCCCCGAGCCGGCGACCGTCCAGCCGCCGCCGTTTCGCGCCGCCGTGGGGCTCTCGCGCGCGGCGTCGGCCGGCCCGGCCCGGGCCCCCGATGGGCGCCCCCCGCCGCCGATGATCGAGACGGCCGGGCACGCGCCGACCGCGGCCAGCATGCGCTGGGCGGCAGGCGCCGCGAAGCGTGTCCCGCCAACCAGTCGGGAGTCCGGCGAGGGCGCTCGCGCCGTCCCGCGATGACGCCAGGGGCGCTCGCCGTCGAAGTGCGGACTGCCGGCGCCGCCCTGGCGGGCCGACAGGGTCAGTGGGTGGCGGCGCTCGAGCCCTGGAAGTCGCTGGGGTACGAGGCGCCGGGGCTGTCGCGCTTCCTGCGTCGGGTGGCCGGCGCCGGGAACGTGCTGGTCGCCGTCGAGACGACGCGGCCGGGCGGAAGGGGACGCGTCGCCGGCGTACTGGCGATGCAAGAGGGCGTGCTGCTGGGGCACTTCGTGTCGTTGCTGGCCGTCCGCGCCGAGGCGGCCGGCCGCGGCGTGGGGCGCGCGCTGATGGCGGCCGTCGAGGCGCGCACGCCACCCCGCCGGTGGCTGTACGTCTCGGCCGACGCCGACAACGCGGCGGCGCTGGCCTTCTATCGCAAGGTCGGCTTCAAGCGCGTGGGGCGCCTGCCCGATCTGGTGCGCGAGGGCCGCGTCGAGCTGCTGCTGCGCAAGCCCGTGGCGCGGCCCTCGTGAACGCCCTCAGCGCCGTCGCGCCGGCCCGTCAGCAGCCGGTGGTGCTGCTGCAGGCGCCGTCCGCGCGCTTCGAGACGCCCGCCGCCTGGCGCATGCAGTCGTTGCCGTAGGTCTT
>Ga0207695_10001530_pt1 | contig 38184 bp, 31 predicted proteins | sample KBSC54metaG_FD_184354 | JGI IMG/M metagenome (GOLD analysis project Ga0207695, IMG submission 184354) | Corn rhizosphere microbial communities from Kellogg Biological Station, Michigan, USA - KBS C5-4 metaG (SPAdes) (version 2) | ecosystem: Host-associated > Plants > Roots > Rhizosphere > Soil... | reverse complement strand
CCGCGTACATCACTGGAGCCGTCATCCCCGTTGACGGCGGACTGGGAATGGGTCACTGAGCATGGGAATCCTCGAAGGCAAGCGCATCGTCGTCACCGGTGTGCTCACCGACAGCTCCATCGCCTTCCATGCCGCGCGCATCGCGCAGGAAGAGGGCGCGCAGGTCGTGCTGACGGCGTTCCCGCGCCCCTCGCTGACCCAGCGGATCGCCAAGAAGCTGCCGAACGGCGGGGCGCCGGTGATCGAGCTCGACGTCACCAACGCCGAGCACCTCGCCTCGCTGGCCGACAGCGTGAAGCAGCACATGGACGGCGTCGACGGGATCGTGCACAGCATCGCGTTCGGCCCGCAGGACGCCCTCGGCGGCAACTTCCTGAACACGCCGTGGGAGTCGGTGGCGACCGCGGTGCACGTCTCGGCGTACTCGCTGAAGTCGGTGACCATGGCGCTGCTGGACCTGTTCCCGGAGACCGGCGGCTCGGTGGTCGGCCTGGACTTCGACGCGCAGGTGGCCTGGCCGGGCTACGACTGGATGGGCGTGGCCAAGGCGGCGCTGGAGTCCACCTCCCGCTACCTGGCGCGCGACCTCGGCCCGCGCGGCATCCGCAGCAACCTGATCTCCGCCGGCCCGCTGAAGACCATGGCGGCCAAGTCGATCCCGGGCTTCGAGAAGTTCGACGGCGTGTGGGACGAGCGGGCCCCGATCGGCTGGGACCTGACCGACATGGAGCCGGCGGCGCGCGGCATCGTCGCGCTGCTGTCGGACTGGTTCCCGCGGACCACCGGCGAGGTCATCCACGTCGACGGCGGCGTGCACGCGATGGGTGCGTGAGCGCTCGCCTTCTTCGCCAGGCTGACAGCGGCCGGGCCCGGGTCCTCTCTCACAGGGGAACCGGGCCCGGCCGCTTCTCGATTCGTGCGGTCTTGCGCGCGAGCTTCCGCCCGCCGCCAAATTCCGGCGAACTTGTCGGTGGTCTCGGATAGAAAAGGTGTTGTACCCGCCGCGAAAGGCGGGGACACCATCAATTTGAGGCTGCCGGGTCTCGCCGGATTCGCGATATAGCTTGACAGTCGCAGCACGCGTTATATCGTGTGCTGCGAGCGAATACTGGGCTCGACCTGCGGTCGGCACGGAGGGGAAGCATGAGCGAGGCGGTGAGAGGTACCGAGGACCTGGTCGTCCCGGTCGCCGACGCGGTGCCCGAGGACGGCGCGGCGCAGAAGGGCAAGGGGAAGGACCCGGCGCTCCCGCCGATCCCCAAGGGCGCGTGGGCGGTGATGTTCACCGTGCTCGGCGCCTCGATGATGGACCTGCTGGACGCCACGGTGATGAACGTCGCGGCGCCCTCGATCCAGACCGGGCTGGGCGCTTCGAGCACGCAGTACCAGTGGATCAGCACCGGTTATGTGCTGTCGTTCTCGGTTTTGCTGATCGCCGGCGGCCGGCTGGGCGACATAGCCGGACGGCGCCGGATGTTCCTGATCGGCCTGACCGGCTTCACGATCATGTCCGCGGTCTGCGCCGTCGCGCAGAACCCCGGCGAGCTGATCGCCTCGCGGCTGCTGCAGGGCAGTGCCTCGGCCATGATGATCCCGCAGGGCATCGGCATGATCCGGGAGAAGTTCGGCCGGGAGAACAGTCAGAAGGCCTTCGCGATCTTCGGCCCGTTCATGGGCCTGTCCGCGGCCCTGGGCCCGATGCTCGGCGGCGCGCTGATCACGTACTCGTCGTGGCGCTGGGTCTTCGTGATCAACCTGCCGGTCGGCGTGATCGCGCTCTACTTCGCGGTCAAGGTGCTGCCGACGGTGCACCACCGCGCGGGCGACCGGCCGAAGCTCGACGTCATCGGCCTGATCCTGTGCTCGGCGGCGGTCGGGCTGCTGGTCTACCCCGTCATCCAGGGCCGCGACCACAACTGGGACGCCGGTATCTGGCTGATGATGGCCTCCTCGGCGGTGGTCATGGGCGTCTTCGCCGTCTACGCGCGGGCCCGGCACAAGCGGAACCTGGACCCGTTCCTGGAGACCAGCCTGTTCCGCAAGCGGGCCTTCACCACCGGCACGATGACGATCTTCCTGTTCTTCGGCGCGTGCACCGCCGCCTTCACCATCAGCCCGCTGCTGCTGCAGGTCTCGCTGGGCTGGTCGCCGCTGCGGGCCGGGCTCACCGGCGCGTGGTGGTCGCTGGGCACCATCATCGCGATGGGCGCCGGCCAGGCCTTCGTGAAGAAGACGCCGCGCCGGGTGCTGCACGCCGGCCTGCTCACGCTGGCCGCCGGCATGGCGGTGTCGGCGCTGCTGATCAAGCACTACAACGGCACCTTCTCGCACCTGGGCAAGGACGGCCCGATCTACCACAGCGGCCTGAACAGCTGGAACCTGGCTCCGGCGCTGCTGATCAGCGGCATCGGCATGGGGCTGGTCTTCGCGCCCTTCTTCGGCCTGGTCCTGTCGGCGGTGGACGACCACGAGCTGGGCTCGGCCAACGGCGTGCTCAGCTCCTTCGACCAGCTGGGCAACGCCGTCGCCGCGGCGATCTTCGGCACCCTGTTCTTCAACCGGGTGCAGCACCACGGCTCGCCGTTCGCGGCCACCGAGCTCGTGTACTGGCTCGCGGCCGGGGTCCTGGTGGTGACCTGGGCGCTGGCGTTCACGGTGCCGAAGACGGCGCGGAGCGAGGACGAGATCATGGTGTGACGCCGCGCGGCGTCACGTCTCAAGGACCTGCGAGGGATCGGGGGATCCGGGGGAACCCACCGGGGGAAGCAGGAGGGGAACGGGGAGGAGGTGGCCCGGCGCGTCGCGCGCCGGGCCACCTCCGTGCTCCGGACTTCCGCGGGCGTCGCGCCGACCGCTTGACCTCGCCCCAAGGGCGGGCCCGAGGGTGGGATCCGGGCCGCTCGCAGACGCGGGCGGCCATACCGAACCGATTGAGGACACCGAATCGCGATGCACGAGCATGCTGTGGCGACCGGGGGAGCTCTGCCGGCCGGCGGGGACGCGCTGCTGACCAGCGGCGCCTTCGCCCGCCGCGCCCGGCTGTCGCCGAAGGCCCTGCGGCTGTACGAGCAGCTGGGCCTGCTGGTCCCCGACGAGGTCGACGCCGCCAGCCGGTACCGCCGCTACCATGTGCGCCGCCTGGCCGACGCCCGGCTGATCGTCTGGCTCCGCCGCCTCGACATGCCGCTGGCCGTGGTGGCCGGCGTCCTGGCCGCCGCGCCCGCCGACCGCGAGGCGCTGGTGGCGGAGTACTGGGACCAGGCCGAGGCCAGGTTCGCGGCCCAGCGGTGGGTCGCCGCCCGCGTCCGCGAGCTGGTGTCCGGTCACGAAGGAGGGCACCCGATGTCCCAGGAGATCCTGACCCGCGACGTCCCCGCGCAGCTGGTCCTCACCGAACAACGCCACGTCACCCCCGAAGAACTCCCGGTGTGGATCGGCGAGGCGATGACGCGGCTGCTGACCGCGGCGGGGCCGGCGGGAGGTCCGTCCGCCGAACCGTTCGTCGTCTACCACGGCGAGATCAACCTCGACAGCGACGGCCCCGCGGAGGTCTGCGTCCCGGTGGACCCGGCCCACGCCGCCAAGCTCGACGTCCCGGCCCGCGAGGAGCCGGCGCACCGCGAGGCCTACCTGCGCATCACCAAGGCCCGGGTCGGCTTCCCGCAGATCCTGTCCGCCTATGACGCGGTCTCCCGCTGGCTCGCCGACCACGGTCACACCGGCACGGCGTCGCCGCGCGAGGTGTACTTCACCGACTGGGACAACGCGGGACCCGACGACGAGGTGTGCGATATCGCGTACCCGTTCTAGCCGTTCCGGGTGTGGCGCGGCGGCCGATCGCGGAGGGGGCGGCCGGCCGCCGCTTGCCAGCCCCCTCTTCTGCCCATAAACTTAGCGTGGCTAAACTATGTAAATACCAGAGGGCGGGGTTGTATGACTGCGACGCAAGCTTCCAGCGCGACTGGGAAGGCCTCCCGCGGGCCCGACCATCCGCACTACAAGTGGGTCGCCCTGTCCAACACCACGTTGGGCATGCTGATCGCGACGATCAACTCCTCCATCGTCCTGATCTCGCTGCCGGCCATCTTCAACGGCATCAAGCTCGACCCGCTGCAGCCGTCCAACGTCAGCTACCTGCTGTGGATGCTGATGGGCTACATGCTGGTCACGGCCGTGTTCGTGGTCGCGCTGGGGCGCCTGGGGGACATGTTCGGGCGCGTCAAGATCTACAACTCCGGGTTCCTGGTCTTCACCGTCTGCTCCATCGCGCTCTCGCTCGACCCCTTCCACGGGGCGATGGGGGCGATGTGGCTGATCGGCTGGCGCGTGTTCCAGGCCATCGGCGGCGCGATGCTCATGGCGAACTCCGCCGCGATCATCACCGACGCGTTCCCGGCCGCGCAGCGCGGGATGGCGCTGGGCATCAACATCGTGGCCGCGATCGCCGGCTCCTTCATCGGCCTCGTGCTCGGCGGCGCGCTGTCCGAGTGGAACTGGCGCACCGTGTTCTGGGTGAACGTGCCCATCGGCCTGATCGGCACCGTCTGGGCGTACAAGTCGCTGCACGACACGGGTGTCCGGCAAAAGGCGCGCATCGACTGGTGGGGCAACCTCACCTTCGCCGCCGGCCTCACGTCCCTGCTCGCCGGCATCACGTACGGCATCCAGCCTTACGGCGGCCACACGCAGGGCTGGACCAACCCGTGGGTCGACGCCGGGCTGATCGCGGGCGTGGCCCTGATCGTCGTCTTCTGCGTCATCGAGGCCAAGATCTCCGACCCGATGCTGCCGATGACGCTGTTCCGCAACCGCGCCTTCACCACCGGGAACCTCGCGAACCTGCTCGGCGCCATCGCCCGGGGCGGCCTGCAGTTCATGCTGATCATCTGGCTGCAGGGCATCTGGCTGCCGCTGCACGGCTACGACTACAAGGACACGCCGTTGTGGGCGGGCATCTACATGATCCCGCTGACCCTGGGCTTCCTCGCGGCCGGGCCGGTCGCCGGGCACCTGTCGGACAAGTTCGGGCCGCGGGTGTTCGCCGCGGGCGGGCTGCTCGCCATGGCGGCGTCGTTCGCCGGCCTGCTGCTGATCCCCACGAACTTCTCCTACTGGGTGTTCGCGCTGCTCATCTTCCTCAACGGCATCGGCGGCGGGCTGTTCTCCGCGCCCAACACGTCGCTGATCATGTCCAGCGTCCCGACCCGGATGCGCGGCGCCGCCTCCGGCGCGCGGGCCACGTTCATGAACGCCGGCATGGTGCTGTCCATGGGCATCTTCTTCTCGCTCATGGTGGCCGGCCTGTCCAGTTCTCTGCCGCACACCCTGTCCAGCGGCCTGACCGCGCAGGGGGTGCCGGCCGGGACCGCGACGCAGATCTCGCACCTGCCTCCGGTCGCCACCTTGTTCGCCGCGTTCCTCGGCTACAACCCGATGCAGCAGCTGCTCGGCCCCTCGACGCTGCACGCGCTGCCCGCCTCCAACGCGCAGACGCTGACCGGCCGGGAGTTCTTCCCGCACCTCATCTCCGGGCCCTTCCACGACGGTCTCATGGTCGTGTTCTGGCTCGCGATCGCGATGGCGGTGATCGGGGCGGTGGCCTCGGCCCTGCCGGGCACGACGGCGCAGCCGGAGGAGCAGGCGGTCGCCGAACAGGGCGCTGCGGTCTCCGCTTAAGAAGGTGCGCGGATTGGTGGCCGGTCCGCCCGGCCGCTGATCCGCGCACCCTCTTAGAGTGGTCCTGCGTTGTCCCACGCCGACAGCACGGCGTGGGACCGGCTTGGGGTGCCGGGGGTCGGTAGATTGAGAGTCGCGCGGTGTGTTTCACTGTGCCCCACTTCCGCCTGACCGCTCCGCCTTCAAGTCCACCGTCGCCGGCCTCGCCCCGCGCTCCTGTGAAGGACCCGATGAACTCATCGCCGACCCAGCCCGACACCGAGGTGGCCGCCCGGCTGCGGGTGGCATTGGGCCGCCTGAACCGGCAGCTGCTGCAGCGGCAGTCCGAGGCCAGTTTCGCCCAGCTGTCCGCCCTGTTCGTGATCGAGAAGTGGGCTCCCATCCGGATCGGGGACCTGGCGCAGCGGGAGAAGGTCGCCGCGCCGTCGATGACCCGCACGCTCAGCGGCCTGGTCGCGGCCGGCTGGGTGCAGCGCGAGCCGGACCCGGACGACGGCCGCTCGTTCATGGTGACGCTGACGCCCGGCGGCGAGGCGCTGATCGCCAAGGTGCGCAAGCAGCGCACCGCCGCGCTGGTGCAGGGAATGGAGCGGTTGACCGGGCCGCAGCTGGAGGCGCTGCACGCGGCCGTGCCGGTCCTGGAGCAGCTCGCCGACGAGGTCGAGCCCAAGCAGCGCTGAGCCCGCCGGCCCGCCGCGTCCCCCGGCCGGGCCACGCCGGGCCGGACCCCGCCCGCGATCAGCAGGACAACGATGGGAGACTGGGCAGCATGACGGCAGCAAGCGAGGAGCCCCAGGTCTCCGTTCCCGACACGCCGGCCGAGGCCGAGTGGCCGCCGCGCGAGTGGCGCGAGGCCCAGCGTGGCACCGGCGCGAGCAGCATGTACAAGCTCCTCGGTGCGATCGGCCTGATCATGGTGGTCCTGGTCGTGGTGTCGTTCTGGGGCTTGGCCAACGGCTGATGCGGCACACTCTGATCCTGCTCCGGCACGCGAAGTCCGACTGGCCCGACGGCGTCCCCGACCACGAGCGCCCGCTGACCGGCCGCGGCCGCCGCGACGCCCCGCGCACCGGCGCCTGGCTGGTCGAGAACGGCCGGGTCCCGGACCGGGCCGCGGTCTCGACCGCGCTGCGCACCCAGGAGACCTACGAGCTCGCCGCCGAGGCGTTCCCGGCCAGTCCGGAGGTCGAGCTCACCGACGATCTCTACGCCGCCTCGGCGGGGGAGATGCTCGAGGTGATCCGCCGGACGCCCGAGGGAGTCGGGACCCTGATCGTGGTCTCGCACAACCCCGGGACCCAGTACCTCGCGCTGGCCCTGGCCGACGAGACGCACCCGGACCTGGTGGCGAAGGTTCACGCCGGGTACCCGACGAACACCCTGACGGTGCTGGAGTTCGACGGGGAGTGGGCCACGCTGGATCCGGCCGCCGCCTCGATCGTGGCCGTGGAGTCGCCGCGCGGCTGAGCCGGCTCGGGAGCCCGGACCGGACTGGCTTGACCGGGTCGGAGCGAGTGGCTTGAACGGGTCGGACGGATTGGCTCTGATCGATCGGTCCTGTCGGCCCGGTCGGTTCAGCTCGGCCGGATGCAGCCGGGCCGGCTCGGGAGGCCGGTTCGGACCGCTCGGCTCAGGCCGCCGGCTGCACCCGCTGCGTCTTCAGCGGCCGCTCGGCCGGGGCGGTCTCTATGGCCTCCTCCGAGGCGTCCGCGACCTCGACCTCTTCGCGGGTGATCCCGAGCAGGTACAGGATCGTGTCCAGGAACGGCACGTTCACCGCGGTGTCCGCCTGCTCCCGCACCACCGGCTTGGCGTTGAACGCCACCCCGAGCCCGGCCGCGGCCAGCATGTCCAGGTCGTTGGCGCCGTCGCCGATGGCCACGGTGTCGGTCACCGGGATGCCGGCGGCCTCGGCGAACTCCCGCAGCGCCGCCGCCTTGCCCGCGCGGTCCACTATCGGTCCGACCACCCGGCCGGTCAGCCGGCCGTCCTCGCCGATCTCCAGCGTGTTGGCCAGCGCGAAGTCCAGGCCGAGCTCGTCCCGCAGCGAGTCGGTGACGTGCGTGAAGCCGCCGGAGACGATGCCGACCAGGTAGCCCAGGCGTTTCAGGGTGCGGACCAGCGTGCGGGCCCCGGGCATGAGCCGGACCGAGGTGCGCACGTCCTCCAGCGCGGCCGCGTCGAGCCCTTCGAGCAGGGCGACGCGCTCGCGCAGGGACCCGGCGAAGTCGAGTTCGCCGCGCATCGCGCGCTGGGTGATCCCGGCGACGGCCTCCAGGCAGCCGGCGCGGGCCGCCAGCTCCTCGATGACCTCGCCCTCGATGAGCGTGGAGTCGACGTCCATGACCACCAGGCGCTTGGCCCGCCGGCTCAGGCCGGCCGGCTGCACCGCGATGTCGGCGTGCTCCTCGGCCGCGACCCGGGCCAGCCGCTCGCGCAGCAGGTCGGGGTCGGCGCCGGAGACGTCGAGCTCGATCGCGGTCACCGGGTACTTGGCCAGCCGCACGATGCGGTCGATGTTGCCGTGGCACTCGGCGATCTCGCGGGCCAGCGCGGCCATCGCCGAGGGCAGCAGCGGGGCGCCCAGGACGGTCACGTGGGTGCGGCCCTCGCGGCGCTTGCGGTTGTCGCCGAGGCCGGTGACCACCTCGACGTCGAGCTTCTCCGCGGCGGCCCACTTGTGCAGCCGCAGCCGGAGCCCGCGCTGCCCGTCCGGCTCGGCCGGCGCGCCGACGAGGACGGCCAGGACCAGCCGGCCGCGCACGACGACCTGCTCCACGTCCACGACCGGGACGTCGAAGGCCTCCAGCTCGGAGAACAGGCTCGCGGTGACCCCGGGACGGTCGGCGCCGTACACGGTGACCAGGACGGTTTCGGCGGGCGGCGGCAGGGCGAGCGCGGTGTTCATGGTGTGATCCACGGTACCGGGACGGGCCCGAACCACCGAGTGGTGTCCGGGTGGTGGGCGGCCGGGTGTCCCATACGGGTGATGTCTGGTCTGTCGACAGGTCGGGGCGGTGCTCGTCGTCCTAGCATGGAGACATGGCCGCGGACGATCTGTCCTTCGTCGCCGGGTTCCTCGCCGCGTCCGGGCTGTTCTGGATCGGGGGCGGGGCGCTCTGGCTGGCCGCGTGCGCCCGCAGGCTCTCGCGGGTGCGGCTGCGCCTGGTCGGGGTGCCGGCGCGGGGCGAGGTCATCGGCATGGTCGTGTCCTGCGACGCCTCCGGGGCGGTGCGCAACGCGCCGCGGGTCCGGTACTTCGCCTCGACCGGGCCGCCGGTGGTGACCCGCGCCTACGGCTACCGGCCGCATCAGAGTGTGGCGACGGGCGCGCAGGTGCGGCTCTGGTACGACCCGCTGCGGCCCGAGCGGATCCTGGTGTCGCGCTTCGACCTGAAGTTGCGCGACTGGCTGGAGCTGCTCGGCTCGCTGGCGGTGCTGGCGATCGGCGTCGGGATGGAGTTCGCGGCGCTGACCATGACCTGATGACCTGATGACCTGATGACCTGACGGCCGCTGCGGGCGGTCGTCGCGGTCGGCCTTTCTCGGCCGGCTCTCCTCGGCCTGCTCTCCTCGGTCAGCCTGCGCCGGGCTCCAGGATCGAGTGGTACGCCGCCACCTGCGCCCGCCGCGTCACCCGCTCCAGGCCGACCAGCGCCGAGGCCCGCATCCGGGACTCCAGTGCCGTCACGCTGCCGCCCTCGTCCTGTCCGGCCAGGTCGGCGATCGCGGCCAGGCGCTGCGCCTGGGTCAGGACCTTGACGGCGCGCGGCGGATAGCCCGGCGCCAGCACGGCCTCGGGCGCGCGGCCGTGGCCCCGGATCGCGGCCAGCGCCTCGGCCAGCTCCGGCCGCCAGCGCGCGACGTCGAGCCGGGCCAGCTCCTCGGCCGCCTCGCGCAGCGCGGAGTTCAGCTCGCGCTCGGCCTCCGACAGCGTCGGCACCGGCGCCGCGCCGCTCTCCACCGGCGTCACCGTCCAGCGCACCGCGTGCCCGCGGTCGCCGGCCGGGCCGTAGCCGTCCACCGCCGGCACGATGCCCAGCGCCGGCCCGTCGGTCAGCACCGCCTCGCCGGCCGCGATCGCCGCCTGGTTGAAGGCCGCCGGGCCCTTCAGCCCGAGCGGGTCGCCCGGGCGCGGCAGCGCCAGCCGCAGCCCGGTGACCCCGGCGGCGCGCAGCCGGCCCAGCGCCACGGTCCACCCCACCTCACCGTCCTCGCCCGGCACGCCGGACACCCGGTGCGGCTCGTCGCCGTCCGTCCGGACCTGCTCGGCGGCCGAGTCCAGACTGGTGTGCCCGGCGAGCCACGCGTTGCCCCACGCCACGAGGCGCCCCGACCGGTGTTCGCTCAGCATGGAGACAGGGTACGTCGCGGCGCCGACGTAGTGATCCTGCCTACAGATCGGGCCTGACGGTCCAGCGGTGCGCGGGGCCGCACATATCGGTGGCCTAAGCTATTGCGCGCGAAGATCGAGGCCGCCCCGCGTGAGGAAACTGGTGCCGAACATGACCACCGATGCCCTGTCCGTCGACCCAGACAGCGTCCTCGACCTCGTCGACGTTTCGGTGGTCCGCGAGGGCCGCAAGCTGCTGGACGCGGTGAACTGGACGGTCGGCGAAGGCGAGCGCTGGGTCGTCCTCGGGCCCAACGGCGCGGGCAAGACCACGGTTCTGAACATCGCGGCCACCTCTTTGTTCCCGACCGCGGGCGCGGTGGGCGTGCTCGGCGAGCGCCTCGGCGCGGTCGACGTTTTCGAGCTGCGGCCGCGCATCGGGTACTCCTCCGCCGCGGTCGCCGAGAAGCTGCCGCGCGGCGAGTCGGTGCGCGATGTCGTGATGACCGCCTCCTACGGCATGGTCGGCCGCTGGCGTGAGAAGTACGACGAGGCCGACGCGCAGCGCGCCGACGACCTGCTGGCCTGGTGGGGCATGGCCGAGTTCGGCAAGCGCACCTTCGGCACGCTGTCCGAGGGCGAGCGCAAGCGGGCCCTGATCGCCCGCGCGCTGATGGCCGACCCGGAGCTGCTGCTGCTCGACGAGCCGGCCGCGGGCCTGGACCTCGGCGGCCGCGAGGACCTGGTGCGCCGGCTGTCGCGGCTGGCCTCCGACCCCTACGCGCCGGTCACCGTCCTGGTCACGCACCACGTCGAGGAGATCCCGCCGGGCTTCTCGCACATCCTGCTGGTGCGCGCCGGCGCGGTCGTGGCGGCCGGGCCGATCGAGAGCGCGCTCACCTCCGAGAACCTGACCACCACCTTCGGGCTGCCGCTGAGTGTGGAGCGTTACCAGACTCCCTCCGGCGACCGCTGGTACGCACGCGCGGTGTGACGCCGCCCTGATTCAAGTTCCTGATATCCAGCCGGGACAGGGCGCTATTCCTTCCGTAGCATGGGTTCCATGCACGCGATGGTGTGGGCGGTCGTCGCGGCCGTCCTCGTCCTGCTGGAACTGACCACGACCACGCTGGTGTTCGTCATGCTCGGCATCGGCGCGGCGGCCGGCGCGGTCGCGGCCGGAGCCGGGGCGAACATCGTGGTGCAGTTCGCGGCCTTCGGCGCCGTCTCGATCGGCACCCTGGTCTTCGCCCGCCCGACCGCGATGAAGCGGCTGCACGGCGGTCCCGAGCACCGGCAGGGCATCGACACGCTGATCGGCCGCGAGGCGCTGGTGGTGGAGAAGGTCGACGCGCACGACGGCCGGGTCCGGATTTCCGGCGAGATCTGGAGTGCTCGCGCCTACGACGGGCAGACTGAATACGAGGTCGGCGACCGCGTGGACGTCGCGCAGATCGAAGGCGCCACGGCGCTCGTTCTCTAAGCCGTGCCTGGGATTCCGCACCCCGTTGCGGGGGCAGGACACTTCTCGACAGACCTCGACGGAACGATGTGTGCCGCATACCCCTGCGGCCTTAAGATCGAGCACTGTCACCGGGGGGTGCCTGCCGCCTCCTGACCGCCGGACATCGATGTCGTGTAGGAGGAGTCGACATGGTCGCCACGATCGTCGTCCTCATCTTGATCGCCGCCGCGATCGCGGTGAGCCTGTTCCAGTCCGTGCGCATCGTCGGGCAGGGGACCGTCGCCGTCATCGAGCGCTTCGGCCGCTACACCCGCACGCTGACGCCCGGGCTGCGCATCCTGATGCCGGTGGTGGACCGCGTGCGCGCCATCATCGACGTGCGCGAGCAGGTCGTGCCGTTCCCGCCGCAGCCGGTGATCACCCAGGACAACCTGACGGTCTCCATCGACACCGTCATCTACTTCCAGGTCACCGACGCCCGCGCGGCGGTGTACCAGATCACCAACTACATCCAGGCGATCGAACAGCTCACCGTGACCACGCTGCGGAACATCGTCGGCGGCATGGACCTGGAGCGCACGCTCACCAGCCGCGACTACATCAACAACGAGCTGCGCGGGGTCCTGGACCAGGTGACCGGCAACTGGGGCATCCGGGTCTCCCGGGTCGAGCTGAAGGCGGTCGAGCCGCCGGCGTCGATCCAGGACTCGATGGAGAAGCAGATGCGCGCCGACCGGGACCGCCGCGCGGCGATCCTGTCGGCCGAGGGTTTCAAGCAGTCCCAGATCCTCACCGCCGAGGGCGAGAAGCAGGCCGCGGTCCTGCGCGCCGAGGGCGAGGCCAAGGCCCGCGCGCTGCAGGCCGAGGGCGAGGCGGCGGCGATCCGCAAGGTCTTCGACGCCATCCACGAGGGCAACGCCGACAACCAGGTGATGGCCTACCAGTACCTGCAGCAGCTGCCGAAGATCGCCGAGGGCGACAGCAACAAGCTGTGGATCATCCCCAGCGAGTTCGGCAAGGCGCTGGAGAACGTCGGCGGCGCGCTGGGCCGCTTCGGCGGGACGCCGGGCATGCCGAGCGTCTCCGCGCCGGAGCCGGTGGCCGCCAACGGCAACGCGCTCGGACAGGCCGCGGACACCCAACCGAAGGGGCAGGCGCCGCGCCAGGACCGGCCGCCGCGCCAGCGCGGGACGTCGAGTCCGGCGGACGACGTCTTCTTCAACCAGGACGAGGACTAGACGAGGACTGAGGATCAGCGGAAGGGGCCGGTCGCCAGACCGGCCCCTTCCTTATGCGCTCCTATGCCGCGACGCGCGTCCGGGCCCGCCACGTCTCGGCGGTCACCGACACCGCGAGCAGCGCCGCGCCGGCGGCTCCGATCGCGGTGAGGCGGTCGCCGAGCAGGAGGACGGCCAGGACGGTACCGGTCAGCGGTTCCAGCAGCGCCGTGACGGTGCCGGTGCTCGCCGCCGCCTCGCGCAGGCCGGTGAAGTAGCAGCCGTAGGCGATGGCGGTCGGCACCAGGCCGAGGGCGAGCAGCAGCCCGATCGCGTCCGGTGCCGGCGCGAATCCGGCGCCGGTGGTGAAAGCGGCGGTGCCCACCAGCGCCAGGCCGCCGAATGTGAAGCTGTAGCCGGTCATCACCACCTCGTCGAGGGCGGGCACCGGATTCTTGCCGATGAGACTGATCGCCGAGAACCCGGCGGCGCTGGCGATCGCGCAGCCGGCCCCGGCGGCGAGGTGCGCGGCCGTGATGCCGTGCGGGGGCTCGCCGACCAGCAGCGCCAGGCCCACGACCGCCAGCGAGACGGTCCCCGCCACGCGAGCATCCAGACGCCGGCGTCCGGTCGCCTGCTCGAAGGCCACGACCAGCACGGGAGCGGCGCCGATGGTCACCAGCGTGGCCAGGCTGACGTCGGTCAGCGCCACCGCGGCGAAGTAGCAGGCCTGGAAGCCCGCCGACAAAGCACCGACGGCCGCGATACGCAGCCACGCCTCGCGTCCTCGGGGACGTGCGCGGCCGGTCGCGGCGGCGAAGAGAACGAGCAGCGTGCCGCCGATCAAGAGCCGGTAACCGGCCACGGCGACGGGGGACAGGTGGGTGTGCAGCGACAGCAGGCGTCCGGTGAGGCCGCCGGTGCCCCAGAGCACGCCGGAGAATACTAGGTAGATCAAGGGATCGCTCCTGCGACGCTATGCCCGATGAAAGGCTTGAGACTGTGCTCGATGAAGAGCGGGGAATCAGTCGCGGGAAGCGGGGCGTGACACGTGAACCCGTCGGCTCAACACGCCGGCAGGCGGTCCCTGACGATCAGGTCGACCCCGCTTCTAGGATCCCGGCGGCGGGGTGACCGGGAACAACCGGTGCACGATCAGCGATCCTAACCAACGACCCCCGTGCGGCCAACCGATCTTTCCCGGCTACGCTCGACCATCGGCACGGCGAGAAGGAGGCAGCGGTGGGCATCGGCGAGGTGGCGGCGCTGCTGGGCGTGGGCATGGCGGCCGGCACGATCAACACGGTGGTCGGCTCCGGCACCCTGGTGACCTTTCCGACGCTTCTCGCCTTCGGCTACACCCCGGTGGTCGCGAACGTCACCAACACCGTCGGCCTGGTTCCCGGGGCACTGTCCGGCATCCACGGCTACCGCGCGGAGATCGCGAAGTTCCGGGCCGTCGGCGGACGACGGCTGACGCGGCTGATAGTCGCCTCGCTGTGCGGTGCCGTCATCGGCGCGCTGCTGCTGTTCCTGCTGCCCGCCAAAGCGTTCAAGGCGATCGTGCCGGTGCTGATCGCGCTGGCCCTCGTTCTGATCGTGGTGCAGCCGCGGCTGTCGAAGCGGGTCGCGGCACGGCGGGCGGCCCGCGAGGGCGGGGACGGCGCGCAGGGGGCGCAAGGGGCGGCCGACGGCGCGCTGCGGGGCGGCTGGGGCGTTCTGGCGGCCGTGTTCGGCAGCGGGATGTACGGCGGCTACTTCGGCGCCGCGCAGGGCGTGCTGCTGATGGCCATTCTCGGGTTGACCTACAGCGACCACCTGCAGGTGCTCAACGGGGTGAAGAACGTGCTCGCCTGCGTGGTGAACGCGATCGCGGCCGTGGTGTTCATCATCGTCGGCGCGCTCGGGCTCGGCGGTTCGGAGCACCCGTCGGTGCAGTGGGGCGCGGCCCTGGCGATCGCCGTCGGTGCGCTGGTCGGCGGGCAGATCGGCGCGCGCGTGGGCCGCAAGCTGCCGCCGAAGGCGCTCAGGGGGCTGATCATCGTGGTGGGCCTGGTCGCCATCGGATCGATGGTGCTCTAGCGGCGCGGACCGCTCATGCATAACCGCACAATCGGCCGCACTCCGACGCATAAGTGATCTTCGCCGAATCGTCGGCGCATCCAGCTGATACTACCTATTCTGGTGGCGGTACCGGTGCCGTGCCGCACGTGCATGGCGCCCGTGCACCCGGGTCAGTATTCTGCCGGTGACGGGGGTCACGGGTCTGGCGGTCAGGGGGCGGGACAACCGGGAGTGACAGCAGGATCACAGGATCGGCACCACCGGCGCGGCGGCTCGCCGCGTCACGACATCCCGGCTCACCGCCGGCAGGCCCGTTTCGGAGATTCGTCTTGGGCAAGGTCTCCTATCGCTACGCGCACATCGAGGACCTCGACGCGCCGACCATCTACGCCCTGCTGCGGCTGCGGCAGGAGGTCTTCATCGTCGAGTGGGGCAGCTCGCACCTGGACATCGACGGCCGGGACACCGAGCCCTCCAGCGTGCACCTGTGGGCCGAGCGCGACGGAGACGTGCTGGCCGCCCTGCGTGTGGTCCAGGAGACCGACGACACCCTGCGGATAGAGCGCCTGGCCACCCGCTTCGGCGCGCGCGGTCGCGGCATCGCCGGCCGGCTGCTGGACTACGCGGTGAAGATGGCCGGGGAGCGCAGGCTCCTGATCGACGTCCCGACGGCGCTGGAGCCGTGGGCCGAGCGTTTCGGGTTCGCCCGCGCCGGGGACCCCTTCATCGCCGAGGGTGTCCAGCAGGTGACCATGACCCACTGATGCACGTGCCTTTGCACGTGCGCCGCCGGTCGCGGTGCGCCACCGGCGCGCGATGTGAGATCCGCGCCACGGCCGAACGGGCATGTTCGTCGGCTGGTTTACCCGTTTTTGACTGATTCGCCGCCTCACTTGTGGAACAGGCGGTGTTAGTGTGCGTTGACGTTCCTACAGACGTAATGCGGAGGACCACTCCATGCCCGATCCACGGCGCGCCCGTTGCTTCGCCGTGCCGGCTGTATCGGCCGAGGGACCGGCGTGACCGCCGGCCGGCACGGGGCCGCGGGGCCGGCGATAGCCCAGGCCGCGGCGGCGGTGGCCGTCGTCGGCTACGACGGATCGCTGCCGGGGCCGGTGGTGCGCCGCGTCCTGGAGTCCTCCGAACTGGTGGTGGGGGTGGCGCGCCACCTCGACGGCATCGGCGTCCCCGAGCACGTGCGCCGCGTCCTGCTCGGCGAGGACAACCGTCTGGCCTACGCGCGGCTCACCGCGCACCTGGGCGATCCCACGTCCGGTCCGGCCGTCGTGGTGACCGCCGGCGACCCCGGGTTCTTCGGGGTGCTGCGCGATCTGCGCGAATCAGGCTTCGAAGTCGTCGGCTACCCGGCGCCCGGCCCGGTGGCGGCCACCCTGGGGCGCCTGGGGCTGCCGTGGGACGACGCGGTCGTGGTGTGCGTCAGCGACGACCGGTCGCTGCAGCGGGCCGCCAACACGGCCCGCGCGCACCCGAAGGTGGCCATCGTGGCGGCCCCGGAGTTCCCGCCGCACCGCGTCGCGGCGGCCCTGCGCGGGGCCCAGCGCGCCTTCATCGTGGCCCAGCACCTCGGGGAGTCCGACGAGCGGATCGAGAAGCTCTCGCCGGCCGAGGCGGCCGCCCGCTCCGTCTGGGGCGCCGCCGACGCGATCCTGGTGCTCGACGAGGAGCGGCTGAGCCCGGACTCGCCGCACGACCCGCGCTGGGGCTCGGGCTGGGTGTCGGCCTGGGCCGGCCCGTCGGCCGGCTGGGCGGTGCCGGACAACGCCTTCGTGGCCCGCGGCCCGCAGGTCCTGCCCGCCGAAGTCAGGGCCTTGATACTCGCGCGCCTGGCCCCGCGGCTGGGCGCGATGGTGTGGGAGGTCGCGGCGGGCGCCGGGGCGCTGGCCGTGGAGTGCGCGCGGCTCGGCGCGGCGGTGATCGCCGTGGACCGCGATCCCGACGCCTGCGAGCGGATATCGCTGAACGCGGTGATGCACGGCGTGGACGTCGAGGTGGTCAGCGGGCCGGCGCCGGCGGCGCTGGCCACGCTGCCCCGGCCCGACGCCGTGTTCGTGGGCACCGAACGGGCCGACATCGTGCGCGCCTGCGCCACCACCGGCGCCCGCACGGTCGTCACCGCGGTGACGGCTCTGGACCGGCTGCCGGCCATCCGGCAGGCGCTGCGCATCGGCGACCGCCGGGTGGACGGCGTGCAGCTTCAGGCCTCGCGCCTGGCCCCCCGTCCGGGGGACGCGCTCCGGCTGGCGCCGGCGGCGCCGGTATTCGTTCTTTGGGGTGAGCTTGGGTGATAGACCCGGCTTTTTAGTCAACCCGATCAGGGGCTGCGTATGCTCTTCCGGGCTTGCGCGCGGCTTCCACACGCGATACTTGGCAGCGCCCACGCGAACGCGAACCCCCGCTGACGAGGGGGACACGGGGAACGGGAGCGGGATACGAACCATGGTATGGAACGACAGGATCGAGGAACCCACGGTGACCGGTGCCGACGATTTCGGGCGTGATGGCTCCGGGAGGCCGCCGTTCGAGGGCGAATTCCCGCCGGGTGCGGGGCTGCCCTACGACAACGCGCCCACGACCGAGTTCAGCAGGCTGGTGTTCGACGACGAGGCCGAGTTTCCGGGGCCGCGCAACGGGTCCGCGGGACCGGGGGGTCCTGGCGGGCCCGGCGGTCCGGGAGGTCCGGGAGGTCCCGGAGGTCCGATGGGGCCTGGCAGGCCTGGCGGACCCGGCGGGCCCGGCGCCATGCGGATGCAGGACGGCCGGGATCCGCGCGGCGCGTTCGGCGGGCCGGAGCAGCCCGGGCGTCCCGGTCCCGGCGGCCCGGGCGGTGGACCTGGTGGACCCGGCGGCCCTGGTGGACCAGGCGGACCCGGCGGACCGCAGGGCCCGGAGTCGGCGAACCGCCCGACGCGGCCGATCCGTCCCCGTCCGGCCGGTGCGCCGGGGGGACCCGCGGTGCCGCCCGGATCAGGCTTCCGCGACCAGCCGCCGAACGGCGCGCGCGGTCCGGTCGACGGCGTTCGCGGTCCGGTGGACGGCGGGCGTGTCCAGCGTCCGATGATGCCCCCGATGCAGCCGCCGGCGCGCGGCCCGCAGCCGGGCGGCCCCGGCCCCCGGAATCAGGGTCCTGACGGTCGCGGCTTCGGCGTGCCGCCGCAGCGCGACTCCAACGCGGACTCCGGCCCCACCCCCCGCCGCTCTCCCGGAGCGCGCGGCGCCGAGGCCCTGCGCCAGGCGCAGCAGTTCGACGTCTTCCGCCGCGACCCGGTGGTCCCGCAGCAGGCGTCCCCGGCCGACGGCAACGACTTCGACGAGGCGGCGGACCGCACACCCCTGCCCCGCGACGAGCGCGACCCGCGCGATGCCCGCGATTCCCGCGACCTCCGTGGCGAGCGCGACCCGCGCGGCCAGGTGGACATCAGCGTCTTCGACGCCTCCCCCGAGCCGCCGCAGGAGCGCCCCGGCTTCGACCTGCGAGCGCCCCTGCGGGGTCCGGCCTCCTACGACCAGCCGACGGACATCATCCCGGCGATCCTCGACGACGCCGCGCACGACTCCTTCGGCCGGCACCCCGGCGCCCAGAACGCCGACGGCCACGCCTTCGGCGACGAGGCGCCCGCCGGCTTCGGCACGCAGCAGGGCTTCCCGCCCGGGCCGCAGGGCTTCGCGACGCCGCAGGGTGAGGAGCAGGCGTTCGGCGAGCAGGGCTTCGGCGACCAGGGCTTCCCGGCTGGGAACGCATCGGGATTCGGTGCGCAGCAAGGCTTCCCGGCCGCCGGTGACGAGTCCGGCTTCGGCCAGCAGCAGTTCGGTGCGCAGGGTGCTGAGGCCGGTTTCGGTGCACAGCAGGGCTTCGCGCCCGCGAGTGACGAGTCCGGCTTCGGCCAGCAGCAGTTCAGCGGGCAGCAGGGTTTCGCGCCTGCCGGTGACGAGTCCGGCTTCGGCCAGCAGCAGTTCGGTGCGCAGGGCTTCGGCGCGGAAGGTGCCGAGTCTGGTTTCGGCGTGCAGGGTGCCGAGCCCGGATTCGGTGCCCCGCAAGGCTTCCCGCCGGCCGGCGGTTTCGGCGCGGATGACGCCGTCTTCGACAACCCGCAGGGCTTCCCGCCCGCCGCCGACTCCTCCTTCACCTCGCGGCAGCCCTTCCCGGCCGCCGGGCAGGGCTTCCCGCCGACCGAGGAGCAGGGCTTCCCGGAGCAGGGGTTCCAGGAGCAGGGCTTCCCGGAACAAGGCTTCCAGGAGCAGGGCTTCCCGCCCGCGCAGGACGCGCACTCCGCCGGCATCGACCCCACGTCGACCTTCGGCGGCCAGCAGGCCTTCGCGCCGCAGGCCGGGAACGACCCGTCGTTCGGCGCGCGTCCCGTCGAGGAGATGCCGTTCGGCGCCGCCGCCGAGCAGGCCGCCGCGGCCCCGCCGGTGTTCGGCGCGCCGGAGGGCGCGATGCCCTCGTTCGGCGACCGGCCGCTGACCCCGAACACCAGTCCGGACTACGGTCTCGGCGCCAGCGCCGTCGCCGAGCCGCAGGTCGAGCCGCCTCTGGGCGCGCATCTGGACCCGCCGCGGTTCGAGCCCGCGCCGCCGGTGTTCGACGATCCTTCCGAGGGTGTCGAGTTCGGCGGGGCCGGGGAGGAGCCGGGGCCGGTGTTCGCGACGCCGACCGTGGCGATCACGCCCGCCGACGCCGCGAACGAGTACGCCGAGGACGCCGCTCTCGACGAGGACGCCGACGGCGACTCCGAGCCCGAGATGCTCGTCCCGTGGGCGGCCACCGCCGGATCGGAGAACGCCGAGGCGCTGGAGGCCGACGGCCTCCCGCAGGGCCCCGACGACCTCTACGACTCCGACCTCTACGACGCCGACGGCGAGCCCTACGACGACACCCCGCGCGTCCCGCCCTACGACGACGCCGAGCTCGCCGCCGTCCACCGCGTCATCCGCGAACGCCGCGACGTGCGCTCCACCTTCCTGCCCGACGCGATCCCGGACGAGGTCCTCACCCGCGTCCTGGAGGCCGCGCACACCGCGCCGAGCGTCGGCTTCTCGCAGCCCTGGGACTTCCTCGTCCTGCGCAGCCGCGAGACCCGGCAGGCCGTGCACGACCTGGCCGCGCGGCAGCGTGACGCGTACTCCGCCTCGCTGCCCAAGGCCCGCCAGCGCGCCTTCAAGGACCTGAAGATCGAGGCGATCCTCGACACGCCGGTCAACATCGTCGTGACCTGCGACCCGACCCGGGGCGGCCGGCACACGCTGGGCCGGCACTCGCAGCCGCAGATGGCGCCCTACAGCGCCGCGCTGGCCGTGGAGAACCTGTGGCTGGCCGCGCGCGCCGAGGGCCTGGGCGTCGGCTGGGTCTCGTTCTTCGACGAGCGCGAGCTCACCCGCACCCTGGACCTGCCCGACCACCTGTCGGTCGTGGCCTACCTGTGCGTCGGCTACGTCCACGAGTTCCCGGGCGAGCCGGAGCTGTCCGGCTCGGGCTGGGCCAAGCGCCGGCCGCTGTCCTGGGCCGTGCACGACGAGCAGTACGGCCGCCGGGCCCTGCCGGGCAGCAACCCGGTCTCGCTGCTCGACGAGACGCTGGCCGCGATCGGCCCGCTGGACAAGGCCGCGCGCGAGGCCGCGCTGGCCCGCCAGGAGGTCATGACCAAGCCGGCCGGGGCGCTGGGCGTCCTGGAGGACGTCTCGGTGCAGCTCGCCGGGCTGGCCGGGGTCTTCCCGCCGCCGATCCCCGAGCCGGCCGCCGTCGCGGTGTTCGCCGCCGACCACGGCGTGCACGCCCAGGGCGTCACGCCGTGGCCGCAGGAGGTCACCGCGCAGATGGTGCTCAACTTCCTGTCCGGCGGGGCCGTGGTCAACGCCTTCGCGCACCAGATCGGCGCCGAGGTGTGCGTGGTCGACGTCGGCGTCAACGCCGAGCTGCCGCAGCAGACCGGGCTGGTGCCGCGCAAGATCCGGTACGGCACCGCGGACCTGGCCGAGGGCCCGGCGATGACCCGCGAGGAGGCGATGACCGCCCTGGAGGTGGGCGTCGAGACCGCGCGCGACCTGGTCGCGGCCGGCAACAAGGTGCTGCTGACCGGCGACATGGGCATCGCGAACACCACCGCGAGCGCCGCCCTGATCGCCGCGTTCACCGGCGCCTCGCCGACGCAGGTCACCGGCTACGGCACCGGGATAGACGAGCAGACCTACGCGCACAAGGTCGACGTGGTCCGCCGGGCCCTGGACCTGCACCGGCCGGACCCGGGCGACCCGCTCGGCGTGCTGGCCGCGGTCGGCGGCCTGGAGCACGCGGCGCTGGCCGGGTTCATCCTGGGCGCGGCGAGCCTGCGGGTCCCGGTGATCCTGGACGGCGTGATCGCCGGCGCCGCGGCGCTGGTGGCCCAGGCGCTGGCCCCGGAGGCCACCGCCGCGATGGTCGCCGGGCACCGCTCGGCCGAGTCCGGGCACCAGCTCGCGCTGGAGGCCCTGGGCGTGGTCCCGCTGATCGATCTCGAATTGCGGTTGGGGGAGGGCAGCGGCGCGGTCCTGGCCCTACCTTTGGTGCAGGCGGCCGTGCGCGCGCTGCGGGACGTGGCGACTTTCGAGTCGGCCGGCGTCGCCGAGCGCGTCGACGACGACGAGAACGCCGCCTAGCCGCACGCCGGGCTCCACGCGACCGACACGGGAACAGAACGACAGATGAGCGCCATGACCGACCCCGCCTCCGTCTACCCCGCCGCGCTGCGGCTGGCCGGCCGGCGGGCGGTGGTGATCGGCGCCGGACCGGTGGCCCAGCGCCGGGTCCTGGGCCTGCTGGACGCCCGCGCCGACGTGCTGGTCGTCGCCCCCGAGGCGACGCCGGCGATCGAGGCGCTGGCCGACGGCGGCGAGATCGTCTGGGAGCGGCGGCCCTACCGGGCGGGCGACCTGGCCGAGGCCTGGTACGCCGTGGCCGCCGCCGACGACCCGGCGGTGAACGGCGCGGTGGCGCGCGAGGCCGAGGCCGGCCGGGTGTTCTGCTCCCGCGCCGACTCGGCGGAGGACTCCACCGCGTGGACCCCGGCGGTCGGGCGCCACGACGGCGTCACCGTCTCGGTGATCGGCGGCGGGGACCCGCGCCGCGCCGTGGACGTCCGGGACGGCGTCCTGGAGGGCCTGCGCGACGGCACCCTGGCCGCGCCGCACCACCGCGGCCGCACCCCGGGCGTGGCGCTGGTCGGCGGCGGGCCCGGCGACCCGGACCTGATCACCGTGCGCGGCCGCCGGCTGCTGGCCGAGGCCGACGTGGTGGTGGCCGACCGGCTCGGGCCGCGCGGGCTGCTGGACGAGCTGGCGCACGACGTGGAGATCATCGACGCCTCGAAGATCCCCTACGGCCGGGCCCTGGCCCAGGAGGCCATCAACGAGCTCCTCGTCGAGCGGGCCAAGGCCGGCAAGTTCGTGGTCCGGCTCAAGGGCGGCGACCCGTTCGTCTTCGGCCGCGGCTTCGAGGAGGTGCTGGCCTGCGCCGAGGCCGGCGTGCCGTGCTCGGTGGTCCCCGGCATCACCAGCTCGATCTCGGTGCCGGCGCTGGCCGGCATCCCGGTGACGCACCGCGGCGTGGCGCACGAGTTCACCGTGGTCTCCGGGCACGTCGCCCCCGACAACCCGAAGTCCCTCGTGGACTGGGAGGCCCTGGGCCGCATGACCGGCACGCTGGTGATCCTGATGGGCATCGAGCGCATCGGCGCGATCGCCGCGACCCTCGTCGCCAACGGCCGCGACGCCCAGACCCCGGTCGCGGTGATCCAGGAGGGCACGATGCCCGGGGAGCGCCGAGTGCAGACCACCCTCGCGCTGATCGAGGCAGCGGTGGCCGAGGCCGGGATACGGCCGCCGGCGATCGTGGTGGTCGGGCCGACCGTCGGGCTCACCTGAGCCGTGCCCGCGGGTGCTCGCCGGTGTCGGTGAGCCCGGCTGGAGCATCCTTACATCGGGCTTATTGACCACCGGCTTATCCGCCGGCCGCTGTACTACCGGCATGAGCCAGGACCAGGACCCGATCGACGAGACCCGGCGCTTCGAGCCGGTCGATCCGTACAACATCCCCCCGGAGGGTGCGGGGGCTCCGGCACCCGGTTACGAGGGCTACCAGCCGGGCTACGAGCAGCAGTCCTACGGTGTGCCGCAGCCGCCGCGGAAGCCGGGCTTCAAGCAGCGCTTGACCCGGCTCGGCCCGCTGAAGCTGGCCGTGCTGGGCACCGCCGGCGTGATCGTGCTCGGCGGAGCCGCCTGGGGTACGACGGCGGCGTTGCAGTCCTCGGGATCGTCCTCGACCACCGCGGCGGCGCCGTCCACGGACCAGAGCCAGGCGCCCGGCGAGGGTGCGACGACCGGCGGGGGCAAGCACGGCAAGGCCCCGAAACTCGCCCGGGTCAAGATCACCCAGGTCGGGGACGGCTCGTTCACCGGGACCGAGGGCAAGGGCAGGACGGTGACCGTCGACTACGGCGCCAAGACCAAGTTCGGGACGAAGGCCCATCCGCTCACCTCCGACGCGCTCAAGGCCGGGATGACCGTGGCGGTCGCCGGGACGAGCCAGGGCGACACCATCATGGCCACGAACATCGCCGTCCCGGGCAAGGAGGCGAAGGCCCCGGCCTCGCCGGGGGACACCGCGACCCCCACCGATCCGGCCAGCCCGGCGGGCGGCGGCGCCTGAGGCGGTGGTCGCGGCCACTGACAGGTAGCGACTGACAAAACTTGAAATCTGTCAGCTGTCAGTCGTATCGTGAAGCCATGACGACTGACAGCGCCTCCGCCTCGTTCGCCCCGCGCCGCCTCGGCGCCACCGGTCCCCAGGTCTTCCCCCTCGGCCTCGGGGCCATGGGCATGTCCGCCCTGTACGGTCCGACCGACCGCGACGAGTCCATCGCCACCGTGCACGCCTCGCTGGACGCCGGGATCAACCTGATCGACACCGGCGACTTCTACGGGATGGGGGACAACGAGCTCCTGCTCGCCGACGCCCTGCGCGGCGTGGACCGCGACCGCTACCTGCTCAGCGTCAAGTTCGGCGCCCAGCGCGACCCGGCCGGCGCCTTCATCGGCTACGACGCCAGCCCCAACGCTCTGAAGACCTCCCTGGCGTACTCGCTGCGCCGGCTCGGCGTGGACCACATCGACGTCTACCGGCCGGCCCGCCTCGACCCGAACGTCCCGATCGAGGAGACCGTCGGCGGCCTGGCCGAGATGGTGCGGGCCGGCTACATCCGGCACATCGGCCTGTCGGAGGTCGGCGCCGAGACCCTGCGCCGGGCCGCGGCCGTGCACCCGATCTCGGACCTGCAGATCGAGTACTCGCTGATCTCGCGCGGCATCGAGGACTCGATCCTGCCGGCGGCCCGCGAGCTCGGCATCGGGATCACCGCCTACGGCGTGCTCTCCCGCGGTCTGATCAGCGGCCACTGGACCAAGGACAGCGGCGGCGCCGGCGACTTCCGCGCGGCCTCGCCCCGCTTCCAGGGCGAGAACCTGGATCACAACCTCGCCCTCGTCGAGACGCTGCGCGTGATCGCCGAGCGCAAGCAGGTCTCCGTCGCGCAGCTGGCGATCGCGTGGGTCGCGGCGCAGGGCACGGACATCGTGCCGCTGGTCGGCGCCCGCCGCCGGCAGCGCCTCGCCGAGTCGCTGGGCTCCCTCAGCGTCGAGCTGGACGCCGGCGATCTCGCCTCGATCGAGGCCGCGGTGCCCGCCGGGGCGGCCGCCGGCGACCGGTACGCCGCCGAGCAGATGGCCCACCTCGACTCGGAGAAATAGAGTTCAGCGGTGAGCACCAACAGCCCCCTGACGGCCGAGCGGATCCTGGAGGCGGCGGAGGAGACCCTGCGCCGCTTCGGCCCGGCCAAGACCAGCGTGGTCGACGTCGCGCGGGCGCTCGGCGTCAGCCACGGCTCGGTGTACCGGCACTTCCCGACCAAGGCGGATCTGCGCGACGCCGTCGTCGACCGCTGGCTGCAGCGGATGCACCCCGCGCTGGCGGTCGTCGCCGACGGCGCGGGGGATTCCGTCGAGCGGATCCGGCTGCTGCTGTGGACGCTGGCGGAGACGAAGTGGACCCGGGCCCAGGACGACCCGGAGTTCTTCGCCGCCTTCAGCGAGCTGGCCGAGGAGGCGCGCACGCCGGTGGTCGCGCACATCGACTTCGTCGTGGAGCAGCTGACCAAGGTGATCACCGAGGGAGTGGAGCGCGGCGAGATCGCCTCGGCGGCCCCGAAGACGACCGCCCTGGCGGTCTTCGACGCCATGGCCAAGTTCCACAACCCGGCGGCGCGCGCGGCGTGGATCCGGCCGGAGGTCGACGAATCCTTCGCCAACGTCTGGGCTTTGCTGCGCGACGGTCTGCTGCCCCGGTAGGGCCAGAGCCGTGTATCCGAGGCAAGAGCTCTGTATCTAAGATCTACCGGCGTGGGAGAACTGATCGAAGTCACCGACCCGTCCGACCCGCGCCTGCACGACTACTCCGGCCTCACCGACGTCGAGCTGCGCAAGGTCCGCGAACCCGCCGAGGGCTTGTTCCTGGCCGAGGGCGAGAAGGTGATCCGGCGCGCCCTGGCCGCCGGCTATCCGATGCGCTCGACGCTGTTGTCGCCGAAGTGGGTCGAGGCGATGCGGCCGCTGATCGACGCCGTGGACGCCCCGGTGTACGTCGGCGGCGAGCCGTTGCTGGAGGCGGTGACCGGCTTCCACGTCCACCGGGGCGCGCTGGCCTCGATGCAGCGCATCGCGGTCCCGGAGGCCGGGAGCGTGCTGGCGAAAGCGCGGCGCGTCGTGGTGATGGAGGACATCGTCAACCACACCAACCTCGGCGCGATCTTCCGCAGCGCCGCGGCACTCGGGATGGACGCGGCCGTGCTGACGCCGAGCTGCGCGGATCCGTTGTACCGCCGCTCGGTCCGGGTCTCGATGGGGACGGTCTTCGCGCTGCCCTACGCGCGCCTGGACTCCTGGCCCGGCGGCCTCGCGACGTTGGCCGAGCACGGCTTCCGCACCATCGCGCTGACCCCCGGCCCGACCGCGATCGACTTGCGGGACCTGCGGTTCGGACCGGAGGAGAAGGTCGCGCTGCTGCTCGGGACGGAAGGTGACGGTTTGTCCGATCCGGCTTTGGCGGCCGCGGATCTGCGCGTGCGCATTCCCATGGCGGCCGGAGTGGATTCGCTGAATGTGGCCGCCGCCGCCGCTGTCGCGTGTTATGCGATCGCCGCGGCGCATTGATCTTCCGGCGAGAATTGATTTTCCGGCGATTCCAGCAATGTCATTCCCGAGGCGGGGACCGGCCCGTCGAGCAGGGCCGGGAGGCGCCGTGATCGGTGCGCGGCCTTCGGCGGAAAACCCGAACGCCGGGTGGTTGTCGGGACCACCCGGCGCTCAGAGGTTCTCTGGCTGCACGTTCTTTCCTGCTGCGTTACCGCACTGCGTTGTCTCGCCGATCACGCCGCCACTTCGGATCCCTGCCTGACCGCCTGAGCGTCGGCGAAGCCCCGGTCGCGCTGCGTGCCGATGCGGATCGGCACCACCACCGGGCGCGTGCCGGACGCGGCGCCGCGGCGGCGGCGGGCCTCCTCGGCCCGCTCCACTTCCGTGAGTCCGCCCCAGATGCCGAACTGTTCCGGCAGCGCCAGCGCGTGCTCCAGGCACTGCTGGCGGACCGGGCAGTCGTCGCACACGCGCTTGGCGGAGGCCTCACGCTTCTCGCGCTCCCGGATCCGCTCCGAATCCGGGGCGAAGAACACCGCCGCGTCCCCGGACTGGCACAATCCCCGTTCCTGCCAGCCGAGCTTCAGCTCGGCGATAGGCGGGATCCGGGCCGCCGTCCGTGCCGACGACGAGCGGACCGGTATCGGTCCGACGGCTCCTCGCACCGTGGTCTGCTGAGCCATGGTCCGGCTCACCCCCTCCATCTCGCTGTCCCGCGCACCTGCCGTGTCGCACCCGGCGTTACGCACCGCCTCTCAGCTGGACGCCGTCAGCGGCAATGCCGGGTTACGGGTGTAACGGATCACGGGCGGCTGGTGTTCCCGCCGAACGAGGCGAAATCTTCTCAGCTCGTTTCGATGAGGGGCCGTGGGGAACCGGTCGCGGCACCTGCACGCGCGGTTGCACGAGCATCCGGGGATTCACTCGGGAAGGCGGTTCGCGGCCTTGATCGGGTTCAAGCCGACGTGCCTGGATAAGCGTGGGGTGACCGAGAATTCTTCCGGTGATAACAATTAAACGCTGTGACGCGTAGCGTCTCCTTAACGGGCGGCGGTGGGAGACGGGTGGGCGGTGGAGGGATAGGCCGTCTGGCCCTGCTGACGTCGCCCTCCGTGTCCTGTCGGCCCCGGACCGGAATATCGTCCACCTAGGTGCTTCGCCGGTGCCGGTGAGCGTGCGAGAAGGAGATTTTTTAGTCAAAGCGGCTTGCCGAGGCAGGGCCCTGATCAGCCCGGTCCCGGCTTTCGCAGGTATTCGCCATAGTCCTTTCGGGTGGTTGTACTACCATTGGAGGGTTGTTCGGGTCTAACGTCTGAACCAGCCCCCTGCGACGGCCGGCCACCAGGCCGCCGCGCGAAGCGGGCTGCGGTCGGCGCGGGGCCGGGCGCTCCAGGCGCATGGACCGAAGGGTTCTGCCATGCAGGTGGACTCAGGCTCTTCCCCGGGTAGGAAGCCGGCGGGCAACACGGCTCTGAAGGCCTTGCGGCTGTCCCGGCACTGGACGCAGGCGGAATTCGCCGCGGAGTTCGAGAAAGCGTCCCGCGCGCTTGGTAAGGTGCTGTCACTGTCCGTCCGGCAGGTCCGCCGGTGGGAGAGTGAGGATCCGCCGTGTCCGCTCCCGGCGTACCAGCGGGTCCTGGAAGAGGTCTTCGGCGTCTCCGTCGCGCAGATGGGGTTCCAGGTCGGATGGTCGGTGCCGTGGGCGCCGCGGCCGGAATCGTCACAGCCACCGATCGCCGCGACTGGGCGTGCTCTGGAAGCGGGGCCCGAGGACGACGGTGCAGCTGGGGGAGCGCAACACGGACGGATGGCAGGGCTGTGCCGCACGCGGCCCGCCGACCGATCTGGAGGGCACGACCCAGTGAAGCGCCGAGAATTCGTCACCAGCGCCGCCGCGGCGCTGACCGTGGCCGGGGCCGGTGAGACCGCGTACGGGGCACAGGCCCCCGAACGGCTGCCCGCCGCCGCCGACCCGGCCGGCCGCGCGGTCCCGTTCGACCGGCAGATGGTGGACGGCTATGAGTTCATCACCAGCCAGCAGCGATCCCTGTACTACACGGTTCCCCCGGCCCGCATGTACTCCCCGGCCGTCGCGCACGCCCAGCTCGGAGCCGCGCTGCTGAGCGGCACCGGACCGCAGGCCCAGCGCTCCCGGCTGGCCGGCTCGCTGGCCGAGGCCTCGCTGCTGGCCGCGCGCCTGGCGTTCTTCGACCTGAAGAAGGCCGAACCGGCCCGCATGCACTACCGCAACGCCCTGGTCGCCGCCCGCGAGGCCGACGACCACCAGCTGGGCTCGGCGATCCTGGCGCACCTGGCCTTCATCCCGGCCTGGGACGGCAAGGCCGGGGAGTCCCGCGACCTGATGCGCGCCGCCTACGCCCACGCCGCCCGCGGCGTCAGCGCCGTCCAGCGCTCCTGGCTGCACGCCGTGGACGCCGAGATCGAGGCGCGCCTGGGCGACCACAAGCGCGCGGTCGACCTGATCGGCCGGGCCGAGGAGGCCCTGTCGGACGCCGACCGCTCCAGCGTGCCGGACCCGGAGTGGCTGGACTACTTCGACGCCACCCGGCTGAACGGCTTCAAGGGCTTCTGCCACATCAACGGCGGCAGCCCGGAGCTGGCGCAGGAAGCGCTGCTGTGCTCGCTGATGGCGCTCAAGCCCAACGAGGCCAAGCAGCGCACCATCGTGCTGGCCGACATGGCCGACATCCACGTGCGCACCAAGGAGATCGAGCAGGCCTGCGTCACCCTGGAGCGGGCCCTGGTCAACCTGGACAAGCACTGGTACGGCATCGGCTGGGACCGGATCTACAACGTGCGCCGCAAAATGGACAACTTCGAGGACACTCGCTCGGTCCGCGAACTGGACATGCGGATGAACTCCTCGTGGGGCGCGACGATGCGCCTGGCGACCTGAGGCGGCCGGACCGGGGCCGGCTTTTCGTGGTCAGGGGGTCCGCCGCGGTGACGGCTCGACGGCCGTCCGGCGGGTCCCCCGCTTCGCCGCCGGGCAATCGGTGTGATCACCGGCGGGGCGGACCCTGGACTCCGGCCGGGGCGGACCGCTAGCTTCCCAGGGGTGCCCGACCTCATTGATAAGAATGTTGACAGCCGCGGCGTGGTCGTGGTCGGAGCCGGTCCCACCGGCCTGATGCTGGCCGGCGATCTGGCGGAGGCCGGGATCCCGGTGACGCTGCTCGAGCGCAGGCATCCCGGTCTGTCCAATCTGAGCCGGGCGCTCGTGGTGCACGCCACCACCCTGGAAGCCTTCGACGCCCGCGGTATCGCCGAGCCGCTGATCGAGCGCGGGGCGGCGGTGCGATCGCTGCGGCTGTTCGACACCGCGGTGGTGGACGTCTCCGAGCTGCCGACGCCGTATCCGTTTCTGCTGGTCGTGCCGCAATACGAGACCGAGGCCGTCCTGCACGAGCGGCTGGAGCGCCTCGGCGTCGAGATCCGCTACGAGACCGAGGTCGTGGGCCTGCGGCAGGACCCGGACGGCGTGACCGTGACGGTCCGGGACGCATCCGGGACCCGGGAGGAACGGGCCGCCTACGTCGTCGGCACCGACGGCAGCCGCAGCTCGATCCGCTCCCTGCTCGGCGTGGAATTCCCGGGTCACACCGTGGTCGCCTCGGTGATGCTGGTGGACGCGCGGCTCTCGCAGCCGCCGGAGACGCGCATCGCGACGAACACCGACGGCGACAAGTTCGCCTTCGTCGCCCCGTTCAAGGACGGCTACCACCGCATCATCTGCTGGGACCAGAAGCACGCCAAGGCCGAAACCGAGCCGGTCGAGCTGAGCGAGGTCCGCGAGATCCTGCGCGAGACCCTCGGCACCGACTTCGGCATGGGGGAGCCGCGCTGGTCCAGCCGCTTCCACAGCGACGAGCGGCAGGCCGAGAAATACCGGGTCGGCCGCGTGTTCCTCGCCGGCGACGCCGCGCACACGCACAGCCCCGCCGGCGGGCAGGGCATGAACACCGGGCTGCTGGACGCGGCGAACCTGGCGTGGAAGCTGGTCGCGGTATTACGGGGACGCGCCGGCGACGAGCTCCTGGACACGTACGAATCCGAGCGCTACCCGGTCGGCAGCGCGGTGATCAGGGGATCGGGCCGCCTGCTGCGCGCCGCCCAGATCAAGATGACCCCCGCCCGCAAGGCCCGCAACCTGGCGATGCACTTCGCACTCGGACGCCCGGCGGTGAACCGCCGGCTCGGGCTGGCGTTGTCGGGACTGTGGATCACGTACTCCGCACCGCACGGCTCGCATCCGCTGACCGGGCACCGGGCCGGCGATGTGGCGCTGGCCGGTACCCCTTCCCGGCTTCTGGAAGCGCAGCGCGGCGGGGGTTTCGTCTTGCTCGCTCCGGCCGAATCGCAGGAGAGCGCGGCGCGGGCCGGCGTGAAGACGGCCGTTCCGGCAGACGGGGGACCGGTCCGCCTGGTCCGCCCCGACGGCTACATCGCGTGGGCGGCTGACGCGCCGACGGCCGAGGACGTCGCGAAGGCGATCGCGGCGGCCGGGGCCTAGCCGGAATCACCGCACAGTCCGGCCGTCATTGGGCACAGTCCGGTCGGAATCTCCGCACAGTCCGGCCGTCATCGAGCGCAGTCCGGCCGTCATCGAGAAAGATGGCGGCATGCGTCCCTTCCGCTTCCTGGCGACGATCGCCGACACCGACGGCTACTCCGACCTGATCCCCTTCGCCCGCAAGGCGGAGGCGATGGGCTGCTCCGGCTTCGTGATCCCCGACCACCTCATGGGCCTGGCCCCGCTGCTGCCGCTGGCGCAGGTCGCGGCGGTGACCGAGCGGCTGCGCGTCGGCACCTTCGTGCTCAACAACAGCCTGCGGCATCCGGCGGTGCTGGCGCAGGAGCTGGCCACGCTCGACCGGCTGTCGGGCGGCCGGCTCGACATCGGGATCGGGGCCGGCTGGAACAAGCCCGAGTACGACGCGATCGGGATCCCGTTCGAGCCGGTCGGCGTGCGGATCAAGAAGCTGACCGAGGCGATCGCGGTCATCAAGGGCGCGTTCCGCGAGGGGCCGTTCTCCTTCGCCGGCGAGTACTACACGATCACCGACCTCGACGACATCCCGGCCCCGGTCCAGCAGCCGCATCCGCCGTTCTTCCTCGGCGGGGGCGGTAAGCGGTTCCTGACGCTGGCCGCGCGCGAAGCCGGCATCATCGGCCTGGCCCCGCGCATCATCTCCGGCGACATCCCGCGCCTGGACGCGCCGAGCATCACCGCCGCGGCGACCGAGGAGAAGATCGGCTGGATCAAGGACGCCGCGGGCGACCGTTTCGCCGAGATCGAGCTGAACACCTACCCGACCGGCGGCCCCACGGTCGTCACCGCGAACGCGCGCGCCGAGGCGCAGCGCCGTGTCGACCGCTTCCGCGAGCAGACCGGTGCGGAGCTGACCGTCGAGGAGGTGCTGGAGTCGCCGCACTCCTACATCGGCAGCGTCAAGGAACTGACCGCCAAGTTCCTGGAGCTGCGCGAACGGTTCGGGATCAGCTCTTTCCTGATCGACGACCTGGACGCGCTGGGACCCGTGGTCGAGGAGCTCGCCGGACGGTAGCCCCCCGGGACAACGCGATGGGGAGGCTCCCGGGCTCGGGAGCCTCCCCATCCTGGTATCTACCGCGTCAGTACTTGCCGCGGAACCACCTCAGCGTCACACCAGCACGCTGTCGTCCGCGGCGCGCGCGGCGTCCAGCGTCCCGCCGCCGGGCTCGTCGGCCGAGGACAGCCGCGAGGGCCACCACATGCGCTTGCCGATGTCCAGCGTCAGCGCCGTGACCAGCACCGAGCGCACGATCATGGTGTCCAGCAGCACGCCGAGGGAGACCGCGAAGCCGATCTCGGCGAAGGGCACGATCGGCAGCGTGGCCAGCACGCCGAAGGTGGCGGCCAGCACCAGCCCGGCCCAGGTGATCACACCGCCGGTGGCGGACAGGCCGACCAGCGCGCCGCGGCGGGTGCCGCGCCGCACCGACTCCTCCCTGATGCGGGTCATCAGGAAGATGTTGTAGTCGATGCCCAGGGCCACCAGGAACACGAAGCCGAACAGCGGCATCCCGATGTCCACGCCGTGCCAGCCGACGCCCTTGAAGACCAGGGCGCTGATGCCCAGCGAGGCGCCGAAGGACAGGATCACCGTCAGGATCAGCAGCAGCGGCGCCAGGAAGGCGCGCAGCAGCAGGCCCAGGATGACGAACACCGCCAGCAGGATCAGCGGGATGATCAGCTTGCTGTCATGGCTGGAGGCGCGGGCGATGTCCAGCGTCACCGCGGGTCCGCCGCCGACCAGGGCGTTGGCTCCGGGCACCGAGTGCACCGCGTCCCGGACCCGGTCGACCGTCTTCTGCGCGGCCTTGGAGTCCGGCGCGTCGGTCAGGGCCGCTTCGAGGTAGAAGTGGCCGTTGACGACCGCGCTCTTGATGGTCTTCGGGGTTCCCACGCCGTTCGGGTCGATCCCGGCGACCGTCTTGAGCTTGGCCGCCACCGCGTCCTGAGCGGCCGCGTCGCCGATGACCGCCAGCGGCTGCCCCGAGTTGTCGGGGAAGTACTGGGCCTGCACCTCGGCGCCGGTCACCGAGGCCGGCTTGGTGACGAACTGCTCGGCCACGGTCTGCTGGTGCGCGTTGAGCTCGGTGACCCCGCCGGCCAGCGCGATCAGGACGACCGCGGTGCCCACCCACACGGCGCGCGGCCGGATCGCGATCCGCTTGCCCATGCGGGCCCACACGCCGTGCTGCGTCGGCTCGTCGGAGCCGAAGGCCGGGCGGACCGGCCAGAAGATCCAGCGGCCGAAGATCACCAGCAGCGCCGGCATCAGGGTCAGCATCGCGGCCAGCGCGATGATCACACCGATGGCCAGGACCGGGCCCATGCCCTTGGTCGAGTTCATCTCGGCGACCAGCAGGATCAGCATGCTGACGGCCACCGTCGCGGAACTGGCGACCAGCGCGGGCCCGGCTCGGTGCACGGCGTGCGCCATCGCCTCGTGCCGGTCCTCGTACCGCCTGAGTTCCTCTCGATAGCGGGCGATGAGGAGCAGCGCGTAGTCCGTGCCCGCTCCGAACACCAAGACGATCAGGATGAACGCCGCCTGGCCGTTCACCGTCAGTCCGGCGTGCTTGGCCAGCAGATAGATCACCGACTCGGCCACCGTCAGGGCGCCGCCGCCGACCGTGATCAGCGGCAGCAGCCACAGGATCGGGCTGCGGTAGGCGATCAGCAGGATGATGATGACCGCGAAGGCGGTGAAGTACGTCAGCGAGCCGTTGATCTTCTTGAAGGCGTCCGCCTCGTCGCCGGCCTCACCCATCGGGCCGGTGACGTAGGTCTGCAGGCCGGCTGTCGGCGGTCCAAGCGCGGCCTTCATGGCCGCGACGGTGTCCGGGAACTTGTTCCAGCCCGCGCTGCCGGGGTTCACCGGCACGATGATCTGGATCGCCTTGCCGGCGCTCGGGCCGGTGGTGGCCGGGATGACCTGGACGGCGCTGTGCACGACCAGGTCCAGGTTCTTCGCCGGCGGGTCCTGCTGCATGATCGCCGCGGCGTGCTCGGCCTGCGCCTTGTCGGCGTCGGTCAGGCCGGTCGGCCGGGCGAACAGCAGGATCGCCGGGTACCAGTTCGGGTGGAAGTCACCCTCGATCTTCAGTTCCTTCGTGGATTCGGCGCTCTTGGGCAGCCACGACGTGGTGTCGTTCTTCTGCGCGTCGTTCAGCTTCGTCGCGAAGCTGCCCAGGCTGAAGATCACCAGCAGCCAGACGGCGAACACCACCCATTTGGACTTGCGCCCGGAGACGACCCGGGCGAAGGCGCCCGGTTCCGAATCCGCGTTGGTCAACGCGTTACCACTCACGAAAGAGCCCCCTCAGGCTATCGCGACCGTCGTCCGCCGACGGTTCCCACCCCAGTGCGCGGGTCCGGTGCGCGGACTCGTTACCCGGCTATTGTGACACGCGATACAACGCGTTATTGCAACCGGGGGGGAGATTTCCTGTGACCGGAGATGAACAGGTCTTCACGGACGAGGACTCGGCGGTGATGTACGACATCGAGAACCCGTGGGACACCGACGGATCCACCTACGAAGGCTACGTCCTCACCTGCGCGACCGTCCTGGACGCGGTGCTCGACGTCGGCTGCGGGACCGGCAGCATGCTGCATCTCGCGCGCGAGCGGGGCGCCGCCGGCCGGCTCGTGGGCGTCGATCCGGACGAGGCGATGCTGGCCCGGGCCCGGCGGCGGACCGACATCGAGTGGGTGAAGGCGACCGCGGCGCGGATGGCGTACGAGGCCGAGTTCGATCTGGTGACCATGAACAGCAACGCCTTCCAGTGCTTCGTCACCGACGAGGACCTGCGGGCCTCGCTCGCGGCGATCCATCGGGCCCTGAAACCCGGCCGGGTCTTCATGTTCGGCACGCGGCACCTGCAGGCACGCGCGTGGGAGGCGTGGAACCCCGGGAACGGCGGCACCTTCACCACGCCCGACGGCCGGCGGTTCCGCTCCTGGTTCCGCGTGGAGGAGGTCGCGGGGCCGCTGGTGACGTTCACCGAGACCACGGCGCTCCCGGACGGCACGCCGGTCCGCACCGCCGCCGCCACGCTGCGCTTCCACACCCCCGAGACGCTGAACCCGTTCCTGGTCGAGGCCGGTTTCCGCATCGAGTCCCAGTACGGGGACCAGAGGTTCGGCGTGCTCACCCCGGCCAGCCGCGACATCATCACCGTCGCGCGTGCCCAATAAGATGCTCATAGCAGTCCCGGAAAAGACCGTCGAACAGCGAAGGACCACGCATATGACCGACAACGGCGCCCCCGTCGAGCGGACGCTCGTCCTGCTCAAGCCCGACGCCGTCGCGCGCGGCACGATGGGGCGGGTCCTGACCCGGTTCGAGGACGCGCTGCTGAAGGTCGTCGGCTCCAAGATGGTCTGGATGGACGCCGACCTGACCCGCAAGCACTACTTCGACCTGGAGGAGCGCTTCGGCGCCGGCGTCTACAACGCGACCGCGACCTTCATGCAGTCCGGTCCGGTGCTGGCCCTGGTCCTGGAGGGCATCGACGCGGTCAAGACGGTCCGCAAGCTCGTCGGCTCCACCTACCCCAACGAGGCGGCCCCGGGCACGATCCGCGGCGACTACGCGCACCAGAACAAGGCCTACGCCACGGCCAACGGCATCGCGGTGGCGAACCTGGTGCACGCCTCGGGCAACCTCGACGAGGCGAAGCAGGAAGTCGCTCTGTGGTTCACAGACGAAGAACTCTTCGAGTACTCCACGGTCGCCGAGAAGTTCGTGCTGTAGTCGCTAGGATCGCTCTCGCGAGATAAGCGGGCTTTTCACCTGGCGGGAGTACCCAAGCGTGGCAGCGACAGCAGCGTCCATCCACCTGCGCATCGCCGAGGAGCTCGGCGTGACCGATCGGCAAGTCCGGGCGGCCGTCGAGCTCCTGGACGGCGGCGCGACCGTGCCGTTCGTCGCGCGGTACCGCAAGGAGGTGACCGAGGGCCTCGACGACGCGCAGCTGCGCACCCTGGAGGAGCGGCTGCGCTACCTGCGCGAGATGGAGGAGCGCCGGGAGGCGATCCTGGAGTCCATCCGCAGCCAGGGCAAGCTCGACGACGCGCTGGAGGCGCAGATCCTCGCCGCGGACTCCAAGTCCCGGCTGGAGGACATCTACCTGCCGTACAAGCCGAAGCGGCGCACCAAGGCGATGATCGCCCGGGAGGCCGGGCTGGAGCCGCTGGCGGACGCGCTGCTGGCGGACTCCTCCCTCGACCCGACCGCCACCGCCGCTGGTTACGTCGACGCCGACAAGGGCGTCGCGGACGCCGCCGCGGCGCTGGACGGAGCGCGGTCGATCCTGGTCGAGCGCTTCGGCGAGGACGCGGACCTGATCGGCGCCCTGCGCGAGCGGATGTGGTCGAACGGCCGCCTCACCTCCAAGGTCCGCGAGGGCAAGGAGGAGGCCGGGGCGAAGTTCTCCGACTACTTCGACTTCGCCGAGCCCTTCACCGCGCTGCCCTCCCACCGCATCCTGGCCCTGCTGCGCGGGGAGAAGGAGGAGGTCCTGGACCTCACCTTCGACCCCGAGCCCGAGGACCCCGAGCCGGGCGCGCCGGTGACGCAGAGCGGGTACGAGGTCCGCATCGCCAAGACGTTCGGCATTCCGTCGCCCACTACCACCGGCGCCGGTGTGAAGTGGCTGAACGACACGGTGCGGTGGGCCTGGCGTACCCGCATCCTCGTCCGGCTGGCCGTCGACATCCGGATGCAGCTGTGGACGCTGGCCGAGGACGAGGCGGTGCGGGTGTTCGCCGCCAACCTGCGGGACCTGCTGCTGGCCGCGCCGGCCGGGACGCGCGCCACGATGGGCCTGGACCCGGGCTACCGGACCGGGGTGAAGGTCGCCGTCGTGGACGCCACCGGCAAGGTGGTGGCCACGGACGTGATCTACCCGCACGTGCCGGCGAACAAGTGGAACGAGGCGCTCGCGAAGCTGGCATCGCTGTGCAAGGTGCACAAGGTCGAGCTGATCGCCTTCGGCAACGGCACCGCCTCCCGGGAGACCGACAAGCTGGCCCAGGAACTGGTCGCCAACATGCCCGAGCTGAAGCTGACCAAGATCATGGTCTCCGAGGCCGGCGCGTCGGTGTATTCGGCTTCTGCGTTCGCCTCGCAGGAACTTCCCAACATGGACGTCTCGCTGCGCGGCGCCGTCTCCATCGCCCGGCGCCTTCAGGACCCGCTGGCCGAGCTGGTGAAGATCGACCCGAAGTCGATCGGTGTCGGTCAGTACCAGCACGACCTGGCCGAGGGCAAGCTCTCACGGTCGCTGGACGCGGTGGTCGAGGACTGCGTTAACGCCGTCGGCGTGGACGTGAACACCGCCTCGGCGCCGCTGCTGACCCGGGTCTCGGGCATCGGCTCCTCGCTGGCCGACAACATCGTGGCCTATCGCGACGCCAACGGCCCGTTCGCGACCCGGAACGCCATCAAGGACGTGCCGCGTCTCGGCGCCAAGGCCTTCGAGCAGTGTGCGGGCTTCCTGCGGATCCCCGGCGGCGACGACCCGCTGGACGCTTCCTCGGTGCACCCCGAGGCGTACCCGGTGGTGCGGCGGATCCTGTCCTCGACCGGCACCGGTATCAAGGAGCTGATCGGCGACACGAAGACGCTGCGGTCGCTGAAGCCGGCGGAGTTCGCCGACGACACCTTCGGCGTCCCGACGGTCACGGACATCCTGGCCGAGCTGGAGAAGCCGGGGCGGGACCCGCGGCCGGCGTTCAAGACCGCGACCTTCAAGGAGGGCGTGGAGAAGATCGGCGACCTGCAGCCGGGGATGCTGCTGGAAGGCGTGGTGACGAACGTCGCCGCGTTCGGGGCGTTCGTCGACGTCGGCGTCCACCAGGACGGCCTGGTGCACATCTCGGCGCTGTCGAAGACGTTCGTGAAGGACCCGCGCGACGTGGTGAAGCCCGGCGACGTGGTGCGCGTGAAGGTGCTGGACGTGGACGTCGCGCGCAAGCGCATCGCCCTGACGCTGCGCCTCGACGACGAGGCGGGCGCGGGGTCCGGCTCCGGCGGCCCGGGGCGCCAGCGGCAGTCGGGGGAGAACGGCGGGGGCGGCGGAGGTCGCGGTCGCGACGGCCGTGGCGGTGGCGGCGGCGAGCGTCGCGGTGGTCAGGGCGGCCAGGGCGGCGGCGGTGGCGACCGCCGGGGCGGCGGCAACGGCGGCGGTGGTGGCGGCGGTGGCCGCGGCGGCGACCGGCGCGGCGGGAACAGCGAGCCGCAGGGTGCGCTGGCCGACGCGCTGCGGCGGGCCGGGCTGGCGTAACCGCGCTTGAGAAAGCACAAGCGCCCGCTGCGGACTCCGGTCCGCGGCGGGCGCTTCGTTTCGGCGAGCCTCAGCCGTTGACGCTGCCCCAGAACTTGAACAAGTGGTACCCGAAGTACTCGCCATTGACCGGCGACCGGCCGTCCAGGACGTCCTGGGTCCAACGCGCGATGAAGTTCCGGTCCGGGCCCAGCGAGTACAGCAGCGCGAAGACGAGCAGGATGCCGTAGGGCGCGATCTGTGCGCCGATGCGCCGCCAGTCGTAGCTCAGGAAGGGCTCGATGATGCCGTAGCCGTCCAGGCCGGGGATCGGCAGCAGGTTCAGGATCGCG
>Ga0207695_10001528_pt1 | contig 38261 bp, 32 predicted proteins | sample KBSC54metaG_FD_184354 | JGI IMG/M metagenome (GOLD analysis project Ga0207695, IMG submission 184354) | Corn rhizosphere microbial communities from Kellogg Biological Station, Michigan, USA - KBS C5-4 metaG (SPAdes) (version 2) | ecosystem: Host-associated > Plants > Roots > Rhizosphere > Soil... | reverse complement strand
GAACAGATAACCTTTGGGATTGGTCACCGCCACCAGGAAAGACTTGGCGAAGATGCGCATCGGCGCCGCTTCGCCGTCATCGGCCTGCGCCCGCGACAGATCCAGCCCGCCCTTGGAACGCAACAGCCGGATACCAAGCCACGCCAGGTAAATCGCACCTATCCATTTGACCACCGAGAACCAGAACTCCGACGCCGCCAGCACCGCGCCCAAACCAAGCGCCACTGATCCGACCAGCACGAAGTCCGACGACACCGCGCCCAGCATGCCGGGCAAGGAACGGCGCACGCCGTAACGCGCGCCGTTGGCGAGCGCCAGCAAGACGGTCGGTCCTGGCGTGGCGATGGTCACGAGCGCCACGACGGCGAACAGGGCCAGCGTGGTGATGTTGAGTGCGTGCGGTAGCAGGTTGATTTCCATGGCGGGCTCACTGTGTGGATGATGGGCGGATTGTACCGATGTTCCGCACCGGTTTCAGATTGTGCCGAGAGTACGCGTCAAAAACACGCGGACAGTTTCCGGCAGCTCGCGATGGAACTGCGCCCGGTCGAAACCGGGCGGATCCTGTGACGGCGGAAAATTCGGCCGCTGCAGCGCTGCCGGAAAAGGCGTCAGGAAAGAAAAATGTCCGGCGCCCGGCACCACCGAAAATTCCAGTGACGTGCTCGCCGGCAGGTGCGACAAGACTCGCCGGATGCTGTCCGCAGGCGTGATCGGGTCATGCTCTCCCGCCAGCGCCAGCAGAGGCGCATGCACGTCATCAAGCGCGCCGGGCGCCATGAACCAGTCGGTGGCCGGCGCCAGCAACACGGCGGCACGGATGCGCGCGTCCGCAACCACCGGCAAGGTCGCCCCCGAACGCGACCAGGGATGTCCGCCAACCAGCGCCAGCGCGGTATAGCCGCCCATCGAATGGCCCAGCATGGCAATGCGATCGGCATCCGCCGCTGCGCGGAAGAAAGCATCCGCGAGCACGGCGTCGATCGCCCGCGAGGTCTGGCCGGGACGCGCTATCGCGGCGGCATCGGTGTTCGACAGCGAACGATCGTTGCGATTGTCGCCGGCATGTTCCGGACTGACGACGATGTAGCCGTGCGCGGCGAGATGGCCGGCAATGCTCCGGTACAGCAAATGCGATCCGCCGCCGCCGTGCGAGACCACACAGAGGGGAAACCGTCCCGGCGCCAACGGTGCATCCGGGGCGGCATCGAAGACATAGGGACCGATGGCCGTCTGCACGGCAGTGGCAAGCGTTGGATACTGGACCACACACGGCGAACTCGTCTGATGCGCCGGATCGGGAATGTGCAGGGTGCGGATGCCTGAGTTCATGCGGTTGGATGCCTCTGTGTTGTAAGAACCCGTTTCATAAAGAAACGGGCCCAAGTAATCAAAACGAATCATGGCGCGTCACGAAACGGAAAGCGCCGCACCGTCAAGCTGCAGTTTTCCCGCGGCGGTCGCGCGGCCATGCTCGCGCGGCGAACAGCCCATGACGCGTTTGAAGGCCTTGCCAAAAGCGCTGTCGGATTCGTAACCGAGCGAGAGCGCAATCGCGGTCGTCGATTCGCGCGAGTTCTTCAGCTTGTCGCCGGCCAGCAGCATGCGCCAGCGCGTCAGGTATTCCATTGGCGTGGTGCCGACCGTTTGCTTGAAACGCAGGGCGAACACCGAGCGCGACATGCCCACGCGCTGCGCCAGTTTCTGTAGTGTCCAGTCATGCGCCGGGTCGTCGTGCATGCAGCGGATGGCTGCGCCCATCTGCTTGTCGGCCAGCGCGAACAGCCAGCCCACGCCTTCCTTCGCCCCTTCCGCGAGATGCAGGCGCAGCGCCTGCACCAGCATCATATAGGCGAGCTGCTGCGTGATCAGCGAACCGCCCGGTTGCGACTCGCGCACCTCTTGCGCCATGCGTTCGAGCGACCAGCGCATTGCCGCCTTGTCGGACTCCCTGCGGATATGCACGATAGGCGCCAGCGAATTCAGCAGGAAATCGGCGTGGCTGCCGGTGAGGACGAAATGCCCACCGACCAGGTAGCAGCTGCTTTCTCTCTTCTCGGCGCGGCCGTCCTCGGAGCGCCATTTTGCGCGCAGCGTGAGAAACTCCACCGGTGGCGCCGCCAAATCGGTAGCCAGCCGAAACGGCGCCCCCGGCGGCAACAGATAGCAATCGCCGGCCGTCAGCAGCACCGTGTCGGGAACGCCCTCCACCGACAGCCAGCATTGCCCCGACACCACCGCATAGCACTTGATGCCTTCGTGCCGAGGCCATTGGATGGCCATCTCGCCGGGGATCTCGAAACCGCCCGCGACATAGCTGCGCGGCTTGAACAGCGACAACACCTCTGAGAGCGGATCCATATGCCTCCGGACGATTGAACCAATAAAACGGACTTTATAGCATGGATAGTACTGATGCAAGCGCCTATATTGCGGTCATCGGGTTGCGCTCCTGCAGCCTTCAACCAAAATAAGGCAACTTCATCATGCGTATTTTCATTACCGGCGCGACTGGTTTCATCGGCTCCGCCATCGTCGCCGAACTCCTCAAGGCGGGTCATCAGGTGCTCGGGCTGACCCGTTCCGACGCAGGCGCCCAGTCGCTGATTGCGGCCGGCGCAGAAGTGTTCCGCGGCGACCTGCAAGACCTTGACAGCCTGCGCCGCGGCGCGGTGGCGGCGGACGGCGTCATCCATACGGCGTTCAACCATGACTTCTCGCAGTTCGTCGCCAATTGCGAAGCCGATCGCCTCGCCATTGAGGCGCTCGGCTCCGCATTGGAGGGTTCCGACCGCCCGCTGGTGATCACCTCCGGCACCGGCATGGGCGCAGCGGCACCTGGCCGGCCTGCCACCGAAGACAACTTCGACGCGAACCACCCGAATCCGCGCAAGGCCTCGGAACTGGCCGGCGCAGTCGTGGCGAACCGCGGCGTCAACGTCTCGGTGGTGCGTCTGCCGCAAGTCCATGACACGGTCAGGCAAGGCCTCATCAGCCCCTTGATCGACCTGGCCCGCGCCAAAGGCGTCTCGGCATTCGTCGGCGACGGAAGCAATCGCTGGCCGGCGGTGCACGTCAGCGACGCCGCCCGCCTTTATCGACTGGCCTTGGAACGCGCCCAACCCGGCAGCCGTTACCACGCCGTAGCGGAAGAAGGCATCGCCATGCGCCGCATCGCCGAAGTCATCGGACAGGGCCTGAAAATTCCGACGGTCAGTGTTTCTGCTGAAGAGACGCCCGTCCATTTCGGCTGGCTGGCCGGCTTCGTCGGCCGCGACCTGCCGGCCTCGGGCGCATGGACGCAGGAAGTCCTGGGATGGCGCCCGACCGGCCCGGACCTGATTGCCGATCTCGAAGGGATGAATTACTTCGGCGTTTAACACAGGTGCGGCGGCATCTGGATGATGTCGCCGCATGGTGGTTCGATCACATGAAGACCGTCGTTATCAATCCCACTCACCGGCTTCTTCGACAAGGACTTTCTTGCCCTGCGTGACCAGAAGTCGACCGTCTTCCAGGACGCGGTAGTAGACGCCACCCTTCCTGAATTCATAGCCGAGGAAGCGGCACGGCGTCACGCCGTCCGCGCACACGGTATGCAGGGTCTTGCCGCGCAGCTTGATGCTCTTGCCGGTCCTCTTGCTGGTGCCGGTGTACACGACGTCGTCGCAACTTACCACGCCCTCCTCGCAGCCCTGGATGTCGATGACGAATGACGGCGTCCTCAATGTGTCGGCGCATGCGTGATCAAACGAGATGCCCAGCAAGGCGATGAGAAGGTATGGCTTCATGCTTATTCCTTGTAGACAACGTTGTCGTCCACCCCATATAAAACACAAGCCTGCCCGGCCCGCTCTTCACATCGCTTCAGCGCCTGCGCGTTGACGTCTTGTTTCGCACCGGCATTCCAGCCCCAGTGCTTGCGCGTAGGCGCCACCGCGAACGCCTTGGGCGTCGGCGCCTCCAGGTAGCGCTGGTATTGTTCTCGTCCTTGGTCGCTGTCCAGCGGAAGCTTGTTCACGTCGTCGGCGGCGGCAAAGCCGCTTGCCGGGAATTGCCGTGCGCGCAGCCGGTCGGGCAGCGTGTCCTGGTCCGGGCTGGCAATGCGACGGGTGTCGGTAATCACGCCGCGCTGCAAGGCGTCGGTCGGTATTGCTTCGCAGTTGGTGATCTTCTTGCGTTCCTGTCCGTCACAAAAGAATACGCTGTTGCCCAATGTGGCAGCAAGATCGGGATGGTAGAAACTCGCTGCACCCTTGTTCTTTTTAATCGCGATCCAGCGCTTGACCAGTTCCGGATCCGCTTTGCCGTCCGAGTAGCGGATGATCCAGTCGTACAGGCCGCCGCGAATGACGGAAGCGCCGTTCAGATTGCCTTGTGCGTCATAGTGTCCATGGAAACCGACGCGGGTCTGGTCGAGCGGATAGTCATCGGTGAACAGCCTCTGCTTGCCGCCCAAGAACATGCGCGAGCACGACGACACGCAATACCCGGACACTGCGGTGGTCACGCCTGCTTTGCGGAAGAACTCGCCGATCTCGTAACCGGTTCCGGCGTCGCCGCCGTGCGAATTGCGCAGGATGACAAGATCAATGTTTGGATTGGCGGCAAACGCATCCTTGACCACCGCCCATTCGGAACCGTTGACCGGGCCGGACAGGATGATGGTGTTGCCGAACTTTGCCAGTTCCATGGCGGACACGCTTGCGCTGGAGAACGCGAGGATACAGATTGCGGCAGCGCGAGATGCCAGACGCGAAAATGTAGAGCGTGTCTTTATGAATATCATTTCTTTCCTTGAAGAGAAATGTCGGCAGCCAGATGCCGTCCTCGAAAAAAAGACCGGTCGATACCAACCGGTCTTTTTAGACGACGACAAAAATCGGCAATTAGAAATTCAGCGCCGATATCTTGCTCAGTCCTTGTGCGATGTTTGCCTTGGCAGCGCCTTCATTTGCCAGGCGCAAACGCGTGATGCCGGCAAACGCATCGCTGACCGTTGCGGTGTGTTCCGACTTGATGGATTCCTGCCAGATGACGACGCCGGTATCGGCGCGCTTCAGTGTCCATCCGGCTTCCATTTTGACCGTAAAGGAAAGGCCGAACGAGGGCTGGTCAATATTGAAAATGCTGACCGTCAACAGCATGTCGCCGCCATTGCCTTTGACAACGCTGGAAAAGGTTTTTGAATTGGTGATAGCGTCAGTAATCGCTTGTGCGAAAGCGTCATTCGGGATTTGCGACTTTCCCAAGGCGCCGGTTTCCTTGCCGCCATCCACCGTCAGCGCCACCGACTGCGTGTGCTTGTTGGTGACCGGGAATTCGGTAGGCGTCATGCCGGCCGATGTGGAAGGAGTAGCACAACCGCCCAGAACGGCCGATGCCAGCACTAATGCAGCAACAGCAAAAAGGCGATTGGATAAAACAGATTTCAGTGAAAAATTCATTGTGTTCCCTGTAAGTTATTTGGCGCTCTTGTAGATATTGGACAGCACTTCATCCACCATTTCCGGCGGCGATTTTCTGGTCAGCGACGTATGGTAGGAATTGCCGACAGCAACAGGAAAATTATTGGTCGGCTGCCTGATGTTGATCGTCAACTCAAGCATGTACATGGTGATGTCCCAGAACCATTTGTCGATATAGGTGACAACCCCATCGGCCTGGTAAGGAGGTGTCAGCTCAGGGCCGGTCGTCACCGAATAACCCTTCTTGACCAGAAAATCCTTGATCAGCTGATCGACATCTTTTTCATCCTTGGGAGACTTCACAACGTAGAAGGTCTTCATGGCCTCCAGATTGCTGCCGGGCGTGACGCTGGCCGTGGCGCGATTGACTGCACATCCCGACAGCGACGACAGCACCGCCAGAAAGAAAGAGGCGAGCAGGATTTTTTTAAACATAAATCAAGCATCCGTTTTTTGATTTGAGATCCGCTGACAGCGGTCCACATTTTTTATCGCGGCGTATGTTCGTTTTATCGTTGATGGCGTGCTTGTTCCCTCCCCCCGGCTTGTTTTCTTGTATTTCGTTTGCTCTCCCCTCTGAATGGGAGTAGTGCAACATTGCTTTTCATTATTGTTTTGAATGTTTGCACAGGCATCTGACAAAACACTGACCATTCGCAGCATGTTGAAATTTGAGGAGTTTTGCCACGGCTGAGAGAAGTTCGATATCTACACGTTTCCGGAGATCAGCACATCAGTCGACCATCCGCTTCATAGAAAATAGAATGCCCACGACACTTACGAACCGGATAACAGAGGCGAGTTTGCTCCGAGAATGAAAAGTTTCAATTCACTCTGCGACAACATCTCTCGGGATTCCCTACCCCAGATGTATCGGGTCTTCAGTGTAGTTTTTCGTGTCGGGTATACCAGGAACTGTCTAGCGCAAAACTTCGTGTTTGCAATATTTCCAAAAACAACTGCTCCCGAATGATTTGCAGCGCAATCACCGAAATGCAAAAAAACGCCATGCCTGTCCAGAAGGATAAAAAAATCAATTCATCAGTCGTCATATCCGAAAATGTCATGAGCGCTTGGCCGGGCCGGCAGACGCCCCCGGCTTGCGCGCGAGCTCAATGAACGCCTGCAGGTAGTCGATCTCCAGATCGCCTTCGCGGGCGCCGAGGAAGATCTGTTTGGCGATGCCGTTGGCGCCCAGGCGAACCGGGACGATGTCGAGCTTGCCGCCGTATTCCTCCACCAGCCAACGCGGCAAGGCGGCCACGCCGCGGCCGCTGGCGACCATCTGGATCATGATGTCGGTGGTCTCGATCGCCTTGTGGCGCTTGGGCGTCACGCCTGCCGGCATGAGGAATTGATTGTAGATGTCGAGGCGGTCGGTGGCGACCGGATACGTGATCAAGACCTCGTTGGTGAGCTGCTGCGGTTTGACGTATTTCGCTTTTGCCAGCGGATGATCGCGCGCGACCACCAGCACTTGTTCGTAGTCGAACACCGGGACAAACGTCAGGCCCGGTTTGTAGAGCGGGTCCGGCGTGACGAGCAGGTCAATCTCGTAACCGAACAGTGCGCCGATGCCACCGAACTGGAATTTCTGTTTGACGTCAACGTCGACGTCGGGATACGCCTCCAGGTAAGGCGCCGCCACTTTCAGCAACCATTGATAGCAGGGATGGCACTCCATGCCGATGCGCAATGCCCCGCGCTCGCCCTGGGCGAACTGGCGCAACCGTTCTTCGGCCTGGTCCAGTTGCGGCAGCACGCGGTTGGCGACGGCGAGCAGATATTCGCCCGCTTGCGTGAGCCGCAGATGACGTCCTTCACGCAACCAGATATCCGTCCCCAGCTGCTGCTCCAGTTTCTTCATGCTGTGGCTGAGTGCCGATTGCGTCACGCAAAGGACGTTGGCGGCCGCCGTGAGAGAACCCTGTTTTTCGACTTCCTGGACGACGGCGAGATGGATGCGTTCTAACATTCTGCGTTATTTTCAAATGAGCTAAATTCATGGATTACTGAGTTAATACCATTATACTTCATGGAAATCAGCGTCTACCATCTGCCCATTCTTCACTTTTCGGAATTGACAGATCATGACCACCATCCACAACCTGGGCTTTCCCCGCATCGGCGCCAAGCGCGAACTGAAGTTCGCGCTGGAGTCCTACTGGAAAGGCGAATCGTCGCGCGACGAACTGAAAAACCTGGGCGCACAATTGCGCCTGCGTCACTGGGACAACCAGGCTGGTCTGGATTTGATCCCGGTCGGCGACTTCGCTTTCTACGACCAGGTGCTCGACATGAGCTTCACGCTGGGCAACCTGCCTGAGCGCGTACGTGATTTCCACGGCGATACGCTGGATAACTATTTCCGCGTGGCGCGCGGCCGTTCGGCGCAGGGCGCCGAGGACCACGGCGCTTGCTGCGGCGGTGTTGCCGCCGGCGAGATGACCAAGTGGTTCGACACCAACTATCACTACATCGTCCCCGAGTTCACCGCCGCCACCGAATTCAAGCTGGACACCTCGCGCCTGCTGGCGCAGCTGGCCGAGGCCAAGGCGCAAGGCATCAAGGCCAAGCCGGTCATTGTCGGTCCGGTCACTTACCTGGCATTGGGCAAGGCCAAGGATGCCTCCGACAAACTGGCGCTGTTGCCGCGCCTGCTACCGGTCTACCTGCAGTTGCTGGATGCGCTGGCTGCGCAAGGCGTGGAATGGGTGCAGATCGACGAACCGGTGCTGGTCACCGAACTGGACGCCGCCTGGCAAGACGCCTTCAACACCGCTTATGCGGAACTGAAGAACAGCCGCGTCAAGCTGCTGCTGGCGACTTACTTCGGCGAACTGCTGGAAAACCAAAAGCTCGTCGCCAATCTGCCGGTCGCCGGCCTGCATATAGACGCCATCAACGGCCGCAACGATGTGCTGCCGCTGATCGACCTGCTGGCTGCCGGCAAGGTGCTGTCGCTGGGCGTGATCAACGGCCGCAACATCTGGAAGACCGACCTGAGCGCCGTGCTGGACTGGATCGAACCGCTGGCCAAGCGCCTCGGCGAACGCCTGTGGATAGCGCCTTCGTGCTCGCTGCTGCACGTGCCGGTCGATCTGAACAGCGAACAAAAACTGGATGCTGAGATCAAGTCCTGGCTCGCCTATGCGCAGCAAAAGCTGGACGAACTGCGCCTGCTGGGCAGGGCATTGCGCGAAGGCCGCGATTCCGTCAAGGCTGAATTGGCCGCCAACCAGGCTGCTTTGGCGGCGCGCCGCGCTTCGCCACGTGTGAACAACCCGGCAGTGCAAGCCGCGGTGGCCAGGATCGACGCCAAACTCGGTCAACGCGCCAACGGCTATCCGCAACGCGCCGCCAGACAAGCCGCCCTGCTCAAGCTGCCGGCCTATCCGACCACCACGATCGGCTCGTTCCCGCAGACCGCAGAAATCCGGCATGCCCGCAGCGAGTTCAAAGCAGGCCGTCTCGATAACGCCGGCTACAAGACGGCAATGCAGGCTGAAATCGAACGCAGCGTGCGCGAACAGGAAACCCTGGGCCTGGACGTGCTGGTCCATGGCGAAGCCGAGCGCAACGATATGGTTGAATACTTCGGCGAGCAACTGCAAGGTTACGCGTTCAGCCAGTTCGGCTGGGTACAGTCCTACGGTTCACGCTGCGTGAAGCCGCCCATCCTGTTCGGGGACATCAGCCGTCCGCAAGCGATGACAGTGGAGTGGATCACTTACGCGCAGTCGCTGACCGCCAAGCCGATGAAGGGCATGCTGACCGGCCCGGTGACGATCCTGAACTGGTCGTTCGTGCGTGACGACCAGCCGCGCTCGGTATCGTGCAAGCAACTGGCGCTGGCCATCCGCGACGAAGTTCTCGACCTGGAAAAAGCCGGCGTGCGCGTCATCCAGATCGACGAAGCCGCGCTGCGCGAAGGCCTGCCGCTGCGCAAGTCGCAATGGAAAGAATACCTGGACTGGGCGGTCGAATCCTTCCGCATCACCGCCAACGGCGTCGAAGACGAAACGCAGATCCATACCCACATGTGCTATTCGGAGTTCAACGATATCATCGCCTCGATCGCCGACATGGACGCCGATGTGATCACGATCGAAACCTCACGCTCGGACATGGAGTTGCTGGACGCCTTCGACAACTTCAACTACCCGAACGAAATCGGCCCCGGTGTGTACGACATCCACTCGCCCAACATTCCGACCCAGGAGCACATCGTGCAACTGATGAAGAAGGCGGCCGAGCGGGTTCCGGCGGAACGCCTTTGGGTCAATCCGGATTGCGGCCTGAAGACGCGCCAGTGGGCGGAAGTCCTGCCGGCGCTACGCAACATGGTGGCGGCGGCCCGGACCTTGCGCGCCGCTCCCTGATCGACATCTCCTTGTAGAAACGACAAAGCCTGCTCTCGAGCGGGCTTTGCGTTTTTCGGATGTCGTTATACAGCGTGAGATGTTCGGTATGCCCTGCTCGACACGCACACCGAATTGCCATCCGGATCCTTGGCGTTGGCAAACGCGTAACCGTTGGCCTGGTGCGTGCTGCCGAAAACCAGTCCGTTTTTTGCGCTCTGCGCTTTGAAGCCCTCCACGTCCTCGACGCTAAACATCAGCTTCACGCTCGCCTGCCCCTGCTTGACGCTTTTTGCGGCCTGGTGGATCAGGATGCTGGCACCGGTCGCCGGTGCGGTCAGTTCGATCAGGCCTTCCACCATTTCCCCTGAGGTTTTGAAGCCAAAAAAGCTGCTGTAGAACGCAGCCGTGGCGGAGGGATTCTTTGCGTAGATGAGGATGGTGTTGAGTACTGCCGGCATGGTGGGTTTCCTGAGGTAATGGATAAGCGTGCTCGAATGCTCGTTTTCTTGTCGTCCGCAACTCTAGCAAAGAAAGCTATTTTTTTCAGCGGTATAGTCATCTGCCTGCGCTGGTTGAGGATCAGGCGGCCGCCATCAAAAAACATCTCAGCAAAAATCCCGGCTGTGGACGTTGATCTCGCCGAGCAGGTGCGACAGATCAACCAGGCGTTTTGCGACCAGATGCTTGACGCCGGCGTGGGTCTGCCAGATACCGTAGACGCCCAGCAAGGAAGCGTTGAGGACTTCGTTGCGCTGCTTCTCGACCAGCGAGGGCCAGATGATGACGTTGGTCGAACCGGTCTCGTCTTCGATGGTGAGGAACAGCACGCCCTTGGCGGTGCCGGGCCGCTGGCGCACGGTGACGATGCCGCAGCCGCGCGCGAACTGGCCGTCCTGGAAGGTCGCCATCACGTCGTGAGGCAGGAATTTCTGTTTGGCCAGGATGGTGCGCAACAAGGCCAGCGGATGCCGTCGCAGCGTCATGCCGGCGCTGCGGTAATCGGCGACGATGTCTTCGGCTTCCGACGGCGCCGGCAAGTACAGCGCCTCTTCGCGTGAGGGCGCAGTGCGCAACAGGTCTTTGGCGGGCGCGGCGTCGAGCGCCTGCCACAAGGCTTCGCGGCGATGGCCGCTAAGCGTGGCCAGCGCATTGCCGGCGGCCAGCGCCTGCAGGTCGCGCTTGTGCAGGTTGGCCCGCCGCGCCAGGTCTTGCAGATCGCTGAACGCGCCGTCAAGGCGCGCCCGCTCGATGCGCAAGGACGGCTCTTCCTTGAGGCTGCCGATCAGCGACAGGCCCAGACGCACGGCGGGCCGTTCGGCGCCGGTTTCTTCCAGCGCGCTTTCCCAATTGCTGCGCATCACGTCCGCCGGCAATACGCGCACGCCATGGCGGCGCGCATCCTGGATCAGCTGCGACGGCGAATAAAAACCCATGGGCTGGCTGTTGAGCAGCGAGCACAGGAAAGCTTCCGGCTCGTGGCATTTGATCCAGCTGCTGAAGTAAGCAAGGTTGGCGAAACTGGCGGCGTGGCTTTCAGGAAAACCGTAGTCGCCGAAGCCCTGGATCTGGCGGAAGATGGCGTCGGAAAACTCTTGCGTGTAACCGCGCTCGAGCATGCCGTCGATCAGTTTCTTCTGGTATTTCTCCATACCGCCCTTGCGCTTCCACGCCGCCATCGCGCGCCGCAGGCCGTCGGCCTCGCCGGGCGTAAAGCCGGCCGCCAGCACGGCGATTTGCATCACCTGCTCCTGGAAAATCGGTACGCCGCGTGTGCGTTCCAGCGCCTGGCGCAGGATTTCCTTGGGATAGGTTTCCGGCTCCAGGCCTTCGCGCCGCCGTAAAAAAGGATGGACCATGCCGCCCTGGATCGGCCCGGGTCGCACGATCGCCACTTGCACCACGAGGTCGTAGAAGCGGCGTGGCTTGAGGCGCGGCAGCATGCTCATCTGGGCGCGGCTTTCGATCTGGAAGACGCCGATGGTGTCGGCCTGGCAGATCATGTCGTAGGTGACCGGATCTTCACGTGGAATATCCGGCAGCTCGAACGAGACGCCGCGCCGTTTGCCGACCAGTTCCAGCGCGCGCCGCAAGGCCGACAGCATGCCCAGCGCCAGCACGTCGACCTTGAGCAGGCCAAGCGATTCGAGGTCGTCCTTGTCCCACTGGATCACGGAGCGGTCCGGCATGGCGGCGTTTTCTATCGGCACCAATCGCGACAGCTTGTCGCGCGCAATCACGAAGCCGCCGCTGTGCTGCGACAGATGCCGCGGGAAGTTGAGCAATTGCCGCGCCAGGATGGCCCACTGATGCGCGATCGGCGACTGCGGATCGAGGCCGCATTCGGCGAAGCGGTCCAGCAGGTTGTCGCGATGATCGAACCACTGCTGCGACTTGGCCACCTTGTCGACGATGGACTCGTCCACGCCGAGCGCCTTGCCGACATCGCGCAGCACGCCGCGCGGCCGGTAGGTGTGCACGGCGGCGGCGATGGCGGCGCGCATGCGGCCGTATTTGCGGTAGATGTACTGGATCACTTCTTCGCGCCGCTGGTGCTCGAAGTCGACGTCGATGTCGGGCGGCTCGCCGCGCTCCTTGCTGATGAAGCGTTCGAACAGCATGGTCGAACAGGTCGGATCGACTTCGGTCACGCCGAGGCAATAGCACACCACCGAGTTGGCGGCCGAGCCGCGACCCTGGCGCAGGATGCCGTTGTCCTTGGCGAAACGGACGATGTCGTAGACCGTCAGAAAATACGGCTCGTAGGCCAGGTCGTTGATCAGCGTCAGCTCGTGCTCGAGCTGGCTGGAGACGGACTCCGGAATACCGGCGGGATAACGCAGGTGCGCGCCGAGATAGGCTTCCTGCCGTAAATAGGCGGCCGGCGTCTGGCCTTCAGGCACCAGTTCTTCAGGATATTCGTAACGCAGTTCGTTCAGTTTGAAATGGCACAGGGAGGCGATGCGCAAGCTTTCTTCCAGCGCCGCCGCAGGAAAAATATTCGCCAGCCGCAGCCGAGAGCGCAGGTGCTGTTCGGCGTTCGGCGCCAGGTCGTAGCCGCAGTCGCCGACTGCCTTGCCGAGCCGGATCGCGGTCAGCGTGTCCTGCAAGGGCTTGCGCGAACGCACGTGCATGTTGACCTGGCCGAGCGCGACGACCGGCAGGCCGCAGCGGTCGGCAGCCTCCTGGATCACGCCGCGATGCAGGTCGTCGAGCGGCCGGTACAACTGGGTCAGGCCGAGCCAGGCGCGCTGCGGAAACGTGCGCGCCAGCCAGTCGGCCTGTTGCGCCAGCAAGGCGGCGTCGGCAGGATAATGCGGCGCCAGCACCAGCAGGCAATCGGGTAAGCCGCGCAGGTGCGCATGCATGGCCTGCGGCGCGGAAAAATCGGCGATGCCGATGCGGTAACTTCCCTTCTCGGCGCGCGTGCGGCCGAGCGTAATCAGCTCCGACAGGTTGCCATAGCCTTCGCGGTTCTGCGCCAGCGCGATCAGTGTGAGCGGCGGCTGCCCTGCTTCCCATTCGATGCGGAAACAGGATCCGATGATCAGCTTCATGCCGGCGTTTTTGCTTTCCACATGCGCGCGCACCACGCCCGCCAGCGAACATTCGTCGGTTACGGCCAGCGCCGTGTACCCCAGCTGCACCGCGCGCGCGGCGAGTTCTTCGGCGTGCGATGCGCCTTCGAGGAAGGTGAAGTTGGACAGGCAGAACAGTTCGGCGTAATCGGGGATCCGCACCGGCATCGACGTGGGCTTCTCAGGCATGGCGCACCTCCCTCAGCCGAACACGCCGTGCAGATACCAATGCGGTTCGACGCCGTCAACGTCGCCGATGCGCTCGCGGTAGATCCAGTAGTGGCAATGATCGGCGCCTGCCGCAATGTAGTAGTCGCGCGTGACCAGCAAGCCATTCCACCAGCCGGCTTCGATGCGTTCGGGCGGCGACACCGGGTGCAGGCGCGAGCCGTAATACGGCCGGTGCTGGCGCATGACCAGCGCCACCGGTTTTTCCAGCAGCCAGCCCGGACGCGGCGGCAACGGGCGCGCATCGAGCGGCGCGGCCGGCTCCATCACGGACACCCAGCGATTGGCCTGCTCCGGCCGGTAGTCGGCCAGCGGCGACGGCTGCAGCACGTGTTCCACGCCCAGCCGCGCTACCAGCAATTCGAGCAGGCGCTTGTAGTCTTCCGGTGTTCCGCCCGGTTCGGGAAACAGGCTCTCGCTGGCCGGCGCCATGGCTTCGGTGCGCGCCGCTTCCAGCACCACGGCGATGACGGGGGCGCTGATCTCGAGCTGCGCCAGCCGCTCTTTCAGCAGACGGATCAGGTGCGCGTCCTGCCAGGTCGGCTCGGCCAGGGCGAGTTCAATCACGGTCGGCGCGACGGCCTGACGGCCGCGCTCGTGCTCCAGTTGCACGCACACCTGCGTGACCGCCAGTTGGCGCGCCGTGAGCCAGCCGCACAGTTGCGCCAGCAAGGCTTGCACGGTGTGCTGCGCAGCCTCGGCATGTTCGATGCGCTCGGTCAGTTCGATGCGCTGGCGGAAGCTCGGCGGTGTCTCTATCCAGGCATGCAGTTCCATCGCTTCGCCGTAGGCGCAATCGAGCGCATCCAGCATGCGGGTGTCGCCGCGCCGCTGCAAACCCGGGCGCGGCAGGCGACGCAGGTCAGCCAGGTTGCGGCAGCCGATTCCCTTGAGCCAGTCGAGATAAGGCAGCGCTGCCGGCAAGGCGCTCACCGGCAAGCGATCAAGGCGGCGCTGCAGGCGCGGCGTACTGAGTGTGCGCGGATGATGATGCCCCCGCAAATGACAATGACGCGCCAGCAAGGCAGCGCCGGCTGCGGTCGGCGCGCAGCTGACGGCGGCGGTCAGCCCGAGCTGGCGCACGGTGCCGCGCACACGCCGGCACAAGGCGCGGATGCCGCCGAACAGGCGCAGGCTGGCGCCGATGTCGAGCACGATGGTGGCGTCGTCGCTAAAGGCGGCTTGCGGCGTGTATTGCAGCAGCGCGGTGGCGGCGCCGGACAGCGCCTGCGCTTCGCGCTCGATGGCGCGTTCGTGCATGTGGGCGTGCGGCAGCAAGGCCAGCACGCCACCGCGGCGCATGCCGTAACGCACGCCGGCGTCGCAGGCCGACGACGAGGCCGCCATGACGCGGGTATGCTCCAGCACGACTGCGTCAGTGTCATCCGACCAGTTCGGATAAAACACTTCCAGCGGCAACAGGGGCAGGTGTACGGCGATCCACAGACGCATGATGCAAAAGATTCAGAGAAGGCAGTGAAACAAACAAGGGGGTGTCGCGCTGCGGACCGCGCCGCTTGACGAAGCCGATATCGACGCCGCCCGCAGCGGCCGTCAGCGACAGTCGCAACGGCGCCGGGGAAGCATCCTGGGCGCAACTGAGCGGCCGCAGCATGACGAACAAGGTATTGCCGCCCTGCGCCGCCAGGTGCAGCCGGCGCACGCTCTCCTTGCGCAGATTGCGCTGCCAGAACAGCAGCACGGCGCAACTGTCCGACTTGAGGATCTGCTCGGCGGCCCAGGCGGCGTCGGCGCTGGTGGCGGCGCGCACCGACAGCAGGCGCGTCGCGTCGACACCCAACTGACGCCAGCCGATCGCTTGCGGCGCGTGCGGCGTCTGCACCAGCGCAATGCGGCGCGGCGCCAGCGCTTTCAAGGCCGGACCGAGCAAGCGCAATTCTCCCGCCCCCGGTTGCCGCAACAGCAAGTCGATCAACGCCCCGGTCGGCCAGCCGTGCCCCGGCAATTCCGCCGACAGCGCCGCAAAGCCGGTGTCGAGGCAGCGCGCGCCGCCCCGCGCCAACTGCGATGCGCGCCAGAGGGAGCTGTGAATGCTTTGAGGACTGTCAATAATGTCAAGAGATGGCGGAGGCATAAGGCATTGAATACTGTGTTTATATACAGTATATTGCCAGCTGCGCTTAGTCAACCTGAGATGCGCGATTCGTCAACATCGGCGTTATCGGAAAGAAATGATGAAACCAAACCTGAGGGAACAATCCCAGCGCCACACCGGTTGTCAGCATGGCGTCATGATTGTTGCGGCATGCATACGCAGCGAACCATGGCGCTGCGAAATATTTCTCACCTCGGCTACAATATTTTCCCTCATGATCCGTCTTCATCCTGCCCATCGGTCCCCAACCCCGGCTTCGGCCCTGGTTCCGGCCCCGCGTCCCCACCGCGGCTGCCGTCGATTTGCCGATTGAACGTCGCACCCGCGCCGATCGACCGGCACACACAATATGGCGAGCGCATGCACGCCCGCTCCATCAAGAAAGAAAAGAACATGACTTCTGCAACCCCTGCAACTCCTTTACAGTTTTCCCCTTACCAAAAGTTCGTCGTCGGCGTGCTGGCCTTCCTGCAATTCGCGGTGATCCTCGACTTCATGCTGATGTCGCCGCTGGGCGCGCTGATCATGCCCGCCATGCAGATCACGCCGCAGCAATTCGGCCTGGTGGTGTCGGCCTATGCCTTCAGCGCCGGCATCTCCGGCCTGCTGACCGCCGGCTTCGCTGATCGCTTCGACCGCAAGAAACTGCTGCTGTTTTTCTATACCGGCTTCATCATCGGCACACTGTGGTGCGGCCTGGCGCAGACCTTTGAAAGCCTGCTGCTCGCACGCATCGTCACCGGCCTGTTCGGCGGCGTGATCGGTTCCATCGTACTGGCGATCTCGACCGACCTGTTCCCGCTGCAGATGCGCGGCCGCGTGATGGGCATGATCCAGACCGCATTCGCGGCGAGCCAAGTGCTGGGCATCCCGATCGGCCTGTACCTGTCGAGCCGCTGGAACTGGCATATTCCCTTCATCGCCATGGCCGGCATGGGCCTGGTCGGCGGCCTCATCGTGTTCTGGAAATTGCAGCCGGTGGCCGAGCATCTCAAGCTCAAGCAGGAACACACCGCGTGGATGCATCTGTTCCACACCGTGACCGAGCCGAGCTACCTGATCGCCTTCGCCACGACGGCCCTGCTGATGACGGGCGGCTTCATGCTGATGCCGTTCAGCAGCGCCTACCTGGTGGCCAACCTGGGCATCGACATCGAGCACCTGCCGACCGTGTACCTGATCACCGGCCTGTGCACCATCGTGTTCGGTCCGCTGATCGGCCGCGCCGCCGACCGCGTCGGCAAGTTCCGCGTGTTCCTGTTCGGCACCTGCCTGTCGATGATCATGGTGCTGGTCTACACCCACCTCGGCCGCATCACCATGCCGGTGATCATCGTGGTCAACGTGATCCTGTTCCTGGGGATTTTCTCGCGCATGATCCCGTTCCAGGCGCTGGTGTCGTCGGTGCCGGCAGCTACGCAGCGCGGCTCCTTCAACGCCATCAGCGCGTCGATCCAGCAATTGTCGGGCGGCGTCGCCTCGGTGATCGCCGGGCACATCGTCTCCTTCGGCGTAGACGGCAAGCTGCAGCATTTCGATACCGTGGGCTACATCATCGTCGGCACCTCGCTGGTGGCGCTGACGCTGGTGTGGCGGCTCAACCGCAACATCATGAGGCGGACCGCGGCAACGACCGCGACGGCTGCATAGTGCAACCGGTACCACTGCATAAATGGCATAAATGGCGTCAATGGCGGCGCAGATAAAGCGACGCACGCAAATCGCATGCGCTACCATTGACGCCACGTTCCATTCCGCACACACGTGCACGCCAACGCATGACATCGAAAGCCTCACCGCCACCTGCCGACGAGCCGCCACGGCGCCCCGCCCTGCGGCTGGCCGAGGCCGTCTATGAAAAGCTGCGCGACGACATCTTCGCCTTCCGCCTCTTGCCGGGCGACCGCTTCGCCGAAAACGATGTCGCCGAGCGCCTGCAAGTCTCACGCACCCCGGTGCGCGAAGCACTGATGCGGCTGCAGAGCGAAGGCCTGGTGCGCGGCTACTTCCGCAACGGCTGGGAAGTGGTGCCGATCGATTTCTCGCGCTTCGCCGCGCTGTACGACTTGCGCGAGATGATCGAGCTGCATGCGGTGCGACGCATCTGTGCGGCCTCGGCCAATCCGGCGCGCACCGCCTTGCTGGAAGAAGCCGGCGCCGTCTGGCGCGTGGCCCCGGCCGAACGCCTGAGCGACGGCCTCGCGGTGGCGGCGCTCGACGAACGCTTCCACCTGGCGCTGGTAGCCGCCGCCGGCAATCCGGAAACCGACGCCGTCTATCGCCAGGTCACCGACCACATCCGCATCATGCGCCGCCTCGACTTCGCCTACGGCGACTGCATCGGCGACACCTACGACGAACACATCGCCATCCTCGACGCCATCGCCGCCGGCGACGCCGCACACGCCGGCGCCTTGGCCGAACGCCATATCCAGGACAGCCACGCGGTGGTCCAGCAAATCACCATTGACCGGCTCGAACAAGTCCGCACCGAGATGGCCCAACACCCCTCGCCGGCACCCGCACGGCGCAAACGCTTCGGCTGAAGCACGTATTTAGTGCAGCTTACCGGGCGCTGAAAGTCCCGCCCGGCCGGCACTTCCGTTCGATTACCTCCTACTTTTACCCTGACACTGCCGTTTTTCTCCGGCATGCGCAGCGCTCTCCCGTCGCGCTGGAGAACTGCATGCCCAATGGCACGTTTCCTGCATTCGTTTTGTCGCTGAAATTTATGCATACATAAATTGACAACAGCCTGCAAAGCGCCATTTCCTGCTATTCCCCGCGCTCTCACTTATTCCAGGAGAAAAACATGACCACCCTGACCAACACCTCAGCGCCCCTCGGCGCGACAGGATTGCTGCAGAATCGCTGGTTCCAGCTGCTGATCAGCCTGATTTGCATGATGGCGATTTCCAGCCCGCAGTACGTCTGGACGCTGTTCACCAAGCCGCTCTCGGCCAAACTGGGCGTGCCCCTGTCGGAGCTGCAGATCACCTTCTCGATGTTGATCGTGCTGCAGACCTTCTTCTCGCCGTTCCAGGGCGGCCTGATTGAACGCTTCGGCGCGCGCCGGCTGATCTCGATCGGCACGCTGATGTCGGGCCTGAGCTGGGTGCTGGCGTCGCAGGCGTCAAGCATCGGCATGCTGTACCTGAGCTACGGCCTGGTCGGCGGACTCGGCACCGGCATCGTGTATGTCGGCGTGGTCGGCCAGATGGTGCGCTGGTTCCCTGATCGCCGCGGCTTCGCGGTCGGCATGGTGGCCGCCGGTTACGGCATGGGCGCGATCCTGACCACCTTCCCGATCTCGTCGGCGCTGGCCGGCCAGGGCCTGGAAAGCACGCTCTGGCAGTTCGGCATCATCTTCGCCGTGATCGGCGTGATCGCCTCGCAGGCGCTGCGCTCGCCGGACCCGATGACGGCGCTGCCGGCAACGCGCGTCGTGCAATCCACCGGCAACGACCTGGCGCCGCGCCAGATGCTGCGCACGCCGCTGTTCTGGCTGATGTTCTGCATGATGACCATGATGTCGACGTCCGGCCTGATGGTGACCTCGCAAATGGCCAGCTTCGCACGCGACTTCGGCATCACCAATGTGATGGTGTTTGGCCTCGCCGCACTGCCGCTGGCGCTGACCATCGACCGCCTGACCAATGGCCTGACGCGTCCGTTCTTCGGCTGGGTATCGGATCATTTCGGCCGCGAAAACACCATGTTCTTCGCCTTTGCACTGGAAGGCGTCGCCATGGCGCTGTGGCTCATGACGCGTGACAACGCGGTCTTGTTCGTGCTGTTGTCGGGCGTGGTGTTCTTCGGCTGGGGCGAGATTTTTTCACTGTTCCCGTCGACGCTGACCGACACCTTCGGCACGCGCAACGCGACAGCCAACTACGGCTGGCTGTATATCTCGCAAGGGATTGGATCGATTCTCGGCGGGCCGCTGGCGGCGCTGATGCATGAGAAGACCGGCAGCTGGCATCCGGTGTTTGGGACGGCTATCACTTTGGATATTCTGGCGGCGGTGTTGGCGTTGCTGGTGTTGAAGCCTTGGCGGAAGCGGTATTTGATGGGAATGGCAAAGTAAGAATCGTAGTCGCAAGCATTCGTTCACCCTGATCGATTGCTTGCGTACTACTATTTGATTGCTCAGAAATGTCGTCCCATGAAAATATCTGCGAGATAGACGTGCTCTCCCAGCTTTATTCTTTTTGAGAGAATTCCCTCCTCAACAAAGCCGAAACGTCGATACAAGGCTTTCGCAGGTGCGTTGCCCTCTCGCACCCGCAACTCCACCTTTTCAACCTCGGGGGAGCGTTTCGCCCACGCCATCAGCGCCTCCATCAACATTGTGCCGATCCCGCGCTTCAAATAACCCGGATGCACAATAATCGTCAAACTGAAGACATGCGACATCGCCTGAGGCGACATCGGTTCAAGCAACGCATGGCCGACTGGAATGCCATTCTTCTCCGCGACGAGATAACAGCCCTTCGGAGAGAGCAATCGGATCTTTTTCTCGAAAGCGGCGATTGTCAATTCATGCGGCTGCGATACCAGCAATCCCGGGATTTTTGCGGTCTCTTGCTCTGCGGTGCACAACGTGTCGGCATCTGATATGGCCGCAGGTCTTATTGTGAATGTCTCAGTCATTGAGGCGCCATTGGTCTGATCAACCCAAAAAGAAAAGGTGCGCCGCGGCGCACCCTAGTCAGGTCTCAGAGGTATGTCTCCTCCTTAATATACCCGGCGTCCAGCATGCTGGACGTCCGAGTATCCGGTTGCCGGCTTGGCGTTTTAATACTTAATGATGTGCGCCACCGCCGAGATATGCTGCTTGCACCGCCGGGTCGTTCTGTAGCTTGTCGGCCGGGCCGTGTACGGAAATCTTGCCGTTTTCCAGGACATAGCCGTAGTCGGCGACGTTCAATGCTGCTGCGGCGAATTGTTCCACCAGCAGCATCGTAATCCCCTGTTCCTTCAAACGCAAGATGATGCGGAACACCTCTTCGACCAGGATGGGCGCGAGGCCCATCGATGGTTCGTCGAGCAAAATCACTTCCGGGTTGAGCATCACGGCGCGGGCCATGGCGAGCATTTGCTGCTCGCCGCCGGACAAGGTGCCGGCCAGTTGCGTCTGGCGTTCCTTGAGGCGTGGGAACAACTCCAATGCGCGTTCCAGGTCGTGCGCGATGTCGCCCTTGGGACGCGCCCGCGTGAAGCGTGGGAACGCGCCCAGCAGCAGGTTGTCGGTGACGCTCATGGTGGCGAAGACGCGACGACCTTCGGGCGAGTGGGCCAGGCCGGCGCGCGCGATCTTGTGCGAGTCCTGGCCGGTGACGTCCTTGCCGCCCAGGGTGACGGTGCCGCCCTTGGGCTTGATCATGCCGGAGATGGCGCGCATGGTGGTGGTCTTGCCGGCGCCGTTGGAGCCGATCAGGGTGACCACTTTGCCTTTCGGCACTTCCATCGAAATACCGTGCAGCACTTCAACCTTGCCGTAAGCGGCCTGCAAATTCGAAATCGTCAACATCTCAAGCTCCCGCGGTGGTTGGTGTGGAATCGCCGGCGCCGCCGCCGAGATAGGCTTCGATCACCTTGGGATCAGCTTGCACTTCGGCCGGTTTGCCTTCGGCGATCTTCTGGCCGAAGTCGAGCACGGTGACGGTGTCGCAGATCGACATGACGACGTCCATGTGATGCTCGATGAGGATGATGGTGATGCCGACATCGCGGATCTTGCGAATGATGGCGACCAGCTCCTTGATATCGGGCGCGGTGAGGCCGGCGGCCGGTTCATCCAACAGCAACAGGCTCGGGTTCAGGCCCAGGGCGCGGCCGATTTCGAGCAGGCGTTGTTTGCCGTACGGCAGGTTGCGCGCTTCTTCGTTGGCGAGATCGGCGAGACCGACGAACTCGAGGATCGCGGCGGCGCGTTCGCGTGCGGCGCGCTCTTCGCGCAGGTAGCGCGGGCTGTGCACCATGACGTCGGCGACGTTGCTGCGGAAGGTGTGGTGCAGGCCGACCAGGACGTTTTCCGTTGCGGACATTTCACCGAACAGCTGGACGTTCTGGAAAGTGCGCGCCACGCCACCCAGGGCGATCAGCGACGGCGGCTGGCCGGTGATGGTGCGGCCGTCGTATTCCACCGCGCCGTCGGTCGGACGATAGATGCCGGTGAGCACGTTCATCATGGTGCTCTTGCCGGAACCGTTGGGGCCGATCAGGCCGTGCACGGTGCCCTTGCGGACGTCGAGGTCGACCTTGTTCAGGGCTTTCAGACCGCCGAATTGCATCAGCACCTGGTTGACCTTGAGCAGAGTTGCGCCAACTTCCTTGACCGCATCGGTGGTGATGACGGCGGCAGTCTTGTCGCCGGCGATTTGCTGCGCCAGCGGCGTGCGCTTGCTGAGCATGCGGCCGAACAGCGCGCGGCAGAAGCCGACGATGCCGTCCTGCAGGTAATAGACCACGAACAACGTCATCAGGCCGAAGATGGTGAGACGCCAGTCGGTGATGTTTTCCAGCTTGTACGAGAAGCCGGCCATCAGCACGGTGGCGACCACCGGCACGGCGATTTCGCGCGGGGTCTTGACCTTCTTGACGACCGAGCCGATGGCGCCGAGGACGACGATCACGGCTGCCACGGTGGCGATCTGGCGGAACAGTTCGATGTCCGACAACAGGCTCGGCAACATGACCACGATCAGCGCACCGATGAGCGAACCGATGCGCGACTTGCGGCCGCCCATGATGACCGCCAGCAGAAACAGGATGGTCAGTTCGAAGTTGTAGGTATTGGGCGAGATGTACTCTTCCGAATACGCGTACAGGCAACCCGACAGGCCGGCCAGCGCGGCGCTGATGACGAAGGCGTATACCTTGTAGCGATACACCGACACGCCCATGCAGTCCGATGCGATCGGGCTGTCGCGCAGCGCCTGGAAGGCGCGGCCGAGGTTGGAGCGCAGGATGCGGTGGACCACGATCAGCGACAGCACCATGAGCACGGCGACGACGTAGAAGAACTCGACTTCATCGAGCTTGGTTCCGCCGAAACTCGGCTTCGGCACCTTGATGCCCATCGGACCCTCGGTGAGGAAAGTCATTTCGTTGATGAGGATCTGGATGATGGTGCCAAAGGCCAGCGTGACCATCGCCAGGTAAGGACCGGTCACGCGCAAGGCCGGCAAGGCCAGCACCGCACCGAATACGGCAGTGACGCCAATGCTGGCCGGCAGGATCAGCAGGAACGGCAGACCGAGCTTGAAGTACAGCACGCCCGCGGTGTACGAACCGATGCCGAACAGGCCGGCGTGGCCGAGTGAAACCTGGCCGGTGTAGCCGACCACGATGTCCAGGCCGAACAGCAGGATGGCGTAGATCAGGATGGTTTCCACCAGATGCAGGTAGTAGGGATTGCGCACGAAGAGAGGCAGCACCGCGAGCGCGGCGATGCCCAGGATCGAAAGAAGGAGGATTTTCTTGTTCATGTTCATCAGACCTTTTTGATCGCAGTTTTGCCAAACAGGCCTGCAGGTTTTACCGCCAGCACGAGCAACAGCAGGAGCAGTCCGGGGACTTCCTTGTAACCGGTGGAGATGTAGAACCCTGTGACGGTTTCAGCGATGCCGAGGATCAGGCCGCCGACGATGGCGCCCATGCCCGAGGTCAGGCCGCCGATGATGGCCACGGCGAACGCCTTGAGGCCGAGCGCTGCGCCCATCGTTGCACCGGTCAGCGTCAGCGGCGCCACCAGCACGCCGGCGAAGGCGGCGGTTGCCGACGACAAGGCGTAGGAGAAGGTGATCACCACGCTGGTGTTGATGCCCATCAGGCCGGCGGCGTCACGGTCGTTGGAGGTGGCGACCACGGCCTTGCCGTAGATCGACTTGCGGTTGAACAGCTCGACGGCGAGCATGATGGCCAGCGCGCCGACCACGACCAGTACCTGCATCGGCTGCACGTTGGCGCCGAAGATCTGGAACGGCGCGCCGGACAGTGGGCTCGGGAACGGCAAGTCGTCCTTGCCCCAGATGTTTTCCGCGACGTTCTTGAAGATGATCGCCAGAGCGATGGTCGACATGATCCAGCCGAATTCGGACTTGATCTTGATGGCCGGACGCACGCCGATCCATTCGACGAAGATGCCTTGCAGCGCGCCGAAGACCAGCACGATCGGGATCATCAGCCAGTAATTGAGATAAGGTCCGCCGTGAATGTTGCCGACCACGGACAGGCCGACCAGCGAACCGAGCATCAATGCTTCGCCCTGGCCGAAGTTCAGTGTGCCGGAGGTGGCGAAGGTCAATTGATAACCGAAGGCGATCACCGCGTAGATCATGCCTAGCGCGATGCCGCTGAAAACCAGCTGTAACAGAATATCCATTATTTCTACCCAAGAAGCGGCTGCCAATGAATGGCGGGTTGAGCATGCCGCGATTTTTTGCGCCGTATGGCGGTGAGGGATTATGCAACCCGGGCCTGCTTGTGCATATGCGTAGGAGTACGCATGTGCTTGCTACACCCTGCCCGGTTTTGCTTGCGCGTTGCCCGACGTTGAACACGCGGCCGTTCAGCCGATGCGGTTCCGACGTCGCTGCGACATTTCCTGCACTTCCGATACAAGTTAAAAGATCGTCAACAGACTCTGCGAAAAAGGCCAGTCCCCGGATCGCAAGGACTGGCCTTTATGCTTTAACGACAAATTACGTCGCCGTCAGATTATTTGCCGAGTACGACGCGGCCGTTTTTGACCTCGCCCATCACGACCATGTTCGGCTTGATGGCTTCGTGATCGTCGCGCGTGAATGGCTTGTTGTACGTGGTGACAACGCCTTCAATCTTGGTGTTCAGGCTTTCCAGCGCGCCACGGACTTTGTCGCCGTCAGTGCTGCCCGCTTGTTTGATCGCGGCTGCCAGCAGCAAGATCGAGTCGTAGCCTTGCGCTGCGGAAACAGCCGATGGCATACGGTCAACCTTGTAAGCTTTTTGGTAGGCTTCGATGAAGGCCTTGCGCTTGGGAGTATCGCCGTCCTGGATGAAGGTTTGCGGCATGCGTGCGCCGTTGCCGTTCTTGCCGGAGTTGTCGATGAAGTTACCCATCGACAGCGGCCAGCTGCCGATGATAGGCACGTGCCAGTTCAGCTTTTCCATGCCGTTGGCGATTTGCGCCAGTTCGGGACCGATGCCGTAAGTCAGCACGACTTGCGCGCCGCCTTGCTTGGACTTCAGCAACTGGGCCGTCATGTCGACGTCCTTGAGGTTGTATTTTTCGATGGCGACAGGCGTGATCTTCTTGGCGGCCAGGGCCTTTTCCAGATCTTCACGTCCGAGCTGACCGTAGTTGGTCGAGTCGGCCAGAATCGCGACCTTGGTGTACTTTTGCTTGTCGATGGCTTCGTCAGCCAGCATCTTGGCCTGGATCGCGTCGTTGGCCGACGTGCGGAAGATGTAGTTGTCCTTGTCTTTCTCGAACTGCTTGGTGACCACGGAACCGGTGGCGACGTTGGTGATCACGGGAATCTTGGCTTCCTGGTAGAAGCGCTGCGAAGCCAGCGCCACGCCGGTGTTGGCGTAACCAACGGTGGCGACGACCTTTTCCTTGTTGATCATCTCTTGTGCAATCTGCACACCGCGCTCGTTCTTCGCTTCGTCGTCGCGTTCGACCAGTTGGACCTGACGGCCCAGCAGACCGCCGGCGGCGTTGATTTCAGCCACGGCCAGCTTGACGCCGTCGCGCATGGACACGCCCATAGGCGCAGAACCGCCGGTGAACGGGCCGGACACGCCAATCTTGATCGGATCGGCAGCCTGGCTGGAAAGGGAAAGGCTCAGCAATGCTGCTGCAACCAGAGCTTGGGTCTTGTAAGTCATTTGTCTTCCTCCTGGGTTTAATTATGTGGCCAGACCATCTTGTTGTGGACTAACTCTCCTCTGCTGCGGGTTCTCCGCAGCATCGGTATCGGGGCTGATTCTGTCCCATCTACCTTTCTCGAAACTTACAAACCTGTCAGGGTCTGACGGATGCTTTCGGGTAGTGGAACCGATTTTTCTTGTTTGAAATTAACCCACACGATCTTTGCGCCGCCCTCAGCATAAATGATTTCTGGCTGATCGACACGCCGGATTTCATAGGTAGTTTCCACACTGGAACGGCCCGGAGGCTGCGCGTACATGCGGACCTCGATGTCGGCCGGATACTTGAGCTGGCGCAGGAAACTGCAGTGCGCATTGACGATCACGGGGCCAAGCCCGTCAGCCTCGACGCCGACGCCGATGGCTTCCAGCCATTCGATGCGCGTCTGTTCCATATAGCGGAAATAGACGGTGTTGTTGACATGATTGAAGGCGTCCATGTCGCCCCAGCGCACATCCATGCGCGAGGTGTGAATCAGTATTTTGTCGGTCATTCGGTGGCTTGCCTTTCGTCGGGGGGCTAAAGCGATTCATTCCATTGTTGAATTTATTTCATCTTTTCTGACAATGCTGCGGCGGTCCGGCTCCATTCTTTACTGATTTCGGATCGGCTGCGCGGACTTCCATTTCCATACTTACAAGAGGGAAATCACATAAAATACTTGGCATCGCGAACATATTTGCGTTGCAGACTAGCATTCTCTCGCAAAATATTGAACAATAGCACGATCGTTCGCAAAAATATTCCAACCAAAACCATACGGGACATCCATGACTCAACCTCAAGACTTGCTGGCGCAGTACGGGCCGCGCGAAGCAATGGAATACGACGTCGTCGTTGTCGGCGGCGGCCCCGCCGGCCTGTCGTCGGCCATCCGCATCAAGCAGCTGGCGGTTGAAGCCGGCAAGGAAGTCTCGGTGTGCGTGCTGGAAAAAGGCAGCGAAGTCGGCGCTCATATCCTCTCTGGCGCGGTCATGGACCCGCAGGCGATCACCGAACTGTTCCCCAACTGGAAAGAACTCGGTGCGCCGCTGAACACCGAAGTCACCGAAGACCGCTTCCTTTTCCTTTCCGCCAGCAAGGCATACAAGACGCCGTCGTGGATGCTGCCAGCCTGCTTCCAGAACCACGGCAACTACGTCATCTCGCTGGCCAACGTGACGCGCTGGCTGGGCCAGCAGGCTGAAGCGCTGGGCGTGGAAATCTTCCCCGGCTTCGCCGCCGCCGAAGTGCTCTACAACGACGACGGCTCCGTCAAGGGCGTGGCGACCGGCAACATGGGCGTGGACCGCCATGGCGAGCCGACCGGCGCATTCCAGCTGGGCATGGAATTGCATGCGAAGTACACCTTCTTCGCCGAAGGCGCACGCGGCCACCTGGGCAAGCAACTGATTGCAAAATACAAACTCGACGCCGGCAAGGATCCGCAGACCTATGCCATCGGCATCAAGGAAATCTGGGAAATCGATCCGAAGATGCACAAGCCCGGCCTGGTCGTGCACACCGCCGGCTGGCCGCTCGACAGCGGCACCTACGGCGGCTCCTTCCTGTACCACCTGGAGAATAACCAGGTTGCGGTCGGCTATGTGGTCGGCCTGGCGTACGAGAATCCTTACCTGTCGCCGTACGAAGAATTCCAGCGTTACAAGACCCATCCCGAAATCCGCAAGTTCTTCGAAGGCGGCAAGCGTCTCGCCTATGGCGCGCGTGCGATTACCGCCGGCGGCTTGCAGTCGCTGCCGAAGCTGACCTTCCCGGGCGGCGCGCTGATCGGCTGCGATGCGGGCTTCCTGAACGCGTCACGCATCAAGGGCAGCCATGCGGCGATCAAGACCGGCATGCTGGCCGCCGAGGCGGTATTCGAAGCTCTGAACGGCGGTCGCCAGTTCGACGAACTGACGACCTACAGCGCCGCCTTCGAGAAATCCTGGCTGCACGAAGAATTGCACAAGGCGCGCAACTTCAAGCCGTCGATGAGCAAGGGCCTGTACACCGGCACGCTGCTGGTCGGCATCGACCAGGTACTGTTTGGCGGCAAGGCGCCGTGGACGCTGCATCACACCCATGCCGATCACGAATGCCTGAAACCGGCCTCCGACTTCACGCCGATTGCGTATCCCAAGCCGGATGGCAAGCTGACCTTCGATCGCCTGTCGTCGGTGTTCATCTCCAATACGAATCACGCCGAAGATCAGCCGGTGCACCTGACGCTGAAAGACCCGTCGGTGCCAGTCGGTGTCAATCTGGCGAAGTATGCCGGTCCGGAAGCGCGTTACTGCCCTGCCGGGGTGTACGAGTTCGTGAAGAACGACGACAACACAGACCGTCTGCAGATCAATGCGCAGAACTGCGTGCACTGCAAGACCTGCGACATCAAGGATCCGACGCAGAACATCGTGTGGGTGACGCCGGAAGGCGGCGGCGGACCGAATTATTCGAATATGTAATCGACTTCTGCTTAAAAAAAACGGCGCTTCGATTGAAGCGCCGTTTTTCATGGACATCCGATAATCCGGATGCCTACTTCCACGTGATCATGCACGCTGACCGCAGCGTTTTTCCGCATCGGTGGCGACGTTGCGCAAGAGATTGTTGAAGGCGTAATTGAGCGTATCCATGAACTCGTAGTTTGCGCCCCACATATTGATCTTATGGCCGGACGCGCGATAAGTCTTATGCTCGACGGAACCGTCCGGTTTCAGGTAATCGATTTTGACCACCACGGTGCCGAACAGCTTGACTCCGATCTGCCAGGTGTAAGCACGTGTGATCTGCGGCGACAGCGTCAGGCCGTTGCCGGCGGCAGCTCCGGCATCAACGTTCTCAACCTTGAAACCAAAACGCGACAGGTTTTTCAGGCCCTCGGTTGACCACGCTGCAGCATCGCCGCTCAAGAGCGCAGAGCCGAAATTGATGCCCAGGGTTTCCTTGTTCATGCGCGCGTCAACCACCGGCGCCAGACGGATGGCACACGCGTTGCGCAGCTGGACGAAAGGCACGTCGTTGGCGACGGCGTCGTACTTCATGCTCAAGGGCTCGTCCTTGGCGGGAGCCGCCGATTGCGCAGGAGTCTGCGCCTGCACATTACCGATGATCGAAACTGCCGACAGCGCCAGCAGCGCAACACTCACGATTGTCTTTTTCATTTTATCGTTCCCCACTCTCAAGGCTGTACGGAATACAACTGGCCCGCGTCGCTGCGCAAGATGATCCGGTTGCCATGCTTCTCGACGACCGTACCCTTGATGTTGCTGTTGTCGGCGGAACGCGCCTCGCCGTAGTTGTATTTGACCGTCACCTTCTCTGCAGTGGCGGCAACCGGCGCATTGTTCTTCATGTCGATCGACAGCATCGCCAGCGTCTCGCGTATGCCCTCGCTCAATTTTTCCATGAATGGCTTGCCCCCATCCTGCGCCCAGGCCTTGGCGGACTGTTCAGCTCCGGAGCCGACCACCGATGACTGATAGATCATCGTGTTTTTGTAAGAAGGCTGCATGCCGCCTTTCATCCACAAATTGACGTACGTGGAAACATTCAATGTGCGCAGATCGGACGACAGATAATACGTAGTCGCCATGATCATCTGCGCCTGGTTCTCTTCCAATGTGGTTCCAAACTTCTGCTCTTCACGATAGTTGATGCCGCGCGGAGTGGTGACGATTGTCTTCACCTTGAGCGGATACTGTTCGCGCAACTGCTTGGTCAGCTGCGGCCAATAGACAGCACGAAAATCGTAGTCCTCGATCGATTCATAAAATGACGCCATCGCCGTTTGCAACTTTTCCTGTCGTCCGGCGGTGACGGACGCATCGACCAACGCCGGGATCAAACCGCCACCGAGCGACGCAGAAACATTGGAAGGATCGGCGCGCGCAATGACTTCATCCTGAATGACCATGCTGCGCACGTCGACGGTCTGGATCTTCTTGGCGTTTTCCTGGCTGAGCGGAATATAGGCCGGTGCTGCACACCCCACGAGGCCGCCGGCGATGATTGCCGTGGCGAACAGACGCTTTAACATCAGTTTTCCCTTCTGGTTATTTTTAGTTGGAGCCGTGATCTTAACCAAGAATTAATCCAGAGATAAGCATGTGCATGAATTTTTTTGTGGCATTCCGCAATTCGTCAGCCGAGTGTCAGCATAGGCTGTCGAGCAAATCTTCTTCGCTTGAATTAGTATGACAACTTCAACTGAAGACTCTTCCACAGGGGACTATAAAAATGATTCGGAGACTTGCCCTGGGCCTCATCGCCCCCTTGCTGCTTTCATCTTCCCTGCTGTCTGCCGCGGCCCATGCCGCCGGCTATCCACAGCAACGCGAAGCCGACTGGATTGCGCCCTCCTTCACTTTTCATACCGGCGAGACGCTGAACAATTTCAAACTGCATTACATCACCGTCGGCGATCCGGCCAATCCGGCGGTGCTGCTGCTGCACGGCACCTATCGCAGCGGCGCCGACATGGTCGCCAAGGATTTTGCCGGCGAGATGCTGGGCCCGGGACAGCCGCTTGATGCGAGCAAGTATTACGTGATCATGCCGGACGCGATCGGCGTCGGGAAATCGGCCAAGCCGTCCGACGGACTCCGCACGAAATTCCCTCAATACAATTACGCCGACATGGTGCTGGCGCAATACCGGCTGGTGACCGAAGGCCTTGGCGTCAAGCATCTGCGCCTGGTGATGGGCAATTCCATGGGCGGCATGCAGACCTGGATGTGGGGAGAAACTTATCCGGCGATGATGGATGCGCTGGTGCCGATGGCATCGCAGCCGATTGAGATGGCGAGCCGCAACTGGATGATGCGACGCATGCTGGTCGAATCCATCAAACAAGACCCGGCCTGGAATGGCGGCAACTACACCACGCAACCGCCGTCGCTGCGCCTGGCCAACACCATGTTCGGCATCGCCACTGCCGGCGGCACCCTCGCCTATCAGGCGTTGGCGCCGACGCGCGTGCAAGCCGACAAGATCGTGGATGACCGGCTCGCGGCACCGGTGACGGCGGACGCCAACGACTTCATCTATCAATGGGGATCGTCGGCCGACTTCAATGCCATGCCGAACCTGACGCGCATCCAGGCGCCTTTGCTGGCGATCAATTCAGCCGACGACGAGCGCAATCCGCCCGAGACCGGCACAATGACGGCGGCGCTGAAGCAACTGAAGAATGCGGACTTGTATCTGATTCCTGCGAGCGCAGAAACGCGTGGGCATGGGACGACGAGCTTTTCAAAATTCTATGCCCGGCAGGTAGGTGACTTTTTGAAAACGCTGCCGCAGCGCTGAATCTTGCCGCTTGACTGAAAAAGGCTTCGATCGGTATCGAAGCCTTTTTTCGTTTTTGCGGCATGCAGGAACACGAGCTTATGCGTCCGGCAACGTCCATCGCCCATTGATGATTTTTTCCAGCCAGAACGCGCCGATGACCGTCTTGACGTCGGTCACCTGACCTAGCCGGACTTGCTCCAGCAACTCCGACAGCGGCGCCTTGTAGATGTCGAGAAACTCGCCTTCGTCGAGCTGGCGCTCACCGGCCGTCAAGCCGCGCGCCAGATAGATGTCCAGGTGCTCATCCGAATAGGCAATGGCGTTGTGGATGGTGCAGACGAATTGCCAGTCGGTGGCGGTGTAGCCGGTTTCTTCCTGCAACTCGCGCTTGGCGCAGGCCAGGTGGTCTTCGCCTGCATCGATCTTCCCGGCTGGGAACTCGATGAAAACCTGGTCGAGCGGATAACGGAACTGGCGTTCCAGCAGCACCGAGCCATCGTCAAACAATGGCAGGATCACCACTGCCCCTGGATGACGAATATGTTCGCGTATGGCGTGCTTGCCATCAGGCAGTTGGATCGTGTCGCGCTGGACCTTGAGGAAGTGCCCTTCGTAGACCAGTTGGCCGTCTACCTTGCTTTCTTTGAGATGTGCATCCATAGGGAATCAGGCAATCAATAAGCGTGGATGGAGAAAGAAAATCTTGTCGCCGCGATACGTGTCGGGCACGGCCGGCGCAGCTCAGGCGTGGCTCTTGCGCAGGTAGCGCACGACGTAGCCCGGATACGCCAACACCAGGAACAGACAGCCGGTGACGGCATAAAATTCCCAGCGCTGGGTGAAGGCGTTGCCGATATTGGCTTCGAAGAAATGTGCGATCGCACCGACGATGAAATACAAGGCCACCAGCTCAAGCAAGCGCACCCAGATCGGCTTGCGATAATCGGGCGACTTGCTCAGGGGGATCAGCGCGAACAGCTGCTGATTGAAGAAAGGAAGGTTGGCGGCCAAAACCGCCAACACGATGACACACCAGCTCAGTAGGGAAACGTTCACCGGCGGCTTCGCTTCAGGTTGCGATGACTTTGCTCAGGAACGTCGCCAGCGTCGTGACGATGGCATTGGTGCAGGCGTCCATCAGGTGGCCGGGCCACAGACCGATCACCAGCGCAGCCAGACCGTTGAGGCTCAGCGCGATGCGCACGTCGAAGCTGGCGGTAATCTTGCCGCTGTCTGCCGGCTCATCGAAATACATGTTCTTGATCACGCGCAGGTAGTAGAACGCACCGACCAAGGAGAACACCACGGCCAGGACTGCCAGCCAGATCTGGCCTGTGCCCAGCACGGCTTGCAGCACCGACAGCTTGGCGTAGAAGCCGACCATCGGAGGAATACCCGCCAGCGAAAACATCAACACCAGCATGATGCCTGCGAACCATGGGCTGCGTTGGTTCAGGCCCTTGAAATCGTCCAGCGTATCCGCCTCGAAGCCGGAGCGCGCCATCAGCAGGATCACGCCGAAGGTGCCCAGCGTGGTCAATACGTAAGTGATGGCATAGAACAGCGACGAGCTGTAGGCGTTAACCGCCTGGAACAGGTTGCCGTCGACCACGCCCGACATCATGCCCAGCAACATGAAACCCATGTGCGAAATGGTCGAGTACGCCAGCATGCGCTTGATGTTGGTCTGCGCGATCGCCGTCACGTTACCGACGATGATCGACAGCACGGCCAGCACCATCAGCATTTGTTGCCAGTCGATTGCCAGCGGCAGCAGGCCTTCGACGAGGATGCGGAACACCATGGCGAATGCAGCCAGCTTCGGGGCGCCGCCGATCAGCAGCGTCATCGGCGTCGGTGCGCCGTGATAGACGTCAGGCACCCACATGTGGAACGGCACGGCGCCCAGTTTGAACGCCAGGCCTGCCACCACGAACACGATGCCGAATACCAGCACGTTGCGGTCGACGGTGCCCGAGACGATGGCACGGAAGACGTCGTTCAGTTCCAGTGAGCCGGTGGCGCCGTAGAGCATCGAGATGCCGTACAGCAGGAAGCCGGATGCCAGTGCGCCGAGGATGAAGTACTTCATCGCGGCTTCGGTCGAACCGACGTTGTCACGGCGCAGGGCGACCAGCGCATACAGCGACAGCGACATCAGTTCCAGGCCTAGGTAGATGGACAGGAAGCTATTGCCCGAGATCATGACCATCTGACCCAGCAGCGCGAACAGCGCCAGCGCGTAGAATTCGCCGCCGAGATGGCCACCGCCTACGATGCCGCGGTCGGAATTGTATTGACGGCCGTAGATCAGCGTCAGGCCGATGGCCAGGTAGGAGAACAGTTTCAGCAGGCTCGACAGCGGATCCGAGACGAACATGTTGCTGAAGGTGTAGACCGTTTCGCCGCTTGCGTAGTTGGTGAAGGTCAGCACTGCGCACACTACCAGCGCCAGCAAGGACAGCACGTAGGTGATGACGCGCTTTGCATCCGGCAAAAACATATCGATCAGCAGGATTACGGAGGTCGCAATCAGCAGAAATATTTCCGGATAGACAGGGATCAGATTCATGTTGTTCATTTAGTTACCGCTTAGTTTCGTCCGCGTATTTTTGTCCGCTTACCGTTGCCGCCGTTTTCAGCCGGGCCTGCACTTCGCCTGCCCGGCCTGTTTCGAAACGTCGTACCGAATTGCTTCCTGGCGTCGACGCTGCATGCTGCTGCAGCACCCGACGCTTTGTTACCTTAGTTGCCGATCTTGGAGACCGACACGTGCTTCAACAGATCGCTGACCGAAGTCTGCATGGTGTCCGTCACCGGCGCCGGGTACAGACCCATCACCAGCACCGCGATCGCCAGCAGACCGAGGATGAAGAATTCGCGCTTGTTGACGTCGGTCAGTTCTTCCACGTGGTGATTGGTCACCGCGCCGAAGATCACGCGCTTGGTCAGCCACAGCGAGTAAGCCGCACCCAGGATCAGGGCAGTTGCCGACAGCAGGCCGATCCAGAAGTTGAACTTGACGGCGCCCAGGATCACCATGAACTCGCCGACGAAACCGGAGGTTGCAGGCAGGCCGCAATTGGCCAGCGAGAACAGGATGAAGAAAGCAGCGAAGCGCGGCATCTTGTTGACCACACCGCCGTACTGCGCGATTTCACGGGTATGCATGCGGTCGTACAGCACGCCGATGCACATGAACATCGCGCCGGAGACGAAGCCGTGGGAAATCATCTGTGCGATACCGCCCTGCACTGCCATGTCGTTGAACATGAAGAAGCCCAGCGTAACGAAGCCCATGTGGGCGATCGACGAGTACGCCACCAGTTTCTTCATATCCTGCTGAACCAGCGCGACCAGACCGATGTAGATCACGGCGACCAGCGACAGCGTGATCATGAAACCGGACAGCGCATGGCTGGCGTCAGGAGCGATCGGCAGCGAGAAACGCAGGAAACCGTAGGCGCCGAGCTTCAGCATGATCGCAGCCAGCACGATGGAGCCGCCGGTAGGCGCTTCCACGTGGGCGTCAGGCAGCCAGGTGTGCACCGGCCACATCGGCACCTTGACCGCGAACGCCATCAGGAACGCGAAGAACAGCAGTTTTTGCTCAATCATCGACAACGGCAGTTGATGCCATGTCGGGATTTCGAAGCTGCCGCCTGACACGATGTACAGGTAGATCAGCGCGATCAGCATCAGCAGCGAGCCGAGCAAGGTGTACAGGAAGAACTTGAACGCCGCATACACGCGGTTGGCTCCACCCCACACACCCACGATGATGAACATCGGGATCAGGGTCGCTTCAAAGAAGACGTAGAACAGCATGCCGTCGAGTGCGGAGAACACGCCGATCATCAGGCCCGACAGGATCAGGAACGCGCCCATGTATTGGCCGACGCGCTTCTGGATCACTTCCCAGCCGGCCAGCACCACGATCACGGTGATGAAGGCGGTCAGCGGGATGAACCACAGCGACAGGCCGTCAATGCCGAGGAAATAGCTGATGTTGAAACGATCGATCCAGGGCGTCTTTTCGACGAATTGGTAACCGTGCGCTGCTGCATCGAAATGCAGCACCAGCGGAATCGTCACCAGCAGGCTGACGACGGCGCCGAGCAGCGCCAGCCAGCGCGCGACGGATGGATTGTCGTCGCGGCCCACGGCCAGGACGAGTACGCCAAACGCGACCGGACACCAGATCGCAAGGCTAAGGAGAGGAAAAGTTGACTGCATCATGGTTGTTATCTTCTTACAGCTTATTTGCCAAACGGAAACGGCATGAACCAAACCAGGAAACCCAGCACCCCGATAATCATCACGAACGCGTAATGGTAGATGTAACCGGATTGCCACAGGCGCGTGACTTTCGAGAACCAGTTGACGACCTTGGCGCTGCCGTTGACGACCAGGCCGTCGATCAGGCCCTTGTCACCCACTGTCCACAGGCCGGTGCCCAGCATGCGTGCACCACCGGCAAACACGACATCATTGAATTTGTCCATGTAGTACTTGTTGTCCAGCAAGGTATAGATCGCGCTGAACTTGTCCTTGAACCAGGCCGGGACGCGTGGGTTCACCATGTAGAAATAGTAGGCCGTCACCACGCCGGCGATCGCCAGCCACAGCGGCGCCGATGTCAGTGAGTGCACGGCCATCGCGATCGGACCGTGGAATTCGTGCGCCAGCTCTTCGAGAGCCTTGTGGTTTTCACCGACAAAAATCACGTTCTTGAAGAAATCGCCGAAGACCATTGGCGAGATCGCGAAGAAACCGATGATGACCGACGGAATCGCCAGCAGGATCAGCGGCAGCGTCACCACCAGCGGCGACTCGTGCGGCTTCTGACCTGGAGCCAGACCGTGATGTTCGTGATCGTCGTGGGCATGGTCATCATGACCGTGCGCATCGTGGGCATCATGTGCAGCGTGTGCTGCAACTGGTGCGTGATGATCGTCGTGGCCATGTGCGTCAGCCTTGCCGAAACGCTCTTCGCCATGGAACACCATGAAGTACATGCGGAACGAATAGAAAGCAGTAACGAACACGCTGGCCAGCACGGCGAAGTAGGCAAAACCGGAACCCGCCAGATGCGATTCGGCGGCCGCTTCGATGATGCTGTCCTTGGAATAAAAACCGGAGAAGAACGGTGTACCGATCAGCGCCAGCGAACCCAGCAGCGAGGTGATCCAGGTGATTGGCATGTATTTGCGCAGGCCGCCCATGTTGCGCATGTCCTGGTCATGGTGCATGCCGATGATCACGGAACCCGCGCCAAGGAACAGCAAGGCCTTGAAGAATGCGTGGGTCATCAGGTGGAACACGGCGACCGAGTAAGCCGACGCGCCCAGCGCAACAGTCATGTAACCGAGCTGCGACAGCGTCGAATACGCCACCACGCGCTTGATGTCCGTCTGCATGGTGCCGAGGAAACCCATGAACAACGCGGTGATCGCGCCGATCACGAGGATCACGGACAAGGCGGTGTCGGACAGTTCGAACAGCGGCGACATGCGGGTCACCATAAAGATGCCGGCGGTCACCATGGTCGCCGCGTGGATCAGTGCGGAAATCGGGGTCGGGCCTTCCATCGAATCAGGCAGCCAGACGTGCAGCGGGAACTGGGCAGATTTACCCATCGCGCCGACGAACAGGCAGATACACGCCACGGTCAGCAGCATCCAGTCGGTGCCCGGCAGCGTCAGCTGAGCCAACTCGCCGCGCTTGGCGAACACTTCGCCGTAGTTCATGGAACCGGCATAGGCCAGCAGCAGGCCGATGCCCAGGATGAAACCGAAGTCGCCGACGCGGTTGACCAGGAAAGCCTTCATGTTGGCCTTGATCGCGGTCGGACGGGTGTACCAGAAACCGATCAGCAGGTAGGAAACCAGGCCCACTGCTTCCCAGCCGAAGAACAGTTGCAGGAAGTTGTTGCTCATGACGAGCATCAGCATCGAGAACGTGAACAGCGAGATGTAGGAGAAGAAGCGGTTGTAACCGTCATCGTCTTTCATGTAGCCGATGGTGTAGACGTGCACCATGAGAGACACGAAGGTCACCACGCACATCATCATCGCCGTCAGGCTGTCGATCAGGAAGCCGACTTCCAGCTTCAGGCCCGCCACCGTCATCCAGGTGTACAGCGTGCCGTTGTAGGTCGCGCCGTCGACTACCGCCAGCAAAGTCTGGACGGAAATGATCAATGCGATCAACACGCCGAGGATGGTCGCCGTGTGCGAAACCTTGCGGCCGACTACATTGCCGAAGAACTTCGTCCCGAGCAGGCCTGCGATTGCAGAACCGGCCAACGGCGCCAGTGGTACGGCTAAAAGAAGATGTGGGTTAAGTTGCCCCGCCATGATGAACCTTATCGCTATTTGGGTTCTCGTCGAATCGGAAGGATTCTCCGAGAACACCCATCTTTAAATGAAATTTAAATTCAATCTACCTGCACTGCGGACGTTCCGATGCGCATTACTGCTCGAAAACGCGTTTATCCCTTGAGCGTGTCCAGGTCTTCCACGTTGATCGTGTCCAGATTGCGGAACAGCACCACCAGGATGGCCAGGCCGATTGCGGATTCCGCAGCGGCGACGGTCAGGATAAAGAACACAAAAATCTGTCCGGCCGCATCGCCGAGATAATGCGAGAAGGCAATGAAGTTCATGTTCACCGCCAGCAACATCAGTTCGATTGCCATGAGCAACACGATGACGTTCTTGCGGTTGAGGAAAATGCCGACGATCGAGATCGCGAACAGGATCGCGCCGAGGATCAGGTAATGCGAGAGCGAGAGAGTCATGATTGCGCGCTCCTTAAGCTTGTGGTCCTGCGCCGGATGCCTGAGCATCGCCGCCGGTGTTGGTGTCATTGCGGGTGGATTCAGCCTTCATCTTGACCAGGCGAACGCGATCGGTGCTCTTGACCTTGACTGCTTCGGCCGGCGAGAAATACTTGCTGTCCTTGCGGCGACGCAGCGTCAGCGCCACGGCGGCGACGATGGCGACGAGCAGGATCACGGCGGCGACTTCAAAGGCGTAGACGTATTCGGTGTAAATCAGCATACCCAGCGCCTTGGTGGTGCCGATGGTGTTGGCTGCCGCCGGCACTTGCGCTTCCGGAGCCCAGAAGCTGCGCAACAAGACCGCCGCCATTTCCAGCACGATGATCACGCCGATGGTCGCGGCCAACGGGAAGTATCCCCAGAAACCCTCTCGCATCTTGTCGAGATTGATGTCCAGCATCATCACCACGAACAGGAACAGCACCATCACCGCCCCGACGTAGACCAGCACCAGTACGATGGCGAGGAATTCC
>Ga0207695_10001525_pt1 | contig 38311 bp, 36 predicted proteins | sample KBSC54metaG_FD_184354 | JGI IMG/M metagenome (GOLD analysis project Ga0207695, IMG submission 184354) | Corn rhizosphere microbial communities from Kellogg Biological Station, Michigan, USA - KBS C5-4 metaG (SPAdes) (version 2) | ecosystem: Host-associated > Plants > Roots > Rhizosphere > Soil... | reverse complement strand
TGTCGTAGCCGACCGCGGTGCGGACCAGGGCCTCGATCTGCGCCATCTCGGCCGCCGAGCGCGGGCTGTAGGCCCCGGGTTTGCCCTTCTTGTCGGCCGGACCGGTGACGCCGTCGACGGCGACCGCCACGGCGATCTTCTTCACCGCGCCGGGCTCGCGCACCTCGGTGGTGGTGACCTTGGAGTTCTCGTAATTGGTCGTGGATTCCTGCTTGCCGCTGGCGTTGGCGGTGTCGCCGCCGGGATCGACCGGGGACCCGCCGGGGATCCGGGCAGCGGACGAGGTCTGGACGTTGCCCCCGGTCGAACCTTCCTTGGCGTTCTCCTCGGTAGTGCTCTCCGAAACCTTCACCTGGCCGTCGGGATCGAAGGCCACCTTCTGGGTGGTGACATTGGCCAGGTCGATGTCGGCGGTGACGTTCACGCGCGCCTTGCCGGCGCCGACGATGCCCTCGACCAGGTTCTTCACCTGCTTGGCGATGCGCTGCTCGACCTCGGTCTTGCGGCCGTCGGCCTCGGCGGCCATGCCGGTGTCGCCGCCGGACAGGGTCTTGGCGTGCTGGTCGACCACGGTCACGCGGTCGGGCTTCAGGTTGGGGACGGCGCCGGCCACCAGGTTCTGGATCGCGCGCACCTGGTCGGGGCCGGGCTCGCGGCCGCCGACGCCGACGCTCACCGAGGCGGACGGCTGGTTCGCCTCCTCCTCGAAGAGCTGGCGCTTGGGCAGCACCAGGTGGACGCGCGCCGAGGAGATGCCGTCCAGGCCCAGGATCGTGCGGCCGAGCTCGCCCTCCAGGGCGCGCTGGCGGTTGAGCTGCTGGACGAAGTCCGTCTGGCCCATGGCGCTGGTGTTGTCGAAGATCTCGTAGCCGACGCTGGCGGCGGTCGGCAGGCCCTTGGACGACAGCATCAGGCGCGTCGAGGCGACCTGGTCGCGCGGCACCATGATGGTCGAGCCGTCGCCCTTGACCTCGTACTTGACGTTGGCCTGGTCGAGCGCCTGGGTGATCGAGCCGGCTTCCTTGAGGTCGAGGTTGGAGTAGAGCAGCGCCTTGGGCTGGCCCAGGCCCATGGTCACGGCGAACAGCGCCGCGGCCACGCCCGCCCCGATGCCGAGGATGGCGGCCAGCCGTCCAAACCCGAATCTCTGAAGCGCGCCCAGGATCTGGTTCAACGCTGGCGTCCTTCCGCAAAGCCCAAACTCGGCCGGGCATACGGATTTTGCCCACCGCTAGGCAGGATTTACCCAGTCCTTGGTAAACGCGGGGTTTAAGCTCTGCCGTTTAGGCCCGCGGCGAAGCGGCTCAGCCGCTCCAGGGACTGAGCGCGCCCCACAGGCCGAGGTCGATGGAGAAGGCGGCGTAGGTCAGCACCGTGACGCTGAAGAAGGCCTTGCGCAGGTGCGTCCAGGAGTCCACCCGCCGGCCGCCGCGCCAGATGGCCGGCAGGGCCACGAGGGTGGTGATCGTCAGGCCCGCGGCCACCAGGGCGCAGGCCGAGGCCATGATCATCAGCGCGCCCGGCCAGCGGTACATGATCTGGGCCGCGTCGCCGGTCTTCGAGGCCCAGAGCCCGAAGAGGGCGAAGGCGACGAGCCAGAGGACCGCCTGGATGTTCTGCACCAGGCTGGCCCGCGTCTGGATCTGGTTCTCGCGGAACTCCCGGCGGTTGCGCACCACGACGCCGGCCAGCGTGGCCAGCGCTGCAGACGCGCTGAGCGCGGCCAGGATGGCGAGCGCGTTGGGCTGGCGCCAGAACGGCATGCGCTCCAGCACCTGCGTGCCGTTGGCCAGGTGGAACGCCCGCGCAGGCCCGCCGGCCAGGTCGAAGGCCAGCCGCTCGGCGCCCTGCGACGCAATGAAGCGGCCTTCGTCCGGCTCGCCTTCCGGCGTCCAGGTCTTGACCTCCCCGCCGATGCTGGTGACCAGCCGCCCGTCCCGCGTGACGTCCACCGTGGCGCCGCCGTTCAGCTGGTCGACGAAACCCTCCAGGCCGGAATAGGCGCGTCGGGTGGTCAGGTAGTAGCCGGCGAAGTCGTGGGCGCGCTGCGCCAGGTCCGGAGCGCCGGGCCGCGGGAACGGGTCCGCGGCGGCGTAGAAATGCTGCACGATCCGATCCGGCAGGCGGTTGACCAGCGGCCGTCCAGTGTCGGTGTTGGTCGAGACGAAGACCCCCAGGTTGAGGTCGGGGACCACCACCATGTTGGAGAAGAACGACAAGGTCGCCCCGCCGTGGCCGTAGCCGCGGTGGCCGCCCGGCAGGTCGAAGACCATGAAGCCGTGGGCCCAGCCGTTGACCCCCTCCGGGGTTTTGCGCAGCGGCGTGCGGAACGCCTGGGCGGTGATGGGGCCATAGATCTGCGCGCCCGCCAGCTGGCCGCCGCCCAGCTGCATCAGCATGTAGCGCGCCATGTCGCCGGCGGTGGAGGAGGCCGCGCCGGCCGGCGCGATCTGGCCGGTGAACTCGTAGTCCCGGCGCTGGAAGCCGATCGGCGTCCAGCGGTAGCCGTCGGAGACGTCGCCCACCAGGCGCGCGGGCATGGGCGCCGGAAGGCCGGCCTTGGGCGGATGCGGCTCGCGGAACGTGGTGTGGACCATGCCCAGCGGGTTCAGGATCTCGTCCTCGATCAGCCGCTCATAGGGCCGCCCGGAGGTGTAGGTCACCGCCTCGCCGGCCAGCGCCGCGGCATAGTTCGAATAGCTGGAGACCACGCCGGGCGCATGCACCCGCTTGGGCCGCTCCTGGCGCAGGTAGAGGTCGAGCGGACGCACCCGGTCGTAGTCGCGTTCGAAGAGCTGGCCCAGCGCCCGGTCCTCGAAGCCCGTGGAGTGGTCCATCAGGTTCTGCACGCGCACCGGCTGGTCGAAGCCCTGGTCCTTCACCTGGACCTTTTCCGGCAGGTAGAGGTTGATCGGCTGGTTGAGGCGCATGCGCCCGGCCTCGACCTCCTTCATCAGGGCGATCCAGGTGAAGGTCTTGGAGATCGAGCCGACCCTGAACAGCGTGCGGTCGGGGTCGACGGCCCGGTTCGGGGCGAGGCCCGCGAAGCCATAACCCTTCTTCAGCACGACCTGGCCGTTCTGGACCACGGAGACCGTGGCGCCGGCGATGTGCTCGCGCGCCATGGCGTCCTTCAGCACCCCGTCGACGAAGGCCTCGAGTTCGGCGGGCGGCAGCGGCTGGCCGGCGGCGAGCCGGGCGGTGGGCGCGGGCGGGGCCGGCGCGACGGCCACGGGGGCGCTCGGCGGCGGCGCGGGCCGGACCGGCGGCGCCGGTGTCGCGGCCGCGGGAGAGGGCGTCTCGCCGCGCGGCGCGGGCGCGGGACTGTCGGCGTCGGGGTTCGCCGGGGTCGCCGCGCCGGCCGCGGCCGGCTGCGCCTTGGGCTTCGCGGGCTTCGGGCTGAGCCTGGCGTAGGGGACCGGACGTTTCGGCAGGGCGGGGGCGTCGTCCTGGGCCAGCGCGCCGGCCTGGGGCAGGAGCAACAGCGCCAAGGCGGCGACGGCGGCGAAGACGGTGGACCGCATCAGGGAAACCCAGGGCCGAGCGGATCGCTCGACCGGTTGTAGGGCGCCCGACTGAGTCAGGCCAAGGCCGCGCGAACGCCGCGGCTAGTTTCGTACCGCCGCGCCGCGGTCCAGCGGGTAGAGGGGCAGCAGCGGGCGAAGCTGCGCGCCGATGTAGAGCTGCGGCTCGGATGGCGGCTTCATGCCCTCCTTGACCTCGCGGGCGGCGACGCAGCCCTGCACCGTGGTCGCCAGCTTGGCGAAATCGCCGACGTTGGGGAGCGATTCCAGGACGCACTGGTCGAAGTAGGGGTACTTGTCGGCCTCGCCGCAGCCGAAGGACGACCGGTCGGGCCTGGCGGCCGTCAGCACCATGCGGTCGGGACCGGCCAGGGCCGGGACGAAGACGCCGGAGAAACAGGCCGAGATGATCACCACGGTCGGCCGCTTGCCGCAGGTCGAATCGAGCATGTTGGCGAGCACGCCCGGCGGCAGGAAGCGCTGGTCGACCACCACGCCCTGCGGCGCGCCGTGCGAACTGAAATAGACCAGGCAGCCGCCGGTCGCCCGGGCGGTGAGGTCGGCCAGCGCATCGTAGATCGCCTGCGGCTCCGACTTGGTCAGCGCCGCGTCCTTGTAGCGTTCCGGGCGCACCGAGAACTGGCGCAGGTTCGCCGGCTCGAACCCGGCGCGCTCCAGCGCGAGGCTGACGTCGCGCCGGGCGTTGTCGAAGGCTTCCGACGGACCGCCGGAATGGGCGTGCCAGTCCCCCGCCACCACCACCGCGCTCCAGTCGCTGAACGGCGAGGCGGCGGCCGGCTGGCTTTGCGCAAGCCAGAGGATGCCGAGGGTCAGGGCCAGACGCGCGAGGAACCGCATGCGCCCGGCCGCCTATTTCTTGTAGACCTGGAACGGCGTCGGGATCGCCGTGCCCGTGGCCTTGGCCAGCAGCCGGCCTTCGGCGTCGTAGAGCTCGCCCTCGGTGAAGGCGACCTGGCGCCCCCACTTGGCCACCCGCCCCACGCCGCGCAGCTTGCCGGGCATACCGGGGCGGAAGAAGCTGGTCTTCATCTCCAGCGTCGGCGCGACCGCCGTCATGCCCGACGCCACCATGCAGGCGACGCTCATGCATTCGTCCAGCATGGCGCAGAGGTAGCCGCCCTGGATCTGCTTCATCGGATTGAGCAGCAGCTCGGCCCGGGCCTCGAACTCGACCTCGACGGTCTTGGCCGCCTGGTCCACCGCGAGCATGCGGAAGCCCAGGGTCTGGGAGCCGGTGGGTTGGTTCCGGGTGCGCTGGAAGCGCTCGAGGATCGCTTCGTCCGTGAGAGGCTCGGGCGCCGCGGTCTCGCTCATCATTTCTTCCGGAACTGGTCGAGGGACACGATCTTGGCCTCGCCGTCGGGCGGCGCAGCCTCGGGGTCCGTCGGCGCGGCCTTGGCCTCCGGCTCGGCCGCGACGCCGTCGGCCGGCGGCGGCTCGAACTGCAGCAGGAACTGCACGCTCGGATCGTAGAAGCGGGTGACCGCGGCGTAGGGCACCGACAGGCGCTTGGGCTGGCCGCCGAACTGCAGGGTCACCGAGAAGAAGGTCTCGCCGGGCGCCAGGTCCCAGTACTGATGCTGCAGGACGATGGTCATCTCGTCGGGATATTTGCCCAAGAGGTCGGCCGGGCCGGAGACGCCGGGCGCCTCGGTCTTGAAGGTGATGTAGAAGTGGTGGGCGCCGGGCAGGCCTTCGGGCGCGGCCGCGCGCTTCAGCGCGGTCTTGACGACGCCGCGCAGGGCGTCCTGCGCCATGGCGTCATAGCGCATCAAGTCCTGGGCCGGCGGATCCTGGGCCATGGGGTCTCCAACCACGAAGGCGCGAACCTAACGCCTGCGCCGCGGCGCGCAAAGCCGCTTCGTTCACGTGGCGCCGGCGCGGAGAAAGGTGGGAGGCTTCTGTTGGCAGGCGCCTCGCCCCTTTGCCTGGAGAAGGGAGGCGCCTGCTCGGAGTGGGGTGGGAGGCTTCTGTTGGCAGGCGCCTCCCGGGCCCCGCCTAAGGATCTGAACCCCTAGGACTTAGATTGAGAACCGTCGAACCGCTTACGCGGCCAGGCGGACTTCTCCAGCGAAGTTATCGTTCGCAGTTAGTTTAAAACCCGGAACGGTGGGTCAGGCCGAGAGAAAGCAACACCTTTAGACGTCTGTCGATGCTGATCGGCCCCTCACTGCCCGGCGATACCCGGGGAAAGATTGGTGGAGCCGCCGGGAATCGCACCCGGGTCCAGTCCGCTTATTACGTGCGCGTTTATCTCCATAGTCAGAGCGAACCCTGACCCCGCCAATATAGGGCCGTGGGGTTGCGAAAAGAAGAACTGTCTGTTCGCGAAGCGTGGATGGCAGGCTGTTTTCCGCCAACGGCCACGCCGCATTCGTGAGCGGCCTGGGCGGTCGGGGCGGGCAGCGGCTAGCCTTGGGGCATCGAATTCCCCCTGAGGTAAGTTCATGAAAAACCTGCTTTTCGCCGCCAAGCCGCTGGCCTTGGACCTGATCTCCACCCTGGTGTTCGTGGCGTTGAGCGCGCTCACCCACAACGTGCTGCTGGCCACCGGCGTCGCCATGGCGGCCGGCGCGGCGCGGGTGATCCAGCTGTGGCTGCGCGGCGACCGGGTGAACGCCATGCAGTGGATGAGCCTGGGCCTCGTGGTGGTGTTCGGCGCAGCGACCCTGATGACCAACGATCCGCGCTTCATGATGGCCAAGCCGACGATCATCTACCTCCTGGTCGGGGCGGCGATGCTGGAACGCGGCTGGATGCTGCCCTACCTGCCGCCTGCGACCCGCGAGCATGTCGACGAGGCGGTGATGGTCGGCTGGGGCTATGTCTGGGCCGGCCTGATGTTCCTGACCGCGGCCCTGAACGGCTTCTTCGCCCTGGCGACCAGCCTGGTCGTGTGGAGCGCCTTCATCGCCGTCTTCCCGGCCGCCTCGAAGGTCGCGCTGTTCGCGGCCCAGTACCTCTCGATCCGGGCCAAGGCGATGCGCGCCCGGGCCAGGAAGGCGGCGGACGCTCCGCTTGTCGCGCCGTCGGCGGCCTAGCGCCTAGAGCCCTTCCCACTCACGATGGATCATCGTGAGTGGACAAGAAGGGCTCTCAACATAAGACGACGACCCTGTTCAACCCGGTCGGCTTGATTCAAGCCAACCGGGACAGGGTCTAGGGTCCAGCGTCCGGCGCCGGCGGGACGCCGGGCGGCTGCGGCCTGGCCTGCGGGTCCGGCTTCAGCGCGCCGCCATGGGCCAACAGGTCCTTGTAGGCGGCCCGCGCGGCGGTGAAGTCGAAGCCGCCCGGGAAGATCACGTCGAAGCGCGGGTCGTGGCCCAACGCGGCCTGCAGCACGGGCTCCAGCACGTCCGCCGCCTGGCCGATCGCGGCGCTGTCGCAGGCCCGCCGGATCGAGCGCGCCCGGCCCGCGGCGACCAGGGTCAGGTCATAGGCGGTGCCGTCGACGCAGACCCCCTCGGCGATGTCCGGGCCCTCGCTGACCTTCACCGCCCGCGGCGCGGCCCAGAGCGGGTTGGTCTTCAGGGCGGCGAAGGCCTGGGCCTGGCCGGCGGGCAGTTCGGCGTCGAAGCCCATCCGCCGCGCGATCTCGGCCTCGCAACAGGCCAGGCCCGCGCGGGCCTGCACGAAGGCCTTGCCGTCGCGCCGCAGGGTGATCCGCACCACGCTCTGGCGGACGCTGCGCGCCGGGCGGACCCAGACCTCCAGGATCGTCTCGTCGCCGCGGATGAGCTGCCACTGCAGGGGCGTCAGGCCCCAGAGGCGGTAGGTCGAGGGATCGACGCCGCTGTCCACCGGGATCAGCCGCTCGCCGCGCCCCAGGCGACGCCCGCCCAGCGGGTCGGCGGTTTCCGGCGTCACCGGGCGCTTGTCCTCCCACCAGGCCTTGGGGTCGGGCGGCGGGAATGGCCAGATCTCGGCCTCGGCGGGCGGCAGCCCCTTGGGCGGCGCGCGCACCGGCTGGGCCAGGCCGGCGCCGGCGGCGGTCGTGGTCAGGATGACGGCGAGAAGAAGGGTTCGCACGGCTTGGAAAGCCCCTGGGCCCCGCGGACGGTTCCCCGTTCCCGTCAGAGGACCTCGACGCCCCGCTGGATGGAGAGCACGCCGGTTCGCGACACCTCCACCAGACCCAGCGGACGCATCAGGTCGGTGAACTTGTCGATTTTCGAGGGCGCGCCGGTCAGTTCGAAGACGAAGCTCTCGTGGGTGGTGTCGATCACCTTGGCGCGGAAGATGTCGGCGACCCGCAGGGCCTCGACCCGGTCGGGCCCGGTCCCGCGAACCTTCACCAGGGCCAACTCGCGCTCCAGGCCGTTGGGGTCGCGGGTGACGTCCTGCACGTGGCGGGTGGAAACCATCTTGGTCAGCTGGGCCTCGATCTGGGCCAGCACCTGCGGCGTGCCGCGGGTGACGATGGTGATACGCGACGTGTGGGCGTTGTGGTCGGTCTCGGCGACCGTCAGGCTCTCGATGTTGTAGCCGCGCGCGGCGAACAGGCCGACCAGGCGGTGCAGTACGCCCGGCTCGTTGTCCACCAGCACGGCGAAGGTCGCGAGGCTCTGGACCTCCTCGGCGTGGGCCAGATCGTAGACGGAGGCGGGCTGGGCGTCGGTCATGGGTCCCTTATAGCCTCACGGTCCGGCCAGCCGCCAGCACGCTGTCATGAAGGGGGGGCGCCCAGGTGGTGGCGGCCCTATAGAGATTCCTGGGCGGCCAGGCGCCAGCGATAGCCTGACCCCGACTTGCGGATCGGCGCGCCGTTTGTGGCTTCTAGAGCGCCGGTTCGTAGAGGGCGGGCTGTCGCGGGCGGAGCCGCTCGTCGTACCCCACCTCCCAGGGAAGCCGATGCTCGCTGTCGCTCAGCACCAATTGATAGGCTTCGAAGTCGCCCAATTCGGGGTTCAGTACGCAGGCGTGGACGAGCGCGAGCCCTAGCCAGGGCTCCTCGTTTTCGCCGAGCCGGCTAGGGTGCACCTTTCGCCATACCGAACGGCCCTCACCGTCCGGCGGCCAAGGTTCGCCGTCAGCAATGACGAGTTCGCCCGCCCGGATCTGGCGAAAGGCGTCCTGGAAGATGGCGTCCGCGCTCGCGGGCGGAACATCGAAGACGATGATCTCCGGCGCGCTCAACGTTCCCCGGAACCCGATCGTGTAGGCCCAGGCTGGTCCGGTCGAGTAGTCGCCGACATAGAGGGCGGTCCATCCGTCGCGGTCGATGCTTCGCGTGATGCTACGCTTCCGGAACCTATCCATCAGCCTCTGGAACATGCTGGTCCCCTCGCCAAGGTCAGAACAATTGAGGAACATCACTTGTCGGTCAACTGCAAAGCTTGCGCGGCGAAGGCGGAGCGCCAACATGCCGGCCATGCCGTCGATCGACATGCTCCAAGGCCCTGCTTGGACACTCCCGGGGCGAGGCCGTCGACGCCGCCTTCCGCTACGAGATCGCCGAGGAGCCGTTCTTCTACGGGGGATGAGGCGGCCCAACCCTGCAACACACCCGCGCGCGGGGCGTTGGACTGGTGGCTGCAGCGAGAGGTTCGACGGTGTCCGTCCTGAGGTCTTCCGCTCGCCCCCTCGCGCTCGTCACCGGCGCATCGAGTGGAATTGGCGCGGCGCTCGCCCGCGAACTGGCGCGGGACGGACACGACCTTGTCTTGGCGGCGCGGCGCGCGGCGCCGCTGCGGGCGCTGGCCGAAGAGCTCGAGGTCCACGGCGCCACGACCACCGCCATATCCATTGATCTCAGCAAGGCCGGGGCCGCCTCCGACCTGGCCGCCGACGTCCACGCGCGCGGTCTGATCGTCGACACCCTGGTCAATGCGGCCGGCGTCGGCGCCCATGGCCGGTTCGACCAGGCCGATCCGGTCCGGGTGGGCGAGATCCTGCAGGTCAATATCGTGGCCCTGACCGAGCTCACGCGGCTCTTGCTGCCCGCGATGGTGGCCAGGGGTCGTGGCCGGGTCATGCTCGTGTCGTCCACCGCGGCCTTCCAGCCGGGCCCGCAGATGGCGGTCTACTGCGCGACCAAGGCCTATGTGCTCAGCTTCGGCGAGGCGATCGCCTTCGAACTGAGGAACAGCGGGGTCGGCGTCACGACCCTGTGCCCCGGCGCGACCGCGACCGAGTTCGCCGGCGTCGCCGATGCGGGCGGCTCGACCCTGTTCAAGGGCTCGGCGTCGGCGGTGATGAGCGCCGAGGCGGTCGCGCGCATCGGATATCGCGGCCTGAAGGCCGGGCGCCGCGTGGTCATCGCAGGAGGGCTCAACCGGATCATGGCCATCGCCAGCCGGTTGTCGCCACCCTCGCTCACGCTGCGGATCTCCAACTGGATGCTGTCCTCCGCCCAGTAGGCCGTTTTTCGTGCGGCGGTCGGAACGCGCCTGTGCGCAAAGGTCGTGCTTGCGCAGCGCCCGTCCGGCGCCAACATGGGGCCCATGCCGCCGCGTGACCTGCTCCTGAACCTCCTGAAGCGTCCTTCGGGCGACGCCGCCGACGCCGCCTTCCAGTACGAGGTCGCCGAGGAGCAGGCGGCCGCGCTCGGGCGGATGGGCCGCAAGGCGGAGGCGGCGCTGGCGGCGCTCCGGGCCCACGAGGGCGAGGGCCGGGCCGAGGTGCTGAAGGCGGCGGCCGACGCCGTCTGGTGCTTCTTCGTCCAGCGCGAGGTCATGGGGCTGCGCGACCGCGCCCAGATCGTCGCCGACTACCAGATCCCGCGCGAGGTGATGGTCCGGCTGGGCGCGCGCTGAAACGTTGCGGCCCGACAGCGTCCTGACACATGACGGCAACGGATGCGCGGGATGGTTGCGGCTCAAAGCTCTGGGAGGTCGCAGATGCGTGCGGGTGCAGTCATCCTCGTGGGCCTGGCGGCCCTGGCGCTGAGTTCCTCAGCCACGGCGCAGGAGCGCCACTATGAGGTCACCGTCCGGCGGGTGAACAACCACATCGACGGGGTCCAGAAGATCCGGATGAGCAAGGTCGCCATGGGCGGTTCCCAGATCGTGCTCTGGGGCGGCGCCTCCATCGATCCCGACTGTTCGGAGCATCCGGGCTACACGCTGAGCGTCGTCGAGCCGCCGTCGCACGGCGAGGTCAAGGTGGTCGCCGAACCGCTCTACATCGCCTTCCCGCCGAACAATCCGCGCTCGGCCTGCAACGCCCACAAGGTTCCTGGGCGGCGAGCCTACTACACGGCCAACACCGGATTTTCCGGGCACGACCGCGTCGTCCTGGAAGGGATGACCGAGGATGGCACTCTGCGCCACGTCACCGTGGACGTCGACGTCCACAAGCCGGCGAACGGCTAGCGGCCCGACCCAGGCGGCTAGACCAGCCGCTTGCCCGCGTCGTCGATGATCGTGCCCAGGTCGCGGGCCTCCTCGGCCATGATCATCTCGTTGTGCGCCTTGCCGGACGGGATCATCGGGAAGCAGTTCTCCTCCTTGGTCACCCGGCAGTCGAAGATCACCGGCTTATCGACGGCGATCATCTCGCGGATCATGTCGTCGAGCTCGTCCGGGTGCTCGGCGCGGAAGCCCGCGCCGCCATAGGCCTCGGCCAGCTTCACGAAGTCGGGCAGGCTCGCCGAATAGGAGTGGGAATAGCGCTCGCCGTGCAGCAGCTGCTGCCATTGGCGGACCATGCCCATCCATTCGTTGTTGAGGATGAAGATCTTGATCGGCAGGCCGTACTGCACGGCCGTCGACATCTCCTGCATGGTCATCTGCACGCTGGCGTCGCCGGCGATGTCGATCACCAGGCTCCCCGGGTGGGCCATCTGCACGCCGACCGCGGCGGGCAGGCCGTAGCCCATGGTGCCCAGGCCTCCGGAGGTCATCCAGCGGTTCGGCTCCTCGAAGCGGTAGAACTGGGCGGCCCACATCTGGTGCTGGCCGACCTCGGTGGTGATGTAGACGTCCTTGTCCTTGGTCAGCTCGTAGAGCCGCTGGATCGCGTGCTGCGGCTTGATCAGCTTGGCGTCCGGGGCATAGCGGAAGCTGTCGCGGGCCCGCCAGGCGTCGATCTGCTTCCACCAGTCGGCCATGGCGGGCTTGTCGGTGGAAAGGCCTTTCTGCTTCCAGACCGCGATCAGGTCGGCCAGGACCGAGCCCGCGTCGCCGACGATGCCGATGTCGGTGCGCACGTTCTTGCCGATCGAGGAGGCGTCGATGTCGATGTGGATCTTGCGCGAGCCCGGCGCGAAGGCGTCGAGGCGTCCGGTCACCCGGTCGTCGAAGCGCGCGCCGATGGCCACCATCACGTCGCAGTCGTGCATGGCGTTGTTGGCCTCGAAGGAGCCGTGCATCCCCAGCATCCCCAGCCACTGCGGACTGGAGGCCGGATAGGCGCCCAGGCCCATCAGCGTCGAGGTGACCGGCGCCCCGGTGAGCGCGCCGAACTCGCGCAGCAGGGCGGCCGCCTGCGGGCCGGCGTTGATCACGCCCCCGCCGGTGTAGAGGATCGGCCGGCGCGCCTTGGCGATCATGGCGGCCGCCTCGGCGATCCGCGCGGGGTCGCCCTTCGTCCGCGGGTTATAGTTGTGGACGTGCTTGACCTGGGCGGGGCCTTCGTAGACGCCCTTGGCGAACTGCACGTCCTTGGGGATGTCGATGACCACCGGGCCGGGCCGGCCGGAGGTGGCGATGTGGAAGGCCTCGTGCAGGATGCGCGGCAGGTCGGCGACGTCCTTCACCAGATAGTTGTGCTTGGTGCAGGGCCGGGTGATGCCGATGGTGTCGCATTCCTGGAAGGCGTCCGTGCCGATCAGGTGGGTGGCGACCTGGCCGGTGATGACGATCATCGGGATGGAGTCCATCAGGGCGTCGACGATGCCGGTCACCGCATTGGTGGCGCCGGGGCCGGAGGTGACCAGCACCACGCCCGGCCGGCCGGTGGAGCGCGCATAGCCCTCGGCGGCATGGGTCGCGCCCTGCTCGTGGCGGACCAGCACATGGGTCAGGCGCGGCTCGGCGAACAGCGCGTCATAGATCGGCAGCACGGCGCCGCCCGGATAGCCGAACAGCACCTCGACGCCCTGGTCGACGAGCGCGCGCACCACCATCTCGGCGCCGGAGAGGGTGACGGTTTCGGCTTCGATGGTCGGCGGGTGGGCGGTCATGGCGGGCTCGGGGCTGGCTCGGATTGGAGCAATAAAAAAGGCCCGCGGGGGGCCTGGGAATAGCGACCGTTGACGGGCTGACCTTGGTCAGTCCGCGGCGGGTCGCCTTACGAGTACAAGAATAGTGCGCACGAGAATTCCCTGGAACGATTGGATCAGGTGTTTCCCATGCTGCGCCTAGGGCGTCAACCCAGGGTTAAGAGCAAGAAACTGCCTCCACTGGTGCTGAGCGTCGATTTCCGTCAGGCGCGCCCACTCGGCCATCTGGCCCCGCGCCCAGGTGGCCTGGCGCTTGGCGTAGTTGCGGGTCTGCTGCTGAGCAGCGGCCAGCGCCTCGGCCAGCGTGGTCTCGCCGCGCAGGTAGGCGGCGAGTTCGCGGACGCCCACGGCCTTCATGATCGGCAAGGCTGGGTCGAGGTCGCGTTCGGCCAGTGCGCGCACCTCCTCCAGGGCGCCAGCCTCGACCATGGCCGCCAGGCGGGCGTCACAGCGGGCGTAGAGCGCCGCACGGGGCGGGTCCAGTGCGACGGCGCGCCACGCCCCGGGCGCCAGCGCCGGCTTGCCGCTCGACTGCCAGTCGCTGAGCGGAGTGTCGGTGGCGGCGAACACCTCCCAGGCGCGCGCCAGCCGCTGGCGGTCGCCCGGCGCGATGCGCAGGGATGCGGCCAGGTCATAGGCCGCCAGGCGCCCGCGGAAGGCGCTCTCGCCCATCAGGTCGTAGTCCGCCTGGGCCTGGCGGCGCACCTCGGCGGGCACCTGCGGGATTTCGGCCAGGCCCTGGGTCAGGGCGCGGAAATAGAGGCCGGTGCCGCCGACCACGACGGCCGGCCGGCCGCGGGCGGCGATTTCCGCAAGCGTCGCCGACGCCGTGCGCAGCCACCGGCCCACCGACCAGCCGTCGGCGGCGTCGACCGTCCCGAACAGGTGGTGGGGGACCTGCGCCGCCTCCTGCAGCGAGGGTCGGGCGGTGATGACCCTCAGGTCCGCGTAGAGCTGCATGGAGTCGGCGTTGACGATCTCCGCGCCCGTCGCCTTGGCCAGCCGGAGCGCCAGCGCCGACTTGCCGCTTGCCGTGGGTCCGGCGATCAGCCAGATGCGGGGCTCCATGGAGATGGTTCTCACCCTCGTCGCGCCCCCCAACGCCGGGGCCTTCGCCGTCAACCTACGCGAAGTGTTCGCCAGCGTCGGCGCGCGCGGCAAGGAAAGTCGCAAGCTGGACGCGGGCGAGGGCGCGGCCACCGACGTGATCCTGGAGGCGGACGACCTGGCGGCGGTGCGCGGCGCGCTGCAAGCGCCGATGGCCGGCCAAACCCTCGACTGGTGCCTCCAGCCGCTGGAGGGCCGCAGGAAACGCCTGCTGATTGCTGACATGGATTCCACGATCATCAATGTCGAATGCATCGACGAGCTCGCCGATTTCGCGGGCCTGAAGGCGCAGATCTCGGCGATCACCGAGCGGGCCATGCGCGGCGAGCTCGACTTCGAGACGGCCCTGCGCGAGCGGGTGGCCATGCTGAAGGGCCTGCCGGTCTCGGCGCTGCAGCAGACCTATGACGAGCGCGTGCGCCTCAACCCCGGCGCCCGGACCCTGGTCAGGACCATGGCCGCCAACGGCGCGCGCTGCGTGCTGGTCTCCGGCGGCTTCTCGTTCTTCACCAGCCGCGTGGCCCAGGCGGCGCTGTTCCAGGCCCACCGCGGTAACACCCTTTGCGAGGCGGACGGCAGGCTGACCGGCGAGGTCGGCGAGCCGATCCTCGGGCGCGAGGCCAAGCTCCAGGCCCTGAAGGAAGAGGCCGAGGCGCGGATGCTGCCGCTGTCGGCCACCCTGGCCATCGGCGACGGGGCCAACGACCTGGCGATGATCGAGGCCGCCGGCCTGGGGGTCGCCTATCGCGCCAAGCCGATCGTGGCGGCCCAGGCCGACGCCAGGATCGAGCACACCGACCTCACGACCCTGCTCTACTTCCAGGGCTATTCGGCCGAGGCCTTCGTTACAGGCTGAAGCCGGCGGTGATTTGCCGTCCTGGCGCGACTCCGCTTAGTGCGCGCCATGAGCCTGCCCCGCGACGTCAAGGCCGTCGTCTTCGACATGGACGGTCTCCTGGTCGACACCGAGGCCGTGGTCTATCGCGCCATGCAGCGCGCCGCGGCCGGCATCGACGGCGAGATGCCGTTCGCAACCTTCCAGCGGATGGTCGGCCTGCAGCATGCGGCCAGCGACCTGATCCTGGTCGAGCACTTCGGCGAGGGGTTCGACCTGGACGCCTGGTCCGCCGTGGTCAGCGAGCATTTCCAGGCCGAGCTGGCGGCGGGCATCGCCCTGAAGGCCGGCGTGGCCGAGATCCTCGACTACCTGGACGCCGCGGCGCTGCCGCGCGCCATCGCCACCTCGTCAAGCCTCGCCGCGGTCCGGCAGAGCCTGGGCCCGCACAGCCTGGTGGACCGCTTCCACGCCCTGATCACCCGCGACGTGCAGACCCGCGGCAAGCCGCATCCCGAGCCGTTCCTGAAGGCCGCCGAGGCCCTGGGCGTGGCCCCCGCCGATTGCCTGGCGCTGGAGGACAGCCACAACGGCGTCCGCTCGGCGTCGGGCGCCGGCATGATGACCATCATGGTCCCCGACATGCTCGATCCGACCGAGGAGATGGAGGGCCTGTGCGTGCGCATCGCCCGCGACCTGCACGAGGTGCGCGGGCTGCTGGAAGCCCAGCGGTTCACCTAGGGTCTCGGGGCCGCGCCGGCCCGGGTCGCGGCCTCGGTCAGGAAGGCCAGCAGCCGGGGCCAGGCGTCGGCCTGCGCCCGGGCCGCCCCCTCCGACGTCCCGCCGATGGCGAAGAGGCCGGCGTCCCGCTTCGGCGTCGGCAGATAGGCGTAGGGGATCGGGTGACCGACGCGGTCGTAGGTCAGCAACTGGTCGGCGTAGGGGTGACGATGGCGCCGGAGCCTCGCCATGATCCGGCCGGCCATCAGGGTCGAAGGCCAGATCTGGTCGTCCCGCCCGGCCAGCAGCATCACCGGCCCCCGGATGTTCTCGACGGGGATCTCCACGCGCGAGGTGTCCCCGAACCGCCGCAGGTCTTCGGCGAAGAGCCGCGTCTGCCGCAGTTGCCGCCGCGCGATCAGGTCGCCCGCAGCCTCGAGGAGGAACCTCGGATAGAGCGTGTTGGCGATGTAGGGCAGGGGTTTGCCGTTCAGGGTCCAGGCGGCCTTTCCCGGCAGGTGGTGGGCGGTGACTCCGCCCCAGAGCACAAAGCTCGGGGATCGCGCGACGACGGCGTTCACGCCGGGCGTCGTGGCCGCCGTATAGAGCGCCGGCTCGGTCCCGCGCGACACGCCATAGATGGCGACGAACCTAGGGTCGACCTCGGGCCGGCGATGCATCCATCGAACCGCCCGGGCGAAGGTCTCCATGGGCACGCCTTCCAGCGTCGCCGGCAGGCCCTTCTCGCCGAAATAGGCCAGGGAGAGCACCGCAAAGCCATGCGAGGCCAGCAGCATCGCCACGTCCGGCTCGGCGAAGCCGCCGTCGGACCCGCCGATCACCAGCACGCCGGGATGGGGCGCGCCGTCGGCGGGCTCGTAGAGAACGCCCACCGGCCCGTCGCGCACCTGGACCTGGCGAACCCCCGGGCCGGCGAACCGGCGCTCGATCGTGCGCGAGGCCACGACCTTGCCGCCGGAGATCACCTCGATCGTGGTGGCGACCGGCCGGGCGAAGTCGGTCAGGGCGAAGGACCGGTGATCGGCCGACTGGGGCTTCGGGTCCGCCGTCATCGACCAGAAGAGGCCCATCCCGTCGACGCCGCGGTAGGAGCCTGAGCTTGGCGCCTGCTCGCCGGGCCAGACGGCGCCCGTGGCGTTGGCGCGGAAGGTCGCGGCGCTGCGCCACATGGCCCCGTCCTGCGCCCGCGACCGGGCGGTCAGGGTCACCGGGGCGTTGGGCGCCAGGCCGAAGACCGTCAGGTTCACCCGCTGGTCCATCAGCGGCCGCTCAGGACCCACGAGGATGGTCGGACGCGGCGCCTCGGTCGCCGGCGGCGGCGCCAGCGCGATCGACGCCGCAGCAGCGGCCAACACGGTTCTCATCAGATGCCCCACGCCCCGGTCCGCGCCGCCAGACTAGAGCATCGGGCGTGGCGAAAAACAGCGTTCTGCGCCGCGGTCGGCGACGTCAGCGCAGGTCGATCCAGTAGCGGCGGCCGGTGTCGCCGGGGATCCAGGGGTGCGGGACCTCGTCGCGCAGGAGGCCGCCGTTCTTCTCGATCACCCGGATCGAGGCGAGGTTCTTGAGGTTCGCCGTCAGCGTCACGCGTTCCAGAGGCAGGTGCGCGCGCACGTGGTCCAGCATCAGGGCCAGCATGGCCGAGGCGTGGCCCCGGCCCCAGGCGGAGGGCCGCACGGCGTAACCGATGTGTCCGCCCCACTGCGCCAGCATGGGCGTCAGGCTGTGGCGCACGCTGATCGCGCCCAGGAACGCGTCGCCCTCGACGTACCAGAGGTGGGTCTCCGGCACGCGCGGTCCCAGAGAGCCGTCCGGCAGGACCACGGTGGTCGGCGGATCGTGCAGCTGGCGCAGGAACCATTCCGGCGCATCGGCGATGGCCGCGATGGTCTGCGGCGTCTCCTCACGCAGGGTGTCGCGCGAATAGCCCTCGCGCAGCGCGTCGACGAACGAGGCCATGTGCGCCATGGCCGGCCGGACGAGCCCCCTCATCGGGCAGGGGCGCGCATCAGCGGCGGGCGCCGCCCGAGGGTCCGCCTTCGAAGTATTTGAAGAAGGCGCTGTCGGGGGAAAGCACGAGCGTGGTGTCGCCCTGGCCGAGGCCCGCCTCATAGGCCTGCATCGAGCGGTAGAAGGCCGCGAAGCTCGGGTCCTTGCCGTAGGCCTGGGCGAAGATCCGCGTGCGCAGGGCATCGCCTTCGCCGCGGGTGGTCTCGCCCTCCTGCTGGGCGGTGGCGAGCGTGATGGCCACCTCCTTGTCGGCGGCGGCGACGATCTCGCGCTTCTGCTGTTCGCCCTGGGCGCGGGTCTGGGCGGCGATCTGCTGGCGTTGGGTCTGCATGCGCCGGTAGACCGAGGCCTGGATGGCGGCGGGCAGGTCGGCGCGCTTGATCCGAAGGTCGATCACCTCGATGCCCAGGCGCGAGGCCTTGGCGCGGCGCGCCACGTCCAGCTTGGACTGCTGCATGAGCTTGTCGCGGCCGGTGGAGATGATGTCGGAGGTGGTGGTCGAGCCCAGCACCTGGCGCAGGGAGGAGTTGACCAGCCGCTCCAGCCGGTCCTGGGCGATCTGCTCGTTGCGCAGGGTGCGGTAGTACTGCAGCGGGTCGGAGATGCGGTAGCGCAGGAAGGCGTCGACCACCAGGCGCTGCTGGTTGGCGTCGATGACCTCTTCCTGGTCGGCCTCGAGCGCCAGGTTGCGGCGGTCGAGCTTGATCACGTTTTCCACGAACGGCTGCTTGAAGTTGAGGCCGGCTCCGGGCTGGCCGGGTGCGTGGATCACCCGGATCGGCTGGCCGAAGCGCAGGACGATGGCCTCCTGGCGCTGCTCGACGACGAACAGGGTGTTGGCCAGCACGACGACCGCCAGGAAGGCGATGACGGCATAGACGATGAACGGGCTGCGGGTCATGGGTTGGCCCCCGGCTGGGGAACGGGCGCGGCCTGGGTGGAGGCCGGCGGCGGCGGCGCGGCCGGACCCGTGCGCGGCCGGAAGACGTCCGGCGGCAGGATCACCGGGGCGGTGACGCCCTTGCCGGAGATGATCACCTTGTTGGAGTGCTCGAGCACGCGCTGCATGGTCTCGATATAGAGGCGGTCGCGGGTCGCCTGGGGCGAGCGCTTGTACTCGTTGTAGATCGAGTTGAAGCGGGCGGCGTCGCCGGTGGCGGTGCGCACGGCCTGCTCGCGGTAGCCCTGGGCCGACTGGGTGATGCGGGCCGCGTCGCCCTTGGCCTCGTTGACCACCCGGTTGCGGTAGGTGTCGCCCTCGTTCACCGCCGAATTGCGGTCCTGCTCGGCGCTCTGCACGTCGCGGAAGGCGGCGACGGCTTCCTGCGGCGGGTTGACGGTGCGGATCTGCACCTCGACCACGCTGATGCCCGCGCCCCAGCTGTCGAGCGTCTTCTGCATCAGCTCGGCGGTCTGCAGCTGCACCTGCCCGCGGCCGTTAGTGAGGATCGAATCGAGCAGCGTCTTGCCGATCACCTCGCGCATGGCGCTTTCGGCGACCGCCTTGACGGCCTCCTCCGGCGCGCGGGTCGAGAACAGGAAGCGGCCCGCGTCGGCGACGCGCCAGGTCACGCTGAAGTTCAGGTCGATGATGTTCTCGTCGCTGGTCAGCATCAGGCTTTCCTGCGGGACGTCGCTGTCCGCCGTGCCGCCGCCGCCGATGTCGAGCCGGTTCAGCGAGGTGACCGGCACCTTCTCCACATGCTCGATGGGCGAAGGCAGGTGGTAGCGCAGGCCCGGCGCCTCGGAGCGCGAGTAGGCGCCGAAGGTGGTGACCACGGCCTCTTCGTTGGGCTGCACCACATAGAGGCCGGAGAGCGCCCAGAGCGCGAAGGCCGCGCCCGCGATGGCCGCGATGGCGCCGGGCTGCACGCCGCGTCCAGGGCCGCCGAACAGGTTGCGAAGCCGGTCGCGCAGGCGGTCGAAGCCGGCGTTCAGGTCGGGCCCGCCGGGCCGCCGCGGACCGCCGCCGCCGGGGCGTCGCGAGGGCGGGGTCTTGCCGTCGCCGTCGTCGCCCGAGGGGGGAGAGCCCCAGGGGCCGGGATTGGCGTTGTCGTTCCAGGGCATTGGCCGGGCCGGTCTTCTTGCTTTGAGCTTTGTTGTGGTCGATCCAGGCGCAGCGGGCGTGTAAACCGGCGCAGTCCCTGGGATATGAGACCCTACCGAGGTCAAAGCAAGCTTAAGGCGTTCATGAACGACGTGCCCACCCCCGACCGCGAGGCCCTGCTGGCCGCGCTGGACACGGTCTTCGACCCCCGGTCGGGCAAGGGCCTGACTTCGGCGGGCCTGGTGCGGGGCCTCTCGATCCGCGGCGACCGGGTGGGCTTCATGCTGGAGATCCCCGCCGCCGACCTGTCGCTGTACGAGCCGGTGCGCAAGGCGGCCGAGCGGGCCATGGCCGGCGTGGCCGGCGTGGCGCAGACCCAGGTGGTGCTCACCGCCGAGACCGCCGGCCCGCAGCTCAAGGTCGCCCCGCGCCGGCCGACCGCGCGGGTGCAGGAGGATCCGCAGGCCCGGCTCTCACCCATGGCCGAGGCCGAGCGGCCGGCCTTCGTGGGCAAGGTCATAGCCATCGCCAGCGGCAAGGGCGGGGTGGGCAAGTCCACCGTGGCGGTGAACCTGGCGGTGGCCTTCGCGCACCTGGGCCTGCGGGCCGGCCTGCTGGACGCCGACATCTATGGGCCCTCGGCCCCCCACATGCTGGGCATCCCCCGGGAGGAACCGGAGTTCGACGAAGACAAGCGGCTGATCCCGCTCGAGGCGTTTGGCGTCAAGGTGATGTCCATCGGCTTCATCGTCGAGGACGGGACCGCCAATATCTGGCGCGGACCGATGGCCTCCTCGGCGCTGCGCACCCTGATGAACAGCGTCTGGGGCACGGCGGAGGATCCGCTCGACGTCCTGGTCATCGACCTGCCGCCCGGCACCGGCGACATCCAGCTGACGCTGGTCCAGCGCCTGCAGCTCGATGGCGTGGTGATCGTCTCCACGCCGCAGGAGATCGCCCTGATCGACGCCCGCCGCGCGGCCACCATGTTCCGCAAGACCGGGGCCGCGATCCTGGGCGTGGTGGAGAACATGGCCTGGTTCGAAGGCCCCGACGGCGCCCGCATCCCGATCTTCGGCGAGGGCGGGGCGGCGAAGGAGGCCCAGCGGCTGGGCGTGCCGCTGCTCGGTCAGGTGCCTCTCGAGATGGCCTTGCGCCAGTCAGGCGACGCCGGCGCGCCGTTGGTCGCCACGGCGCCGGACAGCGTCGCGGCGCAGGCCTTCATCGCCATGGCCCAGCGGTTGCGCTGAGCCGTTCGCCCGCCGGCTATTCCGCGGCGGGGATCACCGTTTCGCCGGGCTCGCCCAGGACCTCGGTGGAGGCCGCATAGTTGCGGGACTCGATCTCCTCCAGCGCGGTGCGGATCTCGCTCTGCCGCTTGGCGTCGAGCTTGTAGCCGATCAGGCAGGCCGAACCGACCACCACCAGGACGATGGGGGCGAAGACGTAGCACATCTCCAGGCCGCGCAGCGCCGCGGGGCTGTTGTGGTAGCCGGGCTTGGCGACGAAGCCGACCGCGTCGAGGATCGGGTAGATGATCGTCACCGCCAGCGACGAACCGAGCTTCTGGGTCAGGGTGACCAGCGCGTAGAGCACGCCCGAGCGTTCCTGGCCCGTCGTCAACCGCAGCTCATCGGCGACGTCGGCGACCATCGCGCGGATCAGCACGATGAAGGCCGAGGCGCAGAAACCGACGCTGAACATGCTGATGAAGGTCGGCCAGAAGAGGCCGGCCGGGACGATCATCAGGATGGTCTGGAAGACGGCGTAGGCGAGGCCGGCGATCTGCACCGTGCGGTGCTTGCCGAGCCGCTGGGCGATCCACGCCCAGATGGGCGCGCCGAAGATGCCGGCCGCGCCGTAGGGGATCAGGAGCAGGCCCACGTGGGCGGCGTCGAACAGCTTCCCCTCGCGGAAGAAGAACACATAGATCGGCGCGCTCGCGCCGGGGCCCAGGATCAGGAAGAGGTCGGCCAGGATCAGGCGGAACATCGACGGGTTGGTGAACACCGCCAGATAGTCCTTGAAGCCGGGCCGCTGGATCCCCGCGGTCGGGCTGACCGGCTCGGGGGCCGAGCGCGTGGCGACGGCGACCGCGACGGTGGCGACGGACATGATGATCCAGCCGATCGTAGACATGCTGCCGGGGTCGGCCGGCGCGATGGCCCCGTGGGTCAGCAGCGGCAGGGCGCCCAGGAACGAGGAGCCGAACACCCCGATGCCCAGCATCCAGCCGAACATCCGCGAGCGTTCGTTGTAGCTGCCACTGATCGCCGCCGCCCAGGCGGAATGGCCCAGAACCAGCATCGAATAGGCGACGTAGAGCAGGATGTACCAGACGAAGAGGTAGGCGGTGTCCACGTCCGCAGGCGGGTTGAACACCTTGTAGACGGCGAGCCAGAGGACCGGCAGGCCCGCCAGGTACCAGGGCCGGTAGCGGCCCATGGGCGTCCGCGTCTTGTCCATCAGCCAGCCCAGCGCCAGGTCGAGGCCCAGGTCGGTCAGGCGCAACAGCCCGATGGTCGCCCCGATGGCGGTCAGCGAGACCCCCATCTTCCCGGCGTAGAACGGCGGCAGGTAGACGCCGGTCATCGAGATCAGCATGTAGGCGGGGATGCTGCCGAGGGAGAAGGCGAGCAGCCGCGGCAAGGGCAGCCGGCCGCTGCGCGCGGCGCTGGTGGAAGTCACGGACGTCTCCTCAAAACATCAATAGGTCGCTCTCTGGCGGAGCGCTTATGTGGACAGGAGAGCTTGCAGATCGCCGGGGCGCAAGCGCTTTTGGCCGCGGTGGGCGGTCACGGACCGGTGACGACGGGCTCGCCCGTGGAGGCCCCCAGACCCTGCACGGCGGCGCTCTCGCCATAGAGGGCGTCGCGTTCGGCGAGCTTGCTGCGGATCTCCGCATGCCGCTCCGGCGTCAGCCGGTAGCCGATGAAGCAGGCGCCGGCGATCATCACGAAGACGATCGGTCCCACGATGTAGATGAGCTGCAGGGCGTTGATCGCCTCGGGCGTGTTCACCGCGCCGGCCCTGGCCTGGTAGCCGACCGCCTGGAGAAGCACGAAGGTCAGGGCCGACAGGCCCGAGGCGATCTTCGTCGTGCCGATGGTCAGCGCGTACATCAGGCCCATCCATTCCCGGCCGTTCTCCAGCCGGATCTCGTCGGCGATGTCGCCGGTGATCGCGCGGATCATGACCACGAACGCCGTCTGCATCGCGCCCACCACGAACATGCACGGCGCGAACGCCGCGAAATTCCCGGCCGGCAGGAACGGCGTGAGGATCAAGCCCAGGGAGTAGATCGTCGTCGCGGTCATCAGCGCGCGGTGCTTGCCGATCCGGTTTCCGAGCCACGCCGCGCAAGGCGCGCCCACGAAGCCCGCGGCGATGTAGACCATCAACAGGACGTTGGCCGCGGCCGTGTCGAAGCCGCGGCTGTCCTTGAAATAGAAGAGGTAGAGCGCCGCCATCCAGCCGGGGCCGAGGATGGCGCAAAGGTCCGCGGCCAGCAGGCGCAGCACGTTCCCGCGGCGCAGCAGGACTGCGTAGTCGGCCAGGCGCAGCTTGTGCGGCGACTCCACCGTCAGGGTCTCGCGGGTGGTGGACAGCACCAGCAGCGCGGTCGCCGGCAGGGCCAGGATGATGAACCACACCATGGCGCGAACCCCCTCGCCGTCGGAGTAGTGCAGCCGTTCCATGACGATCGGGATCAGCAGGACCGCCACGGCGCCGGCGACGCCCAGGCCGATGATCGCGCCGAAGATCCGGTTGCGTTGCTGATAGGTCGGGCCCAGCACGCCGCCCCAGGCGAGGTGCGACAGGTAGACCATCGAATAGCCGATGTAGAGGAACAGCAGCATGCCCGCGAGGCCCAGCTGCGAGGTCGACCGGTCGGCCTGCAGAATGAGATAGAGCCCGGCCATGAGGACCGGCGTCCCCAGGGCCAGCCAGAGCCGGTAGCGTCCGAACCGCGAGCGAGTGCGGTCCATGGCCATGCCCAGGACCGCGTCGATGGGGATGTCGACCAGCCGCACCATGGCGAAGGCCGCGCCGACGACGGCGAGCTCCAGTCCGACGTGGCTCGCGAAATACCGCGGCAGGTGGACGCTGATGGCCAGGACCAGGGCCTGGATGGGAATGCTGGCGCTGGCGAAGGACATCACCCGCGGCAGGGAGATCGAGGGCGCCGCGGTCGTGGCCTGGGTCAACGCAGGAACCTCCTCGACGCCGCGCCTCTTTCGGGCGCGGTCAGGCGAAAAGGTTACGCGCGCCGGGCCACCCCGGCGCAAGTGGATTCGGCGTAATGTCGGTCGCTAACCGCCCTGCATCTTGCGGAAGACCTTGCCGGTCTGCTCGCCGCCGGCGTTGTAGGGCTGCTCGCCGGCCCGATCGGTGATCTTCGCCCAGTTGTCGCGGACTTCCTCCACCGACAGGCCCTTCTCGCCGAGGTAGACGCCCTCGGTCTCGACGATGTGGGCGAGCGCGAAGGCGCCGGCGCCGGCGGTCATGATGCAGCCCGTCGGGGCCTCTTCCGAACAGAGGAAGACCACGCCCGGCGTGACGTATTCCGGCTTCAGGTGCTCGAGGATGGCCGGCGGCATCAGGTTCTCGGTCATCCGCGTGGCGGCCACCGGCGCGATCGCGTTGACGTGGATGTTGTTCTTCTGGCCCTCCAGCTTCAGCGTGTTCATGAAGCCGATGATGCCGAGCTTGGCGGCGCCGTAGTTCGACTGGCCGAAGTTGCCGTAGAGGCCGCTCGAGGAGGTGGTGACCACGATGCGCCCGTAGTTCTGGGTGCGCATGATCTCCCAGACCGCCTTGGCCGGCTTCACCGTGCCCATCAGGTGGACGCCGAGCACGAACTCGAAGTCGGCGATCTCCATCTTGGAGAAGGTCTTGTCGCGCAGCACGCCGGCGTTGGCGACCAGCACGTCGATGCGGCCCCAGGCGTCCATGGCGTCCTTGACCATCAGGGCGACGCCCGCGTCGTCGGTCACCGAGGAGCCGTTGGCGATCGCCTCGCCGCCCAGCGCCTTGATCTCCTCCACGACCTTGTGCGCGGCCTCTGAGCCGCCGCCGGACCCGTCGACCGAGCCGCCCAGGTCATTGACCACCACCCGCGCGCCGCGCCGGGCCAGCTCCAGGGCGTGCTGGCGGCCGAGGCCTCCGCCGGAGCCGGTGACGATGGCCACCTTGCCGTCGAAACGGATGTCCGCCATGGGGGAGTCCTCTCCTGGAAGCGCTGCCGAAGTCGGCGGGCCTTTTGCGGCGCGGCGCGAGAGGCGTCAACATCGCTTTTCCCTCCCCTTTATGGGGAGGGTGGACGAGGCGAAGCCTCGGACGGGTGGGGAGACATGGGTCGAGGCCGGAACCGGCGCGTGAACGCGGGTTCCCCACCCCGGCCGGCTTCGCCGGCTCGACCCTCCCCATAAAGGGGAGGGAAAAGGCTCACCCCACCGGCGGCGGGTTCGCCTGGGCCTGCTGCTGGGTGCGCAGGAACTTCACCAGCACCCGCTGGCCGATCAAGAAGGGGGCGCCGTCGGTGCCGACCACCACCTCGACGACCCGCTCGTCCGATTTCTCGGTGGGGTCGTCGGACTGCAGCTTGCGGGCGCCGAAGACGGCGGCGCGGCGCAGCACCTTGCCGGTCACGATCTTGGTCGGGTCGGCCTCGGGGGAAAGCTTCACCGTCTGGCCGATGACCACGAAGGGCAGGGCGCTCTCGGTGATCTCGGCGCGGACGATGCGGTTGGCCTTGGGCTCCAGGTCGAACATGTTGGAGACGTTCAGCGTCGAGGCGCCGGCGCCGGGGTTGGCGTAGCGGCGCACGATGCGGCCGTCGGCCGGCGCGCGGATGACGCTGAGCTCCTGGACGTAGCGGGCCTGGTTGTACTTGGCGCGCGACGCGCCGATGGCGGCCTGCTGGGCCTCGATGCCGGCCTGCGCCTGACGCACGGCGTCCTGCGCCTGGTCGATCTTCTGGCCGGCCACGAAGTTGGTGGCCACCAGGGCCTGCAGGCGGCCGAGTTCGCGCTTGGCCGTGGACAGCTGCACCTGCAGCACCGGGATCTGGGCCTCGGCCTGACGCATGTCGGCCGCGGCGCTCTCGGCCTGCAGGCGGGGCTGGTCGTCCTCCAGCCGGGCGAGGACCTGGCCCTTCGCCACGTCGTCGCCTTCCTGGACCAGGACCTCGCGGATGACGCCGGAGGTGCGGGCGGCCACCTGGATCACGCCGCCTTCCACGTCGGCCTTGCCGTTGGCGATGGCGACGTAGGGGCTCTTGGGAGCCTTGGCCGCGGCGACCTTGGCGGCCTCGGCCTTCTTGGCGTTGGCCTGGCTCGAGATGAGGAAGCCGCCGGCGCCGAGCGCCGCGACAAGGACGACGATGACCCAGATGATGTGGTTGCGGAGGAAGGCGAACATGACTTTCGGTCCTTAGGCCCGGACTCGCTCGGAATTGGCGAAGGCGGGTTGGTGATGGCTGGCGCCGGCGGCGTTCGACAGGGGATCGGCGCGGCGGTCGTCGACGATGCGGCCGTCGTCGATGTGGATGATGCGGTCGGCGTAGCTTTCCAGGCGCACGTCGTGGGTCACGCAGACCACCGCGGCGCCGAACGCCTTGGCGGCGCGCTGCAGGAGCTTGATGACCACCTGGCCGTTCTCGCCGTCCAGCGCGCTGGTGGGCTCGTCGGCGAACAGCAGCTGGGGGTCCTTGGCGATCGCCCGCGCGATCGCGACGCGCTGTTTCTCGCCGCCGGACATCTCAGAGGGGCGGGAGTTCATCCGCGTCTCCAGGCCCACCTCGGTGAGCGCGACGGCGGCCTTGTCGCGCGCGTCGGAGCGCGAGAAGCCCTTGTACTTCAGGATGATCTCGACCTGTTGTAGGGCGGTGAGCGCCGGGAACAGGTTGAACCCCTGGAAGATGAAGCCGCAGTGGTCGAGGCGAAAGCGGTCGATCCGGCCGGGGCGGTAGCTCCAGAGGTCCTCGCCCATGGCGCTGACCTGGCCGGCGTCGGGCTTCAGGAGGCCCGAGAGCGAGGCGACGAGCGTCGACTTGCCGGACCCCGACGGGCCCATGACCATGGTCACCTCGCCGTGCAGGGCTTCGAAGTCGACGGACTTCAGGACCTCGATGTGGGTGCGCCCGGTCTTGAACCGCTTCACCAGGCCCTTGGCCACCAGGGCCGGCGGACGATTGGTGGGACGAATGGCGAATTCGGCGCTCATCGCAGGAGGTCCGCAGGTTGGCTTTTCTTCAGGACGCCCAGGGAGAAGACCCCTGAGAGGATCGAGATGACGGTCAGCAGGATGACGACGGTGATCACCCAGGGGATCGGGAAGCCCATCGGCATGCCGAACTTCAGGGCCAGCAGGTAGACGCCGAAGGTGAAGAGGCCGGTGGCGATCAGCCCGGCGACGCCGACCCAGACGGAGAGCTCCAGCACGATCTTGGCCAGCGAGCCCATGGAGACCCCCAGGGCGCGGAGGCTCGCGAACTCCTTGATGCTGGCCAGGATCGCCCCGCGCAGGGTCTGGGAGGTGATGCCGACGCCGATCAGCAGGCCCAGGAACAGGGAGAAGCCCAGGAAGATGCCGATGATCTGCTCGCCCATCAGGGCGTTCTGGTTGGCCTTCGACAACTCCTCACGGGTCCAGGCCTTGTAGAGGCCCTTGCCGGCGGCGTTGAGCTGGGCCGCGACGATCGCCGCGCGGGTCGGGTCGCGCAGCCGCACCAGGAGCGGGCCGGTCTTGCCCCCCTTGGGCGCGAGGCCCAGCAGGCGGTTGGTGTCGCGCGACATGTAGACCGTGGGCTGGTCGACGTTGGGGTAGTTGTCGAGCAGCGCGCGCAGATGGACCGTCTTGCCGTTCAGCATGACGCTGTCGCCCACCTTGGCGCCCAGACGGCCCTGGGCCGTCTTGTCGATGACCACCGCGTAGGGCTCCAGGAGCGCCAGGCGGACGGTCTCCGGGAAGTCGCTGGGCAGCGTCACCGACCCCACACGGGGTTCGACGTCGAAGGTGTTGACGTAGGTGGTCACCGTCTTCTTGCCCGGCGCCGGCGAGTTGACCCAGCGCGCCCCATTGCCCTCCAGGCTCTCCACCTCGACCACCTCGGGATTGAGGTAGATCAGCGGCTGGATGCGGCCGGGCAGGCTGTCGGGTCCGGAATTGATCAGGCTCTCGTTCTTGGGCGGCAGGATCATCAGGTCGGCCGGGGAACGATCGATGGTGGCGGTCGCGGCGATGACGATGCCGGTGAACATGCCGACCTGCGCCAGGATCAGCAGGCCGGAGAAGGCCAGCGCCACCATGGCGGCGCTATAACGCTTCCACTCGTAGAGCAGCGTGGCCAAGGCCAGCGACATGGGGCGTCCTCCGGTTCCGGCGCGACATGTCGTGGACCAGCCCCAGGAGCCAGTTAAATCCCCGTAACACCGAGGTAACAGGCAAGCCCGCGACGCCACGAAACGCGCTCACTGACGAAGAGGCGCGAGGGGGCGCGGTCAGATGCGGCGGGCGGGATTAAACCTTCGTAATCCGGCCCTGTGCCGGTCCGCGGAGGTCACTGGCCCGGTTTCGCCTTCTCCGGGATCGGCGTGCCGAAGATGCCTGGGCCCATGGTCGGCTTGATCCCGTGGGCCTCCTGCTGGCGGGCGCCGCCCAGGATGCCGGCCATGGCGTAGTTGCCCTCGTGGCAGGCGTATTCGTAGACGCGCGCCTTGCGGGCGTTCAGGCCCATCTCGGCGCGCCAGGGCTGCGTGTAGTAGACCGGGTCCTCGACCTTGAATTCGTAGAAGATCTGGGTGGGCGAGACGCGGGTCAGCCGCTCGGTGACCCGGCCCTTGTCGGACAGGTAGATCGGTCCCGTGCGGCCCTGCTCGGGGTTCACGTTGACGGTGTCGATCACCAGGCTGTCGCCGTCCCACCAGCCGACGCTGTCGCCGAGCCAGGGCGACATGGCCGCCGGGCGGTGGTGGGCCAGGGCCTCGGCCCGGTCCCTGAACAGCGGGATGGTGCGCGCGTCGTGCACCATCTCGACGTCGATGACGACGGCGTCGGGCGTCTCCACGATCTGATAGTTGTTGTTGTAGATGGTGTTGAGCATCCCCGGGCCGCCGGCCCCGGTGAAGCCGATCAGGCAGCGCTCCGAGACCGGCAGGAACTCAGGTCCCGCGAACAGGTTCTTCGCCCGCTCGGCGCGATAGCCCGCCAGCAGCGTCTTGCCGGCGTCTGACAGCGGCAGCTGGCCGTTGGCCGGCTCGACGATCCAGGAGGTGCGATACTCGCCCTTGATGTTGGCCAGGCTCTTGCCCGGGTCGATCCAGAAGGTGTTGTAGCCGCGGTCGTTGTTCTCGTCCTTCAGCAGGTTGTCGTTGAGGTTGGAGGGGCCTTCCTCGGCCGCCGCCAGCTTCTCGAAGGGGCTTTCCTTGGCGAGCTTCGCGGCCTCCTCCTTGCCGACCACCAGCTGGGAGACGCCAGGCGCGCGGATGAGGTTGGTGACCGAGGCGTTCGACCACACGCCGGTCAGGTCCGGCCGTCCGTAGCTGGTCCTGGGGGCCACATAGGCCCTGGCCTTCGCGGCCGGCGCGTCGGCCGCATGGGCCGCGCCCCCGAGGCCCACGGCCAACACCACCGCGATCGTCGAGACGCCGTTCCTCATCGCCCTGCTCCCATGTGCGGGCGGCCTGGCGCGAGAGGCCGGCGCCCGTCGTTGCTGGGGCCGAGGCTAACAGACTCCTGGGGACCCCGCAGGCTGCAATCTTGCGCTTGCGCCGCTTCTCCTCCTCTATCGCCGCGGGGGGCCGCGCCGGACGCAGCGGCCGGCTGGGGTTGGGTTGAATGTTCCGTCTCGAGAATGCGCAGAGCCTGGTCGGCGTCGCGCTTGCCATCGGCGTCTGCTGGGCGCTGTCGGAGAACCGCGGGCGGTTCCCCTGGAAGCTGGCCATCGGCGCGGTGCTGGTGCAGGCGGTGCTGGTGCTGGCGCTGTTCGGCCTGCCGGCGCTCCGGGCCGGGCTGCAGGGCGTCGGCCATGCGGTGGACGGGCTCTCGGCCTCGACCCAGGCCGGCGTCGCCTTCGTGTTCGGCTTCCTGGCCGGCACGCCAAACCAGCCCTACACGCTCACCGACCCCGGCTCGCTGTTCGTCTTCGCCTTCCGGGTGCTGCCGGTGATCCTGGTGGTCTGCGCGCTGGCGGCCCTGCTCTGGCACTGGCGGATCCTGCGCTGGATCACCCAGGGCTTCGGGGTGGTCTTCGAAAAGACCATGGGCCTGCGCGGGCCCCCGGCGCTGGCCACGGCGGCCACCATCTTCATGGGCCAGGTGGAAGGCCCGATCTTCATCCGCTCCTACCTGCCGAGCCTCTCGCGCTCGGAGCTCTTCATGCTGATCGCCGTCGGCATGAGCTGCGTCTCGGGCTCGACCATGGTCGCCTATGCGACGATCCTGAAGGACGTCCTGCCGAACGCCGCCAGCCACGTGCTGACCGCCTCGATCATCTCGGCCCCGGCCGGCGTGCTGCTGGCCCGCATCCTGGTGCCGCGGGCGCCGGAGAGCGAGGTCAACGACCCGGAAAACCCGGTGGAGGACAAGGTCTACGAGAGTTCGGTCGACGCCCTGATCAAGGGCACCAACGACGGCCTGGCGATCGTGCTCAACGTCGCGGCGACCCTGATCGTCTTCGTGGCCCTGGTGGCCATGGTCAACGGGATCCTGGGGATGCTGCCGCAGGTGGGCGGCCAGCCGATCTCGGTCGAGCGCATCCTCGGCTTCATCTTCGCCCCGCTCGCCTGGGCGCTGGGCATCCGCTGGGCCGACGCGCCCACCGCCGGCTCGCTGCTCGGGGTGAAGCTGGTGCTGACCGAGTTCACCGCCTTCATCCGGATGGGCGCTATCCCCACCGGCGCCATCGACGAGCGCACCCGGGTGATCATGACCTACGCGCTCTGCGGCTTCGCCAACATCGCCTCGGTGGGCATCAACGTCGCCGGCTACTCCGTGCTGGTGCCCGAGCGGCGCGCCGAGATCATGGGCATGGTCTGGAAGGCGATGATGGCCGGCTTCCTGGCCACCTGCCTGACCGCCTCGGTGGTGGGCGCCATGCCCAGCGAACTGTTCGGCCACGAACCCTCCGCGCCGCCCCGGCCCGCGCCGGTGCTCAAACCCACGCTCGCGCCCAACCCCGCGCCCGCGCCGACCCCGGACAAGCCATGAAGCTCTACGACACCCCGCTCGCCCCCAATCCGCGCCGCGTCCGCTGGTTCATGGCCGAAAAGGGCATTGAGGACATCGAGATCGTCCCGCTGAACCTGATCCAGGGCGACCACAAGACCGCCGACTACCTCGAGCGGGCCGGCCTGCCCAATGTGCCGGCGCTGGAGATGGACGACGGGACCACGATCACCGAATCCATCGCCATCTGCCGCTATCTGGAGAGCCGTTATCCCGAACCGAACCTGTTCGGCCGCACGCCGGAGGAGACGGCGGTGATCGAGATGTGGACCCGGCGCGGCGAGATGATGGTGGCGACCCCGTTCATGCTGGGCGTGCGGCACACCCATCCGGCGCTCGCCGCCCTGGAAACCCAGGACCCGCACATCGCCGAGTACAACAAGGCGGCCGGCCTGCGCGCGCTCAAGGTGCTCGATCGGCGCTTGGGCGAAGCGGAATGGCTGGCCGCCGGGCGGCTGACCATCGCCGACATCGTCGCCTTCGTGGGTCTCGACTTCGGCCGGCTGATCAAGCTGCAGCCGCCGGAAGACCTGACCCACGTGGCCCGTTGGGCGGCGGCGATGCGTGCGCGGCCGGCGGCGATGGCGGGCATGCCCTCGAGACCCTGAGGTTCAGTCGGGCCGGCTACTCCGTCAGCCCCGAGATCCGGCGCTTCATCGGCCGTTGCACGGCCGGCAGTCCGCCGACCACGCGGATCGCCAGGTTCCGCAGCGGGACGATCAGAGGGTTGCTCGCCTGGACCGCGGCCAGCATCCGCTCGCTGAGCGCGATCCAATTCCGCGCCACCGGATGCCGCTCGGCGGTGTAGCCGTCCAGCGCCCCTTCGGCGAATCGCCGGGCGAAGGCTGTGGCGTCCTCGATCCCCAGATTCATGCCCCGCGCCCCGATCGGCGAGTGCACGTGGGCCGCGTCGCCGCCGAGGAAGATGCGGCCCGCCTGATAGGTCCGGGCCTGCTTGACCGGCAGGTGGAAGGTGTCGGCCTGCAGCACGGTGGCGCTTTCAGCGCCTGGGATCTGGCCCAGGGTCTCGGGGGTGTTGGAGACCGTGCGGTAGCGGCCGGGCCCGATGGGGATGATGAAGCCGATGTCGCCGTTGCGGTGCAGGGTCGCGGCGGCCCCGTCCGGCGCATAGGGCCAGTCGGGGATCCGCGCGTCGGCGATGCTCCAGAGCCGTTTGTGGACATAGCCTTCGAAGGCGATCCCTGCGGCCTCGCGCGCCCGGCTGTGTGGCCCGTCGGCGCCGAAGACATAGTCGAACCGGGCGGTCTCGGCGCCGCCAGGTCCGGCGAGCTCGACCTCGACCTGGCGGCCGTCCGGCCGCAGCGCCGTGAGCTCGGTGCTCCAGTCCACCTGGCCGCCGTGGCCGACCAGCACCTCCTGCATGATCGTCTCGGTGTCGTGCTGCGGGAGCGAGAGGAGGAAGTTGAACCGGTGCGGCAGGTCCTGCAGGCCGATGGTCGCCAGCAGCTTCCCCTCGAAGCGGGCCTGCACGTGGCGCATCCGCAGGCCCTTGGCGAGCAGCCGTTCGGTGACGCCGCTGGGTTCCAGGAGGTCGAGGCTGTGCGGACTGATCCCCACCGCCTTGCTGAGCGCGGTGGGCCCCGCGTCGCGGTCGATGATCCGCGGCGCGAAGCCGCGCCGCGTGAGCTCCAGGGCCGCGGTTAGGCCCGTCGGTCCGGCGCCGGCGATCAGGATGCTGGGCTTGGCGGGCAAGTCGGCCGTGTCCCTTCGTGGGCCTCGAAACGCACCGCGTGCGGCGCGGGTTCAGCCGGCGGGCCGGGGCGCCGGCCGCGGCGGCAGGGGGAAGACGATGAAGTCGTCGTGGATGTCCTTGGCCGCCGTCTCGCCCATCCGGTGGACGGCCGACTGCAGGTCTAGCAGCTCGGCGTAGGGCAGTTCCAGGACGTGTTCGCCGGGGTGGGCCGGGGCGGCCTGGGGGTAGTCCTTGCCTGGCGTGGCGGTCATCTCGACGTGCGCGCCCAGCACGTGGCTGACGCGGCGGCCCTTCGTGAAGGCGACGACCCGGTCGATGCTGGCGCGATAGTCGGCGAAGTCGCCCGCCGGCACGTAGAGCCGTCCGGGATAGAGCGTGTCGCCGGACAACAGCAGGCGCGTGCGCTCGTCGAAGACCATGATGTGCGACGGATGGTGGCCGGGCGTCGGGATGATGTCGAGGGCGCGGCCGCCGAGGTCGAACCTGGCGATATCGTGCGGCCAGTCGGCGATCTTGAAGAAGGCCGCCACCTCCGGCGCGGTCCAGCCGACCACGACGGTGTCGGGCCGGTCCTTGAACTCCGGATCGCCCATCCGGTGGTCGCCATGGCTGTGGGAGTGGGCGACGACCAGGGGGATCGAAGCCCGGTGGTGCGCGCTCAGCCAGTCGGCGATCACGCCGTCGATGGTCGGCCGGACCTGCAGCCCGCCCGCGCCGGTGTCCAGCAGCAGCGCGCGGTCCTTGCCGAACAGCAGGTAGAGGAAGGGCGCCTCGAAGTTGGTCCTGACCGACTGCCGGATGACGAAGGTGTCTGCATCGTAGCGCTGGACCTGCATCTGCGGCTCGGCCGCCGCGGTCCCGTCGATCCAGGGCTGGAAGAGCGGCCGGGCCAGGGCCGCGCCCGGGAGGACGAGGAGCAGGGCCGCGAGGGCGGTGACGAGTCTCATGCGGCGATCCTGTGGGCGTCGGCGATCAGCTCCAGCGAGCGGATGCGCGAGTCCAGCGACGGCCCGGTGGCCATGACGAAGACCTCGTCCGCGCGGGCCTCGCGGGCCTTGTCGGCCAGGCGGGCGTGGACCGTGGCGGCGTCGGCGGCGATCGAGCGGCCTTCCACCAGGGCCAGGACCGGCGCGCCGGCGTGCTCGGCCAGGAAGGCGTCCGCGCCGGCCAGGTCGCGGAACCGCCGCCGTCGGCCCGACAGCATGGAGACATTGGCCGCGCGGCGCAGCGCATCCTCCCGCCAGGCCTGCTCGGCGGTCTCCGCGGCATAGGCGATCAGCGCGATCCCGGCCCAGGGTTCGGTTCTGAACGCCGACGGCTGGAAGGCCTTGCGGTAGGCGGCCACCGCCGGGCCGCCGTCGGCGCGGGCGATGAACTCGGCGAACACCATGCCGACCCCCATCTGGCCGGCGAAGGCCGCGCTCTCCTCCGAGGTGCAGAGCACGAAGACCTCGGGATGGGACGGCCCGGCGGGGTTGGCGTGGATGTCGTGCAGCGGGTGCTCGTCGCCGATCGGCGCCTTGCCCGAGGCGTCCAGCAGCCAGGTGGTCAGGAGGTGGAAATACTGCGGGAAGGCCTCCGATCCGACCGAGCGCAGGGCGCCGCCGGTGCGCGCGTCGGTCCCCAGCGCGCGGCCCAGGCCCAGGTCGATGCGGCCGGGCGCGAGCGCCTCCAGCTCCATGAACACCTCGGCCACCTTCAGCGGCGAGTAGTTGACCAGCATGACGCCGCCCGAGCCCAGGCGGATGGTGCTGGTCGCCTGGGTGAGCGCGGCGATCAGGATCTCCGGCGCGGGCGAGCCCAGGCCCTGGATGTTGTGGTGCTCGGCCAGCCACAGGCGGTGATAGCCGAACCGTTCGGCGGCCCTGGCGATCTGGATCGTCTCGCGGACCGCCTGCGCCTGGGTGGCGTCGCCGGTGACGGGCGAGAGATCGAGCGCGGAGAGGATCATCCGCGCTGATCTGGGGACGGCCTCACGTTTCGTCCAGGTATTTCCACGTGTCGGCGCCGTCGAACTGGCGCACGCGCATCGCCGGCCAGTCCAGGCTGTCCATGATGCGGGCGTTGATCGCCATCCGCTCCTGGGTCCCGTCGAGGCTCTGCCAGTGGGTGGTCACCCCGCAGCTGCGGCAGCGGTGGAAAGCCAGCATGCGGTCGCCCCAGACGTAGGGTTGGGTCGAGCCGGGCTTGGGCAATCCTACGTCGGCCGGCGAATAGTAGGCCCAGCGCGCGCCCAGCCGGCGGCAGATCGAGCAGTTGCACTCGGTCACCGTGTGCGGCGGCTCGGGCGCGGTCAGGCGCACGGCCCCGCAATGGCAGGCGGCCTCGATCATTCAGCGTCTCCTCCAGGGCCATAGGGGATCGGGCCGCGCGCTCTGTCCAGAGGCGATCTGCCGGGATCCGGCCTCCCGGCGGCGTCAGCCGAGGGCGAGGGAGACGACGTCGAGTTTCGCCAGGCGCGCGACGGCCTCGGACATCTGCGCGGCCGTGAAGCCGGTGCGGGCCGTCAGCGTCTCCACGGTGGCGGGACCTTCCTGCAGCGCCTCATGGAGGCGGTCGAAGACCTCCGGCGCGACGTGCCAGCGCGCGACCAGCTGGTGCTGCGCGATCTGGCGATAGGCGTCGGGCGTCGCCGCGGCGCTCAGCGCCACCACGGTGGCGGGGCCCACGTGATGGGTGGGGAAACTGGCGAACCTGTCGAACGGACCCTTGTGGTCCACGCCGGCGCGGGGCGCCGCGGCCAGCCACGCCTGCGCCGCCGGATCGGCGAGCGCCCGGCGGCGAACGGCGTCCTGCTCCCGCCAGAGCTCCTGATAGCGGCGGTAGACGACCGACCAGTCGAAGGTCTCGCGCGCCCGCGCCCGGCCCGCCTCGCCCATGCGGCGGCGAAGCGCCGCGTCGGTCACCAGATCGGCCAGCCGTGCGGCCAGCACGCCGGCGTCCGCCGCCACGGCGGCGTTGCTGCGATAGAGATATTCCTCGTAGAGACCGCCCAGCTCGTATTCGACGGCGATGCGGGCGCCGACGCCGGGCGGCGGGGTCCAGGTCGGGATGCGGAAGCCGTCGACGCCGTCGCGCACGGTGTCCTTGTAGCCGTCCCAGTCGCTGACCAGGGCGGGAAGGCCGCTGGCCATGGCCTCCAGCGGGGTCAGGCCGAAGGTCTCCTGGATGCTGTCCGACAGGGACGCGAAGATGTCCGCCGCGGCCCAGGCCTGGCGGTACCGCTGCGGGTCCTTCCCATCGACGAAGATCGCGCGGACGCCGGGGCAGAGGGACCGCGCCGCGGATTGGAAGACCTCGGCCGTCGCGGCGTTGAACGCCTGTCCGGCCATCACCAGCGCCAGATCGCGCCCGGTCGACTCGCGCGCCGCCTGCAGGGTGCGCAGCAGGATATAGGGGTTGGCCTTGGCGCTCACCGACAACCGGCCTGCGGACAGCACCGCCACGGTCCCGTCCTCCAGCCCCAGCGCCGCGCGCGCCGCCTGGCGGTCGTCGCCGGTGAAGGCGAAGTCGCCGCAGTGGACGCCCAGCGGAATGGTCGGCGTCAGGGGTCGGTCGGGGGCCCCTTCGCCGCGGCTTCGCCACCTCTGGAAGTCGGCCGCCTCGTCGAAGACCGAGGTCACCACGGACGCGGCGACGCTGGAGGTGCAGACGATGGCGTCCCAGGCCATGACCGGCTCGACCAGGTATTTCGCCAGAGCGTCCAGGGTGGCGCCGGTGGCCAGGGTGTGGGTGACGCCGCAGAGGCTGTAGGCGGCCGGCCCCGCGCGCAGCCGCTGGCGGGCCATCGGCCCCAGCAAGGTGTCGGGCCGATAGAGCAGGCCGTTCGCGGCCAGCAGGTCGAAGCGCGGCCCGGCTATGACCTCGGTCGGCGCGTCAGGATCGATCCCGGCGACGGCGTCGGTGAAGGCCTTGGCGGAGGTCCCGGATAGCGCATAGCCGGTCACCGGCCCCGCGCCGCGCCCCTTCACCGCCGCCCGCAGGAAGCCTGCGCCGGCCGAATGCCGCCCCATCAGCTGGGGGCCGGTCAGCAGATATCCGTCGGGCTCGAAGAAGAACGCCGGATTCAAGGGCGCGGGCCGGTCTTCTTGAGCACCGAGGAGAAGCTCATCATCGGCTCGCCGCCGGCCGAGGCATTGGAGATGATGCCGCGCACGAAGACCATGCTGCGTCCGGCCTTCACCACCTCGCCGACGCATTCCACCCGGTCGCCGACGCCGCAGGAGCCCACGAATTCGCCGTTGAAGGTGGCCGTGACGCTGCGGGTCCCGGCGATGGCCTCCTGGGCGATCCAGAACAGGCTGAAGTCGGCGAAGGTCATGACGCAACCGCCGTGCATGAACATCCCGCCGTTCATGTGCTTGCGCTCGGCGATGAAGGCGCAGATCCGATCGCCCGCATCGTCCACGCGGCAGTAGAAGGGCCCGGTCAGGTCCTCGAACGGGTCGCCGCCGGGATATTGCGACCAGCCCGCCCACTCGCCCTCGGTGACCTGGGTGAGCTTCGAGGCGTAGTTGTCGATGATCTCGCCGCCGTCCATGTTCACATTTCGTTCTATCGATGCTAGGGGCATAGTTCCTAAAGCATGCGGAGGGGCGCGTGGGGAAGGCGTCGTTGTTTGAGCGGTTGGGGTTCGTCGCCGGACAGCCGATGTCGCTGGAGCTCTTTCGTGAGCAGGTGATCGAAGTCCTGCGCCTGGAACAACCGGGCGCCATCATCGAGCGGCGCAATCGCGATGAGATCGAAGTGCGGTGGGAGAGGGATCCCCATGGGCCGCTCACGTTTTCGGTCGACGAAACCTATGCGTTGTACCTGAGGAGTCCGCGTGAGCTGATCGCCGCGATCCAGCACGCCGCGCTGTTCATCCTGATCACGTCGGTCACGCCGACGCTTGAGGCGCTCACCGTCTTGATCCAGGCCTCAGGATACAATCCTTACGCCAATCCGGCGTACCCCGCCCTGACGCGGCCGATTGTCGATGAGCTTCTCGCCGTGGTCGTGATCGACAACATTTACGGCTACCAGTTCCTGGCCGCGGCAAGTCTTCGCGAGGCGCTTGGACTCGATGACGCCGCCCTCTGGGAGCGCGCGTTGCAGAACACCATCGCCAGGCTGCAGGTCGAAGACACGCCGCAGAGGCCCGGTGAGGCTAAGGTGTTGCTCCGCGGCGACGGGCTCGCCATCAGCCTCCTCCTGGTCGACGAATTCTGGGACCCGCCTCGACAGAGCGAAGCGCTTGTCGTTGCGCCGGTGGCGCCCAACAAGATCGCTGTGGCGCCTGCGCATGATGGCCGCGCGCTGAGGGTGCTTCGCCAGATGATGAAAAGCGATCCGCTCAGTCGGGAATGGCGGCAATTCAAGGGACTGCTCGCTCGCCGTCAGGGTCGCTGGGAGGTGGTCCGTTGAGGCGATCCGAAGCGTTTGCCCCGCGCGAATTCAAACACTAGTTTGCCACGGCTCTTCGCCTGCAAGGACTTGTCATGAAACGCGCCGCCATCGTCTCTCCCATCCGCACCGGGGTGGGCAAGTATTTGGGGGCGTTGTCGGACATGACGGCCGGCGACCTGGGCGCGGTGGTGCTGAGGGCGCTGGTGGAGCGGACGAAGATCGATCCGGCCCGGATCGACGACGTGATCTTCGCCCAGGGCTATGCGTCGGGCGAGGCGCCCTGCATCGCACGCTGGTCGGCGCTGGCGGCGGGCCTGCCCATCGAAGTGCCGGGCTACCAGCTCGACCGCCGCTGCGGCTCGGGCCTGCAGGCCGTCGTCGACGCCGCGATGATGGTGCAGACCGGCGTCGCCGACGTGGTGGTGGCCGGCGGCGTCGAGAGCATGAGCAACGTCGAGTACTACACCAACGACATGCGCAAGGGCGCGCGCATGGGCTCGGTGACTCTGCACGACCGCTTGGCCCGCGGCCG